>Ga0265338_10010163_pt1 | contig 11097 bp, 10 predicted proteins | sample 42126metaG_FD_193579 | JGI IMG/M metagenome (GOLD analysis project Ga0265338, IMG submission 193579) | Rhizosphere microbial communities from Carex aquatilis grown in University of Washington, Seatle, WA, United States - 4-21-26 metaG | ecosystem: Host-associated > Plants > Roots > Rhizosphere... | reverse complement strand
GCCCTCTGCCCAGCGGACGAAGGCGTGCTCCCATTTGTTCAGATAGCCGGCCGAGCCGTCATAGGGCGATTGGCGGTGCGCGCGCGACCAATCGGGGTCGGCGCTGGCCCAGCTCCGCTCCTCGAAGCCGCGCGGGCGCAGATTGACGAGGCGCGGCATGTCCGGCGGCGCGGCGAGAAGCAGCGGCGGGAACGGACGCTCAGTCGACAGCACGCCGATCGCGCCGCCCATCGCGTCGGCCAGCGATCTCTCCCGCCGCATCAGCGATTCGACATGGCAATAGGCCGAGGCGCCGCCCCAGTAATTATAGGCGTGCAGCGTGTTGGTCGCGAGCACCAGAACCATGCGCGCCTTGCTTGCGCCCGACCGCACGCAGACGAAGTGATGCGCCTCTTCCGAGCCCTGCGTCAGCAGGATGTCGTAATAGCCGGACCGCCAGTCGGCGCCGGTTGCGACGCGCAGCAAAGGCGGCCAGCCGCAGCCCTTGCGATCCGCATCGTCCGGGACGGGATGGGTGGCGACGGCGATATCTTCCCGCACGAACAGGATGTCGCGCACCGCGCCGACGCGCGCGATCTCGACGCGGCAGGGACCGGCGTCGCCGCTGGCATGGATGACGAAGCCGTCGCCGGCCGCGACGCTCAACGTGTCGGTGTAGAGGGCAAGCATGAACCGTCTCCCGGCGCGATCCTGTACCGGGCGAGGCATTGGCGCCAATCCCCACCTTCCGTCTGGGCGGTTCTGCCGCTAGCGTAATGCCATGAAAACCACGCGCATCGGCGTCATCGGGCTGGGGCAGCGCATCGCGCATGTGCTGCGCGCCATGGACGAGGTCGGCTGGAAACTCAACGTCGCGGGCTATGCCGATCCCAGGCCGGTCGGCCTGCCGATCCTGGCCGAGCGCGACATCGCACCCGGCAAATCCTATCCCAACGCCGCGGCACTGTTGAAGGACGGCCCGTTCGACCTGGTGATGATCGGCTCGCCCAATCATCTGCATTACGAGCATCTGCTGGCCGCGTTCGAGGCGGGCTATCCGATCTTCGCCGAGAAGCCCATCGTGCGGACCGAAGACGAGACCTTCGCGCTGGCGCGGCATCTGGCGGACAAGAAAACGCCGCCGCTGTTCATCGGCCTCGTGATGCGCTCCATGCCGATCGTGCGCGAGACCATTGCGCGGGTGGATAGCGGCCAGCTCGGCGAACTCGTTTCGATGGACGCCACCGAGCATCTGCCGCCGGAGCATGGCGGCTATCTGGCGCGCAACTGGCGGCGCCGCCAAGAATGGGGCGGCTCCTATTACCTCGACAAGGTGTGCCACGATTTCGATATCTTCGGGCGGCTCGCCCGGGCGCGGCCGGCGCAGGTCGTGAGCTTCGGCGGCAAGAAGATCTTCCGCTCCGACCGCGAGAATGTGGAGCGCACCTATTCCGACGGCTCGCCCGCCTATGCGATGCGCGATGCGGGCTGGAGCGGCGCGAACGATGCGTTCCAGTCCGACATGGACGTCACCGATCACCAGACCGCGCTGGTGGAATATGAAAGCGGCTTCCAGCTTTCCTTCCATTCCAACAGCCATGTCAGCCTGGGCGAGCGGCGCTGGTACATCGCGGGCACCGAGGGCACGCTGCTGGCCGATCTGGTGCGCAACAAGCTGATGGTGCGGCGCGCGATGGACAAGGGAAAGCCGGAGCGCATCGACTATGCCAACCGCACCGACGACAATCACAACGGCGCCGACCAGGCGATGGCGAAGGATCTGCTCGCGACGCTCCAGACCGGCGCGGCGTTTCCCGTCACGCCTTACGAGTCGATGGAAGCGGGATTGACCGTCATGGCGATCGACCGCGCGATGGCAGAGCGCCGCATCGTCGACTGCGCGCCGATGTGGGCAGAGTACGATGCGGCACGCGGCTAGCCGCGCATGCCGAGCCTTGCGATGCGGCGTTCCTGCGCCGCGGCGGCGCGGACCTCGCCCCAGGCGCGTTCCTGTTCCTCGTCGCGGCGGCGATCCTCTTCCCGTCGCGTGGCGCGCGCGGTGACGAGGACGCCGGGAATGGCAACGGCCGCGATGAGGAGCGCCAGCCAGGGCTTGTCCAGGCAGAGCCAGAGCCCGAGCAGCACGGCAGCGAAGGCCAGCAGGTAGCGCCAGCTCAGGACGGCGACCACGGCGAGGATGGCGGCGGCGACTTCGATGGTCAGCATGCGGATCTCCCTTTGGCATGCACCGGGGAGTCTGCGCTTCGCGCTCTAAGGAATCGTCGCCCGATTGCTTCGGGTTTTCGTCAGTGTTTCGCCAAATCGGAGAAATAGGCGACCGCCTCGGGCGAGTCCCAGGCGGCCGGACCCAAGGCGCGGCCGATCTCGCGGCCCTGAGGATCGATCAGCACGGTCAGCGGCAGGCCGAAGGCGCCGAAGGCGCGCAGCAGGGCCAGGTTCGAATCGACATAGGTTCCAAGCGATCTGGCGCCGTGGGAATCGAGGAACAGGCGGGCGTCGGAGGCGGTACCGCGGCCGACATCGACCGCGACGACGTCGAAATGATCGGACGGCACGGAGGCCTTGAGCTTCGCCAGAGCGGGGAGCTCGCGGACGCAGGGCGCGCACCAGGTCGCCCAGAGATTGAGCAGGACGTATTTCCCCTTGAAGGCCGACAGCGCCAGGCGGGTGCCCTTGGCATCGTCTATCGCGACCTGAGGCACCGCTACGGGCGCCTTCGCCGCGGCAAAGGGGGCCAGGGCGGCCGGCGGACCGGCCATTTGTTGGACAGCGCCGCCCCGCATCTCATATAGAACAACGGCCGCGGCAAGGACCGCGATGACCGCGGCGATTACGATGTAATGTGTGCGGGTCAGCGTCACGGGCATCTCATGGCTCAGAACAAAATGTGGGGCGGCCGGTTCGAGGGCGGACCCGCATCCATCATGGAGGTCATAACGCCCTCCATCGATTTCGACAAACGGATGGCCGCCCAGGACATCGCGGGAAGCCGGGCGCATGCCCGCATGCTGGCGGTGCAGCAGATCATCGGCCATGCCGATTGCGAAGCGATCCTGAACGGCCTGGCGACCATCGAGAAGGAAATCGCCGACGGCACCTTCGTCTTCAGCCGCAAGCTGGAGGACATCCATCTCAACATCGAATCGCGGCTCAAGGAGCTGATCGGCGAGGCGGCGGGGCGGCTGCACACGGCGCGCTCGCGCAACGATCAGGTCGTCACCGATTTCCGGCTATGGGTGCGCGAGGCCTGCGCCCGCGCCGAAGCGGGGCTCGAAGGGCTGATGCGCGTGCTGTTCGTGCAGGCGGAAGCCAATTTCGCGACCATCATGCCCGGCTATACGCATATGCAGCCGGCGCAGCCGGTGACGTTCGGACATCACTGCCTCGCTTATGTCGAGATGTTCGCGCGCGACCGGGCGCGCTTCGCCGATTGTTCGAAGCGGCTGAACGAATGCCCGCTGGGCGCGGCGGCGCTGGCCGGCACGCCCTATCCGATCGACCGCGACGTGACGGCGAAGGCGCTGGGCTTCCTGCGGCCGATGCGCAATTCGCTGGACGCGGTGTCGGCGCGCGATTTCGCGCTGGAATATCTTGGCGCCGCGACCATCGCGTCGACCAATCTGTCGCGGCTGGCGGGCGAGATCGTGCAGTGGTCGACGCCGGCCTTCGGCTTCGTGCGGCTGTCGGACGCGTTCACCACCGGCTCCTCCATCATGCCGCAGAAGAGAAATCCCGACGCGGCGGAGCTGATCCGCGGCAAGACGGGACGCGTGCTCGGCGATTTCGTGGCGCTGGCGACGGTGGTGAAGGGCCTCGCCCTCGCCTATGGCAGCGATTTGCAGGAAGACAAGGAACGCGTGTTCGACGCCGCCGACACGATTGAGGTCTCCTTCGCCGCGATGGCGGGCATGATCGGCGACATGAAGGTGAACCCCGAGGCGATGCGCGCCGCGGCGGAGGCGGGCTATCCGACCGCGACCGACCTCGCCGACTGGATCGTCCGTACGCTGAGGAAGCCGTTCCGCGAGGCGCATCACATCGCCGGCAGCATCGTCAAGCGCGCGGAGGAGTTGAACCTGCCGCTGGAGAAGCTGCCGCTCGCCGAGATGCAGGCGGTCGAGTCGGGGATCACGCAGGAGGTGTTCGCGGTCTTGTCGCTGGACGCCTCCGTCAAGGCGCGCATGAGCTATGGCGGGACGGCGCCGGATCGCGTGCGCGAGCAGCTTTTCTTCTGGCGGGAGAAGCTGAAATGAACGCCAAGATTGCCCTTGCCGTCATCCTGGCGCTGTCGCTCGCCGGCTGCGGCGTGAAGAACGATCTCGTGATGCCGGACGGCAAGCCGACTCCGAAGGGGCAGAAGGATCCCTCCAAGCCGCCGACGACGCAGCAGCAGGGGTTATGAACTTCTTCCGCTATAAAGACGGCGCCCTTCACGCCGAAGGCGTCGATCTGAACGCGCTGGCCGATGTGGTCGGCACGCCGTTCTATTGCTATTCCAGCGCGACTTTGGAGCGGCATTACCGCGTCTTCGCCGCGTCGTTTCCGGCCGATGCGCTGGTCGCATTCTCGGTCAAGGCACTGGGCAATGTCGCGGTGCTGAAGACGCTGGCGAAATTGGGCGCCGGGGCCGATGTCGTTTCGGGCGGCGAGCTCAAAAAGGCGTTGCGCGCCGGCATTCCGGGCAATCGCGTCGTGTTCTCCGGCGTCGGCAAGACCAAGATCGAGATGGCGCTGGGCCTGGATGCCGGTATCCATCAGTTCAATGTCGAGAGCGAGCCGGAGCTGCTGGCGCTCAGCGAAGTCGCCGCCTCGATGGGCAAGACGGCGTCCATCACGATCCGCGTCAATCCGGATGTCGATGCGAAGACCCACGCCAAGATCACCACCGGCACGGCGGAGACCAAGTTCGGCATCCCGTGGCGCCGCGCGCGCGAGGCCTACAAGCTGGCGGCGTCGCTGAACGGCATCGCGATCGTCGGCATCGATGTGCATATCGGCAGCCAGATCGTCGACCTCGAACCCTTCGAGCTGGCGTTCAAGAAAGTGGTCGAGCTGACCGGCATGCTGCGCGCCGACGGGCACAAGATCACCCGCCTCGACCTCGGCGGCGGGCTGGGCGTGCCCTACATCACCGACAATGCGCCGCCGCCCGATCCGTCGGCCTATGGCGCGCTGGCGACACGGATCACCAAGGACACGGGCTGCCAGCTTATCCTGGAGCCGGGGCGGCTGATCGCGGCCAATGCGGGCATCCTGGTGACGCGGGTGCTCTACATCAAAAAGGGCGAGGCCAAGACCTTCGCCATCGTCGATGCCGGAATGAACGATCTGATCCGCCCGGCACTCTATGATTCCCATCACGAGATCGTGCGCGTTAACGAACCTGCCGCCGACGCGCCGCGCGGACGCTATGACGTGGTCGGGCCGGTCTGCGAAACCTCGGATATCTTCGCCGCCGACCGCGAGCTGCCGGAACTCGAATCCGGCGACCTCGTGGCAATCCTGACCGCCGGCGCCTATGGCGCGGTGATGTCTTCGGCTTACAATGCGCGGCCGCCCGCGCCGGAAGTTCTCGTCAAGGACGAGGCCTGGAGCATCGTGCGGCCAAGAATGGACGATGACGCGCTATTCGGATCCGAGCGAATTCCGGACTGGCTTTCGGGCTGACCGCTATGTCCGCTGGTCGCGCCTGGCGCTGGCCTTCGAACGGGTCTGGCCGGCGCTGTGGCCGGCGAGCGGCATTGCGGGACTGTTCGTGGCCGCCTGCCTGTTCGACCTCTTCGCGCCCCTGCCCTGGACGGTCCATGCCCTGATCCTGGGGGCCGTGATCGCCGGCACCGGGCTCGCGCTCTATTTCGGCTTCCGCGACCTGCATATCCCCGGCTGGCTGGAAGGCGCGCGGCGGCTGGAGCGGACCAGCGGGCTTGTCCACCGGCCGATCTCGGAAGCCGGCGACCGACTCGCCATCGGCCAGGGCGATGCGCTGGCGGAGGAATTGTGGGGCCTGCATCTGCGCCAGATGCTCGGGCGGATCGGCAATCTCCATGTCGGCTGGCCGGCGCCGGGGCTGGCCAGGCGCGATCCGCGTGCGCTGCGCTTCGTGGTGCTGCTGCTGCTGGCGGCAGGCGTGGCGGTGGCGGGAACGGATTCGGCACGGCGACTCTGGACCGGCTTCAACGATGAGAGCGCGGCGGGCAGCGCGACGCTGGACGCCTGGATTGATCCGCCCGCCTATACCGGCCAGGCGCCAGTCTATCTGACGCCGGGCGCGCGCGTCGCGGTGCCGGCGGGATCGGTCCTGAACCTGCGCGTCCATGGCGCCGGCCATGCGCCGGGCCTGTCCTTCGACTCGGACAGCGATGGCGGCAGCGGCTTTGCCGGTGGACGCGGCGAATATGCCGCGAGCGCGCGCATCCTGGCCGACGCGCATGTGCGGGTGAGAAGCTCCGGCCGCGCCATCGGCGACTGGTCGTTCACCGCGATCCCCGACCACGTTCCGACGATCGCCTTCGCCGCGCCGCCGGGCAAGACGGAGCACCAGGCGCTGAAGCTCAGCTATCGCGCGACGGACGATTACGGCGTGGTGGCGGTGCGCGCGATCATCACGCCGCACAAGCGCCATGGCAAAGCGCTGACCCTCGATTTGTCGCTGCCGGCCTCGGCGAAGAGCGTCAACGAGACTTCGTTCCAGGACCTCACGGCCAATCCCTATGCCGGGCTCGACGTCGACATCGTGCTGCAGGCGGTGGACGGCGCGGGACAGATCGCCTCGACCGCGCCCGTCACCTATCGCCTGCCGGCGCGGGTGTTCACCAATCCGCTGGCTCGCGCGCTGATCGAGCAGCGGCAGAATCTGGCGACCAGCGCGACGCCGCAGGACCGCTATCATGTCGTGAAGATGCTCGATGCGCTCACCATCGCGCCGCAGATTTTCTATGCCAACCAGTCCGGCGTCTACACCGCGATCCGCGCGGCGCGCTGGGGCCTGGCCAATGCGGCGCATCCCGACGAAGTCGAGCATGTCGAGAATCTGCTGTGGGAGATCGCAACGGGCCTCGAACGCGGCGGCATGCTGTCGGCGGCGGAGGATCTAAGGCGCTTGCAGGCGATGCTCGCCCAGGCCCTGGCGCAGGGCGCGCCGCAGGATGTGATCGACGAGCTTCTGCAACGCTACAACGAGGCGATGCAGCGTTACATGCAGGCGCTGGCCGCCAATCCGCAGGCCGACAGCGGCCCGCCGCCGCCCGACACCAAGGTCCTAAGTGAGCAGGATCTGCAGACGCTGCTGAAGGCGATCCAGCAATTGGCGCAAAGCGGCGCGCGCGAGCAGGCGCAGCAGATGCTGGCGCTGTTGCAGAACATGCTCGAAAACCTGCGCCTTTCCGGCGGTTCGGGCAGCGGCAGCGGTCCGCAATCGCCGCAGAGCAAGGCGCTGTCCGACGCCATCCGCGGGCTGGGCGATCTGATGGGCAAGCAGCGCGGGCTGCTCGACAAGACCTTCAAGGGCCGCCAGGGCGAGAAGGTCGATCCCAAGGCGCTCCAGAAAGAACAGGGCGACATCCAGAAGCAGCTGGGTGACATCATGAAGGGACTCGGCGACCAGAAAATTCCCGCGCCCAGCGATCTGGGCCGCGCCGGCAATTCGATGGGACAGTCCGGACAGGAGCTCGGCGGCAACGACTTCAACGGTTCGAGCGTCGACCAGAAGAACGCGCTCGACGCGCTGCGCAGCGCCGCGGGCGATCTCACGCAGAAGCTGATGAAGGAGATGGGCCAGGACCAGCAGAACGGCGCGAACGAGGATCCGCTCGGCCGCAATGGCAACGGCACGTCTTTCGGCAATGATGTGAAGGTGCCGAGCGCATCGGAGCTTCAGCGTGCCCGCGACATCCTGATGGAGCTGCGCCGCCGCGCCGCCGAACGCGGCAGGCCGCAGCAGGAGCTGGATTACATCGACCGGCTGCTGAAGGAGTTTTGAGCGGTACACCTCTCCCGCTCCGCGGGAGAGGTCAAAATTTGCGAAGCAAATTTTGGGTGAGGGCCGGTGCGGGACGGCGGCCCCCTCCGTCACGCCTTCGCTGCGCTACGGCGTGCCACCCTGCCGTGTTCGCTGCCGCTCACCCGGCCTTCGTACGCTGTCGCTACGAAGCCCCCGCAACAGCGGGGGAGGAAAATTACTGCCCTGCCTGCGCGAAGCGCAGCTCTATGTCGTGGGTGCCGGCGGGCGGGCTCGAAAGCCTGGTACGGAATTTCGCCGAGCCGCCGGGCTGCAGCGTCGAGACGCCCGGCACGAAGGTCCAGTGGTAGAGCTCGTGCTTGTCCATGTCGAACAGGCCGACGCGCACCAGAGGCACGCTGAGCTCGTGATTGCTGCGGTTGACGATGCGGCCGGTGACGGCGAGCACCTGTTGCCCGTCTTCGGTGCCCAGCGACTGCGCCACGTCGGTGAAATCTATGCCGCGCGGATTCACCGGCAGGCCGGCGGCAGCGTAGAAGGACGAGGTCTGCGGCAGCCAGGTCGCGACATTGTCGCGGAAGCTGACGGCGGCCCAGCCGATCACCAGGATCAGTCCGACGAGCAGGACCCAGCCGGCCGCGACCGCGACCCGGCCGAGCCAAGGCGTGCGCGCCCGCGGCGCGGCGGCGGGCTCTTCTTCTTCGGCCTCATGCGCGACGGACACCGGGCTGGGCGCGAAGGCGGCGACGCGGGGCGCGACCGGCTCGGGCGGCGGCGGCGCGGGGGGTGGCGTGGGCTCCTGAACGACGATCTCGGCGTCCGGATCGGGCTCCGGCGTGGGGCCGATCTGGTGCCAGACATGTCCGCATTTGGCGCAGCGCACATTGCGCCCGGCCGCCGGAAACTTCGACGCGTCCGCCTGGTAGCGCGTATCGCATTGTGGACAGGTCAGAATCATACGAAGGAGTGTCCCCGGTTGAGACGAAAATACCTTTAAGGCCTAAGGCCTCGCAAGGCACGGGCCCGCCCGATATGGTCCAAGTCCATGGTACGCTTTGAAAATGTCGGAATGCGCTATGGCTCCGGCCCGGAAGTCCTGCGCGACGTGACATTCGTGCTGGAGGCGGGGTCGTTCACCTTCCTGACAGGCCTGTCCGGCGCCGGCAAGACCACGCTCCTGAAGCTGATCTACCTGGCCGAGCCGCCCTACCGCGGCCTGATCACCCTGTTCGGGCACGACATGGCGACCCTGCGGCGGAGCGATTTCCCCGCCCTGAGGCGGCGCATCGGGGTGGTGTTCCAGGATTTCCGCCTGCTGCCGCATCTGTCGGCCTTCGACAATGTCGCCCTGCCGCTGCGCCTGGCCGGCCGGCACGAGGGCGAATATGAGCACGATGTCGAGGAGCTTCTGTCCTGGGTCGGGCTGGGCGACCGGATGAACGCCAAGCCGGCGACCCTTTCCGGCGGCGAGCAGCAGCGCATCGCCATCGCCCGCGCGGTGGTGGCACGGCCCGATCTTCTGATCGCCGACGAGCCGACCGGCAATGTCGATCCGGAGATCGGCGCGCGGCTGATCCGCCTGTTCGGCGAATTGAACCGGCTGGGCACCACGGTCCTGATCGCCACCCATGACCGCGACCTGATCGAAAGCACCAAGGCGCGCGAGATGCGGCTGGTCGACGGCCGCCTTGTCGAATTGCGCAATGCGGTGCGGGCATGAGCCGGTCCAGCCGCCTGATGCCGCGCGAGAAAGGCGCCGCCCCGCTCGACCTGGTGATCGGCGTGATGGCGTTCCTGGCGGCGCTGGCGCTGGGCGCCTCGCTGGTGGCGGAGCGCGCTTCGATCGGCTGGCGCGCCGGATTGTCGGACCGGCTGACGGTGCAGATTCTGGTGCCGAGCGGCGGCGATGTGAACGCGACGCTGCAGCACGAGACCGATGCGACGCTGGACGTTCTGCGCGCGACGCCGGGCATTGCGCATGCCGCGCCGCTGTCGGAGGCGGAGATGCAGAGCCTGGTCGAGCCCTGGCTCGGCAAGGGCGCGCTGGTCGCCGAACTGCCGCTGCCCAAGCTGATCGACGCGGTCATCGTGCCCGGCACGAGCGTCGATATCCCGTCGCTGGCAGCGCGGCTGAAACAGGCGGCGCCCGATGCGCAGCTTGACGATCACGGGCGCTGGATCGCGCGGCTGAAAGGACTGGCCGACACGATCGTGTGGAGCGCCTATGGCATCCTTCTGCTGATCGCGGTCGCGACCGCCTCCATCGTCGCCTTCGCGACGCGCGCGGGGCTGGAGGCGCAGCACGACATGGTGCAGCTGCTGCACCAGATGGGGGCGCATGCCGGCTTCATCGCGCGCGCTTTCGAACGGCACTACGCGCTCGCGGCGCTGGGCGCGAGCGCGGCGGGGGCGCTGGTCGCGGCACTTTTGTTCCTTGCCGCCGGCGGCCTCGAATTCGCCGGCGTGGAGCCGGTGCCGTTCCTGCCGCCCATCGCGCTGAAGCTCGAGGAAGCGGCCTGGCTCGCGGCGGTGCCGGTGATCGCGACGCTGATCGCCTGGGCGACGGCGCGGCTGTCGGTGCTGGCCGCGGTCAGGGAAATCTATTAGGCGCCTGCCCGGATTTTGCCCGTATTCATGCCTAATTGTATCTTAAGCCGATGGCGGCAGACTCATGACCATGCGTGCGTTGCAGATACTGGGCGGATTGATCGCGATCTATGTCGCGGGCTTCCTCTTGTTCGTGGCGACGCTGCCGGTGCAGCCGACGCAAAGGCTGAAGGCCGACGGCATCGTGGCGCTGACCGGCGGCGATGCGCGCGTCGATGCGGCGGTGGCGCTGTTCGAGGGCGGCGCGGGCAAGCGGCTGCTGATCTCCGGCGCCAACAAGGCGTCGAGCAAGGACGAGCTGAAGCACATTTCCAATGGCGGGCGCCGCTTCGAATGCTGCGCCGATATCGGCTATGCGGCGGAGGACACCTATGGCAATGCCGAAGAGGCCGCGGCCTGGACGGCCAAGCACCATTTCAAAAGCCTGATCGTCGTCACCGCGAGCTATCACATGCCGCGCAGCCTGCGCCTGTTCCATGCGATGATGCCGGGCGTGACGCTGATCGCCTATCCGGTCGAGCCGGCCGGCGTGA
>Ga0265338_10010161_pt1 | contig 11098 bp, 6 predicted proteins | sample 42126metaG_FD_193579 | JGI IMG/M metagenome (GOLD analysis project Ga0265338, IMG submission 193579) | Rhizosphere microbial communities from Carex aquatilis grown in University of Washington, Seatle, WA, United States - 4-21-26 metaG | ecosystem: Host-associated > Plants > Roots > Rhizosphere >... | reverse complement strand
ATTCTGTCGACTTCCCCCCAAGCGAAACGGGTCCGTATTCTTGCTCAATTTGGGGTGATTTGGAGCGCCGGTTAAAATAACCGAATTCGCGATTGTCTTTCCACTTGTCAAGAAGCGAGGGACTCGAGCCGTTTTCAGTTATCGCCATGCATTTCAATCGCGCAACGCCTTCGAGGCACTCCTTGCATGGTTAAGGCGATTGTGCTCTGCTCAGGAATCTCTCATTCAGCGGAACATCTATGAAAACTATTTTTGTCGCCATATTCGCCTTTACGTTTACGGCGAATGCCGCCATCAAGACTTGGACCAACACACTCGGCGGAAGCTGGTTCGTGTCGGTCAACTGGTCACCGAACGGCGTCCCCGGCACCTTCGATACCGTCAATATCACGAACGATGGCACCTACACCGTATCGATTCCGACCGGCTCCGTGGCCGTCGCCTCGATCAACTTGGGCGGAACCAGCGGAACGCAGACGCTTGCTTTGGACACATCGGGATCGCTGACCAACGCCGGCAGTATTCGGGCCAACGGCATTCTCAATATGAGCAGCGGATCCTTGCTCGGCTCTACGGTCGTGCAGCCGGGCGGTCAATTAATCTTCAGCACTCCCGCCAACAAATTTCTGAATACCTTCACGTTGATTAACCAGGGCACCGTGACTTGGAATGACGGTCAACTGCTCAACGGTGGACAGCCTGCGACCGTGGTGAGCAACGGTGGTCAGTGGCTTATCACGGGCAACAATCCGTTTAGTGCCAATGCCTCCCAGACCAACACGCCGCTCTGGATCAATACTGGACTCTTGCGCAAAACTAGCGGCAGCGGCGTTTCGCAGATCAACAACTTCAATTTCGCAAACCTGTCCGGTGGAACCGTGGACGCGCAAATCGGCACGCTGCGTTTTGGCGGGGGTGAAAGTAACACGCTGGGCGGGACATTGACTTCCTCGGCGGGTGCGATCTTGGATTTCAACAGCGGCACGTATTTTGACGCAGGCGGCGTGGCTTCGGGCGCAGGCCTCAATCAGTTTAGCGGCACAACGCTTAATCTCCGCACGAACATTATTCCCGGATTGCTGCTGACTGGCGGCACTGTGTTCGTCAGCCCAACTTTTCAAAATGCTGGCGCAATCACGACCCTGACCCTGGACGGTTCCACGCTGGCCGGCACGAACCGCGTCAGTGGCACACTGGTGGTCAACTCGGGTAACTTGATCAATCAATTGATCGTCCAGCCCGGTGGTCAACTGTCGTTCAACACTCCCGCTAATAAATTTCTGAATACCTTCACGTTGATTAATCAGGGCACCGTGACTTGGAATGACGGTCAACTGCTCAACGGCGGACAGCCTGCGACCGTGGTGAGCAACGGTGGTCAGTGGCTTATCACGGGCAACAATCCGTTTAGTGCCAATGCCTCCCAGACCAACACGCCGGTCTGGATCAATACTGGCCTGTTGCGCAAGAGCGGCGGCAGCGGCGTTTCGCAGATCAACAACTTCAATTTCGCAAACCTGTCCGGTGGAACCGTGGATGCGCAAATCGGCACGCTGCGTTTTGGCGGCGGCCCGAGCAACACATTGGCCGGCAGCTTTACGACTTCCGCGGGAGCGGCATTGGATTTTAACACCGGCGTCTATTTCGACGCCGGCGGGATCGCTTCGGGCGCGGGCGTCAGCACCTTCAGCGGCACGACTCTCAACCTCCGCACAAACATTATTCCCGGATTGCTGCTGACTGGAGGCACTGTGTTCGTCAGCCCACCTTTTCAAAATGCCGGCGCAATCACGAACGTGACCCTGGACGGTTCCACGCTGGCCGGCACGAATCGCGTCAGCGGCACACTGGTGGTCAACTCGGGTAACTTGATCAATCAATTGATCGTCCAGCCCAGTGGTCAACTGTCGTTCAACACTCCCGCTAATAAATTTCTGAATACCTTCACGTTGATTAATCAGGGCACCGTGACTTGGAATGACGGTCAACTGCTCAACGGCGGACAGCCTGCGACCGTGGTGAGCAACGGTGGTCAGTGGCTTATCACGGGCAACAATCCGTTTAGTGCCAATGCCTCCCAGACCAACACGCCGGTCTGGATCAATACTGGCCTGTTGCGCAAGAGCGGCGGCAGCGGCGTTTCGCAGATCAACAACTTCAATTTCGCAAACCTGTCCGGTGGAACCGTGGATGCGCAAATCGGCACGCTGCGTTTTGGCGGCGGCCCGAGCAACACATTGGCCGGCAGCTTTACGACTTCCGCGGGAGCGGCATTGGATTTTAACACCGGCGTCTATTTCGACGCCGGCGGGATCGCTTCGGGCGCGGGCGTCAGCACCTTCAGCGGCACGACTCTCAACCTCCGCACAAACATTATTCCCGGATTGCTGCTGACTGGAGGCACTGTGTTCGTCAGCCCACCTTTTCAAAATGCCGGCGCAATCACGAACGTGACCCTGGACGGTTCCACGCTGGCCGGCACGAATCGCGTCAGCGGCACACTGGTGGTCAACTCGGGTAACTTGATCAATCAATTGATCGTCCAGCCCGGTGGTCAACTGTCGTTCAACACTCCCGCCAACAAATTTCTGAATACCTTCACGCTGATCAACCAGGGCACCGTGACTTGGAATGACGGTCAACTGCTCAACGGCGGACAGCCTGCGACCGTGGTGAGCAACGGCGGCCAATGGCTTATTACCGGCGACAATCCGTTTAGTGCCAATGCCTCCCAGACCAACACGCCGGTCTGGATCAATACTGGCCTGTTGCGCAAAACTGGCGGCAGCGGCGTCTCGCAGATCAACAACTTCAATTTTGACACGCAGCCTTCCGGAATCCTTCAGGCGGATATCGGCACACTCCAACTTCCCCAAAACTACACCAATACTGCCGGAACGCTTCGCTTGAATGGCGGCACGCTGCAAGCCAATGGCACGCTTGCGATGACGGGAGGCACGCTGGATGGCACCGGATCGCTTGGGCCAAACTCGCTCACCGGCGGCACGATTTCACCTGGGTTCGGTCCCGGCCTGGTTGGGTTCAAATCCGGCTTGAATCTCGGCTCCGGCGCAACGCTGGTGATCGACGGCAACGGCCTGACTCCCGGAACCGGATTTGATCAGTTGTCCGTTACCGGCGCAGTTGTCCTTGGCAACAGCGCGCTACAGGTAACCTCCCTGCCGTCAGTCCCGGTAGGAACAACCTTTATCATCATTGCTAACGACGGTGCGGACACGGTGCAAGGCGTCTTCAACGGTCTTGCCGAAAACGCTCCGATCACCGTGAGCGGCCAGCCGTTTCGAATTCATTACGCAGGGGGCACGGGAAATGATGTGACGCTCGTTCGCGATTCGGGTTCGGCCGTTACCGGGCCACAGCTCTCGACCGGTTCTTACAACAACGGCTCATATCAACTGCTCGGCGCCGGCGGAGCCTCGGTTATCTATACGATCCAGGCCACCACCAATTTCATTCAATGGACAAATATCGGTTCCGCGACCGGAGATGTGAATGGACATTTCATCATTTTCGACACAAATGCGTCGAAATTCCGCTACCGATTTTATCGAACGACAAATTGACGCATAACGGTGTCGGCCAGGCACCGACAATTTTCGCTGGATACGCTGAGGCATTTCTCATTCGTGCCGCAAGGCCTGGAGCGGGTCGAGTTTTGCCGCGCGCTGGGCCGGCAACAATCCCGCCACCAGCCCAATGAACGTCGCAAACACGATCACCCCAAGCGCCAACGCCAGCGTGACCACAAAGAAATTGCCGCGCATCGGGAGTTCCCGATATCGCAGATACACTGCAATGCCTTGATTCAGGCACAACCCCGCCAGCCAGCCGAGCAATAGACCGATGACGCCGCCAATCAAACCAATGAATCCAGCTTCCATCATGAACATCTGCCGGATCTCGCTGCGCGAGGCGCCCATGGCTTTGAGAATGCCGATTTCGCGGGTGCGTTCATAGATGGCCATTACCATCGTGTTGGCTATGCCTATCGTAGCGACCAGCAGCGCGATGCTGCCGATGAGCGTGAACATGACCGTGATGACGGTCACGATCCGGTTAGCTGCTTCGACGAATATTTCCAGCGATTGCACTTGGAAGCCTTCGCGCCGGAATTGCGCGGTCAACGCAATGGCCTGGGTCACGTCCTTCGCGCGGATGACGACCGAGTCGTAACCTTCGCGGTCGAGCATGTTCGTGGAATTAAACCACCAATTCTTCATCGCGATACGGTCGGCGACGGAGACTTCGATGGTGCGCGAGTTGTCCTGGGAGATGCCCTGCACGCGCAAGAGGTAATTCTGGGTTTCGCCGCGCGAAGTGCGTAAAACAGTTTCCACGCTCTTCCCAATGACGCCGGCGAACTCGTTGCTCGAAACCCCGAAGGCTTTCGCGGTTCCCTGGCTTAAAACAATTCCGCCGGCTTCGGGAAGGTCCAGCGAACCCGCGACGGCTTTGGGCAACTCTTGAAAAAATGCTCCGCGCATTCCTCCATCGCCGGAAATGCGCACGGCTTGGTTGGTGCCGTTCCACTTCAATTCCAAACCCACCGAGCCGGGCAGATTGACTTCCGGAATGATTTGGGAGATGCCGGGCAATTCTCTCCAGCGGGTGACATCCTGGGCGGTGATGATTTTTTTGCGCGCTGAAAACTGGTCAAAGCGACCTGGACCGAATCCGCCGCGCCCGCCGCCCCCGGAAGGATTGACCGTGAAGCGATCCAGACCGATGGACGCAAATTGGCGGTTGATTTGCCGCCGCACGCCCGACGCCAGCGAAACCATGATGACAATCGTCAGGGTGCCGACCACCACGCCGAGTGAAGCTAGCGCGGAGCGCAACTTGCGGCGACCGACATTGGACAATGCCGTGCGAATTTGATCCTTGATGGTCATGGGCGTGTTTCCGTGCGGGGCGGAGTTTCAATTTGTTGAATGCGTCCGTCGCGTAAATGAATGATGCGATGGGCGCGCGCGGCGATCTCCGGATCGTGCGTGACCAGGATCATCGTCAACCCCTGCGCCGTCAGCAGGCCGCACAATAAATCGAGCACGGCTGCGCCGGTCTTTGAGTCCAGATTTCCGGTGGGTTCATCCGCGAGCAGGAGGGTGGGGCGATTCGCCAGGGCGCGTGCGATGGCCACGCGTTGTTTCTCGCCGCCGGAAAGTTCGTTGGGTTTGTGATGCATTCTCTGCGCGAGCCCCACGGATTCGAGCAAGGCGGTCGCGCGTTCGCGCCGGAGGTGTTCGGGAATTTCGGCCAGCATCAGGGGCGCTTCGACATTTTCCAGCGCGGTGTAGGTGGGTAGCAAATTAAAACTTTGGAAGATGAAACCGACGCGCTCGCGGCGATAGCGTACCAGTTCCGGTTCCGGAGCATCCCCGAGCGACAAATCGCCCACGTGAATTTCACCACCGCTCGGACGGTCCAGGCCGCCGATGAGGTTGAGCAAGGTGGATTTCCCGGAACCGGACGGCCCGACCAAAGCGGTGAACTCACCCGATGGCACGGTCAGGTCAACTTCCGACAGCGCGGCGACGGCCGTTTTGCCCACCTGATACTGCCGTGTCAATTTATTGGCGTGAATGATTACGTTGAACATGAAGTGATCGATGGCGGATACAGGTGCTCCAACAACTGTCGCGCGGCTTCCTCGTGCCACTGGCGGGCGTGCTCGACGCAGGCCGCCAAATCGAAACCCGGTTCGCTCATGCGGTGGACAGGCACACACTGCTTATACGTGTCTGATGACCGCCACGGCGCCGGAAATGTTTCAACCATTTGTGAAAGCTTCGCAGAATCGGCACATGCTGGCCATTGCAGAATAGCGAACCCTCCCGTTGTTGGCTGCGAGACAAATATCTTGCTGGGGTGTTTTCAATTGATTTATTTTTTAAAAGTGCGCCGTTAGCCGCCGTTAGGCGCCGAATCAAGTACTTACGAGGCGAATCGGCGCTGATGAGAGCCTTGGGGTTGAATGTCGGGCATATGATAATTGGGAGTGGGTCGGGCGATGTCTTTGAACGTGGAAGGCGGAACCCGCATCGCGGGCCGGAAACGGAATTTTTTTTGACCCTCCAAATCGCTCAAAAACATACCAAATCCCACCAAAATCAACCACTTACGACGAATTGACCGGTTTCGAGTCGAACAGCTTTTGAGGCAGAGACTTGGAGCGCAATTTTCGAGTTTAAAGGGTGGGGACCCGACCGGGTTTTGGGGTGGGAAGGGAGCCGGGTTGGGGAGTTCAAGGGGGTGGAGTTCACGCGTCCGCTCCTCGACGGCTTGAGCCAACCTACCGGCAAGATGCCGGAAGCACGTCATGGCGCCGGGGACGCGGACATCGCCGCGAACCAAGGCCCTCTTCGTTCCTGTTTTCATTCGCCCCTCCTTCTTCGATTCTGTTTTAGCATGGGTGTCAACTGCGGAAAGGACTGGGAACATCCAACATCCAACATCGAACATCGGCGGCGTGGGAAGTCACCAAACGGTGAAACGATTTTTACGGGGGGCGGCTCGCGAGGACACTCGCCTCACCAGGGGCTGCGTTTCGTTAACTTTTCACCATTTCAAATCCAACTCGCTTTTTTTTGACGCGAACTTTACTTTGCCCGCATGTCTGTTTTGGAAATGAGTAATAAAGAATCAACCGCACCGCGCGCCGCCACCGCGCCGAAACCGGAATCCCATTTGCTGGCTCACCCCGACCAATTTCCGAGCCGTCACATCGGTCCGGACGCCTTTCAAACGAAAGAGATGCTTCAGCTACTGGGCCGTCCAACGCTTGACGCGTTGATCGACGAGGCGGTGCCGAAGCAAATCCGGCTGCAACGGCCGCTGCAGCTTCCCGCGGGCCGCGGAGAGCATGAGGTGCTGGCTGAACTTAAATCCATCGCCTCCCAAAACCAGGTTTTCCGCTCATTCATCGGTATGGGTTATTACGATTGCATCACGCCCGCCGTGATCCAACGGAATATTTTGGAAAATCCCGGCTGGTACACCCAATACACGCCGTACCAGGCGGAGATTTCCCAAGGAAGACTCGAAGCGTTGCTAAATTTTCAGACGATGGTGACGGATCTGACGGCTTTGGATATCGCCAACGCCTCATTGCTGGATGAGGCGACCGCCGCGGCCGAAGCGATGACCATGTGTCACGCGCTGAAGGATGGGCGCAATGTGTTTTTCGTTTCGGAGGATTGCCACCCGCAAAACATTGACGTGGTGAAGACGCGCGCGAAGGCGTTGGGGATAGAAGTGGTGGTGGGTGATTTAGCGACGTTCCAATTTAACGACAAGGTTTTTGGGGCGCTGGTGCAATATCCAAATACCTACGGCGGCATTTGCGATTACTCCGGTTTTATTGAGGTGGCGCATGCGGCAGGCGCAATGGTCACGGTCGCAACAGACTTGCTCGCGCTGACACTTTTGAAAACCCCGGGTGATATGCGGGCGGATATTGCGGTCGGCAGCGCCCAACGTTTTGGTGTGCCGCTGGGCTATGGCGGACCGCACGCGGCGTTTTTTGCGACGCGGGATGAATTCAAACGGCACATGCCCGGACGCATTGTGGGTGTGTCGAAAGATTCGCGGGGTAAGCCCGCCCTGCGGTTGGCGCTGCAAACGCGTGAACAACATATCCGCCGCGAAAAGGCGACCAGTAACATATGCACGGCGCAGGCGCTGCTGGCGAATATTGCGTCGATGTATGCGTGTTATCATGGGCCGGAGGGTTTGAAGAAGATTGCGAAGCGCGTGCATAATTTCGCAGAAATATTCTCCGGTGCGGTCATGGCCAATGGATTTGCCGTGGATTACGGAGAGTGTTTTGACACGGTTGGCGTGGAATGCGGTTCTACTGAAAAGCGCGATGAGATCATTCAGCGAGCGCTTGAGCGTGGCATCAACCTGCGCGCCTACGGCAAGGACGCGATTGCGGTGGCCTTCGATGAAACTACGGACGCGAAAGCGGTTTCTGAATTAGAATCGATTTTCACGGGAAAACTAGCGGAGCCTATGCTTGCAGAGCAGAGTTTTGAAGAAAGGGAGTTAGGCATCCGCGAGTTTTTGCTGCGGACATCGCCGTTCCTGACCCACAAAATTTTCAATTCGTATCACAGCGAAACCGAGATGATGCGCTACATCAAGCGGCTCGAATCGCGCGATTTGTCGCTCACGACTTCGATGATTCCGCTTGGTTCGTGTACGATGAAGTTGAATGCGGCGGCGGAGATGTTGCCCATTACATGGCCGGAATTCGGCAAGCTGCATCCGTTCGCGCCACTTAAACAGACGAAGGGTTATCAGACAATTTTCAAACAGCTCGAGGAGTGGCTCGGTGAAATTACAGGGTTTGCCGGAATCTCTTTGCAGCCCAATGCTGGGTCGCAGGGTGAATACGCGGGCCTGCTGGTTATTCGCGCCCATCACGAGCATCGCGGAGAGGGGCATCGGAATATTTGCCTGATTCCAACCTCGGCGCACGGCACCAATCCGGCCAGCGCGGTTATGGCGGGAATGACCGTTGTGGCGGTCGCCTGCGATAAAGACGGCAACATCGATGTCGCGGATTTGCGCGCGAAAGCGGCGGCGCACAAAAACGATCTCGCGGCGTTGATGGTGACCTATCCTTCGACTCACGGTGTGTTCGAAGAAACCATTAAGGAAATTTGCGAAATAATTCACGCGAACGGCGGGCAGGTTTACATGGACGGCGCGAACATGAACGCGCAGGTTGGCCTTTGCCGCCCGGCCGATATGGGCGCGGACGTCTGCCATTTGAATTTGCACAAGACGTTTTGCATTCCGCACGGCGGCGGCGGCCCGGGCGTGGGACCGATTGGCGTGGCGGAACATCTCGTCGGCTTTCTTCCCGGGCATCCGGTGGTGAACCTCGGCGGGGAGAATCCTATCGGCGCCGTTTCGGCCGCGCCGTGGGGCAGCGCCAGCATCCTGATCATCTCGTGGGTTTACATCGCGCTCATGGGTGGCAGAGGTCTGACGGATGCGACCAAGTATGCAATCCTGAATGCAAACTACATCGCGGAACGGCTCGCGAAATATTTCCCGGTGGTCTACAAGGGACATGGCGGGCTGGTCGCCCACGAATGCATTCTCGATCTGCGCGCGTTCAAGAGCGTGACGGTTGAAGACGTGGCCAAACGTTTGATGGATTACGGTTTTCACGCGCCGACGATTTCCTGGCCGGTGCCGAGCACGATGATGATCGAGCCCACCGAGAGCGAATCGAAGGGCGAACTGGACCGGCTATGCGACGCGCTGATCAGCATTCACGGCGAGATTCAGGCCATTGAATCCGGCGCGGCGGACAAGCAGAATAATTTGCTCAAAGGCGCACCGCACACCGCGGACATGATTGCGGCGGACAATTGGACCAAACCGTATTCGCGCCGGCAGGCGGCGTTCCCCGCCGATTGGCTGCACGACCACAAATTCTGGCCTTACGTCGGCCGCATCGACAACGTCTTCGGCGACCGCAATCCGATGTGCACGTGTGCCGGCATGGATGCCTATCAGGCTTGAGGGCCAATTATATTTTGAATACTGAGGACCGGCTCCGCGTCCATTTCTTTTGTTGTCGCGGCAGAGGCCGCGGCGGCGTTGTAACATCGGGTTGATTTCTCAATTCGGAAGTTGTATTCCGGAACTGGAGATCGTGGGGAAGAAGTTTAAAACTATGAAAAAATATCAAACTATTATTACGGGAATATGCGCGGGCGCGTTCTGCATGGGCGCGGCACACGCGGAATCGAAATTTTATGTCGGTGTGGATGCGGGCGGCGCTTTGACGTCGGACCCCAAGGTGAAGGAGTTTCTGGGGCCGGTGAGTCCGGGCTCAAAGATCAGCCTTGATCCCGGAGTCCGCGTCGGATTCATCGGGGGATATAGGCTTACCGATTGTATTTCCATCGAAGGGGAAACCGGCGTCATCGCCAACAACATCAAGTCCATCACGGACGCGAACCTTGACGGCAACGCCACGCTGTCGAACGTGCCGTTCCTGCTCAACGCGCGGCTTTCATTGCCGCACGGCAAATGCCCGGTGACGCCTTATATCGGCGGCGGAGCGGGCGGTTCGGCAACCGTTCTCGCGTTCGACCATCACGTGGACATCAATGAGACCCGGTTGAGAGGGAGCGACGCGGACGTGGTGTTTGCGTATCAGGCCTTTGGCGGACTGCGTTACGCCATCAACGAGCGCATGGGCGTGGGCGTGGAGTATCATTATTTTGCGACGACTGGCGCCACGTGGACCGCGGACGGCGTGGGCAGCCCGAACAAGATCGGCATTTCCGGCGTGCAAAGTCATGCGATAACGGCTTCGTTCGACTTTCGTTTCTAAGCGTTGAAAAAGCAGCAATGGAAAGGGAGCGCTGCTTCTAAGCGGCGCTCCCTTTTTGATGAGTATGGAGAAAGCCAGGATGCCTGTCCTACGCCTTTACTTCACCGGCCAGATGCGGACCAGCACGACGCCGTGTTTGGGGACGGTGGCTTCAAATGTGTCTTTGAATTTGCCGAGGTCTTTTTGGCTCCAGAGATTGCGCACTTTTTGTTTGCCGGTGAGTCCGATGTCCGCCCAAGTCGCGGTCACTTTGGTTTCGGCTTTGCCGCGATTGAACAGGCCCACGGCTTTTGATCCGTCTTCCATGTCCTTGGCCCAGACTTCCAAGTCGCCATTTTTGGCGACGCGGGCGGCTTGTTTGCCGAGCGGGTCCTGATTGACTTCCAGGACTTCGTCGTTGGTCAAAAGGCTCAGCGTAAATTCATCCATCTGCGTCATATCGCATCCGATGAGGAGCGGGGAATCCAGCAGGCACCAGAGACTGATGTGAGTGTATTGTTCATTGGGCGAAAGGTGGGTGGGGTGCAGGCGCGGGCCCCAGCCAACCATCCCGACCACGAGCATGTCCGGGTCATTGAAATGTCCGGGGCGGGCGTAGGTTTCATGGCCCGCCTGGCCGAATCCGATGGTCGCCATGCTGTTCCAGGAATCGCGAATGTCGCCGGTGGTGCGCCAGGAATTGCCGCCGATTTCCGCGCCCCATTTCCAAACGTCGCC
>Ga0265338_10010160_pt1 | contig 11100 bp, 8 predicted proteins | sample 42126metaG_FD_193579 | JGI IMG/M metagenome (GOLD analysis project Ga0265338, IMG submission 193579) | Rhizosphere microbial communities from Carex aquatilis grown in University of Washington, Seatle, WA, United States - 4-21-26 metaG | ecosystem: Host-associated > Plants > Roots > Rhizosphere >... | reverse complement strand
CATATCGCCGCCTACCTGAACCCCATCGGCTGCGCGGGACGCTGGACGGTCACCCTCGAAGCCAGGCGGGTCACCAGCGGGCGGTTTCACGCCTGGATTGAGCGCGACGACTCCTGCCGGGGCTGCCAGGCGCGCTTCACCGCCGATGACAGCAACCGGGCCACCACGGTCGGCACCATCGCCACCAGTCACCTGCCGCTGATCGTCGGCGCCTACGACGGTCACGACCCGGCCAGGCCGGCCGCGCCGTTCAGCAGCGCCGGACCGACCAGGGACAGCCGCGGCGAACCCGGCCTCGCCGCGCCCGGCGTGGACGTGCTCGCGGCCCGTTCGGCGCCGGTCGGCGCCAGCCGCAACCCGGGCCTGCAAGTCCGGAAGTCGGGCACGAGCATGGCGACCCCCTACGTGGCCGGTGCGGTCGCCCTGTGCCTGCAGGCCGCAGGCGGACGGCTGAGCGCGGGCGAGATCCGATCGCTCGTCCTCGGCAGCTGCGATCCCGTTACCGCACCAGACCCGCTGGGCCAGCTCGGCCACGGGTACCTGAACATCCCCCGCCTGATCGCGCACGTGCAACGGGCACTGGCCCCTCCTGTCACCTCGGCAGACACAAAGGAACCAACCATGGACACCGATGACACCGCACTGCTCGCCGTCGCCCCGGCCGCCGTTTACCGCGAGTGCCTCTACCGGCCGGGCGGTCAGCTGGCCCGCTGGGTCGGCGACCGGTTCGACGTCGTGGCCCGGCCCGGGCAGCGCATCGACCAGCCGGCCCGCGAGGGCGATGTGTTCCTCGAAGTGACACTCGGGCACCTCAGCCGAGGCCGTTCGGTCACGCTCGCGGCGCACAACCTCCAGCTCGTTCCCGCGCCCGGGCGGCTGGGCTACGGCCAGCTGCTGCTCCGACCGCGCAGGCACGCGGAACTGACGGCGCCTCTGCCGGTAGAGCCAGTCGGCCAGCTAGCCGGCCTCGACTCTCCAGGCGTCCCCGTCGGCGCGCCGGACTCGCTGTGGGAGTACATCGAGGCGACGCCGGTCCCGGACAGGGATGAGTCCGAGGTCGCTTTCCTCGTCGCCGCCGGCGTGCTGATTTCAGCCGCCCAACTGGGGCTGGCGGTCTTCGATACCGCCATGAAATACGTTTTCAACGGATCGTTCGCGGTCAGTGCCACGCCCGCGTCCTATATCCACAAACCGAGCCCGGTCGGTCTCACCGTCCAGACCAGGGCGTTCCACTTCTCCCTCATGGCCTTCCACCCGCGGCTCTGGATGGGGAGTCAGAAGTTCTATTTCAAGGTGACGCTCGACTACGACGGGTTCAACATCCGTAGCGTGCGCGTCATCGAAGACCGCAACTCGTCGAGCACGCTCGTCCAGTCCACGTTCTCCGTCGATTTCACTCCGCAGGCCTTTAGCCCGGAGAACGAGCCGGTGGCCAAGATCAAGTACCTCATCAGTGGGCGCTGGAACCCGGTCGGGACCGGCGACGAGAGCTTCGACGGCCAGTTCCTCGTCGACGCGGCCGGGAACCTGAGCGACCTGCGCGTCTCTTCGCCGGAGAGCTGGCTGACACTCGGCGAGCACAGCCAAGTCGGCGGCGGCCCAGTGCCCGTGCCGACCAAGGCCACCGACGCGACCCAGGTGCACTTCGATGCCGTCGGCAGCGACCGGCTCACTGAGGCAAACACCCGCCACCTGTACAGCTTCTTCCAAGGCCTGACGCCCGCGGTGCAAGCCGAGGTCAAGGCGGGCACGCTGCCGATCCAGCTCGTCGGCCGGGCGTCGACAACGGGCACGGTGCAGTTCAATCAGCAGCTCGGTCGGCGGCGGGCCAACGCCGTCGCCGCCGTCTTCCGCGATCTGGCGGGCTCCTTCGCGCAGATCAATATCAGCGTCGCCGGCGAACTCGGCGCGCGAACCAAGGACGCGGTCGAGGACACCCTCGAGCGGAGAGTGGATGTCAGCATTACGTACGACGTTTACCGCACAGGCTAGGCCCGTCTGGGCAGAGTGACCTCGATCTCCAGCCGGCGGCGATCGAGAAGTTAGCGCGGATAATGCCCTCGCGTGCGAGCTCGTCGGTGCGTTGGCGAAACTTCGGAGGATACGGTGCGGGCATGGATATTCTTCCTGATGGCCGAAGCTACCTTAGGTCAAGGTGAATCTCCCCAGTTTGACGGACATCGGGCGAATAGGTGAACGTGGGGTTGCCCCCGTTTCCTGGACACCTTGATTATCCCCGGTTTACCAGAGCAGTTTGATCATGCCCCGGTTCTCCAAAACAGTAGCCCTTCGGGTATGGGCTTTAATGCCGCAGACGTAGAACCCGGTGATCACCAGAAAGACAAGAGGGCAAGTCTGCCCTATGGCTAGTGACCCAAATAGTGACCACGATCCCAGGTCCCAGCAACCACAGTTATTATTGCAATACCTTTCGGGCGCTCAACGCTGAGCGGCATGAAATTGATCGGTTCGCCATCCAGAACTGGGCATTCTGCGCACGGCGCTCAGTCCTTCAGCACGGCTGAAGGACGGGACAGAGTCGGCGATCTGTTCGCTATCTAACGGTGGCATCTGCCTGCCCAGCTGCTTTCCGTAGTCACGGGCTGATGCATGATCTAATCACGATGCTGCTTGCCGGACTTCCTGTCATGCGCTTCCCGGGAATGGCGTCGGGCCTCGTTTTCACGGTGCCGGTCGCCTGCTTCGTGGTGGACGGCTGCGGCTTCTTCGTGCATGGTTACGGCCTCGTCGTACCGGCCTGCTTCTTGCAGGGCCTCCCCGAGGTTGTCCAGTGCGCTGCCCTCGCCTTGCCGGTTCCCGGTCTCGCGGTGGATGGCTACCGCATCCTGGTGAGCGACGATCGCCTCCGTGAGCTGCCTGTTGTAGCGCAGGACGAGGCCGAGGTTGTCTACCGCCATGGCCTCGTGACGCCGGTCGCCTAGCTGCCGGAATATGCCGATTGCATCCTCGCTGGCGCTGATCGCGCGCTCGGGCTGCTGCATCGCGCGCAAGATGAGGCTGAGGTTGCTTAGCGTGCTTGCCTCGCCCTGCCGGTTTCCGGTCTCGCGGTAGATGACCGCAGCGTCTTCGCTTGCGGTGATCGCCTCGTCATCTCGGCCGGCTTGCTGGAGGGCGATGCTGAGATTGGTGAGCGCTTTGCCCTCGCCGTCCCGGTCGCCGGCCAGCCGGCAGATACGCGCCGCAGCCTGATGGGCGGTGATGGCTTCGTCTGGCTGCCGCAGGTTCCGCATGGCGAGTCCGAAGTTGTTCAGGGCGTCGGCTTCGCCTGACGGGCTGCCCAGGCGGCGGGCTGCCTGCAGGCCTGCTTGCGCAGTTGCGAGGCGGTCATCGGGTTTCCGGCGCCGGCTGAAGTACTCCGCTAGGCGGAGCGACAGGTTCAGGGCGGTCTCGTCCTCGCCTGCGTCGGCAGCCAGCGTGACTGCGGCGGTCAGGGTAGCCTGTTCGGCATCTAGCCAGGCGAGCGCATTGTCCTGGCGGGTGAACTGGGCGGGGCCCGCGGTTCCGGGGTGCGCCCGGAGGCTCACGTCCGCTGCGCTGGCCATGTCAACGTAATAGGCAAGCAGCCGGGCTCGTGCCCGCTGTTGATCCTCATCACCAGCATGGTCGCGGCAAAGCCGCCGTGCGTATAGGAGCAGCAGGTCGTGCATCCGCCACCGACCTGGCGCTCCCGGGGAGGGCTCGGCCAGGTGCGCCCTCGCCAGCCCTGAAAGGAGTTTCCGCGTCTGGGATTCCGGCATCCCGGCCAGGACCGCTGCGGCGGCGGTGGACACGTCTGGCCCGGGATTCAGCGCCAGCAGCCGGAACAGCCGCGCGGAGGCGCCTGTCAGCTTACGGTAGGACAGAGTGAATGCCGCCATGACTGACCGCGTCGCGGTCTCGCTGCCCTCGTCGTAGGACAGCAGGTCAAGCCGCTGTTCTTCCACGCGAAGCTCATCAGCAAGCTCGCGCGCGTCCACGGTGGGGTCGGCTTTCAAGATTGACGCAGTGATCTGCAGGGCCAGCGGCAGCCCCGCGCACAGCCCGGCGAGATGCTCGGCGACCCCGCGGTCGGTCGTGATCCGGTCGTCTTGCGGGCGGGCGGTACGCAAGGCGACGTCCAGCAGCGTGGCTGCGCTTGTCGCGCTCAGGCCGGTCAGCTCGATTACCCGGGCGTCCAGTCCCGCCAGTGTGTTACGGGAAGTGACCAGTACTTTATGGTGCGGCCCGGCGCCGGGAAGCAGCGGGCGGACCTGTGACTCGCTGGAGGCGTTATCGGCTATCAGCAGGACCGGCCCTGGAGCCTGGGCCAGGACTGACCTGTAGAGTCCCGCCCGCTCCTCCAGCGCAGGCGGCATACGCTCGGCGGGCATCCCCGTCGCGCGCAGCAGTGTGTCGAGCGCCTGAGCCGGGCCGACCGGCTCTTCACCATAGCCGTGCAGGTCAATGAACAGCACGCCATCCGCGAACCACCCCCTGCGCAGCGCAGAATGCACAGCCTCGATCGCCAGTCCCGTCTTCCCCACACCCGGCATGCCGACAACCGATGCACCCTCCGCGCTTGCCGGCCGGGCCGGGTCAAGCCACCGCCGAAGCGCCGCAAGCTCGTCGTCACGGCCAGTGAACCCCGCAACAGCCGCAGGCAGCTGCATCGGCGCGGCCCAGGCAAAGGACGGGAAAGCAGGCTCGCCGACCCCGGCAAGCAGCGCGCCGATATCCCCTCCCGCCCTGCGCATTCCGCCCGGGACCGCATAGATGATCTGGGTGTTGCCATCGCCGATCTGCACGCCCATGGCATCGCGGGCGTCAACTGAGTATCGGCTGTCCACGCCGGGGCGCGGGCCCGGCTGACTAGCGCCGTCTCCAGGAGCAGAATCCACGCCACCCCCTACGGCTGCTCGCAACCAGGGCAGCGATGCCCCGTGGCCTTCAACCCCGCTTACAGCAGGCGTTCGCGACCGTCACCCGATACCCTAGCGGCCGAAAAGGCCGAGGTATATCCGGCAGGACCATCCCTCTCATGTTCCACGCGGACTGGGCTCGGAAGTCACCGACATTGGAATCGGTGTCTAGCGTCACGTGATCTCCGTGTCACGTAGACGGTCACTATATGTGATCAGCCCTCGTTGCGACTGACTCGCGGAGCCGCCGTTCGGCGCGGCGGCGACCGGATGACAGAGTCGCCTGAAGTCCGCGCAGAGCCGGTCGATCTGCGTGTCCTCGCAGCCAGCTGCAATGTCGGCGATACAAGGCGAGGTGCGCGGTTTTACAGACCCTTCACCGCAACGCTGTGACCAGGACAAACGCTATGTCCAACGCTTGGATGCGCACGAATTTGGCACAGTCGCCCCGACTGACTCGCACGCCCTCGCCATGTTTCCTACCCAGCGACCCCAACGAGAGGGCCGCCCAGGATAGCGCAGCCCCTATGTGCTGCGCTTTACTGGGGCCTCGGGGTGCTCTGGTTTATTACATGAGTGATTATGTTCGCTAGTTCCCTCACCTCGTAATTGGAATCCCACTGATGCGTCCCAACTGTTTCAAGAAAGAATTTTGCAGCCTGAAGGGTGAGCTTGCCAGATTCGATTGCGGATGGGATCGTGACTAGCAATTTTGCCTCGTTCTTCACCTCGGGTTGGATCTCCGATGCCGCGGTGATCCTGTCATACAGTAGCCCCGCCTCCGAGGGAAGCGGCACCACATTCTCGTCACGGAAGGAGCGTTCGGCACGTCGCTCGGCCTGGGCCTGGCGCCGCAGTATTATCAAGACGATCAGCCATCCCAGGAAGAAGGTTCCTGCGATAGCTGTAATACCGGCTCTTGAATACTCGCTGTCGGTGGTCTCTACAACGGCCAGCACGTACATTGCCATGCTCGCAGGGGCGAGGAACAGCCACGGGAGAAGGTTGACCATAAACTTTATGAAGTCCCAGCCAGGGATATTATTTTCCGCCACCAAGTCGGCAATATAGCCGAGCAACGCCAACAAGCATGCTGCCACGAAGGGTATTGCTCCCCTGATCACCTTGATGGCGACCTTAATGATCTTCGTAGCCATGGGCGCCTTCTTTGACGTTCTCCTGCCTTGATAGGTGCGTTTGGGTCGCGTGGGCTAGGGTCTTTCGCCCTTGACTGCATGGGCAGTGAACCTGTGATCGTGTCCCCGCCTTCCCGCAGGCGCCGAATCCTTGTGAGCGGCCGCCGTCGCGGTAGCCGGTCGTATTCGACGGTCCCGAGGGCCGCCATTGACGCGGTGCCCGCGAGCTGGACAATCAGGAGCGAGGAAGACGACCCCGGGACAGTCCCGACAGGGCTGACAGATGAGTCTGGTTGCACTGCGGGAGCATCGGCTACGCCGACGCGCCCCGTACCGGGCGGGCGTCCTCAACGCGGAGTCCGGTGGCGGACGCGCCAGCGGTGCCGCGCAGCGGTGCCGCCTTGAAAAGTAAGCGCAGGAAATTGGCACAGCCAGGTCCTAAGACGATGGACGCCGTGACGAATCAGTCCCGGCCTAGCCCCTCGCCATCCAACTCAGCTTAGAAGCCGACGGTCTTGCAGACCGCTCTCGAACACGGCCTGACCTTCAACGCAGTTGCCGTTCACGTCCGTTTCAGCACACATTTGGCATAGCCAATCATTCGGCGGCGGTCAGCACCGGCGGCCTCCTCACCATGAGGCGTCGCAATGGGCCGACGGTTCCACAGACCGCTCCCCTTTTGCGGCCCCTTAAGGCATCAGAAGGCCGCGGGTGGAACCACCTCCAGGCAACCGGGGCGCAGAATTGGACACTGTGCGCGCGGCGGAGAGTCCAGCAGGAGCGGCCGTTGACAAGGACATAGTCGGCAGCGTGGATTGGGTACCGCTGGAGTCGGCCGGGTCGGATACGTTCGGTGATTACCGCTGACGGTGTGCCTGACCGCCCCGCCCGGCCCGTTAACGGGCAGTAGGCCAGATGGGCCGCAGCCAGTGCGTCACCACCTGGCACACCGCGCCGCTGCCCCCTTGCGCGGCCAGCTCGTCGCCAGATGGCGCCCCGGTGGCCTCCCGCGTCACGCCCGGCAAGGCTCAGCTGTGCACCTGACGGCCATGCCGGCAAGTCAGAGAGCTCTCGCGCACGCAGGAGCTCGCAAGTCCGCGACACGGCGGCCGGACCCCCGGACCGTGGTCAGCCCGCCGTGACCGCGTACAAGAAGCACTGGGGGGCCAGGGTGCGCACGTGCACCGTCGCGACGTCGGCTTCGGAGAGCAGGCGCTCGATGACCGGCTGGAGGTCGGCGTCGTCGGTGATGACGGTGTTGTGGTCGTAGTTCATCGTGTCGTCGGCCCGGTACGTGCGCAGGACGCGCGGGCCGGTCGCCAGCTGCTCGGGTAGCCGGCCGGCCGGCGTGTGACCGTCGCACCGCGCGGCGTGGATGTAGACGGGTCCGACCTCCGTCCACACCGACGGGTGGTCGAACGGCGCGTAGGAGATCAGCGTGATCTGCTCACCGGGCCCGGCGTAGCGCAGGCAGCAGCGCAGCGGCTCGCCCTGCCCGGTGGCGGCGGACGGGCTTAGCCGGTTGCCGTGGCCGTCTGTGCCGGCGGCGCGGACGGCGTCGAGGCGAGCGGGATCGATGGCTTGCACGAGCAGGTAAGGCGTGGTGCGCATGTCCTCAATCGTGGTACACCGGGCGCACCCGGTGCTGGCGGGAATCGGACGTCGCTTTCGAGGGGCCGTAAGGGGCGCCGTGAGTGCTCTATGCGCCGGTCACGCCAGCGTCTCGGGTGGGCCGGGTCTGCGCCGGCGCGGCCGGTAATCGATTCGCGATCCGGATCCGCCGATATGGCGCGAATCTCGCCGGGCCGAGAAGGCCAATCGTGTGACACAAGAATGGATGTTCTGCGTGCACACGGCGCTTGCAATCGGTCCGGTTGACAGGGACACAGTCGGCAGGAAACCGGGGGCTGAGATGCTCCATGCCACGACGTGTGATCGGCTCTGGCTGGGTCGGCTATGGTCATTGCCTGACCTGACCCTATGGGGGACCGGGCGGCAGGCCGGGCCCCCTTCTCTGCTTAGCCTGGAAGTCTTACGTTCCGGGTGACATACGAGCTCGGGAAGGAGGCCCTCGATGTCTGTTTACGTCGGAATCGACGTCCACCGCAAGCGTTCCCAGGTGGCGGTGGTCGGTGAGGGTGGCGAGGTACTCGCTAACCGCAACGTGCACAACGGCGTGGAGCCGATCCTGCGCGTGATCGGAGGGCTGCCGGCGGGTACGCCGGCGGCGTACGAGGCCGCGTTCGGCTGGGGGTGGCTGCTGGAGCTGCTGGAGGCCTACGGCTTCGAGCCGCACATGGTGCACCCGCTGCAGTGCAAGGCGATCGCGTCGGCGCGGCTGAAGAACGACAAGGTCGACGCCGCGACCCTGGCGCAGCTGCTGCGCGCGGACCTGCTGCCGGAGGCGTGGATCGCCCCGCCGGAGGTCCGCCAGCTGCGGGCCGTGCTGCGGCACCGGGCGCAGCTGGTTCGGCTGCGGACCCTGCTGCGCAACCGCATCCACGCGGTCCTGGCCGACCACGGCCACGGGCGGCCGGCGGGCTGCTGGAGCGGCCCGGGCCGGGCGTGGCTCGCCTCCCTGGAGCTGCCGGCGGTCTCCCGCGAGGTCACCGGCGACGCCCTGGCGCTGATCGACGCCGTCCAGCAGCCCGTCGACCGGCTGGATGCGGAGGTCCGCCAGCGGGCGAAGGCCGACCCGCGGGTCAGGGTGCTTACCCAGCTGCCGGGCGTGGGCCCGTTCACCGCGCTGGTGCTGCTCGCCGAGATCGGCGACATCACCCGCTTCGGGTCCGCGCGCAAGCTCGCGTCCTGGGCCGGCCTTACTCCCACCGTCCGCGGCAGCGACCGCACCGTCCACCACGGGCACATCTCCAAGCAGGGGCCGGCCTGGGCGCGGTGGGTGCTGTGCGAGGCCGCGCAGACCGCCAAGCGCCACCCGGACTTCGCCCCCCCGCCTACGAGGCCCTGGCCCGCCGCTGCGGGAAGAAGATCGCCACCACGGCGGTCGCCCGCAAGCTCATCACCCGCGCCTACCACCTGCTCACCGACGCCAGCGCCGGTGAGTCCAGCTAGCGGGGAGGGTCGCAAGCCCCGGGCGAGCTCGCATATTCGCATGAGCCGGCCTCGCCGCGCTCGATGACCTGACTGAGCAGCCCGGTCCCCGGATTCACGGTCATGGCGCCCGCCCTCGGGCAGGCGCCGAATGGGTGCATGTGAGACCACTCCGACGACCACGCACGACCGGGGAAGTCAGCAAGCGACCTCCGCACCAGACATCCACCAGGAAGCCGCAACAGCAGTGCCACCCCAGCCCGGCGACCGGAGACCAGTCACCGGGTCAATCAAGCACTGCCTGTTGACAACTCAGGCCCCCATGGTGTTGCCGGACATTCAGGATGAGCGTGGTGGCGTCGCTGTAGATGAGCGCGGGGCGAGCGCAATTCGGTCATTTCGCCGGGCTGTGTGCTCATCGTGTCGCCGGGCTGCTCACGGCGGTGGTGCACGGGACGGGGAAAGCCGCTCCGGCCCCCTCGCGGGCGCTGCCGGCCCTGGTCAGGGCACAGGGATGCCCGGGACGGTGCCTGGCGGTCAGCTGCCGGGCGCGGGAGCGAGGGCGGCGGCGAGGCCGAAGCGGCCGAGGAGTGCGTCGAGGTCTTCCTCGGCATGGCCGTGGAAGGCGATCGCGGCGTGCGCGCAGGCGATGACCGCGGCCAGGGCATCGCCGAGAGGGGACCCGCACGGGTCCAGGCAGGGCCAGTCACGGCCCGCGGTGAGGCGGCCGAGCGCGGCCGTGGCGTCCTGGCGCAGGTCGCGGGCGCGGGAGCGCAGGCGCCGCAGCCAGCCCCGCACGGTCGCCGGCGGGACGCCCAGCTCCGCGCCGAGCCGGGCGCTGCCCGTGCTGTGCAGGGCCGCCGCCGCGGCGGCCCGCGCGATCACCCCGGTGCCGTCGGCCCGCCGCGGGGCCATCCAGGACGGCAGCAGCATGTGAGTCGCCCCGCAGGACCGGCACCGGCCCCGGGGCGGAGCGGTCACGGTGCGCTCGCCGCGGTGCAGCCGCACGGTCCGCTCGCGGCCGCGGCCCCACGGGCCGAGGCGGCCGCGGCCGCACGACGGGCACCGCAGCGAGCCCGCGACGAGGTCCGCCCTCGCGGACTCCGCGTCGGCGCACAGCAGCACGGGGCAGTCCTCTCCTGGTCACGCTCCGATGATCAGCCCCGGCCCGCACCGGCCGCCAGGGGCAGCTCGCGTTGCACGATCCCAGCCCGGCCGCCGGCCCGCAACCCGAACGCCCGCACCGCCCGCGGCGACACCGTGAGCGCCCGCACCCCGCCGCCGGCTCCAGCCAGGAAGAACGGCCCGGGGATGGTCACGGTGTCGTCGCACGCCCGGTACCGCCACGGCGAAGGTGACGCCCACCGGCAACGACGCGAGGAGCCGATTTCACGCTCAAAAAGAACGGCGGCCAACACCATGGGTGCGGATATTCCATTGGAACGATTTCAGTGGAGTCAGGTCAGGGCTGTTTCCGCAGATCAGGGCTGTGGGGTTCAAGCCGGCTCCAGATTGCGGAATGGTAACAGCTGGCGCCTGCCGGACCGCAGGCGACGCTACCCCGTGATCACTGCCGGCAGCCCGCGCTTGGCGCCGGGCTGCGCAAGGTGCATACCCCGATCGGGCGCACATACGAGGGCATCGACTCAACGTCGTGATGGGCTGCTCGTGCTTGCCTTCGTCAGGGTTCCCTCTGGCCCAGCACCTGGCCACTAACTTAGTGTGTAAAGCTGCTGCGGCGCACTGGCGCCCGCCCGGCCTGTCCGCACCTAACCGCGCAGCTTCGGTCAGGACTTGCGGTAAGTGATCTTCCACAGGTAGGCATTGCCGTTGTAGTCGGCGGTGGCGAGGGTGCCGTCTGGTCCGAAGGCGACCGAGTGGATGCCTCTGCTTGCGGGGTCGGTGAGGGTGGCGGTGACCTTGCCGGTTGTGGTGTTCCAGAGGTAAGTGTTGCCGTTGCTGTCGGCGGTGGCGAGGGTGCCGCCTGGTCCGAAGGCGGCCGAGTTGATGCCTCT
>Ga0265338_10010159_pt1 | contig 11100 bp, 10 predicted proteins | sample 42126metaG_FD_193579 | JGI IMG/M metagenome (GOLD analysis project Ga0265338, IMG submission 193579) | Rhizosphere microbial communities from Carex aquatilis grown in University of Washington, Seatle, WA, United States - 4-21-26 metaG | ecosystem: Host-associated > Plants > Roots > Rhizosphere... | reverse complement strand
CCGTGGCGGATCCAGCGGCCCATGTGGTAGCTCAGGCGCGGAAAAGCGAAGGCCTCATGTTGAGGGGTTTGCGACAGCACCACACGGAGCTCGTTCTGTGAGTCTTCACTGAGCGCTTCGTCGGCGTCGAGATTCAACACCCAGTCGGTCTTGGCAAGTTCCGTGGCGCGCCGTTTTTGTGGACCGAATCCGCGCCACTCTTCGCTGAAAACGCGGGCACCCATTTCTTTGGCGATCTGCACGGTGCGGTCCGTACTCCCGCTGTCGAGCACCACCACATCTGATGCAAACGGCACGGATTTTAAGCAGCGCGCGATATGCTCTTCCGCATTCTTAGTGATGATTACGAGCGAAATGGGTGTCATCGGCCCCAGAATTGAAGACCTAGACCTTGTTGTCAAAGGCTTTCCCCTCGACTATTGTCGGATTTTGGGGGTTCAAAATGAACAAGCCACTGAGAATTTTAACTTTGATGACAGCCCTGTTTTTGAGCTCTGCTGCCTGGGCTTATTACGATGTAATGGATACGGGCGAAGTCTTAGGGGATGGCAGATACAAAGTGACCGCCGTGTCGGAGCTCCTGACCTCGCGAGGCGGGCTCAATGCGGGCGGAATTTTCGATATGGGATTTCAAGAGCAGTACGGCCTCCGCGCTCTAGTTGGAGTGGGGACGACAGACTACAATTTCGGTGCGCTGTTTAAGTGGATGCCGGTTCCCGATACGGATTCGCAACCGGCTGTGGGCTTCAATGTCGGATTGCTATACGCGAAAATTGACAACGACAACGATCTGACGTTGCGATTTGAACCGCTGGTTTCGAAAAAGTTTAATTTAGAACACCTGGTGTTGACACCTTATGCGTCGTTGCCTATTTCGATGCGCAACCGTACGTCGACGACCGAAGACTCTTCGTCGGCGATGGGCTGGCAGGCCGTTGTCGGCTCACAATTGAAAATCGAGCAATGGCAGAATATTCAGTTTATGGCCGAAGCCGGAGTCGATCTGGGTAGCAATGCGTACTCGCATGTTTCGTTGGGCGCGATGTGGTACTTCGACAATAAGGGCTTTGAAGTCAAGTAGGCTGGAGCTAACGGGCGGTGGGAGAGCCTTACGGCTCATCCCACTCTTTTTCTCACCCTACGGATTATAAATCATAAAATTGTAATTGTGCGCGATGGCGTTGATCTGGTCCTTCAAATAAGGACTCACGTCGACGAACTGATTGTTGTCGTACGGGATCTGCGCGCCCAGCACACTTCGGATCTGCATCAAGCGGAAGAGCACGCGGTTTTGGTCGGTGAGCGCCTGGATTTCGACGTCAGCGCCGAGTTGGACGGTTTCGGTATGATCGCAAGGAGCGGCTTCGCTGCAGACGAGCGTCAGCACGGCGCCATTGTTCTGAAGATCGTTCGCCGACATGACTTGCGCGATCGCAAGGGGAGCCGTCGTCGTCTTGCGCGCCATCACGTGTTGTGAAGCGCACGGTTTCGTCGGGTCCGACCAAATCTGGTCGACGTTATAAATCGCGAATTGGTCGCCGACCTTAATATTGGCATATGAGCCCGCGGGAATCACGAACTGCGTGGCTGTCGGGATCGAGACGACAGTGCTATGCCAAGTCGACTGAAGAGCCGTCATTTGCGACGTCAGCGCCGTGAACGTGTCATCGAGCGCGTTCTGTGTCAGCGTCGAAAGCGGCGTATTGTGCGAGTAATCGAACGACGCGCCGATTTGGCTGAAGCCTGCGTTCACCGAAGCATCAAACTTCAGCGACACGCCCTTGCCGGTAACATCTAATAGATCTATGTTTTGCTCAAGCGGATCAAAAAGAGACATACCCACCGTCATCTGACCGCTCGAAGCTTGCAGGTCGATGCCGAGTAGCTTCAAGAATCCAGAGAACGAAAAGCCGGCCGTAATGCCGCCTGAATCCGTCAGCTCGAACGACACCATCTTGGTATCTAAGATGTACTCAGCCGCATTGAGATAGCAGGCCGGCACGCTGCTCTTATTAATATTGCCGTTGTTGACGTCTTTAAGCGCGGACTGTGCCGGGGACAGTTTGGAGCAACCGACGCTGACCAAGCACGCGATGGGAATCATAAGCCAGGTTTTCAAAAAGTACCCCCTTGTACTATCACATGACCTTTCGGACTTAGGTCGAGGGGACTTTATTGATTGAAAAACCGTCAGCGGAGTGGACGCTTTTTTGAGACTTTTGGGTGTCGATTTTCTCGTCAAATCGGCCGATGTTAAGTGGATGGCCCCTCTTGGCGTGATGGAAATTTTCTACGGTGAGGCGTGGACTCCCGGTGACCGTGAATCGTATGCCCGATTCCTCAAGGAAATCGGATTCCATTTCTACGTCTATGGCCCCAAGGCCGACGAGAGTTTGCGCCGTAATTGGCAGAAGCCATGGACGCTCGAAGAACGCACCTATTATCAGGCGTTACGTCACCAGTTTTCGTCGCAAGGTTTGAAATTTGGAATGGCGCTGAGCCCATTCGGACTGCATGAGAGTTTGGGCCTCGTCGAGCGTACAAAACTGCAAGACAAGTTGCGCGCGATCGCCGACTTGGGCGCCGACATTCTGGGTCTATATTTCGACGATATGAAAAGCGCTAAGTACATGGCCGAAAAGCAGCTCGAGATTTTGGAAATCGTACGCGCGACGGTGAAGATGCAAGTCTTGTTTTGTCCGAGCTACTATTGCCACGATCCCTTGCTGGACTTCCTGTTTGGCGAGCGTCCACCACAGTACTTGGAAAAAATCGGCGCGGGTGTTCACCACGAAGTCGATATTTTATGGACGGGCGAACAGATTATTTCGCATCACTTTGCCATCGATCAGTTGCAGGCCGTGACTGAAGTTCTGCGCCGCCAGCCGTTTATTTGCGATAATTTTTATTCCAACGACGGTCCGATCAATTGCAATTATTTACGGCTAGTGCCGCCTAGTGGCCGCCCGCGTGAAGTGTTGGATGCGGTTCGCGGTTGGGCGATCAATCCTATGAATCAGGCGCAGCTGTCGAAACTTGTGATCGAGGCGTTTGCACAGTATTTAGTGGTTAAGGATATTGATCCCGAAAGGGCATTCGCGGATACGATTCGCGCGCAGTGTTCGCCATGGGTCGCCGATCTTATTTTTAATCACAGTAAGTTTTTTGCAGAAGCCGGACTAGATGCTTTGCCGCCTACGGAGCAAATCCGTATGCGCAAGCATTTGAGCGGGAACAATGGCCGGTTTGAGCGCGAGCTTTTGAAATGGCTCGATAATCATTACGCTGTCGGGATGGAAGCTCTTTTGAATCAGAGTTGCTTCGACGGGACCTGAGGACGGCGGCGCAGAGCGCAACCGAATGTGTTACTTTACGTTCGGAACGAGCGTTCCGCCGCGATTCGTGCAGTCCGTTTGGATTGACGCCTGGCTGAAGTAGTAGCGCACGAACGCTGTGCCGTTCACATTGCAACTCATCGACGAGTGAGCCGACGGAAACGTCAACGCACACGAAGTTGAGGCGCCGGCCGTCGTCACGGCGACATAGGCAGCCCCTGTAGCCCCTACCGCCGAGAAGTGACCTGCCTCAGTGTTCATGCAGGCCGTATTCTGACCGGCCACGTCCGCCGGATAGTCGATGCAGGCAACGGGATTGCCATTCATATCGAAAACCTGGCAAACGGCCTGGTAGGTCGCCTGACTTGTCACGTCGGCGTCCGATGCAGAGTTTTTGCCACAGCCCAAGAAAAATAACGAAAGCGCAACTAAATAAATTTTCATAATTCAAGGGTAGGGGATAGCTCGGCGGTCGTCGAGTTTAATCGAATTTTAATTTGAAGCGTTAAGGAGCCTGCGGTTGAATGAAGGCACGCATGCTCAGAAAGAGTTTGGTTTGGTCGCTCAGTCTAATTTTTGTCTTTGACTCGGGGTGCATCCATACGCCGACGCTTGAGCATAAAATGGTGCAAGCGCCCGTTCCGGCGGTATTCTTCGCGGAAGCAAAAAGCGGCGACTTAAAAACTTCAAGCGTCGTGTATTTGCCGTCGAAGCTGCCGTTGGAAGATTTTTTTACCCGCATGGGTCACGGCGAGTTTTCTGCTGCATTTAAAAAATTCGATTTGAACTACCGTGCCTCGAATACGAACGATGAAGCTTTGCGAGAATTGATCCGCAATGGCTTTGTTCCGGTTTACGTGCTCATTGAAAATCGGGGTACTACCCCAATGATTATTTCGGAGAAAAATTTCGTTCTGACCGACGGCGTGGCACGCATGCACGCGATTGCCGCCCATGACGTTCCCATTGAGCTCACAAAATTCAGTCCAGAGGCATTTGCGGCGAATACATTCAATATTGGCGTTGTCGTCGTCGGAATGACGGCTTTGGTTGTAGCACTTGCTGTGATAGCGACGAATTGCCAAGGGAACTGCTATTCGGGCTTGTCGAACTTGGATTTCCACGGACCCGGTTCGTCGTCATCATCTGACGACCCACCCGTGTTGAACGATCTCACGAAGATCACAGTGATCGATTACAATTCATACTTGTTGTCCATGAAACCGCTCCAACCCGGTGAAAAGGCCGAAGGCCTTTTGCTCTTTCATATGAAAAATGGAGCGGGTTGGAACGAGTATCGTCTCGCCCTCGCCGAGGGCGGCCTCGAGTGAATTAAGATTCCGACTTGGGTTCGGACTTGGTGGCGATCTTGCGGATCTTTTTCGGCGCCGGGCGGATCATCGAGTAAAACTCGACGTAGTATTTCATCACGCGGCTGGCGTATTCTTTGGGCCAGGTGTTGTCTTCGAGGTTGCGCTCGACGTTGCGTTTGCCCATGTTGTAAGCCGAGATGTAAAGCTGTGCGTTCGGCAGCGAGTCGCGGAGATAATCGAGGTAGGCGCATCCCAATTTGATATTCTCAACGGGATCGTGGAGCGAATGAGCGCCTTTAAATTTCATTTCAAATTTAGCAGCAATCCACTCCGCCGTAGCCGGGCGAAGTTGCATTAAACCGATCTCGTCGAGCGAGCCGAGCATATTAGGATTGAAGCTGGACTCGTTCTGAATGACGGAGAGCACGAAGACCGGGTCAAACTCGTGTTTCATGCTCTCTTCGATCACAGCCTTCGCAATGCGTTTATATTGGCTCTTATATTTCTTGGGTAAACGCTCCTTGGTCCATGAGTAAATTTGAGAATTAATTTTCTTAACATTTTCGCCGGCGCGCACGGCGCTTCTTTTATAATACTTGCCAAGCAGCTCGTGTGCATGTTCGAGACGAATTTCACGCTGAATTTCAATAGCCGACGGCTCACGGGTGATTTTTTTCGAGTTGGGTTCTGCCAATACTTGTTTCGGGGAGGCAATCAGAATGAGACTGAGAACCTGACCCCACATCAGAAGTTTCGTCATACCCGGATAGATTGCAAGAAAGAGCCACCCTGATGGCAAGTCACGACGCGAGGATAGCACGTAGCGCCTGCATAAAATTTGGCCAGCTGAATACTGGATCGACGCAATTCTCAAAATGAAACACTTCTTTTGACATCGCATGGGGATCTCAAGACGATATTACGGTCATTCAACACGGAGGTCTCGAATGAAGTTTTCTCTCGTCGCAGCTCTTATTTCTGTATATGTCCCATTTGCAGGTGCTACAGTCATGGATAAGCTGCTTACCTTTTCAAACGATCGTACGTCAATCACGAGCGATCTCGATGTGACACTCGACGTAAAGGGTGTTGTGCAGGGCATGTCGTATATTTCGAACGACGGCGGCGTAAAAACCGAAAAAGATTTTTCACTTGCCGATTTGTCGAGCAAGAACGGCGCGATTTTAGAAGCGCAGCAAGGCGTCAATGCCGTGACTTTGAGCGGTTCGATTAATTCGCAAGCGGGTAACGGAGCGCTCGTAGTTCATTTTATTTATAATGGATTGTCGGGCGAATATCATACCTGCAACGTAAATGTGCAGCGCAATTCTTCGGGCGTTTGGGAAGCTATCAATGCGTACACCAATCAACCCGTGACGGCTGCGAAAATTCAAACCTACTCGATTGGTATTCAAACGATCGAAGGTATTTGCCCCTAAGCGGCGTGTAACATTTCGTCGTCAATTTCTTCTGTTTGATCGAATTGATCAAATGAATCCAGGGGCGAGGTATCATGAAGTGAATGATCCTCGTCCTTGCGACTGTCCAACAGCCATGGTGCCGCTTTCAGCAGCGCAGGCAGGAATATCAGGTCACCGACAAGCCCGGCTATGATCGACACGATCATGCAGGAGCCGAATGTACGGTTCAAATCGAAATACGAAAACATAAACACCGAAAAGCCCATCATTACAACAAGAGTGGCGACCAAGCACGGGTTGCCCTCAAGATGGAACGTACGGCTGACGGGGAGGCGTCCCCCCTTGCGGCGGAGGCTCTTCAACCGGTTCATCGCATAAACTGTATTTGTAAACGCAAGGCCGAGCGCGATGGAGAAAATGATCGCTACGCCCGGTTTAATGGGCGTGTGCGTGAGCGCGAGATAGCCAAGCAACACCACGGGTGGAATCAGGTTAGGAAGTGCCGCCACAAGCGCCCAACGCAAACTGCGGAAAATCACGGTGAGTAACATTACGATCAAAATCAGGGCTTGCCAAAAACCGAAGATGAGGTCCTTCGAGATTTCGTTGTGAATTATATGCGCGACCGCGCCCATTCCGCCCATTTGCACCTGGCTGTCAGGGAACTGTCTCTGCACGCGACCCTTGATGCGCTTTACGAGTGCCAACACTTCGTTCGACGGCAAATCGTGAATGCGCAATTCGATGCGCGCTGAACGGTTGTCGGTCGTCAAATACTGTGTGAGCGGGTTGTTTTGCGACATTCCGTAGAGGAAGTACGTTTCGGCGATCGCGGCCCGTTTTGTCGGCAGTGCTTCGTTATGCAAGCGGCTTGCGCGCAAGAAATCCGAGAGACTGAGCGCCGAACCTACGCCATGAGTGAGGCGCAAATCGGCGACTAACTTATCGAGCGTTTGGATGCGGACCGGATCGCTCCAGTCTTTGCCCTTCGGAAGTCTCACGACAACTTGCAACGGCACGATACCGCCCATAGTGCGGTCAATCTTTTCAGTCGAGCGGCGCGCTTCTTGGCCTTTAGGTAAGTCGTCAAAGAGCCGGCCGGTCCAATTGAGAGAGCGGCCGCAGAAGGCGAGTACGGCACATACAGCGAGCGTCGTGAGTATGACGGGTTTGCGGTTCTCAATCACCCAGAGCGCCCAACGGGCCGGGCGATGTACCCATGCGCGCGGCTCCGGTAGCGGAAAGAGAAGCAGGAGCGGCATGATGCCGAGACTTGTAAGTGAACTCGAGAGCAAAATAGCAATGGCCACGCCCATACCGTACGTGCGAATCAAAGGCACATCGCTCAACAACAAGGTCAGGAAGCCGACGCACGTGGTGAGCGAGCCAAGAATGTTCGGCACCCAAATGCGTTTGTTGGTTTGTATAATCAGGCGCCAGCGGCTCTCGCCCGCAGGAGCCTGCAGCGATTCTTCGTGCATGCGCAGCAATATGTGCGTCGCGATCGTCATGACGTCGATAAAGACCAGAATCGGGATCGTCGACGACAAAATCGTAAAGGTGATTCCGGTCCACGCCATCATCGTGAACACCATTAAGTTGCAATACGCCACAAGAATCAAAGGAATCCAGATCGTCGAAAGCGTGCGGAAAATCAAGAAGAGCGTGAGCGCGCACGCAAGTATGGTGAGACCGAGGAAATTGATCAGCTCTTTATTGAGTAAGACACCGAGGTCGGTTTGCACGGCCGGTACGCCGCCGACACTCGAAATCACTTCGGGAAACGTTTTGTTGAGCAAGTGCTTGAACTTTGTCTCCGTGGAGACCAGTCCATTCACTTCGGCGTCGTGAAGTTGAACATATATGAGGACAGTGCGGCCGTCTTCGGCGATCAGGTTCGGCGTAAGCAAGTTGTCGTTGAGAATCCGTTCTTTCCACTGTTGTTTGGGCAGGAGCTGCACGAGTTCACCGACGCTGATGGCGCCTTTGACATTCGCGGCACCTTCGACGTTGGCGACGCTTACGGCGCTATCGACGCCTTTGAGGGTCTTCAGTTTTGCCGTTAACTTTTCGAGCCGCTTAATGTGGTCGGGCTGGAGCCAGGTGGCCTTATCGCCCTTCTTCAAAGTGAGAACGCCGATGAAGACGGGATGGTCCTCGATATGAAAACGTTTCTTCACGGCCATGTCGATCTTCAGGGCCGGATGGTTTTCCGGCAAAAACTGCATTACCGAATATGTGGTCTGCAACTTGTGAAGGCTCAACAAGCCGAATGCAATCGTCACAACCGCGAACACGAGTGTCGAGATGGCGACAACTTTTGCACTATTCTTCATTTTAGGTAACTGGATCTTTGTCTGCACGAACTGACTATCGGACGCGAGTTTCTGCCACTAAAGTCTAGGTCCAGAAAACATGTGTGATTTTTTGATCAGCTTTTGGTCAGACGCGATTCACGGGCCATGAAACTTTAGGGAGACATGAATTTCACATGTTATGATTGATTCATCATTTCATTATTGAACACGCGTAAACGTTCAATTTTAGGGGATCAGTAAGATTTTGCCAAAAAGTCGCTAACTCTTGGTCAGTGTTGGGCATTTAGATTCTGCCGTGATTTGTCGTTAAGTAAAGACGGAGGACCGGCGTGTCAGGAATCAATATATTTGACGTCTGGGCGGCCGCGGTAAGCGGTGTCTTGATATTTTTTTCCTATCGGGCACTTCGTTTTCGCGGAGGCATAAAGACTCTCAGCGAAATTGCCAACCACCACCAGTTCGAAGCCTGGCGCAAAATCAGCATCGTGATTCCGGCATGCAACGAGGAAGATACGATCGAATCGGCAATCGTCGATCTGCTGAAAGTCAATTACGCCAATCTTGAGATTGTCATCGTCAACGACCGTTCCATAGATAGAACCGGAGAAATCATAAACCGTTTGGCGGCGACAGACTCGCGGATCAAAGCCGTGCATATTGACCATCTGCCGGAAGGTTGGCTCTGGAAAGTGCATGCGCTCCAGCGCGGACTGGAATTCACATCGGGCCGATGGGTTCTCTTTATGGATGCCGATGTGCACTTTGCGCCCGACGCGATCAAAAAAGCGGTCTTGCATGCGTACAATAATCAACTCGATTTTCTGGCCGTCATACCCGATATTTCGGCTCCGGGTTTACTCTTGCAAATGGGAATGGCGCAGCTGTTTCACCAGGCTTCAATTTTGCTTGATCCCCGGCGAGTCAACGATCCTCGCCACAAAATATGTTACGGCCAGGGGGCATTCATGTTGCTCCGCCGGAATGTCTACGAACGTTCCGAAGGCTTGGAGTGGTTGAAGATGGAAGCTGTCGACGATACCGGCCTCGCCATTCTCATGAGACGCGCCGGCGCGAAAATGGGAGTTATCTCGGGTCTCAATGAAATCAGCATCGAGTGGTACAAGACCTTTCCCGCCTTGGTCAAAGGACTCGAAAAAAATTCGTTTGCCGTGTGTCAGTATCGGGTCTCGATTTTGGTGGCGGGCATCTTTGCGGCGCTGTTCTTGGTCGCCGGCTATACGATTGCACCGTTTTTCAGCCATTCAGTGATCGTGCGCTGCCTCTCTGTAGCGGCAACACTCCTTTATCTTGTGGCAATCCGCGCCCAGTTGAAGACCATCTTGAAAGTGCCGCTCAAAGCAGTCCTTCTTTTCCCAATCTCAAGTTTTTTCCTGCCGTTGATCTGTATTCGCGCGGCGATTTTGCTTAAATGGCGGGGCGGCCTCACGTGGCGCGGGACTTTTTACTCCATTAACGAATTGAAGACCGGGCAGCGCGTGCGCCCGAGCAATCTATCTTTCCAGTATCAGGCGACTCCGACGTCGGTTCCCAGTGAACCGCTGGAACGCCCGCGCGAAACCGCGTCGATGTAATCTAAACATTGCACGAGGACCTCGCCGATTTGCCGATCGTCTTGAAATTCATTGCCCGGCAAGGCGACAAGGTGATTGGCGTGGATCACACCTAAGTCGGTGGCTCCGAGGGCATCCGGAAAGCGGCTCTCTCTCAGTTCAACGGCGCCGTCGGTTGGCCCTTCCGCAAGTAAGAAAGACAACATCAGAAAGAGATGAGTGCGAAAGAAACTCGACCGGAAAGACACGGAGGCCAACTTCACTTCCGCCGGCGGGTGAAAGTCTCGCCAAAAGCCCGCGGATGTCCACTGGCGCGGATCAAGATCGGCGAGTCCCTGAAACGCTTTGACATCGGGCCGCGAATCGCTGGCCATAGGTTCGGCCCACCATTCAGCGAAAGGCACTTTGAGGCGCGCCGACCTGGCGCCCTGCAAGGGTGATGCGACCGTCAGGAGAGTCGAAATATACCGCCGCGTGAACTCGGGCTGGCGTTTGATAAGATGAAGGCAATCGAGACCGCCCTTGCTGTAACCGATGAGCGCGAAGCGGGGCGTGAGGCCGCGTGCTTCTTGCTGGGCGGTCTCCGCTCGGAGCGCGGGCAATATTTCAAAGTCGGCGTTTTCGCGGCAGCCGCCGCGGCCGTTGGGCGCAATGAGTAAGCAGCGAAGTTTGAGTGTCGATTCGCAATACGCCGCGAAGCGGGACCAAACTCGGTTGGCGAAGATCGCCCCATGCAGCCCCCCGACCAACACAATCGTTGTCTGCGGCCGCGGGAGGGAAGCGGGCTGGGGAAGGTTCAGGTCCGCGCGAATATCTCTCTTACTCTTCGCAAAGGGCACCAGCGAAAGATCGTGGGCGAACACGCCAAAAATTTCCGCCATGAGTTGATAAATGGCAACAACGAGATGTTTGAATAGCAGAACCGAATTGTGCGGGCGCGAGATAGGGCGTGGAGCGCGGAAGTCTGGAGTTAAAAAGCGCCGGAGGTCAGTCGTGAGATTGAAAAGACAATCGCGGAGATGGCCGGCCATCGCTATCATCCGCGCGTGCATTCGCCCTTGAGGGTCTGCCATGCTTAATTTTCGGTAGAAGGCGGCCCGAAGACAAGGCCAGGCCGCCGAAAGTAGAGTCGGTAATTACTG
>Ga0265338_10010158_pt1 | contig 11101 bp, 12 predicted proteins | sample 42126metaG_FD_193579 | JGI IMG/M metagenome (GOLD analysis project Ga0265338, IMG submission 193579) | Rhizosphere microbial communities from Carex aquatilis grown in University of Washington, Seatle, WA, United States - 4-21-26 metaG | ecosystem: Host-associated > Plants > Roots > Rhizosphere... | reverse complement strand
TTCATCCCCGTTTGTGGCGCGGAACTCGCGCAAAGTCAGCCAGTCCTGCACTGCCTTCGTGTCTCCGTGCCGGCCCACGCTCAACCCGTCCGGCGGTTTCACTTGCACGCGACGCGGTTTCGTCGAGTTCTCAAATTCCATTTCAAAAACGGCGCGCACCAGTTTGCCTTCCAACGGCACAGGTGGAATTACCTTGCCCTCTTTGCTCCGCTGCGCGGCGCTCGCCACGATGTCGTCTGATTTCCGAATCGTCCGGTCGCCAAAATCGCTAAAAAACGATATTTCAAGTTCCTGCAAAACGATGCGCTTGATGTCCGGCAGCCCTTCAACGGATAAAGCCTTTCCAACATCGCTTCGCAGCGGATCGAGCACGAAGTTTTTCCGTTCGGAAAAAAAATTCGTGTCGCTGCGCAACCGTCGCCCGAATTCCGTCCGATACAACGTCCGCTCGCGTTTTGTCCCCGCATGAATCCGAAGCTCGTCGCGTTCGACGTTATACACCACCACGTCATCCTTGCCCGGCCGGTAAAAAATTGTCCCGGTCTTATGGTTTCCCTCTGCCTCGGCCAGCCGTGACATTGTGCCGCCGTGCTGAATTAGAAACCACCACTCGCCATCCAGTTGATGCTTGGTGATTGACGCCGTATCCTCGCCGCGCTGATTCTCCAAGCACCATTCATCCACGGCCTTTTCGATAAGCTTCACTTCCGCATCCGTCGGCTCCTTGAACGGAAATCGGTCTTTCACTGGAATTTTCGTGCCCCAATACTGAAATGTTGTCGTGCGCAATAACTTGTGCTCATTGTGATGCTGCATCATCAGCTTTGGATCCTCCAGCCAGACTTGCATGACAATGTCCAGATTCGTGTGCGGTTTGGTCAAATCAATCGGCAATTCCGCCGCTTTCGCTGCATCTGATAGGTCCGCCGCCCCTTCGTCGTCCGCCAATTCCAGCACCGCGTAAAGCACCTCCGTCATTTCTTTCGGCAATTGTTTCGGCGATAAAAACACCTTGGACAACTGTTTGAAATAAGGATCGTCGTCCAGGTTTTCAGCCGGCATCTTCGCCCCGGCCTTTTTCAACTCCGCGTCGAATTTGCCGAAGAATGTTTTCAGCAGCGGCCTTCCCAGGCCACGCAGATTTTTTACGCTGGTGAATCGTCGTAGGCTCATAAGTGATCGCGTCCGGTTCCCGCAATCCCAGGCGGGATTTTTCCAGACAACTTTTTATGATCCACAAATCAATCGTTTTTCGCTCACCATCCGTTGCGTTTTGCATTACAGCCATTGCCAAAATATATTTCAACTTTCTCGCGACATGGGCAGCCAATGTCTAACCTGCCGTGTCAAGCTGGCCGCATGAAAATTAAGAACGCCATCAACCTATAGCGGTATTTATGAAAACAGCGCACGAGATATATTTGCAAGGCAACGCCAACGATGGGGATAAATTGATCCAAAGAATTCTGGCAAACTGGAAACAGATACGCCTGCTTGACCCGCCGGAATTGCGGAGGCAACTTTTGGAATTGAAAGATGAAATTTGCGATGCGTAGCGATGTCATCAGCAAAGCCAAGCGGTCGGAAGTCATGTCCCGGATTCGCGGGCATGGAAACCGAAGCACCGAGTTGGCAGTGATAAAAGTGTTTCGCCGGCACGGCATCACCGGCTGGCGGCGACACCAGGCCGTGTTCGGCAAACCTGATTTCATTTTTAGAAAGCAAAAGGTTGCAGTGTTCGTGGATGGTTGTTTCTGGCATGGTTGCCACAGACACTGCCGGAGACCGAAAGGTAATGGTAAATACTGGAGCGGAAAGATTTTGAGGAATCAAAAAAGGGACCGGCTGGTAACAAAAACGCTGTGGCGTGCCGGCTGGCAGGTGCTTCGGATATGGGAACACGAATTGCACAATGCTGGGAAAATTGTGTCGAAAGTTGATGAGATTTTGACAGTCTGAAAAAAGGAATGCTCGCTTAATACACGACTAAATTTTAGAATTTCTGCAATGCAGAAAAGCAAAGCCAAAATAAAGAAAAGTTCGCACCACAAGCTGAAAGAGTCGCCGGATTCTGAAAAAAACGCTCCGCTGGTTTCGGTTTCGCTTTTTAGCGGTGGTGGTGGACTCGATATTGGTGTTGAGGATGCCGGCTTCAAAAATTTAGTCAGCGTCGAGTGGGATGAAAATGCCGTTGAAACTTTACGCTACAACGCGGTTCGCAAAGGCAGTGTTACGCGTGTGATTCATGCTGATATTCGTAATGTTGATCCTTTGGAAATTGCCCAACCCGGCATTGACTTGTTGCACGGCGGTCCGCCTTGCCAGGCATTTTCGTTGATTGGGAAGCGAGATTCACTGGCCGACTATCGCGGGCTGTTGCTGTTTGAGATGATCCGGTTTGCGAAGGCAATTCAGCCGAAAGCCCTTTTGCTCGAACAAGTGAAGGGATTGTTAAGCGCACCCGACGAACGCGGCGAGCATGGCGGAGTCTTTCGACGATTCACACGTGAACTTGGAGAGCTTGGCTACACCGTCAAGTGGTCAGTTCTTTGTGCGGCAGATTATGGTGTTCCGCAATTAAGGGAGCGTGTTTTCATTGTGGCTTTACGTGGTCCGAATGGATTCTATTTTCCACCGCCAACCCATGCTGCCGTTCCAGAGGAAACACCACTCTTTAAGATTAAGCCTTACGTCGGTGCAGGCAAAGTTCTCGGCGACTTGCCGACGCCAGTGCTGAAAGGACAAGAAGCCAGCTTCCCGAACCACGTTGATGTAACGCCTGATCGTGACAGAGAACGAATTCATCCAGTGCCGGAAGGAAGCCATCTCGCTTGCCAACTTCATGTGCCTTTATCAATTCGACGGAATCTTTCAAAAAAGGATACCACGAAATATCGGCGGCTAGACCGTAACGAGCCATCTTTGACGCTCCGATGTGGTGAAATCTTTTTCCATCCAACTGAAGACCGATACCTTACCCCTCGTGAATGTATGCGTCTGCATGGCTATCCCGACGAACATATCTTGTGTGGCCCAATAAGAAGTCGTTGCGGCGTGGCTCGCAATCTTGACCAACACAGACAAGTGGCCAATTCAGTCCCGCCGCCGCTTGGTCGTGTCGTCGCAAAGCAAATAGCCAAAGCCTTATTAAATGAGCGCAAAAATATATGAACTCTTCGGTTATCTGACCGACGACAAAGGAGAGCAGGCTCAAAAAACGAGAAAGTCCTGCACTTGTCCGTTTATGGGGCTTGAATGTGATGGTGGCGGGAACCGCTACCAATCTTTCCCCAATCTCAATGCCGTCAAGGATGCCGAGTTGGTGAAGTTTTTCAACGGGCGAACGGGTGTTATTCCAGTTGGAGTGTGTTCGCTGACGACAGGTAACGACGTTTGGATTGTCTGTCCTCGCCGACTTTTCAATTTGGATGCAAGCAATGCAGAAACCAACCACGAAAAGTTTTCCGCCAATTTACTCAAAAATTACTTTGGCTTTAAGCCGTCGCAGCGTGTGGGTATCTGGTCGGAAGTGAAGGTTAAATATACTGAAGGTGGAGACGGCGAAGAAGATGATGGGAAAACTTTCGATTACACATTTGATTACGTTATCACCGTGCTCGAGCCGATGAAACTTTCCGACGCAGCTCTCCGAACTGGATTGGATGCAAAGAAACTGCAAAAGGACGCCGAAAAACTTGGATTCCTTTTGGCTGCGAGAAACGGCGTTACATTCATTGAAGATTATCCGGTTGGGCCAACTAACATCGTTGAGGTGATGACTTCAAGCACGTCTGGCGGCAACAAAGACAAAGGAACAACGATTCAAAATGCTTTCAAGCAGGCGATACTTGGCCTGCCGCATCAAGCTCCGGGAATCAATTACCGCCAAGTGTGGGCGCGAATGGTGAGCCAGTTGATTGTGAAGTCACAAATCGGCAAGGCGTGGGGTGGAAAAACAATGTGGGTTTTGCAAGACTCGCTGACAAATTACATATCGCGCACAACGGACTTGAATCTTCAAAAGCTAATAGCCGTGGCATTGCGCGAGGTGAACATTTTGAGTCTCAAATACGCAGATCAGAAAGATAAAACTGGAACTTACAATCTGGAAGAGGAACATCTTTTCGCTGGAAAAATTCCCGCCGTTCAAGACGACACGGATTTCAACCGATTGTTGCAAGCTGCGAACATTCCGCCTGCCGTTGAACTTGAACGCAAATTGCTTGGAAAGAAACCGCGAAGCCGGATCACTTTTTGAAAAATCACGGCTGTTTCTGGCACGGTTGTCCCCCGCTGTTATCGCCGCCCGAAATCCAACCGGAAATTTTGGGGTTCCAAAATCGTCCGCAACCGGGAGCGCGACTTCTGCGTGAACCGCGAGTTGCGCAAACACCACTGGCGCGTGATTCGTATTTGGGAGCACGATCTCGCCACGCGGCCGGCCTTTTGTGTTCGGCGGATTCGGGTCGTTCAGTAAAAAAGATTCACTTGGTCGGTGTTTGCTGGTAATTAGGAGTTCATGACCATCGTGCAAGGCAACAAACGGTTCTCGGAATCCCAGTTTGGACTGGAGGAAGACTTCGAGGAGTTGATTCGTTCTCAGTCCAAGGTTTTATTCGGTAAGGACACGATTTACATAAACACCAAGAGCAAGCTAAAAGGGCTGGCCCTGGGATCGACGATACCTGACGGCTTTCTGTTCGACCTGACTGACCTCGAAAATCCGGAGTTCTATCTCGTCGAGGTGGAATTGCAAAAGCACGATTTTTACAAGCATATATTTCCACAGATTACGAAGTTTTTCGGTTTTTTCAAGAGCCCCGCCAGCCAAAACATGCTTGTGGAAAGGCTTTTTTCTATCGTGGATTCCGATCCTGCGCTGCGGGGCGAATTCAAGAAGTTTCTCGGCGATAAGGAGATTTTCAAGTTCATGAAGGACGTGTGCGAGGATTCCCAAAATATTCTTTTGGTCATCGATGGCGACAAGAAGGAAATCCCGGAGATTGTTGACACATACACCGATACTTGGGGCAAGTTGGTCAAGATTCTTAAGGTCAAGAAATTTGTGAACGACGCCGATTTCATGCTTTCTGTAGAGCCGGATTTCGTTGAAATCCAATACAATCCCGAAGCAGGTGGCGAGGTCGAGGCCGAGGAGGAGGTGGCGGAAAAACCCGTGTATTCCGAGGAATATCATCTTGATGGCGTGTCGGACTCCACCAAACAAATCTATTTTGCGATCAAGGAATACATTTCCAAGAATTTCCCCTCTGCCACGCTCAATTGCCAGAAATATTACATTTCGATTCGGACGAGCCAAAATCGCGCCTATCTAACATTGCGCCGGAAAAAGTTGCGGATCGTCGTCATGATGCCGGAAGACGTGGTCCGCGGAATGATGAAATATCATGTCCCCAAGAAATTGTCAGAGGGCGTTCAGGGTTTTTACAACGGTCCGTGTTGTGAATTAATGTTGGAAAACGACCAGCACTTGGATGAATTATGGGCGTTGCTCAAAAAGTTGGTTGTTTGAGTTGGAGCCGCCTTGGGGCCTGCCGTCAATTGTCCTCCGGGTTGCCCGACATGTCCAGCAGCAGTCCGAATTCTTTTTCAAACGTCAGATTCAAAATCTCGTTGGTGGCGTCGGGCGAAACCGACCATTTTTTCCCGTCCGCCGCCCGCCCCAGGCAGACTCCTTCCTGGCCGGCATGGGTCCCGGATAAAATCAGGATGCGGCATCCGCTAAAATCTTTGGGCGTTTTCTTCATTGGCCGCTCACGGCTCACTCGGCCACCTCGATAAAATCCATCCATCCCCGGTCCGAGAAGGCAATGTGGCTAGTGTCCGCCCGGTCATCGAATTGGACCGTCATCCCCTTTTTGTCAACAGCCAGCACAATCGCCAGCACCCCCTTGTGACCGGGCCGGCCGTCGTTATAAACAATCCGTCCACCCTTTTTGATCTGATCCAATGTGCTCCGCAGTTTCATGGTTTTATTATGCCAGACCGCTCTGGCATATTCAACAGGATTTTAGGCCTTCTTGTTCTTTTTCGACCACCGCGCCAACGCAGCCTTCCGGGCCGCGGCCTTGCGTTGCGCCGGCGTCATGCTGGCCGTCCGCGCCGGCCCGCCCTTCAAACCACCCAGCCGCCCCAGCGCCACCGCCGCTGGATTCTTGCTCGTAGTTGATTTCGTTGCCATGCCGTCAAGAATGGCACGAACGACAAAAAGATTGAAGGCCGAATTAAAGACCGCGAACCATCCGCTTGCCACCACAATATTTTGATAGCATCCTGGCGTTCAAACATATCCCGGTCACCACTTATGTGATTCGAGGTTGACGCCGGGGTGCGCTATAACATACTGGCTTTCATGAATACGACCCCTGCCGCGCAGGCTGATCCGGTTTTCGCGGAGTGTTCTTCCGAACATGTTTTCTCGCAGATTACAACCCAAGTCACGACGCCGGAACTCCGCACCCTTTGGGCGCGGATGCAGGAGGAGATGAGCCAGCAGGGTGTTGAGGCAGCAAAGTCTTATCTGGGCGGAGAATTTACGCGTCTTAAGGCAGAACTGGAGCAGGAACTTGCGATGATTGTCCTGGAATAGGAGTGACCATGAGCCACGCGATGTATCGAATTGAGCGGATCACGATCGAAGGTTTTCGGGGTTTCACAGAACCACAGACCATTGAGGTTTGCGGGAAGAATATGTTCGTGTTCGGGGTGAATGGCCAAGGCAAATCCAGTATTATCGAAGCTATTCGGTGGGGGTTGTTCGGTGCAACCGGTAGCCAAGAAATAGAGGTCCGGAATACGTTTTATTCAAAAGGAGAGTGCGCGGTTACAATAGGGCTAGTTTCTGACCAAGGCCGGCTTGAGGTGAGGAGAGAACTACGCCCAGGGACGAATTCGTCTCGGCAGACAATCCGGGATGCGGAAGGAAAATCTGTTGCTGAGAAAGATGTGTTGCCAGAGCTCGCTCGTATCGGCCACCAGGAAGGAACGCAGGTGATTTTCGCAGCACAACACGCTGGTGGACGTCAGGCACAAGTGGACATAACCAATTTCACGAGGGTCCTATGTTTTTATTTGCGGCTTGAAAAGGTACCAGAGCTGCTTGAGAAGTTGGAGGACCTTGTGGAGGAAAGGGAGGTGGAATGCAAAGCGGCCGCGCAACAGGTGGAGAACGCGGGGGGCAAAATCCGAGGTCAATTGCAGATGACAAACAATCAAATTGAGGAAATATTGCGAAATCCTCCCTGGGGAGAAGGGCCAACCCCGAGCGGTTTTGAGACGGAGGGGAAAATTAAGGCGCTTCTTGAGGACGCCGTCGCCACGAGGGGCGTGCCTCGGCCAAAGGAAGGCAGCACACTAACGGAAGTCCTTGCACACCTAAAGCGGGAATTGGAGCGGGTAGGGGTACAAAAATCCAGTAATCTGATGACGCAGTATCAGACCTTAATAAAACAGGCCGAGACAGCGGAAAAAAAGTTGGCCAGCCTAACCCAAGCTCGGGTGAACCAGGCTTCAGTTGCGGAGAAAGTGATGGAAAGTGAGAAGCAGCGCGACGTGGCACTGTGCGGCGAGACATCAGAGGCGATTTCCGCCCGTGTGGCGGAACTTGAAAGGACCATGACGGAGAACGTTGCAAAAGCTGATCTGTGTAACCGAGCAAGGAGTCTATCAGCCGAATATGGGTGGTCGCGCTGTCCGGTCTGCGGCACCGAACATGATACTGCACTAACTGGAAAAACATTGGAAAAACGAATATTGACGGAGGTGGTGAGTTTGGCAAGTACGGGACCGGATCCAACCGTGCTAGTTGAACTTAGAACTCGGGTTGAGCGTATCAAGCTTATCGAAGATTCCCTCCTAATCAACAGGAGGCTGCTGGAAACGGCAAATACTGCACTGGATGATGCCCGGACCCAACTTGTTAACGCCATGCCAGGTTTAGACGTGCACGGAGTCCCTACTGTGGTGCAGGCAAGAATTGATGAACTCCGCCGCGCGGCTGCGGTGGTGAATGGAGAAGTGGTTGACAGCCAGGGCCATCGCACCGTTTGGGCCAAACGGGTGAAGGACCTTGAACAGGAGCTTGTCTACCACATGTATCGAGACAAGAAGGAGCGTCTGCAGCACAGGCTCAACGAAGGATTGGAGGGCGCAAGAGACGCGCTTCGGCGGTATCAGGAATTGTTGAATACCGCGGCAAGACTGCAACAAATTCTGGAAAAGGCATTCGATGATGCCCTCGAACGGGCAAGGCCGCCATTGGAACAAATGCTCACTGAGGTCTATCAGCGGTTGACCCGCCAGCCCTCGTATGATCTGGTGCAGGTTTTCGCGCCACCAGACCAGCGCAGGCGAAGAGAACTCAGAGTAGCCTCGACTCAATTACCCGGACAGACGTTTTCCCCCAGTGTTCTCAATGGACAGGCGGCAAAGGCGTTAAGACTCGTCCCTTACTTTGTTTTTTCCCGATTCCAGCCGGAAATCATGGAGCTGGAGTTATTATTAATAGATGACCCTTCTGAAAGCTTCGATACCTCGCATGTAAGCGAATTAGTTGGAGAAGTGGCACGGGCGGCCGAGCACGCGCAGGTCTTTGTAGCTACACACGAGCAGGATAAGTTCGAACCACACTTCGCAACGTACTTTAGCACAGAATGCCCTGTGACGCTTTGCGTCACAGGGTTTTCGACTAAGGGGGGACCTATACTTGCGCGGAAATGACCAACAGTTCACCGCTACACCCCTACTGGAAGCTTTACGAATTCAGTGCGGAGACTCGGAGTTTGGCTATCGAATGCAAGCGTTGTTCGCGCATGTCCTCATCCGACTTGGGGCGAAAGTGCTGGAGATTAATGCGAAGGGTCATCCTGACATCAAGGTGATGCTGGGGCAGGAATTGATGCTGATTCAGGTCAAGTCAGCCGAGCACGCCGGGCCGTGGGTGCAGTTTAATTTGTCGGAGGCGGATTTTGCAGGGATTACGTCTAACGATCGTGCGGCGGGTTACTTGGCTTTTCTGGACTGCGCTACGCCGGTCTCTTGGCATGTTGTGAAATCCGATGTTGCACGGCAATTGGTTGGCCGTTTTGTCCCAGTGGAGGGCATTGTGGCGATGCGGGATGAGTCGTTATCGATCGAATGTAGTGAGGTGTTTGCGCAAATTTTACTATCGGTCAAAGATCGGCTTAATGTTTTGACGTTTGCGCTGCTTAGGCACCGGGCTTTAGAGGGGAGAGTTTTAACTTGAGAACGTGAAGTGGTGATAACCAGAACTGTCAGTATCGCCGGTCATAAAGTCTCGGACCATTCGCACAAGGTCGATGCTGCGCGGATCACCACACGGGCAGGATTTCCCGTTGCGGACAGTGGTTGCAGACCAACACCACGGCCAATTCGCCGGCCTCCTCGTCCATCTGCGCCACCATCCGCAATTGATACGACCCGCACGCCAGACATTTGACATCGAACTTGCGGAACGGACTGCCAGCGGGCGACTGGCGCGGCTGATAATCTTCCCGTCGCATGAAATATCGCGCGGCATTCATGCCACCAAATTATCACACGCCATGGACAATGCCTGTCCATCCGAAAATTATTCCTTGGATTTTCGTATTATCCCGGCAACCGGCGTGTTCAATTCGATTCGCTGGCGTCATGGTGGCCGCCCGCTATGTGAAGCCAGTTTGTCCAGCGCAAGATTGTTTATTTTGTCTTTTTGTCTTTCCAAACATTCTTTAGCAAGGGCAGGCGCTTAAACGTTTCTACCATCAATGCGAGAAAGCCTTTCTCACTTAACTTTTCATCGTTCCGGAGCTGAAAAGCGCCTATGATTGAAATAAACAATACCGCCCCAATAATCACAAAAGGAGCAGCATACCATGACAAGAAATAAACAGCCGTTCCGATCACCGAAATAATGACGATAGTGGCTACCAAATAAAATGATCCCGCCAACCAAGGGTTATTTGTTTTCGATATAACGGGCGCTTTTGCTGGCTCGGGTTTATATGGGTTGTTAAATCCAACAACAGGTAGATTCTCTGCAATAAAAACAGCTTTTAATTTTAAGGCAGATTCCGGGCGTGTTGCCACTAAAAGGCCCTGCATATTTTGGTAAACACCAGGTGTCGGCTCAAACATCGTAGCATTCAGTTTTAGCCGATCACGTTCCTTGCGAACGCGCTTATGATATTTTGGCAGACCAGTTAAAACTGATTCAGCCGTTCCAATGCGGTCGCGAACCCACAAATCAAATTCATCTCCGAACAACCCATCACGATCCAAGGTTGCTTCTTCACACATCCGATAATAGGTCCTTCCAGCCTCAACCATCGCAACCAAAGTCCTCACCTGATTGGATTGATCGACCTGCGCCTTTACAGCCGTGAGGTAATCTTGAGATGTTTTATGGAATCTTGCCCGGAGCGTTTCAATTTTTGCATCTTGCAATCGCTTGAATTCCAGTGGGTCAAACATCGCGATTTGGTGTATTGCGAAAAATAATCGTTATTCGTCTAATTGGCTTAAGGTGTCATTTATGTCGTCAATGTCAGAATTCGCTAAGATTTCCCTATCGCCAAAAACCTCTGCCCCAACTCCGCGCAAAAATTCCCGGTCGGCACTACCTCTGTTGATTATCTTTTCCGCCGCCTCATCTAATTGGCGCGCTTGAACAACTTTGGGTATTTTTGCATCTAGCTTTCGCTTAAGTCGTTCCTTTATATCATTTCTGTCCGCCATATTGTTCCTAGTTTCTTGGTTGTTTAGAGCGGAAAACCAATGAGCTAAAACAGCCGAAACAAAGTGGCGCTTTGAAGCCCAGATTTTCTAATTGATTGTGGTTTATGCCTAACGCCAAACTTTGGCAAGCATTTAATGTCCGCCATGTCCGCACATACACCCACATTATCACACGCCCTGGACAATGCCCGTCCATCCGAAAATTATTCCTTCGGATTTTCGTATTGTCCAGGCACCCGATGGCCAGTCCGGCTCGGACTTCACTTCTTGCCCGCCGGCATGAGGCCAAACCACGCCTTTGCCGCTTCCGGCCGCACCAGTTCGCGATAATGTTGAAAAATCA
>Ga0265338_10010157_pt1 | contig 11101 bp, 7 predicted proteins | sample 42126metaG_FD_193579 | JGI IMG/M metagenome (GOLD analysis project Ga0265338, IMG submission 193579) | Rhizosphere microbial communities from Carex aquatilis grown in University of Washington, Seatle, WA, United States - 4-21-26 metaG | ecosystem: Host-associated > Plants > Roots > Rhizosphere >... | reverse complement strand
AGCTTGCGGATGTCGACGCCAATCGAGCCCGGGCGCAGATCGACAAGCCGCTCTACAAGGATGCCCTTGGCCCGCATTACGGCGATGCGCTCAAGTACATCCAGAGCCAACAGGATCAGTTCTCGTCGCATCAGATTACCAATGGCCTCTTTGACGGGACAAGTATGCAGCTAGGCGCGGGGAAGGTACCCATCGAGCGGGCTGAATACGCCATCGGCATGCGGGAAGGTAGCGGTAGCTGGGACCCTCCGCATCAGCCAACGAAGACTGGCGACGTTGCTCTTGGCCGCTTCGGTGTGATGCAGAGCAACCTGCCTCAGTTCTTGCAGGAAGCGGGCCTACCGGCGATGACGCCCAAGGAGTTCATCGCCGATCACGATGCACAGGTGAAGGTCTTCGACACCGTCTTCGGCGGCTACATGCAGAAGGCAGGGAATTTCAACGACGCTGCGAGCCTGTGGTTCACCGGTAAGACGATGAAGGATGCTGGGGCAACTGTCAGTGACGGACACACGACCAATGCTCAATACTTGACGGATGTGAATAAGTTCCTGGCGGACAAGACTCCACTCTCTGAGATGCAAGCCGCCGCTGAGTCTCACGCCGAGAAGCTCTCGCCGGGTAATGACGCCCTTAAGGACCGTGTCCGTGCAGGGGTAGACACCCATCAGAACCAGATCGATATGGCCCAGCGCCTCCAGACCTTGCAGGATAAGACCACCGTCGACGATGCGATCCAGAACTGGAACGGGCAAGGGCTGCTCAACGTCCAATCCTTGATGAAGGCCAACCCACAGTTTGCGGAGATTTACCGCAACGCGCCTGAGGCTGAGCAGATCAGGATCGACGGGCAGATCACCAAGGCGGTGAAGCAGGATAACGTCCCGTCGGATGCGAGGACGGAGAACCACAATGCCATGCTTGGCGCGGCCTATGGGAATGATCCAACCTTCGCGCAGAAGGACCTATATCAAGTCGACCTGACGCAAACTGACCGAACGGCGCTGATGGCCTTGCAGAAGCAAGTGGCGCAGGGGAAGGTGTTGCAGGACCCTGATATTGCAGCGGCACAGAAAGATTATGACATCCGGAACAAGCTCAGCGACTATGGTATCACCAACGACACTCAAGGCAAGAGGGAATGGAACCAGTTCTGGGGAGCTTTCCAAGCTGAGGCAACAGTGGCGCGGCAGCAAGGGAAGTCGTTGACGCCTGAGGACCTCAACACGATTACCAATGGGCTCTTGCAGCAGCATCATGGTGGATGGTTCTCTAGCGGGCCATATGACTACCAGACCTTCAAGTCCATCCCCGACACTGAGCGGAAGAAGGCCATCGATGTCCTTGCTGAGCAGGGCAACCACAACCCAAGTGACCATGAGATTGAGATGCTCTATGCCAAGGCCATGTACAACGCAACCATGAATGCGAAGTCCGATGCCTCTAAGTGATGACGATTGGAACTTTGCGGCGCAGAACACGCCGCGGCCCGGGGTCATAGCAGCGCAAGCGGCGACGGCTAACCCTGACAAGGCGGCGGAGAGCTACAACTTAAGCAAGTCCACCGGGGTCCCGGCGTCGGTGATCGAGAACGACCCTAAGTTCCAGGCAAGGCTCAAGGCCCAGAGTGCATCGGCTATCGTCAACGCCAACCCTCAGCTGCGGCAGTATGTGACGGGGAATCCCTCCGCGGCGAAGGTGTCTAGTGACGATCTTGGTCAGCTTGACACAGTGTCGAAGTCCGTCACCGACTTCTTCCAACCAGAGCGGAAGTTCTGGTCGATGCTTTCCTCCAGCGCAGCAGGTGGCTCAGGCTTGAACCGACAGGCAGCAGGGCTGGTGAATCTAGCGGTGCAGGGAGAGAAGATAAACCAAGGGCTCAATCGATTCGCTGGAGGCATAGGCGATCTATTTAATGTCGTTGGTGACGTCGCCTCAGGCAAAGCCTCGATGGCTGATCCAGACACCCAGGGCCGCGCGATGGGCTTGGCTATGCTTGTGGCTGGCAAGGAAGCCCCAGGCGGTGCGGAGGGTATCCCCACCTTGGCCCGTGCCGCTGCCGAAGCCGCTCCCTACGTCGACGCTGGCAAGCCTGTCCCCGTCGGTGCCGATCCCCTCCTTGACTCGGTCAAGAAAGAAGAAAGCAACACCGATCTAGATAACCTCAAGACAGCCTTCAAAGAGTCCCTCAAATCCACCACCCGCGAACGTGCGCCTGATCTCTACCGAGACTTCCTAGCCCAGCATGTTGGGGAGGAATCTGTCGGTGTCTCTGCTGAAACCGTCGCAGCCCTCTACGGAGGAAAGACTCCAGAGGCGGGTGACAACCTCCTAGGCTTCGTCCCAGACATCGGCAGCCAATACCTCCAGGCGATGGTGACAGGGTCCGACATCCAAGTCCCCATCGCCGACATGATGACGTACATGGACCCGGAGGTCTTCAAGGCGATCGAGCCAGGCATCCGTCCGAAGGCCGATGGATTCACGAAGTATCAGGAGCCTTACAAGGGCCAAGCCCTACTTGAGACCCCCTCAGCTATAAACGTGTCGAAGGTCCAAGGGCGCCAGTACGCCGAGGCAATTCAGAAGCAACAGAAGGCCCTCTACGATGCGGCGCTAGCCAAGGCGCAGAAGGAAGAGGCCAAGCGCCAGACGCCTGAGTGGCGGGCCAACGAAAAGGACATGCGTCAGGAGGTCATCGATGACGTCGGAGCCCAGCCTAAGTTCCTTGCTGACCATTACATCCGCTCCGGTCAGATGCCAAAGATTGACGGCAATGCCTTGTCCCCTGAGCAAAAGGCAGGCCTGCCTCGAATGTACTGGTCAGCAACCGAAGGGCGCCTCCCGGATACTCTGGCTCATTTCACTGGCCATGAGTCGGGGGATGATCTTGTTAATGATCTGGTACGTCTACACGCGAATCGTGCCGGTGTAGCGCCGGAGAAGTATATCAAGGACCTCGTCGATCGTGAGACGACGGCGCGGATGGAGGAGAAGTACGGGAAGCTTGGGGAGAATATCCTCAACCTTGCACATGAGCAGACGTTGGCGCAGACTAACCTCGACGTGATGCATGCGGAGCTTGAGTACCTTGCGGCTGAGCATGGCTACGCGATGCCCTACTCGAAGGAGACCTTGCTGGCGCAGGCGAAGAACAATCTGGGCCAACGGCGGATTGGGCAGATTGACAAGGCCAGCTTCTTAGCATCTGCGGCCCGCGCCAGCAACCGTATCGAGGCGGCGCTGCTCAATGAAGTCCCGATCACCGCCTTTGCCGCGCGGCAGGAGAAATGGGCATCGTTGGTCTACGCCAAAGAGGCGGCGAGAATTGAGAAGCTCAAGGATCGGTTCGATAGGATCATCAGCCGCTACGCCAAGATGTCAGCGGACTCGATCCCAGAGACCTACTCGAAGGAGTGGGTGAACCAACTCCACAGCGTAATGGCTCAGTTCGGCCTGATGGGTGCGCGACGCAGCGTGCAGAACATCGCTGAGTCGATGCGGATGGATGGATTCAAGGACCTCGATACCTTCGTGCAGAAGCATACGTGGTCGCAGGACGGCTTCGCGACGAGGGACATCCCGGTGCCAGAGTGGCTGGACTCAAGCCAAGCCCCCCGCACCGTGGATAAGATGTCGGGGAATGAGTTCGAAGAGTTCCATGCGATGATCTCGGCGCTAGACAAGGGCGCAAGGGAGGCGGGGAAGATTGAGTACAAAGGTGAGAAGGTAGACTTCCAACAGCATCGGGATGATCTCATCAAGGAGATGGCGACTGCTCGGCTGCGGTATTCCGACGTGCCTAAGCGGCCGCTAAAGGAGAAGGTCGGACTCATCTCCCACGCCAAGGCAGCGATGGTGAATCTCGAGACGCTGTTCAACCGTCTCGATGATTGGATACCGGGGAAGTTCTTCAACACTTTCACGCGACAGTTCTCCGACGCAGCGGCGTATGAGGATCAGTTACTCCGAGACTTCCAGACCAAGCTGCATGATGCCCTTGGCGATTACAAACTAGACCTCGACAAGAAGATGCCCGACGCGCCTTGGGTGGACCCGTCGACGACGCTCCCGATGAAGATGACTCGGCGCAAGGTACTTGGGGCCCTGGCCAATGCGGGGAATGAAAGCAACCTATTCAAACTCGCCAAGGGCTACGGCATGGAGCCGCAGCATGTCCTCGACTGGTTGCACACCGTGACCAAGCCTGAGGATTGGCAGGTGATGGAGCGGATCGGTAAGGTCTGGAATGAAATCTTCGACATGGCGAATACGGTGCATCATAACCTGACCGGCGTCGCTGTGGATCGGGTGCCGTTGAATGACATTGCCACGCCGCATGGGACGTACAAGGGGTGGTACTACCCACTCATGGCTGATGGTGCAAGGCTAGGCTATGCGAAGTCCCCGCTAGAGAACCTTGGCACTTGGGGCGAGGACTTCGACTCGGGGTTCTACCGCGCCACGACGCAGCAAGGGTGGTCCAAGACCAGGACCGGAGCGATCTACCCGGTGCGGCTAGACCTCGACGCGCTGCCGATCCGCATGAAGCAGATGGTGCATGACATCGCGACGAGGCCCGCGGCGATTCAGATCAGTAAGTTCTTCTACGATAATAAGTTCAAGCAAGCTTTCAAGGAACACGTGGGCCAGGAGTATGAGGCACAGCTTCTTCCCTTCCTTCGGGATTGGATCGGCGCGACGAACTACCGCTCCCAATCCGAGGGTGTGTGGAGCCGGTTCATGGGTACCCTCACGTCGAACATGGTATCGACGTACATCGGGCTCAACATCGGGACGGTGCTGAAGCACGGGACAACGGCATGGGCCAACTCAATCTCCGAACGTGGCGTCGCCGGGTACCATCGAGAGTTGTTCAATCTACTCAAGACGGACGAAGCCACTGGCGATCGGATGTGGACCGCCGGCCGAGAGAAGTTCATCGAGCTTAGCCGGAGGATGACCAACTTCCAGCAGATGCTTAGGAACTCTGGGGCTGAGATCACGATGGAGGGTGAGCAGGGGCCGCTTAACTCCGTCAGGAAGTTTACCCAATGGATAGGGTCCGCCCCGGTGGCTGGGCTTGACCTGCTTTCGGCTGTGCCCACAGCGTGGGATGCATACAAGGAGGCTATCGCTGCCGGTGAGGATGAAGGCACCGCTGTGGCATACGCTAATCGTGCGGTGCGGCTGTCGCATGGATCGTCGGTGATTACGAACAAGCCTCAGGTTATGCGGGCGAGGAGTGGATTTATCAAACCGTTCATACCACTGATGGGCTTCTTCAGTCATATCTTCCAGAAGCAGTTCGAGCTTGCGTCGAGGATACAGGAGGATGGGCACTTACTTCTAGGGAAGGAGTTCTCCGCGGCTGCGGCTAGGGCCCCTAAGATTGCTGGAATGTTCATGTCCTACATCATCATCCCAGCGGTGATCGAGCAGATGGTGACCCCGTATGTAGACCCCACCGGCAACCACGAAGCCTGGGGCACGAAGGCGATCAAGACCATCGCGGGTGGGATGATGTCCAGCGTCGTCGGGGCCCGGGACATTGCCCATGCGATCATCAATCATAGGGAGCCGACCGTCGGCATCTTCGGGGATATGGCGAAGACACTGACCGATGTACCAGAGGACTTAATGCGGCCGGATGCGTTCACGCCTCTGCGCCGCGGTAAGATCATCCGTGACTCCATCGTTTTGAGCGGTCTTACGATGGGGATTGGCAACACAACGATGGCGAATGCTGCGAAGTACACGACTGATTATCTAAACAACCTCGAGCATCCCCAAGGGCCATGGCAGTGGATGCAAGGGATAAGGTACGGCACCAACAAAGGTCACACTCGAACCGCCTCGGAGTATGCGGATTGGCTGCGAGGTCAGATAGGTACGAAATAATGGCAACCGTTGATGACTGGAGTCTCGTCGACCACTTAACGTCATGGATCACCTGGGGCTTGGGAGCGGTAGTTGGAATCATCAGCAGCGCAATAACAGCCACTTACTTCATCGCCACGCTTAAGAGCGACATTGAGGAGCTGCAGAAACGCATGGATGATAATGCAATGGATAAAGCAGAGCTTCGGAAGAACCTTCGGGAGGTTGTCCACGACCTTCGGAATGAGTTTCAGAAGATGCATGGGGACAACCAGTTCATCATGAAGCGGATTGATGAACACCTGCTTCGCGTCGAGAGCAAGACCGATCAACGATTCGATCAGCTGATCAAGTTCATCGTGTCGAGGAATGGAGTTGACTGATGACAGAAGCGGTGGGACTGGCGATCATCACCGGGGCCGGGCCTGTCCTAGCGGTGCTTATCAGCGCGTTCGTGTCCGCTTGGACCGCCCGTGCCGCCGCGAAGAAGGTCAATGAAATCCACGTCATCGTCAATAACCAACGCTCCGAGATGATGAAGGAGATCGACGATCTCAAGGCTCGCCTATCTGACCAGCTTCGAAAGTCCGGACCCCAAAGCGACTCCGCGTCGCGACCTTGATCATCCCCGCTTCCTCCATGACCTGTATCACCCGGCCGACGGCGTGAGCAGGGACCCGCTTCCGCACCTCCCGCATGACGGCGTCTTCGGTCATCGGCCCCTTGTGGCTGAGGAGGTAGACGAGTTCGTCCATCACGGCTGAGTCGGTGGAGCCGTTGGCACTGTCGAATATTCTTGGCATATATTGTTCAGCTTCAATGAGCCAAGATAGGGCTCGAAGGAAATCGGCTTTTCCCAAGATGAGGGTATCTCCATTGTCAATCGCAGAGACCATTGACAAACGGTACAGATGTTCTTTCCGTCGACTATTGTAATGCTGCAAACGGGGATGCGTAGGCTTTGGAGGGTCGTCCTCTCCCCGGTCTCGCCAGAGATTGACGCAGGTGCGGTATTCTTCGGAGACAGAAAATGGACCAGCAATGCTATTGATAATGCCGAGATCATGAACAAGATCGACGGTGTCAATACTAGCGCCCTCAGCGAAGTCATCGATGACATTCTTTTCCTCCGAGTAAATGAACAGTACCCTCGACGCGAAGCCCATGCCCCAAGCATCCTCTGGCATGAACTTCATTAGGTTCGACGGCGTCGTCGCGACCAGCATATTCAGCTGCGGCCGCTCGATGTCGATCTTCAACCCACCTTGCCCACGTCGTCGTTGGCCATAGGGCCGTACATTATAAAAGTCCGTAAGCAATGCCATGAGATCATCCTCGTGTTTGGACATGAAAGTACCAAACTCGCTGACGAGTAGGGCCATGCTATTGTATTCCACAGGTGGGTCCGGGAGACGGATGATGACACGCTTGCACTCCTTGAGGTGATCGATGATTGACGCGGCGTTGACGGAGGTCGGGGCGATGTACGGGTCTGGCAACCCAGCGATCAGGTCCCTGGCGAGGTCCATGGCACGGGACTTCCCCACTCCTGGCTGGCCCACGAGGAAGGTGTAGAGGTTCGCGTACATCGGGGATGATGTCATCACCCACACCTTCTGTTCGAGAACAGCGGCAAGGGTCGAGATAGCCACCCACTTCCGGAATAGCTTAGGGGATTCGAGTTGCTTAGTTGAATCGACGAAGTGGTCAATCCAGCTGGGCAAGCGCCGCTTAGCAACGCCATTAGGCTTTCTCATCCCCACTGCTCTGCCATTGCCTCAGCTATCCCCAACAAAGTTCTGCTACGCTCTTTCCAGCGATCAGGGCCTGGACTGATGGTATGCACCCTAGCCTCACCTTTCCTAAGGGAACTAGTTGGATTCAATGGTGGCAAATTTACCAGGTCTAACCCTGTTTCCTTTGTCTCTTCATGACCGAAATATCGTGGTTGTATAAACTGCGTGGCTGTGTGTCCAATCAACTGTATGGCGTAACGATGCATTCTTGGATTCTCTAAACACTTGCGCTTGATATTGACATTGTACAATCGAAGGTAAAAATCAGTTGCCTCTTGCATATGTGTCCAGCGTTCGTGGTCAGGTCCGTTCTTACTATTGCCTTCCTTGTACAACCATCTAATTCCGCTGTTGCATAGATAGGTACATGGTGGATGAGCAATCATGAGGTCCCACTCAGGCATATCATTTAGACATTCAAAGATGTCACCTTGATAATGTCCGTTCCATCCATCTGGTCTTGGTTGCTCCTCTGGTAGTAAATCACATGACCAAGCATCATGGCCACGACTGACGAAGGCATTCCTCACGATCCCGGAGAACTCACAAGCAATAAGAACTTTCATTTGATCCTCTTTAGTGGCCGATCCAAGATGGAAGTCGGCGCTTGGCGACGCCGTTTGTCCGTGCCTTCATAATCCTTTAGCCCTTCGGGGTTTTTGTCGGGATCGTAATCGCCGCGGTTCCAGCCGACCTTACAGTCGTAGGGGATGAGGAGCTCTCTTCCTCCTGCGAGTGGAACCGCTCGTGGCAGGGCCTCCCGTATAGCCGGGACAACCTCGTCTTCCATTTCTTCGGGGTAGGTAAAGGTGAGGGCGTCATGGTCATTCGCGACTAGGATGGCAATCTTTGCCGACCACAGACGGAGCATGGCACCATTGACGATATCGGCAAGGCTGCATTGAGGATCAAAAGCGATAGCCTCGCGGATAGTGCTTGGATCATTTCGTCGTCCATGGAACCACCTCTTTCGACCAGTAAGACTCGTAAGATTTCCTCGTCGAGCCACTTCGTCTGCGACGTGTCGTTGCCATTGCTGATGGGCGGGGAAGGCGGTGAAGTAGACGGGCTGGAAGTCTTGGACGACTCGGATGGGGAGGCGGGATTGGGTGGCGAGGGTGAACGGTTGTCCACCGTAATTGCTACCGTGACCAAGCTTTTTGCACATGAAGCGGTAAGAATAATGTCGATAATAGGGCCTTTCGGCAAGAACTTTATCTCGTTTAAGGTCACCGGTCCACCCAAGGTTGCTCCAACAGATTCGAGCAACTGCTGTATGGATATCACCTGATTCGACAGCCTCGAGATACGTCCCATCTCGAAATAGGTTCCACTCAATCCCTCCAACGACATAGCTCTCTCCTGACTTTGCATCTGCCTTGCAGAACTTCATTCCTTTGTCGGCGATAAAGATGCTTCGAAGCCACTCCTCGACATTCTGTAGATTTCCACCCGTCCCGAATTCACTGAGAGAAGAACTAAGTCGCCCGGTTGAAGTACCGGCGATATTGTAGCTTGTCCTGATCCGTCCGTCAGGATCAAGCGGGGTCTTGAGCACATCCAGTCTTTTGTAGATGCCCCGAATCGCGAGAATATGTCGAGCAATCTGTCGAGCAACGGTGTACTGTTCCAGCTTCTCGAGGGCGTTGGCGTCGACGGTGGGGCGACCCTGCTTGCGGATCGGCGGGATTTCGAGGCGGTTGTAGAAGAGTTCCTGGAGGTCACGGGTGGAGGAGGGGTTGAAGTCAGGGAGGCCGACGCCGAGGGTGACGATGCGGTCGAGGTTTTCGGTGAGGGAATCAGCTGTAGCATGGAGTTGATCTGCCACCTCTGCTCTTCTAGCTGTGTCAACCCGTATCCCTCGTAGCCGCATATCGAGGATGGGTCCTTGGAGGGCCTTGGAGAAGGCGTACGTCGTCGCCGTGGTGTTGTCGAGTTGCGGATAGATGACATCAAATACCTCCCGGGTGACGCAGCAGTCGAGGCCATTATAACACCAGTCTTCTTCTTGTTTATCCAGATCGCCTGGCTTGCGCTCATCTGTTCTGATGATTCGCATATTCTGCTCGCGCTGCTTTGGCTTCGTCTAGCTGTATGAATTGCATTAGTTGTCCTTCTTGATTGTGGTCTGATGCCGATGTTCTCGCTTCCAGGCCCCTTCGTCTGTGTAGAGTGAACCTAAGAAGCCTAAACCTTTTAGCATTTCTGGTTGCAGAGCATGATGGAGTAACATTGTATCCTCTGCGACGTTACGCACTTTAATACCCATGCTACGGTACAGAAATGCTACATCGAAGAGGGCGTTTTGGAAGAGCTTTGGGATTGTTCCATCTTCCAGAACGTCTTTGACCAATCTCCAAGCTTGTCGTTCAGTCGATTTATCAGGCCAATAAGATTTGCCCTTTCGTCGACCGTCATAGAAAGGTATGACGATTGCAATACCTGAGGATGGTGCGAATCCAATGCAAGTAATTGCAGTTCCAGTAGTTTCAATGTCAATAGACAAGGGTCCTGAACGTAATTCATTATGGAAGAATCGTTCAATATCTGCGATCTCAGGCTCGATCCAGATTTCACGTTTCGGTCTCCTTACCTCAGGGTACTGCGCCTCGGCGGGCGCCTTCATCAGGTCCGCTACGGTGACGGGGCGGAGTTCCCATTGGCGGAGGACTGCGGCGGGGTGGTAGGTGGCGAGGACTTTAAAGTCGGCCACAGTATGAGAAGACAGACGAGTTGTACCCCGAATAGCACTGATTCCAGTAGTACCGCAAAGAGCCCAGAGGGGGGTGTTCCCAAGAGCAATGACAAGGTTAGGATTAAGCCTATTAAGGTCATCAGCCAAGCGATGAAGGTTTCCGGCGAACTCCATTCGAATCCAACCCGCTGTGTGCTTTGGGTATCCACGCAGTGCCTCCTTCTTATCGCCGCAGAGGTGCTTCATGTCGTTGCCCTGCGGATGGAAATTGAAGACGTTCAGGCGGTGTACCTCTGGGTGCAAGCGCCAGACCATGTCGATAAGTCGGGGGTCATTCTCGCTCCAAAAGCGACGGAGATAATCGGTATCTACAACTGTAAGCTGTATAACTCCAGCCTCGTCGAGCATGCGGAGGAGTTCAATGCCGCTTGCGCCGACGAAGCCAGCGCCGATTTTCTCTTCGTTCTGGCCCATGGCTTCGCCGAGGAGGACTATTGGAGGATTAGCTGACAAGGTACTTGATCGCACAAGCGAGAATTGCAACATATAAAGGGACAGCGCAGAAGCGTACTATGATATGGTCGATCGGTTCCATGAAATGTGGCCGGGGCTGTTAACCCCGGCCCTCCCTTGTTACGAGAAGCAGGCCTTCACAGCCCACATTGCGGCATGCTCGTAGTTGGTGATAGCAATAGCGGCTCGGCGTTTGCCTTGGTCACTATCATTGGCA
>Ga0265338_10010156_pt1 | contig 11101 bp, 12 predicted proteins | sample 42126metaG_FD_193579 | JGI IMG/M metagenome (GOLD analysis project Ga0265338, IMG submission 193579) | Rhizosphere microbial communities from Carex aquatilis grown in University of Washington, Seatle, WA, United States - 4-21-26 metaG | ecosystem: Host-associated > Plants > Roots > Rhizosphere... | reverse complement strand
TTTCCTCGCAACTGTAGAAAAGTGGACGCTCTGAGACTTTTCTTCGGATCATCCTGGACTCCACGACTTCATCAAGGAAAAGACGATCCTCGTAGGCGCTTTTAATTAGGTTTTGCGATTGCCTCTTGAGTGTTGGGTGTTGGGCCTTGGGCTTTGGGCTTTGGGCCTTGGGCCTTGGGGTTTGGCATTGGGCATTGGGCATTGGGCTTTGGGCCTTGGGCTTTGGGCCTTGGGCCTTGGGCCTTGGGCTTTGGGCCTTGGGTGTTGGGCTTTGGGCTTTGGGCCTTGGGCCTTGGGCTTTGGGCTTTGGGCTTTGGGCTTTGGGCTTTGGGCTTTGGGCTTTGGGCATTGGGCCTTGGGCTTTTGGGTCTTTGAGTCTTTGAGTCTTTGAGTCTTTGAGGTTTGGGGATGGTCGAGCTTTGCTCGACACGCACCCTGAGAGGGTGCGCCACTGCGGGGAGCTTCGCTATTTCCTATCTCCAAATTCCTATGTCCTATTTTCCTCCCGACTATTTCCTATCTCCTCTCACTTAGCGCTTACTTCCTGCTTCCTCTCCTTTCCCCCTCTTTCTTCCCTCGTATGCTCTGAAACCCTGGATCAAAGCCCCTCCGACAAGGCATCCGATCAGCCAGCCTAACAGAACTTGGGATGGATAGTGGACTCCAACGTAGATACGGCTCAGACCCGTGAAGAAGGCGATTGCGATGGGAATAAAGCCCCACCGGCCGAAGAAGTAGGTCATGACGACGGCGAGAGCGGCCATGTTTGCTGCGTGGGCCGACGCTGTGCCTGCACTCTGTAAGAACCCTACTCCGTGATTTATCACGCTCGGCAACGCGACACAGGGCCTTGGAACCGGCCAGTAGTTCTTCAGGAGATCGCATATGCCGTTGGCGATGGCGATCGCCGCGATCGAGATCAGGGCCGCTACACGGGTGGTGAAACCCCGGACTAGGAGAAAGACAATGAACGCGCCGAGAACCAACTGAACCCAATGGTTCTTCGTGGCTTCGCTCAGGAAGTCGTAAAACGGGGCGCATCCATCCGACCATCCGTTGATCCAGTGAAAGAGGGCGACGTCCATTTCGCCCTTAGGGCGCTCCTTTCGGCATCCTTCGCATGTGGGAAATGTCTCGGATTCCGAACGGCGCCATTTTGCCGTCGACCGGGGCCCATTCTAGGGACAGGGCAGCGGGCCCGTCAGCATGGAACCACGCTAATTTGATCCGGTGGGCGCCTACACCCAATGCTTCGGCGCCTTTTTTCGTCTTCCGACGGTGAAGCCCGTCGTCGTCGATCGTTAAACGGCCGTCGATCCATAGTTTCGCACCGTCGCGAGACGTTAGGGAGAAGAGGTACACGTCTTCCGTCTTCACGTTGACGAAACCTTCGTAAAGCTGGCCAACTTGCTTTTCAACTACGCCGTTTTTCTGAGGTGGCCCAAAGGCACTGGTGACGAAGGATATATCAGGTTGCATGGAATCGAAGTTCGGAACGGTCCGCCACAAGCCGTGAAACTCCTCGCAGTCCAACCCGGAGCTTAGCATCGACATGTGCGAACCGCGAGTCGGAACGACCTTTGTAAAAGTCTGTGCGGCGACTTCACCGACGCGGTTGTTTCGGTCGAACGAGGCGGCTTTTAGCGTCATCGACGCGGTGACCCAGATCTGGCCCTTGTACAGAGCCGAGTCGTAGGTTGGGTCGGACCCGTCCGTCGTGTAGCGCACTTCCTTGCCTCCTACGGCCTCGATGGATACCAAAAGGCCACTTACGAGAATGCTTGCGGGTGCGACGATTTTGGGTGTATTTGAGCAGTTCGCGCTGCACATGGAGCTTGCAATCGAGTTCGCTCCGACGATAAGCGGCAAGGTCGCCAACCAATGCATGGGTTCAGTTTACTGAGCCTAATGCCAGAAGCGGCGAATGAACTCGGCTATCCTGGCCAAAAGCGGGGTCGGAGGGGGGCTGGCGGCCAGCAAAGCCTCCGATTCATGGCGGTTGGCCACCGCTGCCCTAACGAGGGCGAGACTCACGTTGTATTGGCGCAACGCGCCTCCGGCGGGACCGTCGTCTAGGCGAACGATGCCGAGCAACAAATGCTCGGTGCCGACGAATTTGTCGTCAAGCCGCCGCGCTTCCTCGTAGCAGAGGTCGATAACCCTTTGCGCGGAGCTCGAGAGAGCCATGGGGGCCGAAAGCAAACCAGTTCGAGGCGGCATGCGCGACTGGACCGCGCCCGACAGCGCTTCGAGCGAAATGCCCATTTCGATGAGCACCTGGGCGCCGACGCACTCGGGGTTATCGGCGATGGCGAGCAAGAGGTGGGCAGGCTCCACGGCAGGGTCCGCCCATTCCTTGGCACGATCTTGCGCGGAGGCTACGGCGAGGCGTGCGCGATCCGTAAAGAGTTGCCACACGTTTGATTCTACTTCGAGGATAGTAGCCGGTCCAGTATTCAGGAACGGAGGCTCGGCTTTCCCCTTTTTTACTATTTCTAGGCTTCCAACGGGTATCCGGCGTCGATCCAAGCTTGGTAGCCGCCTTTGACCACCATCACTTTGAAACCATGCTTTTGTAAGATCAGCGCCACACGGGTGCTGGTAGCTTCATCCGGTCAGGCACAGTAGAGGGCGATATCCTTTTCGGGCGGAATTTCTGCCATTCTTTCGGCCACCTCGCCTGGAGGGATTACGATAGCGCCCGGGATCTTTCTCGAATCGAGTTCGACGTGGGCTGCGGTCCGAACGTCAAGCACTACGGGAGGGTTGCTCGAGTCGAGCTTCTTCTTGAGAGTCTTGACCGAAATCAAGGGCGGCGTCTGGTCGGCACTGAACGGTTTGACGAAAGCGCCTTCGCCGAGGGCAGGGACGTAGCATTCATAACACGATGGCAGGAGTGCCTCAAAGTCGTCGAACAGGACCGAATTCTCGATGCGCCTTGCTTCTCTGACGAAGGGCTCCATCTTCTGCCAAACGGCGATTGCATAGCCTCCGACGGTAGAGAGAATCTCGTTTTCGTTGATTAGCTTGAGCCGGACAAGGGTGCCTATTCGGTCGTAGAAGGAGCCTACTCGGTGGAAGTTCAGCTCGCCGACGTCGCCTCGATGCTTTGCGACGAAACCTTCCCATGTGGTTTCCTGCATTTTATAGAGCAGCCAAAACTGAGCCTGCATGAACTCGGGGTCCTGCCAGATGGCGAAGAGCTCGCTCGTAACGCTTAAAAAGCGGTCTTTTTCCGCTGCCTTCAACTCCGCGCGAATGAACAACGCGGTGACGATATAGGCGATCATCGACACGATTGCGGTCATGCCGGTGATGATCGTCCACACTCCCATGTTCATTGCCTTATTTTGCCCTAAGATACAATCTAGGGGATGGCCTCAAAAATGGTTTGGCTCGCATTGGCCCCGCTCCTGGCTTCGTGGGGATGCCAGGCGCCGTCGATTCCCGACCCAAACGACCCCACCCGCCCTGGCCCGGATCAAACCAGGGTTCTTCAGGATAAGCTGAAAATAGTGTCCGACGCGGCAAATCGTCGGGTTTACAACCATGAGTTGACCCGATTTCAGGCGAAGGTAATGGTCAACCGATATGAGGCGGATTTATGCAGAAACATCGACCTTTCCAAAGTCTCTCCATCCGACGCTTGGGTTTACGGGCAGTTGTTTCTCGACGCTCAGGACTGGGAAAACGCCCGCAAGATCTTGACGGTGGCGGTCGCCCACGCCAAGGACGAGGACCGGCGCGTCAACGACACTCTTCGGCTTGCTCACGCTTACGCTCAGTTGGGCGACGTTAAAAAGGCCATCGAGCTTTCGAAAACGACGTTCACGACAGACCCCCAGGACAAAGCGCCGATCCTGCCTGGCGTTCTCTTCGACGTGGTGCCTTCCGGAATTGGGAAGGGTTCGGACGCGGAACTTGCCGACCTCCTTCAGGGGGCTATTCGCCAGCACGAGATGGTGGTTGTCGACCCTCATATCGATTCGGCCAAGCTGTTCTTGGCGGCCAAGCCGGGCCTAATCTCTCGAGCCTGGCACCGGGTGATCGACTTATACGAGGCAGGGGGCAGATTGGACCTCGCCGACAAAGCCCTTCAAGCGGCGCAGGCGGACGTGGCGACTAGAAAGCAGGTTTGAGTAAGTGTTGGGGGTTGGGTGTTAGGTGTTAGGTGTTGGGTGTTGGGAGTTTGGTGTTGGGGCATTGGGCCTTGGGCATTGGGCCTTGGGCCTTGGGCATTGGGCCTTGGGCATTGGGCATTGGGCCTTGGGCTCTGTGCTTTGGGTTTTGGGCTTTGGGCTTTGGGCTTTGGGCTTTGGGCTTTGGGCTTTGGGCTTTGGGTGTTGTGCGTTGGGTGTTGGGTGTTGGGGCATTAGGCCCTGGGCCCTGGGCTTTGGGCATTGGGCCTTGGGCCTTGGGCTCTGTGCTTTGGGTTTTGGGCTTTGGGCTTTGGGCGTTGGGTGTTAGGTGTTAGGTTGGGTGTTGGGTGTTGGGTGTTGGGTGTTAGGTGTTGGGTGTTAAGCGTTGGGGCCGGAGCGCACGTACCGCAAGTATGCCAACTGACCCCAAACGCGAAGGGCCGGTCCGGTCTTAACACTTAACACTCAAAAACTCAACACTCAACATCCGATTTACCGCCATCCCAACATAAAGAACACAACCCCTGCGGCGCCGCTTAGGAGGCTGAGGTACCAGATGTATTTGTTCTTCGCTATCGCGGCAATAGCGCCTAGAGCAATCGCTATTTGGATCAGCATTACGGAGCTTGAAAACTTTTCGTGGCGGCTATGTTCTCGCTCGCTTCCCCTTGTTAGGGATTTTGCCTTCTTAGACAAATCGCCCTGCTTCTTCTCCTCCTTGGCGATCTCGGACTGGTATTCGGCGATGCGTTGTTGTGGCGTTTCCCTCCTCCAAACATGTGTGCCCGCTTTGGGTTTTTCTAACGACGCGGCGCGCGGCGCCTGGGGAGCCGGGATACTGGTGACTGGCGCGGCGGATACGGTCAAGCCGGCATCGAGCATCTCGTTGACCTTGATCGTATAAAGGTGCCCCTTTTCCTTCGAAGCTTGATATTCGTTCCAGGAGTCTGAGGCTTGAAGCAGATGAATATGCTGGTCGTTCTCCAAGCTGCCAGCTTGGAACGACCCGATCGCGGCGAACACGGCAAGAATGACGGTGGTCAATCCAATATATTTAGCCCAGGAATTCTTCTTCTCCTCGGCTTCGCGCTCTTCCTTCTCCTCATGGAGTTCGTCAATCGCCTCCTGCAGTTCTCTCGTTTCCAGCGGTTCGTCAGACATGAGGCATTTTAGCGCGCGATTTCAGCGGGGTTCTATCGTAAATCACTTTATGAAGTATTTCGTTGGTCTTATTGTCACCGTCGCCGTCCTCGCGGGATGCATGGCCATGTCGAACCCTCAGAGCGGAAACCCCAATGTCGACCAGAGTTCGGCGAAAGGGATCATCGATTACGCGGGTAAACCAAAGGCGCCGAGGCTGCACAAGTCGGACGCGGATTGGAAGAAGGTGTTGACGCCTAACCAGTATGAGATTCTTCGCAACGCGGGTACCGAGCCGGCGTTCCAGAACGCCTATTTCAACAACCACACGGACGGAGACTACTACTGCGCGGCGTGCGGACAAAAGTTGTTCTCGTCCTCAACGAAGTTTGAGTCAGGCACGGGCTGGCCAAGCTTTTGGGCGCCGGCGAGCAAGAACGCCGTGCTTTACCGTCGAGACACAACGATTGGTATGAGCCGGGTTGAAGTGCTTTGCAGCAACTGCGGCGGCCACCTCGGGCATGTGTTCGACGACGGCCCGAAGCCCACAGGCCAGCGCTTCTGCATGAACTCGGGAGCGTTGAAGTTCGTGGCGAAATAGAAAGGAGGGTAGGCTCGGAGCACCAGCGAAGCAGATGAAGAATCAATCCTCAATAATTCGGGCGGTCACAACGGCCGTTCTGGCGATCGGCCTGCCGGGCGTAGTCCTGCGGGCCCAAGAGCGCGCGATTTACCCAGAGAAGGCGGATGCAAGGGCTTCTATCAAACAGGCTATCGGGAGAGCCGCCCACGCCCACAAGCGGGTGATATTAGATTTTGGCGGCAACTGGTGTGGCGATTGCAAAGTTCTGGACGGCTACTTCCACAAAGAGCCAAGCGCGTCGCTTCTCAAACATAACTATATCCTCGTCGATGTCAATATCGGGAATTTCGACATGAACAAGGACATCGCCAGACAATACGGGGTCCCCTTGGAGAAGGGCGTTCCCGCGTTGGCAGTTCTCGACTCGCACGGGCATGCGATTTATAGCCAGAAAAACGGCGAGTTCGAGTCGATGAGAGCGATGGATGCGAACTCAGTTACGGATTTTCTCAAGCGCTGGAAGGGATAGCTTTTGCCGTTGACCGTGAGTTTTACTCCCGCTATCGTCGTCTCGCTCATGGCCTGAGCATATCACTGATCTCGAAGGGAAAGTAGGTTTGACCGGCAGGTCTGACGCATCTGACAAGTCGGACTGGTCAGACCCGTTGTCAGTCGCCTTTCCCCCATTTGCTCTCTGCTGCGAACGTTATGATTCCAACCTCAACCGCTCCTGCGGCTTTTAGGGCGGAGGCACATTGGATGGCGGTGCCGCCGCTGGTAAGCACATCGTCCACTAGGAGCACGTAATCGAGGCCTGCCTCCATGCTTGCTTCGAAGGCGCCTTCCAGGTTCTTGGCTCGCTCTTCGTGGTTCAGCCCTACCTGTGAGCGCGTCGCTCTCACCCTGTGGAGGACGTCCCGACGGACAAGCTCCTGGGGCATAGCCTCGCAAAGAACGTCCGCCTGGTTGAAGCCGCGAGCCGCTTCCCTGCTCCAGTGAATTGGAACCGGAATGATGGCGTCGACCTCGAGAAGGGCCCGCTCTTCAGCCGCTTTGCGGAGAAGCCCGGCCATCCAGGCGGCGAGACTCGTGACCCTTTGATACTTGAGGCGCTGTACGGCCCGCGCGGCATCGCCGGTGTAATCGTACAAGGCGGTTGCAAAATCCAGAGGGGCGGGCGTGGCGTAGCGGCCTGAGCCCTGAGGGATGAAGCCTGAGAGGCAGATGCCGCACACTGGCTCAGGGCCGAGAACGCCGCAAAGCGCGCATTTGGGTGGGTATAGCAGATCGAGCAGGACGCTCAAAAGAGCTGATCCATGAGGGACTTGCTCTTCGAGTCGAGAGCATCATAGTCCGGAATCTCGAATCGCTGGCCGTCGACCGAGTAGATCTGATAGCGGCCGGGTGCGATTTCATGGGAAGAATCGCGCCAGTTCCTCACGTAAAACTCAGAGGTTCCCCGCTGAGTGCGCACGTTGAAGGTCCACATGCCCCCGTCGTTGCGCAGGTTTTCGATTCCCAATATTTTCGGAGTGAAGTATCGCCGGTCCAGTTCATCCTCGACCAACTGCCTGGACTCTTTATCCAATTCCGCGGGATCGCGGAGGATGCCGATCTCGTTCCCGCCCGCATCTTGGATAGACAGGTACTGCTGGGACGCACTAAACGGAAAGGAGCGGCGGACCCGCGCCTCGAGAATGCACAGGTTGTCCTGAAGTTCAACCCGTAAATGGGCGCCTCCAGACGGCCGGAAGAAACGCACCTTTGCCGCTTCGAGATATTGGATTGAGGTTGCCGGCATGAGGCAATTATGGCCCACGGGTGTTGGGTGTTGGGCTTTGGGCGTTGGGCCTTTGGCGTTGGGCGTTGGGCCTTGGGCCTTGGGCCTTGGGCTTTGGGCTTTGGCTTTCGGCCTTGGGCTTTGGCTTTCGGCCTTGGGCTTTGGCTTTCGGCCTCGGGCTTTGGGACTTTGGCGTTGGGCCATTGGGCTTTGGGCCTTTGGCGTTGGGCGTTGGGCGTTGGGCCTTGGGCCTTGGGCTTTGGGCGTCAGGACGCCTTTGGGCTTTGGCGCTAGGGCGCCGGCCGGGAGGCGCCGAAAAATCGGCGCATCAATAGCGGCGAAGAATCGCCGCACTCCATGGCGCATCAATAGCGGCGAAGGAATCGCCGCACTCCATAGACCCAAAAAAAGAGAGACCCCGCCGAATCCTTTCGGCGGGGCCCGCGTGAGTCAAGGTCGCGTAACTTAAGATTCTCCTCGAACATGCCCGAACGTTGGCTCGAATGGGATGAATCCCAGACGCGTCGCCGTGCGGAACGCTTGAACGCGGTTATTCACTTGCAGCTTATCGTAAATATTGGCCAGGTGAAAGTCCACAGTTCGTTTGGAAACAAATAAGACGTCAGCAGCTTCTTTGCTGCTATGACCCTGCGCGATAAGGCTTAAAACCTCGACTTCTCTTTTCGTCAACCGAACTGCTCTTTGTGCTACGTCCGATCGCGATGTGCTTGGCATTGGCATTGACCCACCCCTCACTATTTTCTAACCGCCTACCATTTTTCTTCCATAGTCAAGGCCCTTTTTGATGTACGAACTCGCTTCCTTTTCAATTATGTTAACAATGCTAGGGTCCCGATAGGGTGCGAGCCCCATCTTCGGCCCTACATGCCATAAAGTTGCCTCCCAAACCCGTTTTTTTCTTATACTGGATGGCGGTTTGGGTTATGAAGTCGGCGATCAGACTTGCCCGGACGAGGGCCACGCACGCGCCGCCGAACCCCGCTCCGGTCATTCTGGCGCCGACACAACCCTCCGCTTCCCATGCGCTTTCGGCCATCGCGTCCAATTCGGGGCAGCTAACCTCGTAGTCGTCTCTTAGACTTTCGTGGCTTTGCCTCATGAGGTCGCCGATTCGTGCGAAGTCCTTGTGCCCCAGCGCCTCATAAAAGGATTTGCACCGTTCATTCTCGGTGACGACGTGCCTCGCCCGGCGGTATATGGGCTCGTCCATCGAATCCTTTCGATCCTCGACGGACGTCGGAGTGGCTTCGCGAAGGGAGTGAACGCCGAGAGCGGCGCAGGCGACCTGGCATTCCGCCCGGCGATCGTTATAGGCCGAGTCGGCAAGCTGGCGCGGCTTCCCCGTATCGCAAAGGGCGATCGTGAGATCGCTTGGAACGGTGGCGTAGCGAACGTCGAGGGTCTTCGTGTCCAGAAACATGGCCTGACCTTGGCGGCCAAGAGCGCTCGCCATTTGGTCCATAATGCCGGAGTTCACGCCAACGAACCTGTTCTCGCAGGCTCGACCGGCTACGGCCAGCTCCTTAGCAGAGAGATCGAAATGGGCGAGCCGGTTCCAAACGACGCCGAACGCGAGTTCCAGCGCCGCGCTGCTGCCAATGCCACCACCGATCGGCACGTCGCTTCGCACCACTGCTTGGATGTTCGGGAGGGGCCGGGCGGTCTTGTCCCTAAGCGCCCAAGCCATGCCAGCCGCGTAGGCGCTCCAACCCCTTGCATCCCCTGGGCTTACCTGGTTGGCGTCAAAAGGCTCGCACTCGTCCAGTTCGGCAGAGAATATCCGCGAAGGCCCCTTCGTCCGTTTGGCCGCAATCCAGACTTGCCGGTCGATGGCGACGGGAAAAACGAAGCCGTCGTTGTAGTCCGTGTGCTCCCCAATTAAGTTCAGGCGCCCAGGGGCCACTGCCGATATCTCGGGGGTCGATCCGAAGTATCGATCGAAAAGTGTTTCGACCTTTCTTTTGCCTTGTTGGGTCTCGCTGCTACCCGAGGTCATCAGAATCAGGATATCCGACAAAGGGTGGAGGGTAGTGAGGGTAGAGGGTAGAGGGTTGAGGGTAGAGGGTAGAGGGTAGAGGGTAGAGGGTAGAGGGTGTTGAGTGTTGGGTGTTGAGTGTTGAGTGTTAGGTGTTGAGTGTTGGGTGTTGAGAGTGTTGGGTGTTGGGTGTTTGGGTAGAGGCGGGGGACCGGATGGGCGGGCTTATTGGCCCTGCAGGACCGCGAAGGCAATGTTCAGGTGCGCTTGCCTTCAAGACCAGTCCAGCCGCCGTAGAGGATTCGTTGATGGGCCGGCAAGCGCACCCGCCTCTACCCGTTACCGCAAAAAAGAAATCGGGACCAGGAAAACTCCTGGTCCCGTGAAAGCGAGCCGCCACTCTCCATATTAATATAGAGGCAACGCAGAGGCCCGGGCGGCTGTATGGGCGCCCTGCGCGCCACTAGACTCCTTCCATGCGTATAACACAGCACACCTGGTAAGGTCACGGGGTTATGGCGAAGGTAGCCTCCTTCAAATGCCCGACCCTACCGTTCAAAAGATTCAGCAATGGCTGCGGGACCACGAGTTCGAGCTTCTTGAGGACTATCGCTCGATGCTTCGCATCCCTTCGATTCAAGGCCCGGCTAAAGCCAACGCGCCTTTTGGTCTGGAGGTGCGGCGGGCGCTGGATTTGGGCTTGAATCTGGCTGGAAAGTTCGGAATGCGCACAACCGATCTCGATGGCTATATCGGTTATGGCGAGATTGGAGCGGGCCCGCTCGTGCTGACGATCGGCCACCTCGACGTCGTGCCGGTTGGCCCCGGCTGGAGGCACGAGCCTTTTGGCGCCGAAATCGATGGAGACTACGTTTACGCTCGGGGCGCCAAGGACGACAAGGGACCCACCATGGCTTCGCTCTACGCCGTGCGGGCACTTAGGGATTGCGTTCCCGACCTAAAATGCCGCGTTCGGCAAGTGTTTGGATGCAATGAGGAGTCAGGCTTCGGCTGTGTAGAACATTACATGGCGGTCGACGAGGCGCCGGTGTTTGGCCTCGCCCCCGACTCTTGGTGGCCGCTAGTACATGCCGAGAAGGGAATCTCCAATCTAAGCATCTCGCTTCCCCTCAACGATGGCGAGTTTAGGCTCTTAGAGGTCACAGGTGGCCAGAGACCCAATATTGTTATCGATTCCTGCCTCGCCAAGGTTCAGGTTGGGGCCGAAGAACGTGCGGAGGTGGAGGCCAAGCTAGCCGACGCTTGGGACAGGAACGTGACTTGGCAATGGAAGGGTGACTTGCTCGAAATTGAGGCGATCGGCAAGGCCGCTCACGGGTCGGCCCCTTTTTTCGGCGACTCGGCCGCAGCCAGGGTGTTTCGCTTCCTCCTCGCTTTGGCTCCAATCCCCGACGCGGAATACTTCCGGCGCCTGTTCTATAGCGCGCATCCAGGCGGATGCG
>Ga0265338_10010155_pt1 | contig 11102 bp, 13 predicted proteins | sample 42126metaG_FD_193579 | JGI IMG/M metagenome (GOLD analysis project Ga0265338, IMG submission 193579) | Rhizosphere microbial communities from Carex aquatilis grown in University of Washington, Seatle, WA, United States - 4-21-26 metaG | ecosystem: Host-associated > Plants > Roots > Rhizosphere... | reverse complement strand
GTGTCAGCCTCTTAATCGTAATCCTGCTCTTAATCATACTCCTTCCCGGCTGATTAAGATTACGATTACGAATCAGGATTAAGACGACACGCAGGATGGTTGCGCTAAAATGGTTGTGGCTCAGTTTGCCGTAATGTGTGCTGTCCTCAGCGCACTTTCGGCTGAGACAGCCGGCGCTCCACCTCAAGCTGAGTCACTACTTAAAAAGTTGCGTCTGAAATGGGCCTTGCCTCAAAAGCCTTTCGGACGTAGTCTCCCGTCCGTACCAAAGGCAATTTTACATCAAACCAAACCAAAGGCATCTCCATGAAGAAAAGTATTTTGTTCGGCGCATTGGCCTTGCTGGCGGGTCCCCTCTTCGCGGCGGACTCCAGCCCCAAGGACGTCGTCATTGGCGCGGCTCAAAAGCTCGCCTCTGCCGCCAACTACACCTGGAATCAAACCGTGGTCGTCCCCGAAAGCGCCCAATTCAAACCCGGTCCCACCGACGGCAAAACCGAAAAAGGCGGGGCCACTTACGTTAAAATGTCCACGTTCGGCGACAATGTCATCGAGATCGTGATGCAGGGCAATAAAACGGCGCTCACCGACCAGGATGGCAACTGGCAATCCATCACCAATCTGGAAAATGACAGTGAAGGTCCCGGCCGTTTTCTCGTCGGCATGGTGCGCAATTTCAAGGTTCCGGCCGCGCAAGCCACAAACCTGCTCGCCTCGGTCAAGGAACTTAAGAAGGACGGCGACGCTTACTCCGGTGATTTGACGGAAGCCGGCGCAAAGGAATTGCTCTCGTTCCGGCGCGATGGCGGCGCCACCAACCCCAAAGGCTCAGTGAAATTCTGGGTCAAGGACGGCCTGCTCGCGAAATACGAATTTGCCGTGCAAGGCAAAGTGGACTTCAACGGCAACGAGATTGATGTTGACCGTGATACCACGGTGGTGATCAAGGACGTCGGCACGACCAAAGTAAACGTGCCGGCTGATGCAAAGAAAGCGCTTTGACGGATTCGCCGCGGCGAAACTAAATTTTCATACGCGCCCCTCGGAAAAACCGGCGGGCGTGTTTTTTTGCGAACTCATCCGGTAATTTTGATCGCGGCGCACACGGAGTGAACACCTCAGCCACCGGAATGGGTTCGCCTGAACATCAATGCCGCGTCCGTGCTGACGGCGATTTGGCGACCGGTTTCCAGAAGGCAAAAAGTTCATCGGCCCGGCGCAGATACCGCGCCATGCGCGCGGCGTGTTCGCGTTTGACCGAGGCGCGGAATTTGTGGAGCCGCCGGATTTCGTCCTTGTCTTCGCGCAGGTATTTGTCCAGCGCCGCCAGCAGTGTTTCGCAATCCTGGATATCCCCCATCAGTTTTTGATAACCGCGCAATTTTCCGGGCAGCCGGCCGGCCACCCCAGGCATCAACGTCTGCAATTGCTCGGCCATGTAACGGAATTTTTTTAAGGCGATGCGCGTGCGATGAATGGCACTCGGCCGTGCCGGAGAAATATGGCGGCGGAGCGCCACCACGTTCGCAAACGTCCGATCCACGCCTTTCCGCAGGCGGACCCCTGCGTCCGGATGGCCGCGCGCAGGCTTCACCGCGGCGCACAACTCTTTGCGCAGTGCATTCATGCCGTTCTTCAATGGCTTGAGCCGGGTGCGGCAAAGCCTTTGTTCCAGGCGCCGACAGAGACGTTTTTTTCGGCGCAGCAATTCCTTGCTGAAGCGCTTTGCTTCGGGAAACCGGCGGAGCCGGCCTTCGACGTTGCCCGATATCACCTGCATATCGCGCACCCGTCCGGAGGATTTGAAAGGCGGTTTGAAGAGCCTGGACACTTTGTCCGCCCTATCCTTGTCCAGCAACGGCTCAAACAAATCCACCAGCGCCAGCAAACGCCGGGTTTCGACGCGCAACTGGTGAACGGTCTTCCGGGACAACTTTTTCTGGCAGGATTTGAACGCCTGGCAATAGGAGCGCCAGGCCGATTTGAATGCGCGGTCAAGCCGCAAAGCCAGCGGTTGGTCCACCCGGATCATTTTGTTCGCGACTGCATTTTTCATGGCTCTCGGCGGGCATCATATAAAACGTCCGTCGGCCAGCGTCAACCCTTGATGCGGCACGGAATGCTGTTGCGTTGGGGAACGCCGTCTTCAGGCGGCAACAACCGGCGATCGAAAAACTCTGCCGCGTAAACGCGGCGTTCCGAGCTGGCGAACGGGTTCGTACCTGCGCAGGCAATGGGCGGAAAAAATTGGACCGCTCAGAGTGCCGGAAGAATTTCGATCCCGTTGATAAGGAACGCCGCCTTCAGGCGGCAGCAACCGGCGATCGAAAAACTCTGCCGCGTGAACGCGGCGTTCGGAGCTGGCGAACGGGTTCGTACCCGCGCAGGCAATGGGCGGAAAAAATTGGACCGCTCAGGGTGCCGGAAGAATTTCGATGCCGTTAATTTCGGGATTTTCAACCTTGGGCGTAAACGTAATGACCAGCTTGCCGTCGGTGATATCCACAGGAACGGTTTCAATATAGGCGCGATCAGGGCCGCCCGCCCTGACCCAGACATCAAAATCCTTGAATTGCCGGCCTTCGACAGCGAACGAAAATACGCGGTCGCCCGGCCCGCTGATGCCGCCAAAGGTTTCGGCAAAATGCAGTTTGACGATGTATTTGCCGTTGGGGATCGGATACGAAAACGAAGTCATGCTGTAATGTTCCGTACGATAAAGTGCCGGGTCTTTCGTGTTGGCGATTTGCAGGTCGGGAGCGCGGTCGATAGTGTCGCCGTCGGCAAAACCCTGGTCCGGCAGCCACACATTGCCCTCGGAATCCGTGAATTGGGCCGGCTGCCCGGCTTTAATGCGGACGGGTGACGCGATGGGATTTGTGGCGGCGGCAGTCACCGGCGCGGCGGTTACCGCCGGCGTAGCACTTGCCGCTGGCGCCGGGGTTGCAGCCGCCGGCGCGGCACTTGCCGATGGCACCGGAGTTGTCGTCGCCGGCGCGGAGGCTGTCTTGTTGGAAGACGATTGCGTTTTGCAGCCGGCCAACAGGCAGAGGGCCAGCACGGCAGCAAAACAAACGGGCAGATTGTGCATCGGGTTTCCTGGATTTTGCATAAATTTTCTTCGGATCGTTCGCAATTCGGGTTCCGGTAAAAAATGCCGGTACGGCCCTTGTAACGCAAACCAAAAATCGTGATTTTTGGAGTGCCATGGGGGCAATTTCCGGGTGCGACCATCCCAACTATCGGTCGCCATATTTCATGAATCAAGGCGTTTGACCTGGTGATACTCCTGGTTTTCGACCATCCAGGCAGCCAGATCCGGTTGAACATTGCCGCTTGTTTGAGGCTGGATTTCAAACCAGCGTTGAATCACAACGTCCTGCGTTTGGGCGCGTGGACGACAATCCTCATCGCGAACCTTGCTCCGAAACCTTCGGAGCAAGAGTTCACAAATGGATCGCCATAAAGGCGGGACAACTTTCCGGCGGTTCAGGGCCCCGGAAGAATTTCTATCCCGTTGATCTTGGGATTTTCTTCTTTGGGCGTGAACGTAATGTCCAGCTTCCCGTCGGTGACTTCCACATCCACAGATTCAACGTAAGCCTTGTTGGGGCCGCCGGCCTTGACCCAGATGTCAAAATCCTTGAACTCCTTGCCCTCGACATTGAACGAGAAAACGCGCATGCCCGGCCCGGTGATGCCATCATAAACCTCGGCAAAATGAAGTTTCACCGTGTATTTGCCATTGGGGACCGGATACGAAAATGCAGTCATGCTATACCGTTCGGTGCGGTAAAGCTCGGGAGTTTTAGTATTGGCAATCTGGGCGTCGGACAGCTCAAACGTATCTCCATCGGTAAAACCCTGGTAGGGTTGCCAGACGTTGCCTTCGGCGTCCGTGGTGGCAGTGGCAGGGCCTCCTGCCTTGATGCGCACGGGTGGAGTCACGGGCACAATCGCCGCAACCGGAGCTGCCGCAGTGGCGGCAACCGGAGCTGCCGGAGCTGCCGCAGGCACTGGAGCAGCCGGAGCCGGTGGAGGCACGGGCACCGGGGCGGGAGCGGCCGCAGTTTTGACCGGGGCCGGCGCGGTTGTGCCGGAGACCGGCTTTGTGCTTGTTTGACAGCCGGTAATAAGAGCAATGGCCAGCATTGCAACAAGGCAACCGGCCCCATATTTCATCAGACGATTTGAGTTTAGCATAAATTTCTTTCAGGTTGCGGCCAACGAATTAAGTTGTTTCAATAAAAATGCGGTGGCGTTCCCCCGTGGGCAAGAAAAAAACGTTGGATTTTTCCTGCGAAAATTGTTTGCCATGTAATCGGAAGCCCCGGCCAGGCGACAGAACTTTGCCGCCGGCAATCGAGACGCTGCCGCCCGCTGGAGTCAATCCTCCAATATCGCGTCCATCGTCACTTTGGCGTTCAGCAGGCGCGAAATCGGGCAGCCGAGTTTGGCCACGTTCGCCACCCCGATGACTTTTGCCCGGTCCGCCCCGGGAATCTTTGCCAGCACATCCAGATGCGACGCCGTGACCGTCCAGCCCGCATCGGTCTTGTCCAGTGTGACCGTCGCCGTGACGTGGATGGATTCGGGCGTGAGGCCGGCCTTGCCGAGTTCCGCCGAGAATGCCATCGCAAAACAGCCCGCGTGAGCGGCGGCGATGAGCTCCTCGGGATTCGTGCCGGCGCCACTCTCGAAGCGCGTACCGAATGAATATTGCGTCTGCGCGAGCACACCACTCTCCGTGGAAATGTTGCCCTTGCCCTCCTTCAAACCGCCATGCCAGATGGCCGATGCTTTGCGTTTCATAAATTATCCTGTTAATCGGGAACGTGAATTCGCTCCAACGCGGGAGAGACTAGCGAAGGCCCGGGATAATCTCAAGTGCGACAAGCGTTTTCGCTAATGAAGGCGGAGATACCACCAGGCACAGGTGGCCGCCCAAAATCCCGGCTGCGGCCAATCATCTTTCAGAGTCACCCTTCGCCGGTTAACGCCGGTCGCATGGGCTGTCAACGCACAATAATTCTCCCCGTCATCATTGGATGAACCGAACAATAATAATTGTTCGTGCCGGACGTGGTGAAGGTGAAGGAAAATTGCTGGTCGGTGTCGAGTGCGCGTGAGACAAAATGCTTGTCGTCACCAGTAACGGTGTGCGGAACGTCATCTTTATTGATCCAGGTGACTTTCGTGCCGACGGGAACGGTCAGGGTTTGCGGCGTAAAACTGAAATTGTCAATCGTCACTTGATTCGTTCCGCCCGCTTCCGCCGGCAACCCGGGTAAGGTTAGAAACGCCATGAGTGAAAGCAGGGAACACATTTTCATAACCGGTTGTTTTTCAATTTCAGGTTTTTCAGGAACCGGCCAATGTCGAATCCACAATCGCCAGGGATTTTTGGCCTTGAACAAAATTAACGCGTGTTACTCCGAGCAATGAGCCAAGTTTTCCGGCGGGAACATTTTTCATCGGACCCGGCGAAGGCGCCGTGCCCGGTTGCGGCTGCGGGAACGCCGTGGACAGCGCGGTATGAAAACTCACATTGCCTTCGACCTTCTGCTGGACCTGATGAATGTGGCCGTTCAAAACGGTGACCGACCCGAAGCGTTTTAACATCGCAAGCGCCTGGCCGGAATCATCCGTGCCCCAGCCCCATTGGGGATAGATCGTCCAAAGCGGAACGTGCGCGAAGACCACGATTGGCGTGCTATCGGACAAAGGGGCCACGTCGTCCTTAAGCCAGTCCAACTGCGCCGGCCCAAGAAATCCGAGACCGCCGGGTTTTAGGTTCATCACGTTCACCAGCCCGATGAAGTGGACACCGTGATGATCAAAACTGTACCAGCCGTCGCCCTTGCTGCCCTTCCCGTAACGCTCGCGAAACTGTTTGCCACTGTCGTTGAGCACGTCGTGCTCGCCGGGCACATAAAATATTTTCCCGGTCCGGGTGCTTTTAAGCAGTTGATCCAGCGTGTCGAACTCCTCCGGCGCGGAAAGATGCGACAAATCGCCCGTGTGCAAAATGAAATCCGGCGCGGCGGGCAGGGCATTGATTTTGGCGATGGCCTGCTTGAGTGTCGCAATGACATCTTTGTTGGGTTCCTTGGCAAAACCGATGTGGCTGTCGCTGATTTGCACAAAGGTAAAATCGCCGACGGGACTTTCTGCCGCCGCCGCAGTCATCGGGCTTAATATTTTTGACGCCAGCACACCGCCGGTCATCGTCCACAACATTCCCGTGCCGGCCCAGGCCATGCACTTCAGAAAACCACGGCGGTCAACGCCGTCGTTTTCAATGTCGCATTCAATGCGATCGTTGTCGGTTTCCAAAAAATGGACCTCGATTTTTTGTCTTTGTTGCCTGTCTTTCATAAAGGGTCGTCGGTTCGATGATCCAGACTGTGCGCGCAGGAACATTATTCCCGAAAATAAAAAATTCTTTCCGGGAATAAATCTTACGTAAAAATAGTCTTGCCAATGTATGATTTCGCCAACAAACAAGAGTGGTGGACGAGCGTAAACGATTGAAATCCTTTGAGCAAACGGTGCTGCCGCATCTGGACGCCGCCTATAATCTCGCCCGCTGGCTCGCCGGCAACGATCACGACGCACAGGACGTGACCCAGGAAGCCAGCCTGCGCGCGTTCCGATTTTTTGGCAATTTTCGCGGCGAAAACAGCCGCGCGTGGCTGCTGGCAATAGTCAGAAACACTTTTTACACGTGGCTGCGAAAAAATCGTCCGCCGGAAATCGCCGGTGAACTGGATGACGAGGCGCTGGTGGTCGAGGACGCTTCGGTCGGCGCGGAAATTTTGAGTTCAAAATTCGCCGACGCCGATGCGGTCCGGCACGCCATCGAAACCTTGCCGGTGGAATTTCGTGAAATTGTTGTTTTACGCGAGATGGAAGGGTTCAGTTACAAGGAAATCGCCGACCTCGCCGATGTGCCCATCGGCACCGTCATGTCGCGCCTCGCGCGCGCGCGGCGCCTGTTGCAAAAAAAACTCGCCGGCGAATTCAAACGCGGAGGCCAGCCATGAATTGTCAGCAAGCCGGACTGCTCATTGACTCCTATGCCGACGGCGAGTTGGATGCCGCCGGAATCCTGGAGCTGGAAAAACATCTCCGCGAATGCCCCGCCTGTGCGCATGCACTGCAAAATTTGAAGGGATTGAAAAAGGCCGTGACGCAGGACCCGCTCTTCTTCGCCGCGCCGGCGGAACTGCGGCTAAAACTGAAAGCGGGATTGCATTCGCAAATCGCATCAAATCCCATGCAAAGTCTTTGGAATTGGAACTGGCTCACCGCTGCGGCGTCCGCCGTCGCCGTGGTCTGCTTTGCACTCTGGCTGGCCGCCGTGCTCACACGCTCTTCCGCACAACAACAACTCACGCGGGAAATTGTGTCGAGCCATGTTCGTTCACTGATGGCGAACCACGAATTGGATGTCGCATCGTCCGATCAGCATACCGTCAAGCCGTGGTTTGACGGGAAACTCGATTTTTCACCCCCGGTTACCGATCTGGCAAAGCAGGAATTTCCGCTCATCGGCGGCCGGCTTGATTATCTCGGCAACCGCCCGGTCGCCGCTCTGGTTTTCCACCGGAATAAACACGTCATCAATCTTTTCATCTGGCCGGCGACGCAATCGGACCAAAAACCCGTCACGTCCGGGTCAATCCAGGGCTATAATTTGGTTCACTGGTCGGAAACCGGAATGACTTTCTGGGCCGTCTCCGATGTGAACGAAACGGAATTGATGGAATTTTCCCGGGACTTTGTGTCGGCAACGGCGAAGGCTCCGGCCGGCCGGTGATTTCAATTCTCGGGGGTCGTGATAATCCAAGGTTAGGCAGGTTGCATCGCAGTGCAGATCCGTCAGCTATTACCTGCCCGCCGCTTCCGCCGCCGATTTCATCTGCGCGAGTCCTTTTTCAAAATCGCCGCCGATCATCCTGTCGAAGTCCACAAACAGGTGGAAAGCCTTTGCCATGAAATTATTTTTGCCGAACATGCTCCAGGCCACAACAGTTTGATTGCCCTCCGGTTTGAAGGTGAACTCCACGGTGTGGGTGGCCTTGAAAGGTTTCAGGAATTCCAGTTGGATCAGGACGAGTTCGCTTGGACGACTCTCCGTGATGGTCATACGCCCCTCGCCCACCTTATTGCTGCCCGCCCACGAGTATTTGGCCCCGGTTCCCGCCGAGGGGCCTTCGAAAGTCTTCTTGAGCGCAGGATCCATTTTCTCCCACGGCGACCATATCTCCCATTCGTGGAGGTCGTTCACCAGCGCAAACACCAACGACGCCGGAGCGGAAACGGTAGCGGTCCGTGTGATACGAAAATCGGCCGGCCGCAAGGCCACGATGATGACAAACATGAAAATGGCCACAGCGAGAACAATGAGGATGGTCGTAAGCATGTGTTTTCCTGGTTGTCGTTTCGTCGGTTATGCGTCCGGTTCCACCAGAACCATCCATAATACGCCGAAGCGGTCGGTGACCATGCCGAAGCGCGGCGAAAAGAACGTCTTCGCCAGCGGCACTTCCACCTGCCCGCCGTCCGCCAGAGCCGCGAACCGGGTGTTTGCCTCCGTTTCCGTTGACACGGTGAGCGACAGCGCGAAGCCCTCGAAATCCGGCTTGCCGGTGCAGCGGCCGTCGGAGGCCCTGATCTGCGTTTCGCCAACGCGAAAGCTGGCGTGCATCACCTTGTTTGAATCCGGCGGAGTCCAGCCCGGCGGCGGCGGTGCAGGACTTTCTTTGTAACGCATCAGCATGTCCACTTCCGCGCCGAGCGCCTGGCGATAGAATTCAATCGCTTCCTCACAGCGACCTTCGAAGAAAAGATAAGGTTGGACAATGGATTTATTGGTTGTTGCGGTCATAGTTTGGCTCCTTTCCATTCGTCTGGATTGATTCGCTTGCTCCTTTGTAAAATGCTGCGGAAATATCCGGCAGCCACACCTCTGCGTCAAGAAACACGGTGTTATTTTATTTCAACGCGGCTTTCATCTTCGGCAAATGTTCCGCCAAGCGTTCCAGGGTCTGTTTGCCACCCTCAATGGCTCCGAATTCCTTGACCACAAAATTGCGGTCCGCCGCCGAAGGGAACACCATGCGGATGGTCACTTTGGTCTTGTCGGCTGCCAGCGCTTCAAATGTCCAGGTTGACACAAAACCGACGCCCGGTCCGCCCTCGCGTCTGCCGCCGTGCGCAAAAACAATCCGTTCCGGCTTCACAACCTCCTGGAAAATACTTTTGTTCGGGTAATTGGCGCCGTCCGGACCGTGCATGACATGCTTCCACACGCCGCCCGGTTGCACGTCCATCTTCTCAATCGTCGTCGTAAAACCGCGGGGCCCCCACCAATTGACGACGTATTTCGGATTCGTCCATGCTTCCCAGACCAGTTCGCGCGGCGCGTCGAATTCGCGCGAGATGATGATTTCGCGGTCCGACGTGTCGCCGCCTTTCTCGACAAACTTCAACAATGACGAACCAATGAGCGACGTCCAGCCGCCCATGAAATTCTTGCGGGCAAACGCGGGAATCTTTGGGAAGGTTTCCAGGCCTTCATGCGTCAGCTTCAATCGGGTCCTGCCGCCCTCGGCGAACAATTCAAACGTTACCAGCGAATCGCCGGCATATCCTTCGTAGCGCCACGTGTACGCCAGTTTTTTGTTCGGAATCGCCTCGGTAACCCGACAGCGATGGATGTATGTGAAGCCTTCGTGTTCCACGGTAAATTGAAACTCAAAACCGGCTTCCGCCTTGAATTCTTCCAGCTCAAAATACCACTGCTTCATGGCGTCCCGGGTGGTGATGGCTTTCCATACCTGTTCAACCGGCGCGTTGAAAGTCCGTTCCATGACGAACGGCGCGTCGGTTTGGGTCACGAGGTCCGCAAGCCGCTCCAAGCTGAGCGTCATGCCCGTTTCAAATCCGCCGATGTATTTGTTCGCCTCGGCGGTCGTCATCGTGACGCGCGACCGGAGCGTGAGCTTTGTCTTGCCGCTGCGCTCGACAAAGGTGACATCGTGCAAAAACTCAAACAGCAGCTTTCCTTTTTCGTCCAGAGCGCCGCACACGAACACCAGTCGTTCAGGTGCGATGATTTCGCGGAATTCGCCGCCCATCGGATAGTCCACGCCGTTGGGCGCGCGCATGACGTCATAGATTTTCCCGCCCGGCCGGGCGTCCCATTCGCAAACCGGATTGGTAAATCCCTTTGGCCCCCACCATTGCATCAGTTGCCGGGGATCGGTCCAGGCCTGGAAGACCAGTTCACGCGGCGCATCGAACTCGCGGGTGATGACAAATTCCCGCCCGGTGAAATCTTCCGGTGGTTTGGTTTTCGCTGCCATATTTTTTTACTTTGCGACGAATTTTCCAAGTTCATTGAGGCAACGAGTCCATCCCTGATTGTGCCGGTCGCGGCTTTCGACGGACGCGAATTTTTCATGCGTCAAAATCAATTCCGTCTGCTTGCCGCGCGCTTTGAATTCCAGCGTGACGAGCATTTCGGGCGGCTCGACCTCGCCGTATTCATCGCCGCTGCCGTCTTTTTCAAACGCCCAGGTGAAGACCAGGCGTTCCGGCGGCTTCACTTCGCGATACGTTCCGACGGTCGTGTAAAATTCGCCGTCGGGGCGCCGCACCTGAATGCGGTATTTGCCGCCGACGCGCGCGTCCACCTTCACTGATTGCAACGACGCTCCATCGCACGCCGCCGCGCCGAACCATTGCTTGAATTGGTTCGCGTCCGTCCACGCCTTGAAGACCAGCTCGCGCGGCGCGTCAAAAACGCGGGACAATTCCAGTTTGATGTTGTTTCCCTCCATTGTTTTATTTGTGCTCATGTTTTTTCTCCTTGGTTTGTAGTTTTTTCAAATACTCGTCCAACCGGTCAAAACTCTCCTCCCAGAAACGGCGATATTCCCCGATCCATTGCGACGCCTGCTTCATCGGCGCGGCTTCCAGATTCAGCCGATGGACCCTGCCCTTGCGCCGGCGCCGGATCAATCCGGCGTTCTCCAGCACGCGCAAATGCTTCGAGACCGCCGGCAGCGACATTGCATACGGCCGCGCCAGGT
>Ga0265338_10010154_pt1 | contig 11102 bp, 7 predicted proteins | sample 42126metaG_FD_193579 | JGI IMG/M metagenome (GOLD analysis project Ga0265338, IMG submission 193579) | Rhizosphere microbial communities from Carex aquatilis grown in University of Washington, Seatle, WA, United States - 4-21-26 metaG | ecosystem: Host-associated > Plants > Roots > Rhizosphere >... | reverse complement strand
GCGAATGTTGTGGCGCGGCCTGTTGTGCTACTTGTGAAGTGGGTTGCTGCAGGGCTGGCGGTTCGGGAGACGTCTGTTGTGGCGATGTCTGCTGTGGCGCGACCTGCTGCGGAGTGGACTGCTGCGCCAGCGGTTGGGTTACCGGGCGGGTGCTCTGGTGATTCACAAAGTAGGAACCCGCTGCCAGGATGGCAACTGCGACGGGCGCCATCCAGAAAGGATTCCACCGCCGTTGCCTCACGACCGGTCGCGCGGCGACGACTTCTGTATCCCGAATCAGGCCCTCAGCGCGCAGCTCCGCAGCGATCCGGACCCAAACTCTCTCCGGTGGCTCTTCCGTAGCGGCCAGATGCCGGGAGTCACGGGCGATCATGCGCAGATCTGAAACCAACTCCGAACAGTTCGGACAGACCTTGAGGTGGGACTGAAACTCAAAGTCGTCGTTGCCGTCGATGATGTCAGGCAGCACTCGTTCTACATCGGAACACGTCATAACTGACCCTCTCCCCGATACTGCATCCTGCATTATCCAGTCTTGGCCTTTTCGGCTCTCATGGACTTCAGATAATCCCGCAGCTTCAAACGTGCCTTGTGAAGCTGCGACTTGCTATTCCCAATCGAACAGCCCACCATCTGGGCAATTTCATTATGCTCAAAACCCTCCACGTCGTGGAGCACAAAAACCGATTTGTAGCCGGGCGGTAACTTGTCGATCGCCCGTTGCAGCTGCAAGCGGTCGACTGAGCCGGTCAGCTTCGTGTCGTCCGCGCCAAACTCCTTGCGAGGTGCCTCTTCGTCGGCTTCCAAAGTCTCTTCGAGCGACACCACCGGAAGTCCCTTCTTGCGCAGTTGCATCAGGACGACGTTGACCGTCATGCGGTGCAGCCAGGTAGAGAAGGCGGACTCGCCGCGGAAGGTGCTGATCTTGCGAAAGAGCTGAAGAAACGCTTCCTGAGCCAGATCTTCGGCCTGCGAAGGATTGGACACCATGCGCAAACATAGCGAGTACACTCGGCGTTTGTGCAGTTGATACAGGGTTTCGAAGGCGGTTTCGTCTCCCTGTTTCGCCCGCTCAATGGCCTCGGCTTCGGTGGTTCTTTGTTTCGGGTCGGTCAAGTCACCTTTTCCGGCCGCTACTGCATGAGATGCGGCTTCAAACTCTATTCGTTGTACTAATTTGCCAAGTAAGTCGCCGGGGGCGCTCACCAACGTTCCGAGAGTCTTCAGAATACCAAAAACCGTAGTAAATCCTGGCGGGGGAGAGGATTCTTTTACGGGAAATGGATCGCGAAGGAGACAGGGAGATCACTTTGGTAATACGGCCTACCTTTTTCCACGCAGCACCCGGCATAGAGAAATCCTCGTTCTAAGACGGTCGCCGCGGAGTTTTTCACGTTGCCTGCTTGTTCTTTCCCTGCTCCAGCTTGCCGCCATGACGCCGATCCGACGCAAGCAGAAGGAATGCGAAGATGAGTCCAGCCACGCCGAGGCAAGCGAACATGATCTGGGTTGCAGTGTAGGTTCCAGTCGCGTCGCGGAGCTTGCCATTGAGGAGCGGGAATAGCCCGAGGCCGATGTTCTGGATGGCTGTCATCAGACCGAAGGCGGTCCCGACACGCTTCTCCTCCACCACTAGGGGAACCGACGGCCACATGGCTGCGGGCACCAGGACGAAGGCCGCACCGAGCACGATCATGCTGGGGAGCGGGTTCCAATGGGTGAGACCCATGACGAGGTGGGCGGGAATCAGCATAAGGGAGCCGACCACCATCAACGTAGCGCGCCTGCCGATGCGGTCCACGAGGTTGCCGGCGAAGGGCGCGAAGATCATGGACGCGAAAATGACGATGCTGGTAACTCCCGGCGCCGTCGAGAACATATGCAGGAAGTTGTCAAATATCTGGGACAGGAAGCCGCCCGTGGACTCGCTGACCAGCGGGATACCCCACTTGTCGTGGAACATGTCGGTGGCCAGGGCGGTGAAGGGGAAGATGGCGCTATAGAAGGTGACGCAGAGCAACACAACATACCAGTAGGAAGAGTTGAACTTCCGGATATCGGAGAAAACAATCTTGTCGCTACTATCCGGCTTCGGAAGCGAGAGCACTTTCTCGCCGTGAAGGTCCATGGCGTTGTAGACCAGGTTGCAGACCACGGAGAACAGGCAGAAGCCGGCCGCTGCCCAAAGGGCGACGCGGTAGCTCCCGTAATAGCGGGCAATCAGTTCTTCGGTATTGAAGCTGAATAGAGTCCCGATACGGCTGATGGTGAGAGTGATGCCGAAGGCAAGCGCCATCTCACGGCCTTTGAACCAGCGGCTGATGATCGCACTTTGCACCACGATCAGCGCTTCCGATCCTCCGCCAAAGATTAACCGCCCCGCGAACAGCTGCCAGCTCGAGTGAGCCATGGCGACGATCGTGGCGCCCACCAGGACCAGCATGCAGAACAGGAAGCTCGAGCGGCGCGGGCCGAGCTTGTCGTAAAGCATGCCCCCGAAGAAAACGATGAGGACGGCGGCCACGGAGTAGGCCGTGTAGAGATTGCCGATGGTGCTGCGGGTCAGATGCAGATCCGCAATCAGCGTGGGCGCGAGGGCTCCAATGCTGTCGTAGGCAAAATAGCTTCCCAGCACTATCAGGCTGATAAAAGTCAGAATGGTGAAGCGGTAGGGACGTCCCGATGGATGGAAGAATCCCAGGGAGTCTGTAGCCAAAGCTCCAGAGGCGGACTGACGGTTTGAGGGATCGGAGCCAACAACATCAACCATTACGGAATCATCCTCGGCCGCTTCCAATCGAAGAAGCTGGCGCTATTTTTGCCGGTGAAAGACAACCGGACGAAGATAGCAGATTGCCCGCCATTGTTGGCGAGAATGTCGATCGCAACTATTGCGGCGCGATGGAAGTGGCAGCGTCCACAAGACTATAGGCAGGGAGCACTGCGGCCCTTATTGGGGTCTGGCGACAAACGGTGGCAAGTTTTGCCGCGAGGAGAACGGTATAGCGGAATCCGCTCGGTGTCTGTCGCTTAGTTTCAGACCGGACGGCTTTCGATAGGTCACGTGTCACCTTGCCTGAACGCATCGATCTTCGCCAGCCTATGGTTGTCCCGTTGGCGGATTCACAACTTGAACCAACCCCGGCGACGTGCTTTTTGCGGAGTTCACATCTCCCTGATACTTCGCCGTCAGGGAAAGAGTACCGACGGGAAGATTTGTTTTTGCCAGCGTAGCCACGCCGCCAATCAGGGTCGCACTGCCAATCGTAGAAATGCCGTTCTTGAAGAGTACTTTCCCCGTGGGTGCGATGGATCCCTGTGTAGTGACCGTCGCGGTGAGCGTCACTCGCTGGCCTTGCACGGACGGATTGGGCGTGGAGGTGAGAGCCGTCGTCGTCGTCCAAAAGGTGTTATTTAACAGGACGCCCACGCCGCCATTGGGGCCGTCATTATTCAAATCGTAGATCGCCACGATGAGGTCCGGCTTGCCGTCGCCATTGACATCTCCTATAGCCATTGAAAACGGGCCACCTAAGCCAGGGTTAGAGAGTTGCACGGGCGAGAGCATGCCATCTCCCACTCCTAGCAGAGTCCCCACTTTGCCCGAATAATTGCTTACAAAAACATCCGACTTGCCGTCCCGGTTCAAATCGCCAACCGTAACGAAGTCCCCGTCATATCCACCAGAGCTGTAATTCTGAAGGGCCTGGAAGGTCCCGTCGCCGTTCCCTAGGAGGACGCCCACCCCGCCTTTTTTGCAACGGGGGTCGCCGCACGGTGTGGCCACGACCAGGTCGGGCTTGCCGTCGCCGTTGATATCAGCCAACACAGGATAGGCGCCCGCCGGGTAGAGCGTCTGCGGGGCCGAGAAAGTTCCGTCGCCATTGCCAAACAGCACCGCCGAAGTCCCGTTCTGCTCGCCTCCCGTACCTTCGAGACCGACAAGGATATCGAGCCTGCCATCTCCCGTAATATCCCCGACCGCTATTCCCAGCGGTTCTTTCGGCAGGTCATAGGTCTGCGGCGATCTAAATGTACCGTCCCCGCTACCCAGCAGGATTGCAATGTTGCGGTTTCCGCAGCCACCACAACCGTCCGCAACGGCCACGTCGAGCTTCCCGTCAGCATTGAAATCCCCAACCGCCAGGTACGCCGATTGATTGCCTGTACTGAAAACCTGGGCCGGTCTAAACGTGCCATCGCCATTTCCGAGGAGCACAGCCACCGATCCAGTTTTCGAGTCTCCACCGCAATCAGTTCCAGCTGCACAAAAATTGGCCACGACCACATCGGGCTTGCCGTCCCCATTTACATCAGCAACTGCGACCCCGGCTGCGCCACTGCCTCCGGAATCATAAGTCCGTGCTGCCTGGAACGAGCCGTCGCCGTTGCCGATCAATATCCCTACTGCGCCATTCGTGTAGCAAGTCGCGCAAGCGAAGTGGTTCGACACTACTACATCCAGCTTTCCATCTCCATTTACGTCTGCCACTGCCAGCGAGACCGCATCGACGCCCCCAGAAAGGTTGGTGAGTGCGGGCTTAAACAATGCGCTTGCGTTCATATCAACCGGCAGTAGTGAGAAAAGAAGAGCGAGACAGGCCACACGATGAAGCGGCGCTTTGCGGAGCATTAGATCTCCTTAAAGTAAGAACTTTGGCAAATGCGGGGCAGACCGACTCTGCAAGGGAAGATCTTTCAGGAAACCAGGCTGGATGAGGCCTAGTCGAGTCGGCGAAAACCTTTTGTGACGCTCGCTCGCGTCGACCTGGAACCTAGCCACCGGAGCTTGCATGAACTCTTACACCATGTCAAGGGAAAGTCTCCGATCGCGGCTCGGCGAAGGAGGACCCTTGGGGTCCACCGAATCCCTAACGTCGCGCGTTCTAGGCCATTCCAGCGCAAGGGTGGCGTATTTTGCCTACGTGCGAACCTTGTGAAGAGGTTATTAGGCCTTTCGGCTGCAAAACAACCTTGGCGTCTGGGTCCATAGGGTCTGGATCCAAGCGCCAGGATTTTCCACTCAAGATGTTTTTGGCTCAAAAACGCAGGGGGTTGTTACATCTTTTCCGTTTTCCCGTCGTACTTGACCGTGCCATTCTTGTCGTTCTGGCGAGTGACGTCGTCATTCGTATAGACGTGGGCAGCTTTTTTGGAACCCTTCGCGGAGCTCGCTGCGGCTGCTGCGTCCGACGAGTGCTCGGAACCTGTGAAATACAACCAGCCGCCACGGCCTTCTTCACGGGTGCCACCCATTCCGTGTTCGCCACGGGCGTGCTCCTCGTGCATGAAGTGACGTTCGTGGCCGATCGGCTCGGGCATCAGGTTTACTTCCGGAGTCATTAGCGGTGCTCCGCCCTGGTACCAGACCGGTTGGGTATAGACCGAACTGGTGGAACCCTGAATCTGCGACAGGGTCGAGTTGGTCGCGCCTGCGACCAGTCCGGTAGTCGCGTTGCTCGCCCCCACAGGATTCGGGGAAACGGTTTCAAGCGAGATCATCGGGGTGGAAACCAGCGGTACGAACGGACCGCATCCGTAGAGGCAAGGGCCGTAGACTCGCGGAAGGGGTTGCTGGCCGAAAGCGGCAACTGCCATCAGAATTACCGCACACAAAACCAAGTAGGGTCGCATACTGCCTCCACAAAGGGGATACTGCATCGCCCGTGATGGTGCAGTTTGACTGCCAGTCGCGCTTTCCGTCCGCAAAGCCACAATGCTCGGAGATTTCGGGCAGTGTCGGCCAAACTCCTGAGATATGGATCGCGTCCAAAACCGACGCGGATGAAAACTCGTGCGCACAACCTGCAATCGGCTGGCGCGCTCGAGTGTCTTTGAGCAGCGTTTAGCTGCCCACAAACCGGGCGTACAGGCTGCGCGCGACGGCTGTGTCTGTAGTGCCCTTGATGATCGCGCGGCCATCCGGGAAGAGCGTCATCTCGTAGGGGTCGCGCCAGAACTTCAGAACGAAGTCGTTGTGTCGCACTTTCCCATGCGGCTCCAGCCGAGGAGTGATTTCTGCAAAATCTACGGGCCGCTGCCGCTCATGAATCTGGACGCTGTTACGCCCGCAAAGGGTGATGTGGGGGCGTCCTTCTCCTGCGAGATGAACAAAATCGCGCTCGCCGCAAGCCCGGCATCCGAGTCGCGGTTTGGCCGCAGAGACCTCCGCCTGCTCGTTGCTCCAGACATCCCAGGAGAGCAGAGTGCGGCGCATTTTTGCTCGGGCGCCCACCAGGAACTTCAAGGCCTCGGTTGCGGCGATAGATGCCACCAGATTTACCGCCGAGTTCAAAATGCCAGCCGTCTCACAGGTTTCAACCGTGCCCCGGGGAGAATCGGGAAAAATGCATGCGAGACATGCCGTGTCTCCCGGCAGGACATTCATGGTCACGCCATAGCTCCCAACACCGGCGGCATAGATCCACGGCACCGAATTCTTGATTGAATAGTCATTGATCAGGTAGCGAGTCTCGAAGTTATCGGTGCCGTCCAGAATGAGGTCGGTCGAGCCGAGCAGGGAATCAATGTTTTGCGGGACCAAATCGGCGACATGCGACTCCACGCCGATCTGGGAATTGAACCGGGCAATCTGACGGGCGGCGGCGATCGCTTTGGGCAGGGATTCCTTCGCGTCGTTCTCGTCGAACAGAGACTGGCGCTGAAGGTTGCTGGCTTCCACATAATCGCGGTCAATGATGCGCAGCAGTCCAACTCCGGAGCGCGCCAGCAAGGACGCCAGCACTGAGCCGGTGGCTCCGCATCCCACGATGACGACGCGGGCCTTTCCCAGTTTTGCCTGGCCCTCAGCACCCACCTCCCGAAAGAGGATTTGGCGCGAGTAGCGGTCTTCCAGTTCCAAAGCGATTACCTTTCCAGAGCTTTCGAACCAGTATTATAGGTCGGTCGCTAAACTTCCTCCGGCGACCAACGTGTACCTGTGAGCTGTGCATCGAACCCGAAAGGTTTCATGGTCGAAGAGCGCGAAGGAAAGGGAGAAGATTTGCGGCTGAAATGTGCCGCCCATTTCTTGCGCTCGCTACTTTTGGGGATCCTGATCCTCCTCTTATTGGCATCTTGGGCTTTCGGAGCCCCGCAAGCCGCTCCAAAACCAGACGAATCAGCGTCTCAGTTTGGAGCGATCACTCCATATCTGGGACTGGCGATTGATGAGATTGATTTCCCGGGCGTGGCCCCGGCAGAGGCGGCCGCCTTGGTCGCTTCCACGACACTAAAAGTTGGCGAACCGCTGACCCGGGACAACTTGCACGATGCCATGAAGGCTCTTTTTGCAACGGGGCGTTTTTCTGACATTCAAGCCGAAGCGGACCGCACCGTTACGGCGGGAGTGAGATTGCGGTTCCTGACCGTCGCCAACTACTTCGTCGGCATGGTGGCCGTGGAAGGCGTCACTACGAATCCTTCGGCGAACCAGCTCAACAGTTCTACGCGCCTGCAGTTGGGAGAACTCTACACGCAGGAAAAGGTAGACCATGCCATATCCGGCATGCAGAGAGTGATGGAGGAGAACGGTTTCCTGCAATCGAAAGTGACGATCTCAGAGCAGAGGGACGATCAGCAGCATCAAGTGAACATGACGTTCCATGTTGCGCCGGGACCGCGCGCAACCGTTGGAGAGGTAACGCTGACGGGCGACCCGAGCTACACGAAAAGCGAGATCAAGGACATTGCGAAGTTGCACTCGGGAGACCCCGTGATCTCAAGCCGGATCCAACGCGCGCTCCAGAGGATTCGGGCGAGGTACCAGAAGCAAGACCGCCTGCTGGCGCAAGTGTCGGTGGCGGATCGCCACTACCATCCCGAGCGCAACGCAGTTGACTATACCTTTCAGATCGACCGGGGCCCGGTAGTAGGAATTGCCGCGGACGGCTTCAAGTTGAGCCAGAGAACACTACGCCGGCTGGTGCCGATTTACGAGGAAGGTGCCGTCGATGACGACCTGCTCAACGAAGGCCGCCGCAACATTCAGAACCATCTCCAGACTCTCGGCTATTTTGAAGCGACCGTCGCTGTGAGCCAGCAGACTGCGAAAGATGCTAAGAAGCTACAGGTCGTGTACACGATCAAACCGGGAGACCGGCACAAACTGGCTGCCATCCGGCTTTCCGGCAATCACTATTTTGCGGATGAATTGATTCGCGCCCGCATGCAAGACCAGGCAGCGGGTCGCCTCTTTAGTCATGGACGCTACAGCGAAGTACTGCTGGAAGAAGATGTGCGAAGCATCCAGGATTTGTACCGCGCCAGCGGTTTCCGGCAAGCCGAGGTGAGCGGCAAGCTTCTCAGTAAGTATCAGGGGGACCCTTCACTGCTGGCGATCGAGATCACGATTAAAGAAGGACCACAAACCCGCGTAGCGTGGATGCGGATCGAGGGGAGCTATACGCTCCCGCAGGAACAACTCCCGGAAATCTCCACTGCGGAAGGTCAGGGCTTCGATGAATCGAGTTTGTCCGACGACCGTGACACGATTCTGGAGAAGTATTTCGACAACGGTTTTCCCAATGCGGCCGTCGACGTGGCCTATGTCCCGGTCGAGGCGGGGCGCGATGGCCTGCCCAGAGTCGGTGTAACCTTTACGATCCACGAGGGGGAGCAGTTTTTCGTCAACGACGTATTTCTAGACGGACTGCACTACACCCGGGCCGGAGTCGCTCGCCGGGAGTTGCGCGTTCGTCCGGGCGCGCCCCTCAGCCAGCAAGATATGTTGGAGAGCCAGCGTCGGCTCTACGACCTGGGCTTGTTCAGCGAAGTGGACACCGCGATCCAGAACCCCGACGGTACCGAATCGCGCAAGAATGTCCTGATCACGACCCGAGAGGCCAAGCGCTACACGATCGACTACGGAGGTGGTTTTGAATTTCAGACCGGCCAGCCCTCGATCGGAACGAATCAACCTTTGGGCCAGACTGGGGTAAGCCCGCGTGTGTTATTCGGCGTCAACCGTATTAACGTTGGCGGGCGCCAGCAGACACTCACCATGAAGACCAACCTCAGCCGCCTGCAACAAAGGGGCCTGGTTAACTACGACATCCCAAAACTATTGAACCGCGACAACCTCCATCTCTCGGCGACGGCCTTCTACGACAACACGGTGGATGTCTCCACGTTCACTTCGGAACGAGTGGAATTCAGCCTGCGCAATTTTCAGGTGCTCTACCGAGTTGCAGATCGTGACCTGACTACGATTTCGTATGGCTTCAGCTATCGCCGCGTGCAGGCTACGAACATTCAGGTGACAGGCAACCTGATCCCCCTGCTTTCGAAACCAACCAGAGTGGGAACACCGAATTTTCTTTATGTGCGAAACCGGCGCGACAATGATCTCGAAAGCACTCGTGGCAGCTACACAACGGTGGAAGGCGGTGTGGCCGCCAGCTACTTTGGATCGGAAGCTGATTTCAGCAGGGTCTTGGTGAAAAACTCGACATACTATTCCTTCGCCCGGAACCGGAGCACCGGGAGGAGGTTTGTTTTTGCACGTTCCACGAGCGTGGGCGTTGAGAATCCCTTCGGCAGCACGGTGCTCCTGGATCCTTCGCAAAATGTCTCGGAAGGTCATACCCTGATCCCTCTCCCAGAGCGTTTCTTTAGTGGTGGAGGCAACTCTCATCGTGGGTTTGGGTTGAATCAGGCTGGGCCTCGCGATCCTTTTACTGGATTCCCTGTAGGAGGCAGCGCGGTCTTCCTGAATAACCTTGAGCTGCGGTTTCCGAGCGTGACTGTGCCTTATCTGAACGACAACATCGGATTCACGGTTTTCCACGATGTCGGCAATGTTTTTGCCCGGCCTCAAGAGATGGTCAGCAGCCTGGGGCGATGGCACCAGCCCAATCCCGAAGTCTGCTTGCGGGCCGACACGCACCTGAAGTGCAATTACAATTACCTCTCGCATGCGATCGGTCTGGGCGTACGTTATCAAACACCCATTGGGCCATTGCGCTTTGACTTCGGATACAATCTCAATCCACCGGTCTTTCCGAGCTACACCAATATCACGACGAACCGGGTGACCGGGACCACTACTGGGCAGTTTGGCGCGCAGCGCGCGGGCCACTTCAATTTTTCGTTCAGCGTTGGACAGTCATTCTGACGCTATCTAGCCGGATGAATTTACGGACACATAACGTTCTCGCGGGGATCCTGGTCGTGGTGCTTACCACTTTCGGTGTGGCGGGCCCGGTCGTAGACCGCGTCGTGACGAGCGTGAATGGGCATGTCCTTTTGCAAAGCGATTGGGAAGAAGAAGTCGCTTTTGAAGCCTTTGTGGACGGACGATCTCCCGATTCGTTTACGACGGCAGAACGCGGTGCCGCTCTCGATCGCTTGATCGACCAGGAATTGCTGCGGGAACAGGTTCGTCCGTCGGTGCCAGCGCCTGCCGATCAGGTGGCCGCGCGCGTCGCTGAAGTCCGCAAGTTGCAACCGGACTGCTCGACGGAGCAGGGTTGGCATGCTGCACTCCAGCGCTACGGCCTGACTCAGAGCATGCTCGAAAAGCGCCTGAGCGAGCAGATTCAGCTGATGCGGCTGGTCGAAGACCGGTTACGTCCTTCGATTCAAATCGACCAGACGGCTGTTGAAAACTATTATCACGAGCAGTTACTTCCCGATTTGAAGAAAGCTGGCGGCACAGTCAAGCCCTTGACCGAAGTGTACGGCCGGATCAAGGACTTACTGGCGGAGCGGAAGATGAATGAATTGCTCTCCGGTTGGCTCGCGAGTTTACGCTCGGGAAGCCACATTCGGTCCCATGAGCCGGGCACCGGAGACCAGAACCGGTGAGCGAGCAGCCGGTTCCTCCCGTGCGTCGCCGCATTCTGCGAAAACTTTTCTTATCCTTTTGCGTTTTCAGCCTGCTGGGATTCGGCTTGCTTGGGTGGTACGTCACCACCGACTCCTTTCAAGTGCGGATGCGGCGGCAGGTCATCGAGGAACTGGAGAAAGCCACCGGTGGCCGTGTCGAACTGGGCGAGTTGCATACAATCCCGTTGAGGCTTCGAGTCGACGCACGCAACCTGACCATTCACGGTAGGGAAAGCGCGGATCAAACGCCCTTTGTGCAGGTAGAGCGGCTGCAG
>Ga0265338_10010152_pt1 | contig 11103 bp, 11 predicted proteins | sample 42126metaG_FD_193579 | JGI IMG/M metagenome (GOLD analysis project Ga0265338, IMG submission 193579) | Rhizosphere microbial communities from Carex aquatilis grown in University of Washington, Seatle, WA, United States - 4-21-26 metaG | ecosystem: Host-associated > Plants > Roots > Rhizosphere... | reverse complement strand
GGGGACGATGTCCACCCAGAAATTCTTTTGTTCCGTCAGTCCTTTGGCCGTCGGCGCGGTATCGGTGATGGGCTTGCCATCGCACGTGCCGGTATAATTCACCACCACGATGTCGCCCGGGCGCGCCTCGCGTGCGACCGTCTCGAACTTCGTGTGCTGTTGCCGCAGTAATTCCAGCGCGCGCTCCACGTCGGCGTCGGCGACCGATTTTACCTCGCGTTTGACCTTCAGCCCCTTGTAATCGGGCATGGGGAATTCCGGGGCCGTTTCGATGGTGGCGGCGAATTGCAGCGCCTGGCCCCGGCCAAACTGGATTTCCTCGATGTCCGGGTAGCCAACCACGGCGATTTTCTTTTCATCCACCGCCTTGCGGTATGCATCGCCAATGAGCTTGCGTTTGGCCTCGGTCTTGATGTCCGCTTCGTATTTTTTAAGAACCAGTGCGCGCGGCGCCTTGCCCGGGCGGAAACCCGGCAGCGACGCCTGTTTCTGGAAATCCTTCGTGACGGCGTCGAACGCTTCGTCCACGGCTTTTGCCTCCACTTCCACCCGTACCAATTTTTTGCACGGGGCCAAATTTTCAACGGTGACATTCACAATAAATTCTCTCGTCAGCGAGCCGTGCAGAGTAAATGAATTAAACAGATTCCGTCAATGGTTTTACCGCAATCACCTCAACTTCAAACAATGGGCGAAGCCCAATCATGCCAGCGCGGATGATTCTGAAGCCGCATTCACCAACACGCAAATGGACGGCCAGATTTGCGGCAAACCGATCGTAACCGTATCTGCGAATTTTTATCGATTTAATTTTATAGCCAAGGACGGCGATGAGATTGCCGATGTTCTGCGCGTTCCAATTGTAAAAATGATGGTTGGGTTCGTCCGCAAGATAATGCGAATAACGCCGTTCCCATTCCCATGGCACATGCAAAATCAACTTGCCGTTTGGCTTCAAAATGCGCTGGAACTGCATCAGAATTTCGGCCGGTTTGAGCAAATGTTCGAGAGTCTGATGACAGATCACTGCGTCTGCCGTCGAGTCAGACACGGTGGAAACATCCGTAATAAACTCAATTCCAAGTGCCGTCACACGTTCTTTCAAAAATTCCGAAGCGTCGCATCCAATCCGTCGCGCGCAATCGAGCCGTCCCAAATTCCAGCCTGAGCCAACCCCGAATTCAAAAACTACGTCGTCAGGATGCACGTGGGAATGAAATTTTCCCGCGCGCAAAGACATCACCCATTCCAGCGCTTCGGGGCGCAAGGCTCTTTTTTGTTCGTGATACCGATGACCGGATTCACCACGATAAAGCTCGGCTGCGGCATCCGGGTCTGGCTGGAAATTTTTCATCACACTTTTTGGAGAACGATGACAATGTTATCTGCAAGTTTCAATCTGCTCAATATCGCTTCAACTCCCGCGAGAGCCAGCTTGGCCGGCATGAAAATTGGATTTTGTTTATAGCCCGTCGTTTTTTTGAGAAGTTTTGTCCGTTCAGAGCGTGAAACCTCACGCCCGCCGCTGCGAAAATCCTGCCAAATTACCAAAGGATTGAAATGCGTGAATTCTATTTCAACCGTCTTGTATTCCGGCCCGGCTAATCTCTGAAGTGTTTCCGGCGTAAAATAATTCAAATGTTCTGCTAAAATATAGCGGTATTTTGCTCCGAGAAGTTTAATCGCCAGAGAATTCATATTCGGCACTAAAATGAAGCACGAACCGCCGGATTTGAGAATTTCCGCTGCCTTCTTTAAAAATAATTTTGGCTCGGACAGATGCTCCATCACCGCCCAAAAGGACACCGCATCAAATTTTTCCGCGAACGAATGACTCAAAAAATTCCCTTTGATTACCGGCACGCCCATTATTTCGGCGTGTTCCAAAGGCGCGCTCGAAACATCGGTCCCGCAAATTTTGTAGTCGTTCGGAAAACATTTTTTCAGTTGGTACAAAAACCCGCCGGAGGAACAGCCGACATCCAGAACCGAACCGTGCGGACAAAATTTCCGGAACAACCGCAATTCGCGTTCAAAGCGGACCTCTGAATAATCACTTTCCAGTTTTTCGGCGGAAAGATATTCCTGGCCCGCGCGCTCGTAAAAAAACCCGGCAGCCATCTCTGCTGGGACGGGGTTCATGTAAATCATTGAGCAGCGCGCGCAACGTACCAGCCTGAGTTTTCCCTTTTGAAGAAAAGGACCGGTGCTTTGTTCACCGCAAATCGGGCAAACTCTATTTAACAGTTCGTTCATCTTGACTATCCGTCTCATCAAATCCACAGGGGCGGTGGCGTAAAATCATAGTTGGCTGGAGAAAAAGAATGTGCCGCATCGCCAGATGTTGCAATTCCGAAGATTCCCAAACTGTTTTTATCGCTTGCCGGGATAATTTCGGCTTTGATGTTGCCAGATGAAGCGAACCATTTTCATCACCGGCACGGACACCGGCGTCGGCAAAACCGTGCTGGCCGCGTTGCTGACGCGGTTTCTGCGCGAACACGGTGTGAACGTGGCCGCGCTCAAACCGGTCTGCTCCGGAAATCGCGACGATGCCTATATGCTTCATGCCGCGATGAACGGCATCCTGTCACTGGATGAAATCAATCCCTGGCATTTCCGCGCGCCGATTGCGCCGCTGCTGGCCGCGCGTCGCGAGCGAAAACACGTAAAATTTGCCGACGTGCTCGCACATGTTCGTACGATGCAAAGGCGTTCTGAGGTGATTCTGGTTGAAGGCGCCGGGGGATTGTTGAGCCCGCTGGGTGGGAATTTTGATTCACGCGACCTCCTCACCGCCTTGCACGCGACCCCGCTGATTGTCTGCCCGAACCGGCTGGGCGCGGTAAACCAGGCATTGCTTGCCATCGAAGCCCTGCCGAAGAACTTTCGGGCCCGGGCGCGCGTTGTTTTGGTATCACCGCCGAAACCGGACGCCGCCACCGCTTCAAACGCAAAATTATTGGCGGAATTTTTCGAAGCAAAACGGGTTTACAGCATGCCATGGCTGGGCAAAGGTTTTGAGGCGGGACGAATAATTCAAAATCCGGCGGTGCGCCGGACGCTCCGCGGGCTGGTCCGGAGCTAATTTTTCACCGGCGCGTTGGTGAGCAGGAATGATTCCCGCCACGGCTGGTGGATTTGGTAGAGTTGCAGCCGTTGCTGCATGTCCTTGACAATTTTCAGGCGGGCGGCGGTGGCGAGGACAATGGCCTCCTGGGCGGCGTCCATTGCGTTGGTAAAATCGCCGGTTTCCGCGTCAGCCATGCCCAGCGCGTCGAGCACGAGCGGTTGTGTGCCGCCGATAAGCGCGTTTGCCTCGGCCGCGAATCCAAGCGCGGCTTGTCCATCCCGAACGCGAGGGTCATTATCAGCGGCCAGCACGTGGGCGGTATAGGCGAGGATTTGGAAATTGTCCGGGTCAATCCGCAGCGCCTCGTGGAGCTGGCCAATTGCCTCGATGTCGCGGCCCTGCGCGAGAAGCGCCTGGGCCATTCCAAAATGCGGCCAGGGATAGCGGGAATCCAACTGTGCCGCATTGGTAAATTCATTCATGGCCTCATTGAACCGGCCAAGTTCGGTGAGCACGCTGCCCAGGCCGCCGTGCAAGGCGGGCAAGTTCGGATTCAGTCGGATTGCTTCCCGATACTCAGCGAGCGCCTCATCCGGTCTGCCCATGTCGGCCAGCAGGTTTCCAAGATTGTTGTGGACCTGGAACCGCTTCGGGGCGAGCCGCTCCGCTTTGCGATATTCAGCCAGCGCTTCTTCCGGTTTCCCCGCTTGTTCCAGCGCCACGCCAAAATTGATGCGCGCAACATCGTTCTCCTTTGTCACCGCCACGGTGTGCGCAAAAAGCGTTTCGCTGTCGCGCCAGAAACGCAATTGGTTTCCCGTCATAATCAGACAGCCCGCGAGAATCAAACCGGCGGCAATTGCAATGGGAATTGTGAGCGGTCGAACACGCCCCGCCAAATCCGCAAGGCCGAATGCGACTGCAACGAACACGCCGATGGATGGAATGTAAGTGTACCGATCCGCCAGCGCCGCTCCGCCGACCTGCACCAGTCCGATGACCGGCACGAGTGTGCCCAAAAACCATAACCAACCGACGAGCAGATAGGGACAAGCCCGTCGGAGCCGCCACGCATGCCATGAGACCGCCACCAGGATCACGGCCGTCATAATGGCGGTAATCCACACCCGGATTGTTTGGTCGGATAAAGGATAGAAAACCGCCAGGTCCGCCGGCCAGATCATTTTCAACAGATAGCGTCCGTAAGCTGTCAACGCATTGCAGAGCCGATAGAACAACGGAACTATTTCAAGCGAAATGACGGCGCTTTCACCGCGTTGGGATTGGGCCAGTAAGGTCACCAGGCACGAGGCTGCTGACAGCAGGAAAAACGGCCATTTTTCGAAAACCAGGGTTGAATGTTGGCGGTTAATAGTTGAGAGCGAAATGGTTTTATTCGATTCCGAACTCCGAACTCCGAACTCCGAAAATCTTCGCAGCGGCCAGAAGTCCAGCAGCAGCATCACGAACGGCAGCGTCACCAGCATCGGTTTGGACATTAAACCCAGCGCGAAGAAAACCAGGGCTAGAAAATAATCAAGGCTCGAGGGTCGAAGGCCGGGAGCTGGAATGACCTTGAGGGTTCCCGGCTCTCGGTGTTCGATCTTCGACCGCGCGAAGCGCACATATGCCAGCAGCGCCAGCAATCCAAAGAACGTGCTCAAGAGGTCCTTGCGTTCCGAAATCCACGCCACCGATTCCACGTGCAGCGGATGCCACGCAAACAATGCGGCCACGAAGGCGCTGGGCCATAATCGATTCGTCATCCGGAACAGCAGCCCAAAAAGCAAGACCGCATTGGCCGCGTGAAACAGGACGTTGACCAGATGATGCGCGCCGGGGTTCAGTCCAAACAGTTCGCAATCCAGCATGTGCGAAAGCCAGGTGACCGGGTGCCAATTACTGGCGTGCCAGGTCGTAAAGGCCCATTCGATACCGGCCCAGGTCAGGCCGTTTTGGACAACCTGGTTTTCCGTGATGTAATCGTTGTCATCAAAACTCACGAAATTGTAATGGCACACCGGCAGATAAACCAGCAGCGTGGCCAATACCAGCAGCAACCCGATGACGCGCGGACGGAACATCGGCCCACTTTGTAAGCCATTTTCTCCTTCCCGCAAGCGCGGAGAATTTTCCAGCAAAAAGGCTTGGCATTTTCTCCGCGACGATGGATAATCTGACGGGCAGGAAAAAGCTCGACCACCTGCCGTTTGGCCGCTACATCGGTTCCTCCCGACCAACGGAATTGTCGGCATGATATACGGACATTTGTGCATTGTCGTGGGGGCCGCTTCGAATCAGGCGGAACTCCTCTATGTTTGGAAGCAGGCGACGCCGGAAGGCAAAGCGGTCATCGCCTGCCTCTTCGTCTTTTCCATCATCGCGTGGTCGGTGATGACGTCCAAGGCCCTGCAAATGCGCCGCGCCCGGAAGCTGAACCTGTTTTTTTCCGCTGAGTTTCGCGCCCAGAAAACCGTGATGGAAATTTTCGACCGCCGCTTGCAGGTCGAAGGCTGCCCGCTGTTCATGGTTTATCAGATGGGCTGCACGCAGTTGGACGCGCGGTTGCGCGGACCCGGCGGCGACCGGCGCAAGCAACGCGCCACGCTCAAAAACATGGAACACGTAAAACGCGCCATCGAGAACGTCGTCGCGCAGGAATCGTTGAAATTGGAATCGGGTTTGATCTGGCTGGCGATTGCCGTCAGCGGCGCGCCGTTTCTCGGTTTGCTCGGCACGGTCTGGGGCGTCATGAGCGCGTTCGGCGGCATTGCGCAGGCGCCGCAAGGCGCGGCCACGCTCGCCGCAATGGCTCCCGGCGTCGCCGCGGCACTTATTACCACTGTCGCCGGTCTGTTGGTGGCGATCCCCTCGATGTTCGGCTACAATTGGCTGGTGCACAATTTGCGCGTGTTTACCGTCGGCCTCGACAATTTCGCGCAGGAACTGGTTTCTAAAATGGAAGCGGAGTATCTGGAGGATGAATGAAAATGAGCCGAAAGACGAAAGTCGAGAGCCAACCGGCAATTTTGGCAATCCGGCCCTCGACGCTCGTCCCTCGACCTTCGACTGAGTTATGAGGCGCTTTTCACAACGCAGTTATCTGGTGACGTTGAGCGAAATCAACATCACGCCGCTGCTCGACCTCGCGTTTGTGCTGCTCATCATCTTCGTCATCACCACTCCGCTGCTGGAGCAGAGCATCAATCTCAAGCTCCCGCGCGGCGGCCAGCCGGACAAAAACTTGAGCAAACACGACATCCGCACCGTCGAAATCAGCACGACCGGCGTTTACCTGCTCGATAAGCAGCGCCTGAGCCTTGAGCAATTGACCGCGCGGCTGGCGGCGGAATCTCATTCGAATCCGAACCTGGTCGTTTACATCCGGGCTGACGAAGACGGACGTTATAAATTTGTGGCCAATTTGATCGACCAGTGCCAGCGCAATGGGATCACGCGTTATTCGCTCCGCACCGAACCGGCAAAATGAACCGACTGCAAAAAAAATGCGCGATCACGATAGTGGGCCTTCACCTGCTGTTGCTGCTGATTTTGATTGTGGGGCCCGGCTTTTTTGCGGCGAAACCCAAGGCCGATGACTTGCAGGTTCTCGACGTTATTCCGGCCAACTTGATTGACGCGGCGTTCAACAGCGGCGTTCGCAACGCCCAGCCGCCCCCGCCGACGCCGGTGGTCACTCCGCCGCAACCAGCCCCGCCGACACCGCAACCCGTTGTCATGCCGCCCAAAGTGGAAACGCCGGAGTTCGTCAAACAAATCGAGAAGGCGCTGACCCCGGAGCCGAAGCCCGCGGACAAACCGAAAATTCAGGTCAATACGCAACTCGTGGTCCGCACTGCGCCGAAAAAATCAACCGTAAATCCGACAGATGATTCGCGTAGACAACAACAGTTGCGGCAGCAGGCATTCCAAAGCGCCGTCCGGAGTTTGAAAAACAACCTGACCTCCGCCACGACGATTGACATGCCCGGCAACAGCAGCGTCGCTTACGCCAATTATGCCTCCGTGGTAAAGAGTGTTTACGAGCAGGCCTGGCAGCCCCCCGATGATGCGCAAAACGACGAAGCCAACGTCAAGGTGACTGTGACCATCGCCAACGACGGCACGGTGATTTCCGCCCGCGTCCTCACACCCTCGGGCGACTCCGGAGTGGACGCCTCCGTCCAGCGCACTCTGGAACGCGTCACTTTCATTGCGCCCTTCCCAGAAGGGGCAAAGGAAAAGGAACGGACCTATTCCATCAACTTCAACCTCAAAGCCAAACGATCGCTCGGATGAAAAACAACTGTCCCAATATTTTTAAAATTTGCCTGCCGCTTTTCCTTTTGGCCGCCGTGATTGCGCGCGGTCAGAATGAAATCACCATCGAACAAAATATTACCGTCATGGGCATGACCAAGCCGATTCCCGTCGCGCTGGACGGTTTCAGCGGTGAAACCTTGAATGTTTTGAAATTCGATCTTTACGTGCAGGGTTTTAGTTTTGTCGGCCCCGACGCCGCGCAATACATCATCAGTGGCAGCAATGCCGGCAACGTGCAGGGCCGGGTGACGGATCGTTTTGCCAAAAGGTCGCTGCTCTCGCGCAGTTATACCGGCGCATCCATGCGGCGGGAAGCGCACGCGTTCTCCGACGACATCGTGCTGGCCATCACCGGCAAAAAAGGCATCGCGCAGACCAAAATCGCGTTCAAGGACGAAGCGCCCGACGGTGACGGTGAAATCTATGTCGCTGATTTCGACGGCCACAATACGCAGGCTGTCACGCACGATGGCGCCATTGTCGCCGCACCGGCCTGGGTACCCGGCCGACTCGCGTTGTATTACACTTCCTACAAACTCGGCAACCCGGACATTTTTCGTCATGACCTCTCCACCGGCCAGCGTCAGGCCGTCGCGCGGTATTCGGGCTTGAACTCCAGCGCCGCCATTTCGCCGGATGGCACGAGAGTGGCAATGATTCTGAGCAAGAGCGGCAGCCCGAACGTTTATATCTGCAACGCCGACGGCACGGGCCTGAAAAAGTTGACAACCACAAGTGAGGATTCGTCGCCGTGCTGGTCGCCGGACGGCCAATGGATTTGTTTTGCGACCAAAATCAACTCGCGGCGATTGCTGGCCAAGGTGCCGGCGGGCGGCGGCGAAGTCCGGGTCCTCAGGACCGTCGGAGTGTCGAATCCAACCGAACCGGACTGGTCGCCGGACGGCAAGTGGATCGCCTTCACGTCGCAGATGGGGGAATTCGACATTTGCGTGGTGCCGGCCGGCGGCGGAGCCGCCACGGTCCTGGTGCCGGGCGAAGATCCATCGTGGGCGCCGAACTCCCGAACGCTGGTCTGTGCGCGGCGGACCGCCTCCTACCGATACGTATTGTCTTTGCTTGACGCCCCGACGAAACAGGTCAAAGATGTTCCCAGAGTTTCGGGAAGCGATTCTCAGCCCGCCTGGGCGAGATGATTTTGAATTTTCACGAACCTTTAACTGAATTTTAACAAAGCAAAAATATGAAAACGACAAAACTGATTTTCCCACTGGTGCTCGCGCTGGCCGCTGTTCTCGCTACGTCGGGCTGCAAACACAAACCCGTAGGCCTGACAAATTTGCCGGGCCAACGACCCCTGGTCGGCAACAATGATAATCTCAATACTATGCCGCCGGGGCCTACGTACGACCCGAACGCCGGTGTTAAGACCGGTGGCGGAGATTTGGCTTCAACGGACTTGTTTGATGGTATGGTACCTGACCGCGCGGCGCTGGCGGCCGACACGATTCATTTCGCCTATGACAGCTCTGTAATCCGGAGCACCGAAAAACCGAATCTGGCCCTGGTCGCCCAGGCGCTCAGTTCCGACCCGAGCGCCAAGCTGCTGATCGAGGGCAATTGCGACGAGCGCGGCACCGAGGAATACAACCGCTCGCTCGGCGAACGCCGCGCGCTGGCGGCGCGCGAAGCGCTGGCCAAACTGGGCGTTGACCCGATGCGCATCGAAACCCGCAGCTTCGGCAAGGACAAGCCGGTGAACCCCGGCCACGACGAATCCGCCTGGTCGCAAAACCGCCGCGACGATTTCGTTCTCCTCCATCCCAAAGCCGGAGTATAATTTTGCCGACGCGCTTCGCGTCAAAGATTTCAAAGGCCGCGCCAAAGCGCGGCCTTTTTTTATCCCACCGGAACGCCGCGTTCACGCGGCAGCATGATGGAAAGGAGGTTTCTGCCGTCCCGCTTGGCGGGACGGCGTTCCTTGGCACTGGTGCGATATTGTGCGCGGGATTTTTTGCCGCTTTACTATTCCCCGGAACGGGCTTAGTCTTGGAAAGGCTCGACAAAATTTATGAATGTCATGTTAGCTGCTTTTCTCGGTGGATGGGAATGGGTCATCGTGGTTTTGGCCGTTCTGCTTTTGTTCGGCTCCAAACGCATCCCGGACCTGGCCCGGAGTCTGGGCCAGAGCATCAAGGAATTCAAAAAAGGCGCGCGCGAAGTGACGGACGAAATCCAAAACGCGGGGCATGAAACAACCGCCCAGCCGGACAAATCCCTGAAGAACGGCCAGTCGCAGCCCGGCCAGACCGTTTCGCAGCCTTCCAATCCTCCCAAGACCTGAGGGCGGAGATTTCTCGGCATGGCCGGCGAAAACGAACCCGAGCGTCCCGACGGGGCTGAAGGCGGCCCGGTCAAAACCTTTCTCGAACACCTCGAAGATTTCCGCTGGGTGCTCATCAAGAGCATTGTCGCGCTATTCCTGGGCATGTTGATCTGCCTGTTTGCCGCCAACGACGTCGTCCGCATCATCAAATGGCCGCTGGCGCACGCCCGGATTCATTACTCGGGCACCAACCAGATCGTCACCGTTAGTTTCGGCACGAACCGCGTGGGTAATTTCGCGCTCACGCCCGAACAACAACAATCGCTGGACCTTGGCACGAACCGGTTCGTCGCCGTTGAAGTCGAGCCCATCAACATCGGCACCAATCGCGTGCTCGGCTGGCACGTCAATCCCGACCCGGACGCCGCGGCCGGCGCGCGATTGGCCGGGATTGAGTTGATCAACCTCAGCCCGGGAGGCGGATTTATCGTCGCCTTCCAGGTGGGCCTGTACGGCGGCGCGGTCCTGGCCTCGCCGTTTATTTTTTACTTCGTTGCCTCGTTTGTCTTTCCCGCGTTGAAGCTGCGCGAACGGAAACACGTTTATCGCGGCGTGGCCATCGGCGCGGGCTTGTTTCTGGCGGGGGTGGCCTTTTGTTATTTCGCACTGATGCCGGTCGCGCTGGCGGCAGCGCAAATGTATTCGCAATGGCTCGGCTTTGGCGCGTTGCAATGGCGGGCGGAGGATTACATCAGTTTCGTCTGCAAATTCATGCTGGGCATGGGGCTGGGATTCGAATTGCCGGTCGTGATTTTAACGCTGGTGAAAATCGGCGTCCTCAATTACCGTATGCTGTCGAAGGCGCGTCGATACATGATCGTGATCAATTTGATTCTCGGCGCGGTGCTCACGACCCCTGAACCGATCACGCAATTGGTCATGTTCGTGCCGCTGCAATTGCTTTATGAAATCACCGTCTGGATTGCGTGGTACTGGGATCGGCGCGAAAGAAAACGGGCTTTACATCCCGTGGATTCGGCGTAAGTTCGGGGTGTTAACTTTTAAAAACGTATGCGAAACGTAATGCTATTTCTCACAGTCATCACGCTGGCAACGCTGCTCACTTCCGGTTGCGCAGGGCCGGAACAAAAACTCGGCCGCGGCATGAACAACTTTTACGAAGTCGTACGCATGGGCGAGATGCGCCGCAGCATTGAGCAAACCGCCGTGCTGGATTCGCCGGATGCCGGATACACGGCCGGCCTGGTGCGCGGCTTTGACCGTTCAATGGCACGCACCGGCCTGGGCGTGGTGGAAATCGTCACCTTCCCACTCCCGCCTTATCACCCGCTGTTCACCCGTTATTTCGCACCCGATGCCGTTTATCCGGAAAGCTACAAGCCAAAGTTGATTTCGGACTCGT
>Ga0265338_10010151_pt1 | contig 11106 bp, 9 predicted proteins | sample 42126metaG_FD_193579 | JGI IMG/M metagenome (GOLD analysis project Ga0265338, IMG submission 193579) | Rhizosphere microbial communities from Carex aquatilis grown in University of Washington, Seatle, WA, United States - 4-21-26 metaG | ecosystem: Host-associated > Plants > Roots > Rhizosphere >... | reverse complement strand
GTCCCCCATCCAGACCAGCCCTTCGATCCACCGGAACCCGGTGGCCAATTGCTCGAGCGGGGCGTTGGGAAGGAGGTAATGGGCGAATCTGGGATCGATGATCACGAAGCCGTCCATTCGCTACTCGAAGTCTTCGGGAGAGGGCCCCGGGCCATTCTCGTACTGGACAAGCATGAGCACGGCCGGGACATCGCCCACGGCGCCCGACCTATGGCCCCGCCTGCCCTGATGCTCGCGGCAGTTCTGGTCGGCCCCGAGGGACAGCTCCCCGGGTCCGAATTCACGCCGGGCGCCATCCATGGACTCGACCCACCAGCGCCCCGACACGGGGACGATCCATTGCGGACGCGGATTCTCGTGCCAGTCGCCGGTCCAGCCTACCGGCAGGACCGTGACCATCATCGTCATCTCGCCACGGCTCTTGCGGCCCTGCCATTGCGGCTCGGCGGGGGGCTGAATGGACTGCAGCTCGAAGGCGGTCATCCGGCAAAGCGACTGGCGGCTGACGCCGTCCGCATCCGTCCACAGCCGCCAATAGGCGAGGGCAGGCTTGTCGCCGCTCATTGGCGCGCTCCGGCGGACAACAGGGCGTAGGGGTGCGAGGAGGCCAGCGGGTGGTGGGCCATGAGAGGGACGCCCGACCCGTCGACGCCGAAGGCGAGGAGCAGGAAGCCGCCGGCGACGCTGAGGTTCTTCATGAAATCCCAGAACAGCTCGCGGCCCTGGCTAGGTCCCCGCAGGCGGAAGTCGGGGGTTCGCCAGAATTGCTTCCAGAGCAGGGCGGTGACGATGCAATAGCCGCCCAATACCAGGGCCGCCAGACGATCGGCGACGCCAGTCAGCACGGCCAGCGACATCGCCAGCTCGATGGAAAATCCCCCCAGGATGAGAACGACAGCAAGTGCGCGGGGCCGCACCGCGCTTGCCGCCTGATCGACCGCCGCCGGGAAGTTCAGCACCTTGTCCAGGGCGCTGAAGGGCATGAACAGCCCGACCAGGCACAGGCGGACAGCGAAGGCGATCAAGGTGGTCATCGGGGCGTATGATCGTAACGCCCCGGCGGCGTGAGCGTTGCCGCAAGCGGCCGGCAAGGAGCAATGCGCGCCGCTGCGCGTTAGCGGAAAGGCCGGGGAGGCGTCGTCTGGCGCCGTCGCAGCGGTGCGCAAGGGGCTGCTTCATGATCAACACAGAGCCATCGTCCCGTGCGCCGCCGCTCGCGGTTCCGCGGTGGCTGGTCGGACAAAAGGCTCTGGTGACTGGCGCCAATTCCGGCATCGGGCGCGCCGTCGCCATCGCCCTGGGCGCGGCCGGCGCCGACGTGGCGGTGAACTATGTGGTGGGAGACGAGGAAGCCGATCAGGTCGTCGCCGAGATCGGCAAGTTCGGCGTCAAGGCCCTGGCCTGCAAGGCGGACGTCCTCTCCGAGGATGAGGTGGCCGCGATGTTCCAGCAGGCGGTCGGAGAATTCGGAACCCTCGACATCCTGGTCGCCAACGCCGGGCTGCAGCGCGATTCCGCCATCCAGGACATGACGCTCGCGGAGTGGAACACGGTCATCGGCGTTAACCTGACCGGCCAGTTCCTTTGCGCCCGGGCGGCGATCCGGGAGTTCCTGCGGCGTGGCGTCGCGCCCTCGGTCTCGGCGGCGGCGGGGAAGATCATCTGCATGAGCTCGGTCCACCAGGAGATCCCCTGGGGCGGCCACGCCAACTACGCCGCCTCGAAGGGCGGCATAAAGCTTCTGATGGAGAGCCTCGCCCAGGAGCTGGCGCCCCATCGCATCCGGGTGAACGCCATCGCGCCCGGCGCCATCCGGACCCCGATCAACACCTCCGCCTGGAACACGTCGGAAGCCTATGATCGGCTGATGAAACTGGTTCCCTACGGCCGCATCGGGGAGCCGGAAGATATCGCGCGCGCCGCGGTCTGGCTGGCCTCAGATCAGTCTGACTACGTGGTGGGAGCGACCCTCTTCGTGGACGGAGGCATGACGCTCTACCCAGGCTTCGCGAGCGGCGGCTGAGCTCATGACCGACGATCACTACGACGTCATCGTCATCGGCAGCGGGCCGGGCGGCGCCTCGCTCGCTCACCGTCTTGCGCCAACGGGAAAGCGGATCCTGATGTTTGAGCGGGGGGACTACCTGCCGCGCAGCCGGTCGAACTGGGACGCCCAGACGGTTTTTGTGGATGCGGCATATCAGGCAACGGAGACGTGGTTCGACTCCGACGGGAACAGCTTCCGGCCCGGCCTGCATTACTTCGTGGGCGGCAATTCCAAGGTCTATGGCGCGGCCTTGCTCCGGATGCGCGCGCGCGATTTTGGGGAAATCCTCCACAAGGACGGGATCTCTCCCGGCTGGCCGCTGGGGTACGAGGTGTTCGAGCCCTACTACGCCGAGGCCGAGCGGCTGTTCCACGTCCACGGACAGCGCGGCGAGGATCCGACCGAGCCGCCCTCCAGCGGGCCGTTTCCATATCCGGCTGTGTCGCACGAACCGGTGATCGCGACTCTGGCGGCCAAGCTGGCCAAGCGTGGCCTGCATCCGTTCCACCTGCCCCTGGGCATACTGCTCGACGAGAGGGACGGTCAGCCGACGCCCACGAGTATCTGCATCCGCTGTGACGCGTTCGACGGCTTCCCCTGCCTGCTGAACGGCAAGGCGGACGCGCAGGTGATCTGCGTCGACCCGACGCGCCGCGACTATCCCAATTTCACTCTGCTCACCGGCGCCTACGTCTCGAAGCTGGAAACGGACCCTACCGGTAAGGAGGTCACCGGCGTGCACGTCACGCGCGCAGGGCGGGAAGAACGATATTCGGCGGACATCGTCGTGGTCGCCTGCGGGGCGCTGTCCTCGGCGCTGCTGCTCCTGCGCTCCGCCAGCGAGCACCATCCGAATGGCCTCGCCAACGGCTCCGGCCAGGTGGGACGGAACTACATGCGCCACAACCAGTCGATCCTGATGGCGCTGATGCGCGAGCCGAACGAGACGGTGTTTCAGAAGACGCTGGCGGTCAGCGACTATTATTTCCGGGCGGATGACTGGGAATACCCGCTCGGCCTCATCCAGATGTGCGCGGCCTCTCACGGCGCGCAGGTACGTGGCGAGGCCTTGCCGGAATGGCTGGAGTGGGCGCCGAAAATGCCTTTCGACGAGATGGCGCGGCACTCGATCGACTTCTGGCTCTCCAGTGAGGACCTGCCCAGACCCGAAAACCGGATCTTCTACGATGGCGATCGCGTGGTGCTGGATGTCACCCAAAACAACATGGAGGCGCATCTCCGGCTGAGGGAAAAGCTCAAGGCCATTCTCACCGCGGCCAACGTCTACCCACTGCTTCTCGAGCGGAGTCTCTACTTCGGAAAGGACGTTCCGATCAGCGGCACTGCGCACCAGGCAGGAACCGCGCGGTTTGGAACCGATCCAACGACCTCGGTGCTGGATACCGATTGCCGCGCCCACGAGATCGACAACCTGTATCTGGTGGACGCCAGCTTCTTCCCGTCCATCGGCGCGGTGAACCCGACCCTGACCGTCATCGCCAACGCCCTTCGCGTAGCCGATCGTCTCAAGCCACGGCTCCTCTAGCCGGCGGCGCTGGGCCAAGCCCCGGCTGGAGCGGCGGAGGGCGCACCGACTTGGCTGCGGCAGCGCCGCAGTGGAGGAAGCCTGTCCACAGCCCATGGACTGCTGCGTCGGCACGAACTTGTCGGCTCTCGTGCTGTATGCCAGAACGACTTGACCCAGGAGCCACACGGATCAAGGGCCAGATTAGCGAAACTTGGGCGACCATGAGCCGCCCAACTCGTTGAAAACGCGGGCGTAGTTCAGAGGTAGAACGTCAGCTTCCCAAGCTGAATGTCGGGGGTTCGATTCCCCCCGCCCGCTCCAACACTTAGCCGGATTCAGTCGCCGCGTTTTGCACTCGGCTTTGCAGCCGGCGTTCACGATCCGGTCCGTCGCCCCTCCTCGATCCTCGGGATGCGATCGCGCAGCAGCTCGTTGCGAGATGCTGAAGGTCGAGGAGAATGGCGCCACCTCCGGCGCGGGGCTGCTCGCCAGCTTCTCCTATGACAACCTCGGCCACCGGGTGGGGTTGAGCCGCGGCGACGGGGTGTCGACCAGCTACAGCTATGACACCGCCGGCCGACTGACAAACCTCGCTCACACCGGCAGCACCAACAACCAGGCCTTCACCCTGGCCTATGATCCCGCGGACGGTCTCGTCAGCCAGACCACCACAAACGCCGCCTACGCCTGGGCCGGGCCCGCGGCCTCGACCAGCGGCTATGCGGTCGATGGCCAGAACAAATACACCTCGGTGGGCTCGGCGCCCTTCTCCTATGACGCCCGCGCCAACCTGACCACGACCTCCAGCGGCGGCGCGGTGTTCAGCTACGACTCCGAGAACCGCCTGACGGCCATGTCGGGTACGCCCGGAGCCACCCTGTCCTACTATCCAGACGGCTCGCTCTGGAAGACCGTGGGCAGCGTCACCACCCGCTTCCTCTATGACGGCGACCAGATCGTCGGCGAATACGACGCGTCGAGCAACCTGCTGCGCCGCTATGTCCCGGGACCTGGGGTAGACGAGCCCTTGGTCTGGTACGAGGGCTCGGGCCTGACCGACCGGCGCTGGCTGCTGGGCGACCACCAGGGCTCGGTGATCGCCTGGGCGGATGGGTCGGGCAACATCCCGACGGCCAACATCGACAGCTACGACGAATATGGCCAGCCGGGGTCATCCAACACCGGCCGCTTCCAGTACACGGGGCAACCCTGGCTGCCGGAGGTCGCCGCCTACGACTACCGCGCCCGGGACTACCTGCCCGGCATCGGACGGTTTATGCAAACCGACCCCAAGGGGTACGACGCGGGGATGAACCTGTATGCGTATGTTGAGGATGATCCGGTGGATCATGTCGATCCGACAGGATTGGATGACGATTGTCATGGCAACAAGAATGGACAGGGGACGGGTTGCGCGCCAACGACGAAGGCTGGCCAAGACCAGAAGGCGGCCAAGAACGAACAAGCGGTGGCAAAACTCAGTGCGGTTGTGGGCGCGACCCTAGCGGCGGGGGAAAGGGGCTTTGATAAAGCCACTGTAAGGACCGATTGGAAAGTTTCGATCAAAGGGTTTCACGGCAACCAGTATGTGGGCGTCATCGGAAAACTAGGAAAAGGTCTAGGTATTGTTGGAAACGTATTAGGGGCATATTTCACTTTTAAGGATGTGACAGCGCCCGCGCATACGGAAAAGCAAAACATAGATAAAGTATATAATGTAACGAACGATCTGTATGGATTTGTTCCGATTATTGGCCCTGTAGTTTCAACTGCAAACACCTTCTACCCTGGCGGCCCTCCGAAAGCGATCCCTGCATTGGCGAAATCGTTGGAGGATTGCATGTGCTAGGACTGTCGTGCACGATGGCAGTGCTGGGCGGCTCCGCGCTACCTTCCGCTTCTGAATCTGTTTAGAATATCGGATCCTGCGATGGCAGAATTTCAAGTGTTATGGCTGGGGTTGGCTGGACTGGCGGCTGCATTCGTCGTTGTTTCCGTGGTAATCGGAAAGACGATGTTTCTGAGTTGGTTTGCATTCCCGAGGCTGGTTAGCCGAAAGCGTGACAAATTGGAGTATTGGGTAATGATTTTGTCTACGAGTTTTGTGATGATTGGCTTTATCATTGCTTCTCTGGAACACTAGAGTTGTGAACTACGGTGACAGTGCACTCAATTGAGGCCTACGCGACGGGACCTCGATCGGCTTCGGCTACGACAAGCTGAACCGCAAGACCACCAAGACGCCCCCGGAGACCGCCAATGTGGTGGCTTACGGCTACGACGCCCTGGGCCGGCTGCTGTCGGAGAGCTTCACCAACAACGCCTCGTTGAACCTCGGCTTCAGCTACGACGCCCTGGGGCGGCGGCTGACCCAGACGGGGCCGCTCGGGACGGTGACCTCGGCCTGGGACCTGGGCGGGCGGCGCACCCAGCTGAAGTGGCCGGACGGGAACTACGTCTGGTACTGTTACGACAACGTGGGCGAGATGATCCAGGTGCAGGAGAACACCACCACCTGCACCGGGCAGCTGGCGGGCTTCGCCTACGACGATCTCGGCGACCAGACCGGCGTCACGCGCGGCGCCGGCGGCGTCACGACCGCCTATGTCTATGACCCGATCGGCCGGCTGACGAGCCTGAGCCGCTCCGGGGCGAGCAACACCCAGTCCTATACCCAGATCGCCTTCAACCCAGCCAACCAGATGGTGAAGTTCACCACCTCCAACGGCGCCTATGCCTGGAACGGCGCCAGCGCCCTGACCCAGGGCTACGCCGTGGACGGGCAGAACAAGTACACCTCGGTCGGCTCGTCGGCCTATGCCTACGACGCCAGAGCCAACCTGGCGACCCTGGTCAGTGGCGGGCCGGTCTACAGCTACGACTCCGAGAACCGGCTGACCGGCAAGTCCGGCTCGCCGGCCGCCACGCTGGCCTACTATCCGGACGGCTCGCTCTGGCAGACCGTCGGCAGCTCCACCACCCGCTTCCTCTACGACGGGGATCAGATCATCGGCGAGTACAGCGGCGCCAACGCGCTGCTGCGCCGCTACGTCCCCGGCCCCGCCGTCGACGAGCCCATCGTCTGGTACGAGGGCTCGACCCTGACGACCCGCCGCTGGCTTCTCGGCGACCACCAGGGCTCGGTGATCGCCTGGGCCGACACGTCAGGCTCGATCCCCAACGCCAACATCGACACCTACGACGAATACGGCCAGCCGGGCTCAGGCAACAGCGGACGGTTCCAGTACACCGGCCAGGCGTGGCTGCCGGAGATCAGCGCCTACGACTACCGCGCCCGCAACTACCTGCCGTCGATCGGGCGGTTTATGCAAACCGACCCCAAGGGGTATGACGCGGGGCTGAATCTGTATGCCTATGTAGAGGACGATCCAGTGGATCATGTCGACCCGACCGGCATGTGGTCGTGCACTGAAGTTGATTGCATGGCTGACTATCTATACGGCCAGCGTGGGCAATCAGGACCCACGCTCAGGGGCCCCCAAAGCCCCGATTCCGTCGCCAAGTCACAAGTGCAGACGCCCTATCAGCTAAAGGACAGAGTGCCCGCGCCGAGCCGCGCTGTTGATGGCATGCTAAGATGCATGTCCGGATGCTTGGGGCGGACGATCTTTGTCACCGAGACTTCAGGAAACCATCCACCCCATGACCCTCATACGCGGGGCTTAGCCGCAGACGTCCGGGCTCCCAATGATCAGGATGAAGCGATGCAATGCGGCGCGAATTGTGGTGCCGTGTACCAACAAAACGAGTATACACATCCGTCTAGAGGCTCCACTGCACCACACATACATTTACAACTTGTACCGGGACGACATGGAGCGACCGGACCATATCATCCTCAGCATCCACCAACTCCTGGTGATGATGGATTAGCTGGGCCTCCGACGCCGACGGTAGAGGGATGCAATCACAATCCGCAGGCCTGCAACCCCGGCCACGTACAATGAGAAGACGAGTAGAGGGCGCGAATGTGGCCCTGAGCAGGACGCCAACCGAAAGGCGGAGTTTCGAACTATTCGCCCGATACGAGACTGCGGACTCCTATGAAACTCCGGAAAAACTATCAGGATGACTTAGTGCAGACGAGGAATTCGTGATGTTTATTTTGTCAGCAATCTTCGCAGTTTCTCTTGTATCCAAACCAAACCCCATGGGTGCCGCGACGTGCGCTATTGCTATACCTGAAATCCGTGAATTCTTGGAGCGTCAAAGGCCGTGGCGCATCGTGACGGCGACTGATATTGTATCTGACGATGTCAAGTTGTGGAATATGTATCATAAGGGAAAGTGCCCTGGGTTTTCGAGCGCACATATTCAAGGAAAGGATGTCTACGCGATAGCTCTTTACCGCGAGGATGCCGGACAGATTCATGAAAAGCTAGTTCTCTGGTCGAGCGATGGTAAAAGCCAGAAAGTAAAAGTGATAAGCAATTCTCAAGAATTGACCTCGCCTTTTGTTGTTTGGCAGACGGGGCCCGGAAAATTCACCGACAGCGAGGAAAATAGAACGATATCGTTGCACGAAAGTTCATTTGTATACGAAAAGATGGAGTCGATAAGCTATCTATATTACTTCCAGAATGGAAGGATTAGACGAATTATAACGTCGGAATGATTGAAGCATTGCGTGAGGGTTGGGGAGGCTTACCGATCCACATTCAAGCCGGGATTCGGTGGATTACGGTGACACTGTACGAAACTTATAGCACGCTCCCTGTCTGACGACTTAGGAACGGCTCAATGGCGCGTCTGGCGAGGGTCGTGGTTCCGGGGCTGGCGCATCACGTCACCCAGCGTGGCAATCGTCGTGAGCGGGTCTTCTTCGGCGACGAGGACTACAGCGCCTATCTCGGGCTGATCTCCGCTGCGGCACGGGCGTCTGGGACCGCGATCTGGGCCTATTGCCTGATGCCCAACCACGTCCACTTCATCATGGCGCCCGCCCACGAGGATGGCTTGCGCGCGACTTTCGCCGAGGCGCACCGGCGCTACACCGCCCGCATCCATGCCCGCGAAAAGTGGACCGGGCATCTCTGGCAGGGCCGGTTCAGCTCCACCTGCATGGACGAGCGGCATCTGATCGCGGCGGCGCGCTATGTGCCGATGAACCCGGTGCGGGCCCGGCTCGTGGAGAAGGCCGCCGACTGGCGCTGGTCCAGCGCCCGCGCACATCTGGCGGGGAAGGATGATGGTGTGGTTACCGTGGCTCCGATCCTGGATCGGATCGGTGATTTCGCCGGACTGGTCGAAGCGGACGAAGATGAGGCGGCGGTGATGTCCATCCCCCGGTCGCGGTCCACCGGCCGGCCGGTGGGCGCCGAAGACTGGATCAAGTCGCTCGAAGGCAGCCTCGGGCTGCAACTCGCGCCCGCCAAAAGGGGTCCCAAGCCACGCCCCGCCAGCGACGGAGCGCAGGGCAGCCTATTTCGTACAGTGTCACCGTAATCGCGTCCGATAATCTCCTGTACGGAATGTATATGGGCGTTATCGGCCACCAGCTTCTGGATGCCAGGGCAAGGGAATTGCTGAAGAAATACGGCCTAGCGGGTGGGGGCTGCATCGCAGGGGAGTTCCAGGCATGTTAACTCCGGATAGGGCCGTTCCGCTCAAACCTCTAGTGCCAATTGTATTGTTCTCATACGCAATTGTCGTAATGGCGTTCTTGTTGCCACAAAGGTGGCTGTTCTCATATAATAGAGTGCCGGATGCAGCGCTCTTGCTGCTACTAATTCTTGTCGAATGCTGGATCTTATTCAGACGTCCCCGCACGTGGCTTTGGTTGTGGCCCCAGCTTCCCTTTGTAGCCTTTTGGGCATGCACGCTCTATTGGCAGGTGCGGTTTTGTCCCCCTTCGGAGACGTTCTGTATCACCTGACTTTGCGCAACCAGTTGCTTGGTCGCGGAAGTGACAACCTGCCAAGCGGCCTTCAGGCAGCACGGAAGCTCCTTGGCACCAGCAGCGTAAACAGCGGCCGAGGCGCCGCCGTGGCGATGGTCTTCGCGATCGCCCAGAGGTTCACGAACGCACTAGCTTCCTCGTCATCGCTAACGGCGTCGTCCTTGAGTTCCGGGAGTAGGGAGCATTTCCCGTTGTCTATGAGTGCGTAATGGTAGAACGGGTCCGCCTCGGTCAGGTCGGCAATCATTCGCAGATAGCCGTCGCCGGATTCGCGCTCCAGAGCGTCACGGTATGCCGCGGCCCGATCACGGTCCTCGTCAGAACCCAAAGCCTTGTCTGCGTGATTGAGAAGAGCGGCGAAAACGACGCCGGGCGCTGACTCCTCGGCCACCTGGCGGCTGTCGGCCAGCGAAATCCCCACGCTTCTCAGCTTCACCATCACTCGCATCTGAGCCAGCTCGCGCGGCGCAAAGCTCGCGCGCCCCGCTTCGCGCGCATTCAGCAGGCCCTGACTCCTCCGGTCCCTTTGTAGGTACAAGGCGAGCCCGGTGATGGCCGCCGCCTCCGGAAAGAAGAGGGGTCAGAGTCATTATTGGCCTCGCGGTGGTCCGCGCCCCAGCCTCACGGGATCGCCCACTTGAAAAGTCTTCTTGCCCGGTCTCAGCGTCTGGCGCAGAGCGGCTAGGCGCGTCCCACCGGGACGCTACGGGAGGGACGCTTCAGGTCGACCGTCATCGATGCCGAGGCCTAGGTGATCGCCTGCTATCGCTACAACGAGGCCAATCCGCTGAGGGTCAGAATGGTCGCCGCGGCGGGGGGCGATCCCTGTTCCAGCCACGGCCGCAATGCGTGGGCAGGACCCCGCGACCGACCACGAGGGGTTCAGCCACGACACCTCTTCGAGCTTCACGAGCCACCGGCTGCGCGACGGGACGTCCATCGGCTTCCCTTCGACGCCCTGAACCCCAAGGCGACCAAGTCGCCGCCCGAAATCTGTTTTGCCGCCGGCGCCATTGGAAGAGCGGTGTTGGTGCTTAGAGGTTCGTGGCAGCGTTGCCGCGGAGGTCATGGAAGTGCTTGTTCACCCCCAGGCGACGGGCGGTCGCCGGCCCGAAGTTCAGGCCGGCTCTTCGGTCTTCAAACCGACCAGCCATTCCTCGTAGGTGCGATCGCCGAAGAAGAAGTCGGTGATCGGGGTGTTGAGGCCGGCATGGTCGCTGTGCGCGCGGGCTCGGGCCAGGGCGCGCGCCTCGCTGGGGGTGCAGTCGAAGCGATGGCGGAAGGCGCGGGCGAACACCGACGGATCGTCGAAGCCCCAGCGATAGGCGATCTCGGAGATCTGGGTCCCCCCATGAAGCTGCGAGACGATCTCTGACAGGCATCGGCGCAGCCGCATGTCGCGGATATGGGCCGCGACACCGCCCAGCGGTTCGAACAGCTGGTAGAGCGCCGTGCGGGAAATCCCCAAGCCGAGGGCGATCTCCGCGGCGGAGAGGTTCCGCGAGCCGAGGTTGTCGCGGATGTAGAGCTGCGCGCGCATGAACAGGCCATGGCGGCGCGCGCCCACCTCCACGTCCATCACCCCCGCGGCGCTGGTGAAGGCGGCCGCGG
>Ga0265338_10010150_pt1 | contig 11106 bp, 14 predicted proteins | sample 42126metaG_FD_193579 | JGI IMG/M metagenome (GOLD analysis project Ga0265338, IMG submission 193579) | Rhizosphere microbial communities from Carex aquatilis grown in University of Washington, Seatle, WA, United States - 4-21-26 metaG | ecosystem: Host-associated > Plants > Roots > Rhizosphere... | reverse complement strand
GAGATTGCTCATGAGAGCATGAAGGGAAAGCCAAGCTTTGGCGATCAAGTAGAAAAAAGCTTATTCCAATGCAAAACGAAAGATCAAAAAGGATGGGATAAATTTATAGAAGAATATAGTTTACTTGAAGCAATATATAGGTTTGCTAGAGAAAATCCAGAAGAGTTACGTGCCCTTGTGGAAAAATATTATGTATGAAAATAAAAATATTGGAGCTAGTTAGCCATAAAACATGCCAACTAGCTCCTTTACAATTACTCTTCATCTTTTTCAGCGTTCTTCACTCGATTCAAGTATTCTTCGTATAACTCTATGGCTGTTTTTGAATTTGGCTTAGCCATGTCTAATCGTATCAACTCTAAAGCTATTTCTTCTGGTTGCATAAATTACCTCCGTTAAAACATAAGTGTATCATATTTGATCTATCCGGCGTTATCCGGTATTTATCCGGTGCAACAAGGTAACTTTGATTCAAAAAAATATATCTAAGTTGCCTGACGATTTCCAGCAACTTAAAGTATTACTTTAAGAGTTTACAATAACCTTTTGTTTCTGATAGTGTATTTGATAACCAGACACGGAAGGATGTGATCAGATATGCAGATCAAGCCAGAGACGCGCGCAAAACTTAAAGAGCTGCTCATTCAAGACGAAGGTTTTCGTCAATTCCCTTACAAAGATTCTGTTGGAAAGTTAACGATTGGCATTGGTCGTAACATTGAAGATCGCGGCATATCACAAGATGAAGCAGAATACTTGCTTAACAACGACATCAATCATTGCCTTAACGACCTAGAAGTTTCACTCCCATTTTTCAAAGATCTTGATGAACCAAGAAAGATTGTTCTTCTCAATATGTGTTTCAACGTTGGTATTCCTACGCTAATGCAATTTCGAAAGATGCGTGACGCTATTGAAAAGCATGATTACGCAGAAGCTTCAAAGCAGATGCTCGATTCAACTTGGGCAAAACAAGTTGGCCATCGAGCTGATCGGTTAGCTTATATCATGGAGGTTGGCACTCTATGACATTCAAAGATGTGATAGAGAAAGTATCAAGTTATGCGCCGGCATTAGGGCTCGCTCTTGGTGGTCCTGCTGGAGCTATGGTTGGTTCACTTGTTGCTTCAACTTTCGGTGCTGATCATTCAAATCCTCAAGACATATTATCGAAAATTAATGCTGATCCAGAAGCAGCAATCAAGATTAAAACTTTAGAGTTTCAAAACGCTCAGATACTCGCACAAATTAATTCGCAAAGTTATGCGACTGAAGTTGATGACAGGAAGAGTGCAAGGCTAATGAATATTAGTTTGCATGATCACATGCCAAACATTTTGGCTGCTGCCTTCATCATCATCTACGCAGTTATTCAATATCACGTCGTGAATCATCCAGGCGATCAAGACGACATCATAAGCGCTCGTGTGCAGGATATTTTCGTGATGATCATTAGTTTTTATTTTGGCAGTGCGCATAAGAAAAAACCGGAGATGAGTAAATGACTAATGTTTCCCGTGGAACAGCAACAAAAGAAACTAGTTTTGTCTGTGAAAAACACGGCGATATTGGTCGACAAGTTTTGACAGTTGGCGTGTTCGATATCAATCGAAATTTCAAACAAAAAACTTTTTGTGGTGTTTGTCACTTCGAAATGCTCGCTGCAAATTGTTGCGAAGCACAAGAGCAAGAAAATGTTTTGATCTTAAAAAAATAGGGGAAGGTATGGCTTTAAAGCGATGCAAAAGATGCAAAGGCAGTAAGTCCATTATGTCATTGGGTGGCTTTGAGAAGAAGTGTCCTGACTGTAGCGGTATTGGATATGAAGATGTTCCGGACGAAATGGAAGTAGAGAAATTTCTTGGATCTGATGTGTCTGACTCTTCCTCGAAAGCAAAAGCTGCGCCGAAGAAAAAAACTGTTAGAAAAAAACAAAACGCATAGGTGAATTATGGGTAAGCATTTGAAGAGAGTAGCCGCAAGAGCGCCAAAAATAAGAAAGGGAAAATCTCATAGAGGTGTTGGCCGACCACAAATTGTTTACACGGAAGAATTAGCTAAGAAGATTTGTAGAGTAATAGCTACCACCAATTGGTCAATAAATAAGATCTGCAATTCATCTTCAGAATTTCCTTGCAAATCTATTATATATGATTGGCGTAAAGAAAATGCTGAATTTGATGAACTGTATATACAAGCAAAGCGTGATCAAGCTGATTATCTTGCAGAAGAAATAATTGGAATTGCTGATGATGATTCTAACGACACATTTATTGGTGACGATGGAAAAGTCTGTATCAATGCTGCAAATGTTGCTAGAGCAAAACTCAGAGTTGATTCCAGAAAATGGATGGCTGTGCGTCTATTGCCAAGATTATATGGAGATAAGCTGATAACTGAGGGCACTGTAACTTATCGCCACGAAGATGCTCTGAAGGAATTAGAATAGAATGGATTCCCGAGAGCTTGCCATACGACAACGATTAAAAGATGACTTTGAGCATTATGCATCAAAGTGCCTTAAAATTCGTACCAAGTCTGGTGAGATTCTGCCGTTCACTCTAAATCAAGCGCAACGTCATGTTCATAATCTTGTAGAAAAACAAAAGCGTGAAACAGGAAAAGTAAGGGCATTAGTGCTTAAAGGTCGGCAGCAAGGAATGTCGACTTACATTGGTGGACGCATTTATCAAAAGATTACGCATCGAAAAGGTGTTAGAGCTTTCATTCTTACGCACGATGCAGAGGCTACAAACAACTTGTTTGAAATGTCTCAACGATATCATGAATATTGTCCTCAAATTGTCAGACCGGAAACCAGCGCAAGTTCAGCAAAAGAATTATTCTTTGGTGATCTTGATAGTGGTTACAAAGTAGGTACAGCAGGAAATAAAGCAGTCGGCAGATCAAGCACAATTCAATACCTGCATGGTTCAGAAGTGGCTTTTTGGCCAAACGCTGCTGAGCATAGTAAAGGTGTTCTGCAAGCAGTTCCAAATGACAGTGGAACAGAGATATTTCTAGAATCTACTGCCAATGGAATTGGTAATTATTTTCATGAGCAGTGGCAGTCAGCAGAATCAGGTCAATCAGATTTCATTCCTATTTTTACACCTTGGTTTTGGCAAACAGAATATCGTAGAAAATTGAGTGAAAATTTTCATCCTGTTGATGATGAAGTGGAGTTAGTTCAGCTTTACAACTTAGATGCTCATCAATTGATGTGGAGACGATACAAGATTCAAGAGTTATCAGCATCTGGTGGTGATGGAAATCGAGCATTCCAGCAAGAATATCCAAACAACAGCACTGAAGCATTTCAAATGTCAGGTGATGACACTCTCATTGTGCCTGAATTAGTAATGAAAGCACGCAAAGCAAGTTGTGAACCAATTGGACCATTAGTTGTTGGCGTAGATCCAGCCCGATTTGGTGATGATAGAACTTCAATTTGCTGGCGTCGTGGCCGTGTTATTTCAAAGATAGTTAGTTACACGAAAAAAGATACTATGGAAGTTGCGGGTATCGTTCACAAGATAATTACTTCAGATAATCCTGACAAAGTTTTCATAGACGTTGGTGGTTTAGGTGCTGGCGTTGTTGATCGTATTAATGAACTATTAGGTGAAAGAGCGCAAGATTTAGTTGTTGCAGTCAATGCAGGTTCTTCGCCATTAGACGCTGATTTATATGTTAACAAGCGTTCTGAAATGTGGGGAGAGCTAAAGAAGTGGCTTTCCCATCCTCCGGTTCAAATTCCAGATATTGATTCACTTCACGCAGATTTGTGTGGCGTTAAATACAAATTCGATTCGCTCACTCGTCTTGTTGTTGAGCCGAAAGATCAAATGAAAAGGCGAGGTCTTCGCAGTCCAGATGAAGCTGATGCTGTGTGCCTAACATTTGCAGAACCTGCAAGCGCCCTATTTAGAACAAACAGAGATTCAGAATCTATTGCGCACGCAATTATGGCTGGCGCTAACAAAGTTGAAAGATTGAGGGCATCACGATGACTCCAAGCAAAACGATACAAAACGAATTACCTGGTTTGCGTAAGCTAGTAAAAAATACCAATACTTATTTTCGTGATAACTATAAACGTTTTAATGAATTCAGAAAGTTCGTTTATGAAACATCGATCACTGAATCTGAGCGTGATGTTAATAATGAGTTAGGTCGTCCCAACATTGAGACGAACGTACTGACTGCGTATCAATCAAGATTATGTGGTGAGTTTGCAAAGCAAGAACCTTCCATTGAAGTTTCAGCAGATGAAGGCGCTAATATTAATCCAAAAATTATCCCTATTGTTGAAGGTCATTTTAGGCATTTATTAGAAGAAGCTAAAAGTGCCAATACGCAATATATGACTTACCGCGATGCGTTAAGTGGTGGATTTTGTTCACTAGAGGTTTTTACTGAATATGCAAATGAAATGTCATTTGATCAGGTCATCAAAATAAGAAAAGCAAAATATCCAACGATGACAGGATACGATCCATTAGCTACTGAGCCACACAAGGGTGATGGTGATTACTCATTTAAGTGTTATCCAAAAACAAAAGAAGATTTCAAAAGAGATTATCCAGATATCAACATTGATGGCATGAAATTCCCTTCATGTGAAGCGATAGAGGGCTTTACATGGTCATTCAATAACGGTTCAGATGACATTTTATTGCTTTGTACTTTGTTTAAGAAAAAGAAAAAGAAAAAGAAAATATTTAAGCTTGCTGATGGTCAATCATTAACTGAAAAAGAATATAAGAAATTCATTGGTAAGTGGGAAGGTGAGGGAAAGATTGCACCAGCTCCTGCAATTGTAAAGACAAGAACTACTGAAATAACGATGATCTGTCGTTATGTGTTCATTGAGTCAATGATCATCGAATACAATGAAACAGATTTTAAATATCTTCCGATGCCATTCGTTGATGGTGACTCCATTGATTTGTACGATGATTCCCGTGGAACAATTAAGCAATTAACAAGGCCTTATTGTTTCAATGCTAAAGGTGCTCAACAGCTTAAGAATTTAGGCGTTCAGTGCTTGGCTGGTTATCTTGAAATGATGTCTCAGCACAAATACATCGTGAAAAAAGAAGCAATTCCTCAAGAGAAATCTTATCTTGATGCGTTAACTAGAGTCCAAAAGGCCAGTACGCTGGTTGTGAATGCATTTAAGGATAACAACCCGAATCATGCAATTCCTGAACCCATTATTCCGATTCAGCCGCAAGCTGCTCCTCCTGAAATATCTAATTCCATTACGATGGCAGACCAGATTATTCAAAGCGAACTTGGTTCGTACGATGCTGCATTAGGAATCAATAACAATCAACTTTCAGGTGTTGCAATCATTGAAGGTGCAACGCAATCAAATGCTGCTGCAATGCCATTTGTTGTGAATTACATCCAAGCATTAAGTCAGGTTGCATTGATCGTAGTGGATTTGATGCCTAAGTATTATAAAACACCAATGACGATTCCTATTATTGATAAAGAAGGAAATAGAAGCGCGGTTAAGATCAATCAAGAAGGCGGCATTGACTTCAACTATGATTCTAACTTGCTGCAAGTGAAAGTGACGGCAGGCGTCAATTTCTCTATCCAAAAATCTAAAGCGCTTAATCAAATTATTGCTATGTGCCAAGCAGCTCCTGGATTTGCAAAATTCATGGAAACCAAAGGTCTTAAAGTTCTTATTGATAACTTTGATGTTCGTGGTAGCGATATTCTTAAAACATTGGCTGAAGAATATGAACAAGAGCAAAAGCAAATGATGCAGCAACAACAACAAATGCAGATGCAGATGATGCAAAACAATCCTCAGATGTTAACAGCGCATACGAAAGCATTTAGCGCTCAAAACCAAGCGGTATTGGATCAAAAGAAAATGCAGCTTGAAGAGCAAGAGCTACAGCTTAAGAAAGAGGTTGCTCTGGCCGATCGCGATGCGGCAATGGCGCGCGCTCATGCTGAAGAGGTTAGGGCAAATGCAGATCTAAAGATGAGCACGCTGGAAATGCATCACCGTCATGGGAAGGATGCAATCGAGCTGTCTCACAAGATTTCAGAAAGTGAACGTAATGCTATGAAGGAGACAAGTAATGAAGAATAAAAAAAATTGGATTAAAGATGCAGTCAAAAACAAAGGTGCTTTGCATAGAGCAACAAAAACACCTGCCGGAGAAAAAATTCCCGAAAAGAAATTAGCTAAAGCAGCTAAAAGCACTTCTCCTAAAGTCCGTAAAGAAGTCGCGCTTGCTAGGACATTATCAAAGTTACGTAAGAAGTAAATTATTAATTATTGAGGATTATTATCATGGCAGTTTTAACTACGAATTTTACAGGTGAGATTGGTGTTAAACCGAGATTAATTAGATTGGATGCTCCAGAAAATACATTTTCTGAAGTTACAACTCCGCTTTATTTAAATAGACTTGGTCAAGCAGCGCAAGTTCAAGCATCAGATATGGTCTGTATCTTTTGCTCTGATGGTCAGTTCTTGGCTAGACCATTAATCTCATCCGGATCTGTAACATTAGAACCTTTATTCAGCAGAACACCTACAGCAGTAGTTGCTGGTGATTTTGCTGTGTTTGATGGAACAGAGGGTGCGCTGGAAGATTTAGGGTATTCACCTACAAATGCTGCAAAAACGAAAGTGATCATGGCAAATGCTGCGATGGTTGTTGGTAATGCTGTTAAGGCTGCAGATACGGCTGGCACATTAGCTGATGCCGGTTACAACTTAAAATCAGCAACAACAGCATCCTGGGGTGGTGGTAGCACGTCTCATACATTTACAGCAGCAGGTCTTACATCAGCATCCATTGTAACGGCGGTTATTGTAACTTCTGCGAATGCAGTTGGGATTGCAAAATTAGTTCCCGGTACTGATCAGATAGCGGTGACATTTACAGCAGATCCAGGCGCTGGCACCACAGTTAATTGGATTGCTACAAGCGCTGTAGTTGCATAGTCGTTATTAAGAATATTATTTCCAGTAATAAATATTACTGGAAATATGTTTTGAGTTATGTCTTAATAATCAATAGCTAGCCATAGCGTTGAAATGGCCGATACTCATTCGTTATTGAGGGTTTCACATACCGGTGACTCGGGTCAAAAGTCGTATAGAGGTGAGAATGACTGAACAAAATATTGAGAATATTAGCGATCAACAAGATCAAAATCTTGTACCAAATGAAGCGCCGAGTGATCAATCTTCATCAGTAAATTCAGATGAGGTGATTAGTAAAAGCAGAATGAATGACATCATTCATGAGCGAACTCGACAAGCATCACAAAAAGCGTATGAGCGTGCGAAAGCAGAGGCTCAAGCTGAACGTGAACGCGAGCGTCAATCAAATGGTATAGGTGGAATGCCTCAAATGGATGAAGCAAAACTTCGTTCAATGATGCAGGAAGAGTTTGATAGACGCGCTGCCAAACAGCTTGAAGAATTTGAACGTCAAAGTCATCAGAAGAGAATTAATGATTTGGCGAACGATTACACGGCTAAGATTGCAGCTGCAAAAGAAACTCATCCAGATCTTTTTGCACGTCAACATGAGCTTAATGAATTGGCGATGCTTGTTCCATTTATTAATGAAACAAGCGAAGTGGCTGGCATAAGTCAGCATCTGTTAGATAACGGCGGAGCATTTGCAAATTTGCTTGTCTTATCACAGCAATCACCAGAGCGTGTTAGACGTGAACTTAAAAAAATAGAGGCATCAATTAAAGCAAATGATGCAGCTAGAAGTCGCGAATATCCCAATGAACCATTGTCTCAGCCAACTCCCTCAAAAAATGCGATGGATAATGGCTCGAGTTCAATTGAAGCTCTCAAACAGCAGCCTTGGTTAAGGGGTTAATCACCAAGGCTTAGAACGGCAACGAGACATTATCTTTCATCAAATTAAATATGATGGAGATACTTTTCTATGTTGCCGCAAAATATTTTAAAACAGGTTATTACTTATAATGATTCAGGTTTAGCTTATCTTGAAAACTTAAACTGTTTCATTTCTACAGCAAACAAAAAGTTTAAAAATTTCGAAAATATCGAAGGGAATTTGGGTGATACCGTTCAATTCGATGTTCCACCTCGTTCCATTGCAATGAATGGTCTTGTTGCATCATTCCAATCAGCACAACAAAGATTTGGCACGATTACTTGCGATCAAGCTGCTAACAGCTCAATGGCATTCACTGCTCAACAATTCGTGTTTAACGTTCGTGACTACATGGAAAAATTCGGTATGTCTCGCGTTGAAGAGCTTTCAACGAAGATTGAAAAAAACGTTGCCCGAAATGCTGATAGTTCCGTACCGGTTATGACTGTTGATTCTAATGGTCAATCTGTTCCAACAGGTGCATTACATACTGAATCCGGTCCATTCCGTTTTTATGGTAATGGCGTCGATCAGATTAATTCATTCCAACAATTAGCTAGCATGTTGGCATTGAATGCTGAATTTGGTGTGCCAGCAGGATCTCCTGATGTTTATCTGCCTAACTTAGCAATTCCTGGAATCGTAGGAACTGGCTTAAATCAATTCGTAAATGATCGTAACGAAATGATGGCGAACTCTTGGGATTTGGGCACTTATAAAGGTTCTAATGCTCGTTATTATCGTTCTAACTTGTTACCAATTCATCGTTCTGGCTCTGTTGGTAATGAAGAATTAACTCTGACAGTTGTTAGTACAAATGATCCAACTGGTGCGAATATCACTGAAATCACGTGCAGTGGCGCTCCAACCTCTGATTCCAATGCAATCTTATCAGGCGACATGGGTCAATTTGTTGATGGCGTTTCAGGTTTTGCTGATATGCGTTATTTAACATGGACTGGTCATGAAGAATGTGGCGTTCCTGTTCAATTTCGCATTCTTGAAAAAGCCGGTTCAAATGGTGGCGGTCAGGTTACATTCTCTGTTTTCCCACCTTTATCAAGCCAAATTGGTCCAAACCAAAACTTAAACCAAAACATTCAAGCTGGAATGAAGATTTCATTCTTGCCTGATCATCGTTGCGGAATGGTTGTATCAGGTAAGGCTCTCTTTATGGCTATGCCAAAACTTCCAGACGAATCTCCATTTGCTACGGGTACAAAAACCAATATGGCAACCGGTGCTTCGCTTCGTACTTACTACGGTACGTTGTTTGGCAAAAACACTCGCGGAAATATCACAGATGCCATCTGGGGTTCTTATGCGCAGCCTGAATATTGCATGCGTATCGCATTCCCATTGAATTTTGCGTAAGGAGATGAATCATGACTGCTGCATTACAACCAATTTATAACAATGCAATTGCTTACAAACAGGGTTTTGTTATCAGTGTAACAGGTAACACAACCTTGTCCGTTACATCCGGTGTTGCGAGAGCAAACAATGACGCGATGGATATTAATGTAGGTGATTTTTATGGTGCTCAAACTGCGACTGTAGTTGATGCTACTGTTAATGGTTTGAATGGCTTAGACACTGGCTCACTTCAAGCTAGTAAAGTTTATGCTTTATGGGCAATCGCTGATGGCGCTAACTATAATCCAGCTGGATTGTTACTTTCATTAAGCTTAACTGCACCACAATTACCTAGTGGTCAGTTCCCATCTGGATATAACGAAATAAGACGTGTTGGCTGGGCTGTGACTGATGCATCTTCACACTTCAAAGTATTGTTTGTGTCAGGTGAAGGTAGTGTTGTTCGCTATACCTATGATGTTCCAGTTAAAGTATTGACTGGTGGTACATCGGCAACTCAAGCTGCGGTTGATTTATCTTCTGTGGTTCCAGCAAAACAAAATATCCCTGTTGATCTTAACTGCGATTTCTTGTCTGACGCGGCATCTAAAAAAGCAACTCTATGCCCATCAGGCGGAACAATCGCAAGTAGCAGATTTATTTTGAATGCGCAGGTTGCAGCTGTTCACGTTATTCAAGATTACACCATTCCTGCTGTGTTGATTTCTGGTTTACCAAAAGTTGATTACATCATTTCTGCAGCTACAAGTTCGCTTGATCTGTACGTAAATGGTTTCACCGACATTTTGGCTTAAATCGATATCAACCTGAGAGGTAATTATGGCTTACACAGTTACCAAGTTAATCACAGATTCATATTATCTCTCAGGCAGATTGTCGAAGGGTTTGCAGACAATAACAGGTGCTCAACTCAATACAGGGTTGAGTCTGTTAAATTCCGTTCTTGCTGTGAAGTCTGTGAATGAAAGGTTAATTCCATATTTTTCAAAATATGAATTTACTGCTGAACCAGACACAGAAGTTTATTTTATTCCGCATCTCATTCTTGCTGAAACGCTAACGTTTAATTATCAAAACGTTCGTTACTCTATGGAGCCAATGGGAAGACGTGAGTATCAAGGTTCGTCACGTGTTAATAACATTACATCGTTAATGTTTGATTATAACGTCGAGCGATGCAAAGGCGGCGCTAATCTATCGATGTATTTTCTTCCTGATTCTAATTATCCATTAACACTATGGGGAAAGTTTTCCTTAAATAGTGTTGTCTTGAATCAAGATTTAGAAGCAACGCTTGATGAGTACTATATCGAGCTTCTTCGTTATGCATTGGCTGAATATATTTGTCATGACAACAACATTGCATTTCAACCACAAAACAAAGAGAAGCTTGAGGAATATGAGCAAGCATTTTTGGATGTCAGTGCTCCTGATTTAAGTCTTGTGAAGATGAGTGGTCTTGGCGGAAAACAACCATCCCTTTGGGGTCAAGCTAATCTTGGCAGAGGATGGACTGTCTAATGCAAACAAGGTCAGCCGAAACATCAATGTCAATGCCGCTAGAAATAGTAGGTTCGTCATCTTTTGGGCGATTTCCTAAAATTTCCGACGAATTGACGTTTAATATGTTTATTGCTGATGACGGTCTTATTAATTTTGCAGGTTACCAATATAGAGCGTCACTGCTAGGAAATGGCAGAGGACTTTTTTCGAGTAAGAAAGCAAATTTGATGTTCGCTGTTTCTGAAAGAAGAGTTTATAAAATTTCCTCAGATTTAAATCCTGTAGAAGTAAATAAAATTGCAACTGATGCTGGTGATGTTTT
>Ga0265338_10010149_pt1 | contig 11107 bp, 19 predicted proteins | sample 42126metaG_FD_193579 | JGI IMG/M metagenome (GOLD analysis project Ga0265338, IMG submission 193579) | Rhizosphere microbial communities from Carex aquatilis grown in University of Washington, Seatle, WA, United States - 4-21-26 metaG | ecosystem: Host-associated > Plants > Roots > Rhizosphere... | reverse complement strand
TTTCTTCGGGACGTTTCTTCGCATCAATCTTAGCAGCTAATGACCGATCCCGCTCAATATCACGAAACAAAATGGCAAGGTCTTTTTGGTTGGTCTTGAAATCTCTTATTGAAAGCGGACCGTGCGCAAGGGTGGATTTTTCGGTGGGTTTAAATTCGACTAGCTTCCGGTGGTTTCGGTTTACTACCTCGGCATATGTGTTACCGGTTCCCTTGACCTTAAAGTAAGGTCTAACGGAACCGGTCTTAGTTGACGCAGGTAATACACCTTGTTTCTTGAGCTGCGAAACGTAATTGCGGAATTCGCGGAGGTTTGAACCGGATAGAGATTTCGAGGATGGAAAATTACGTATCGCCACGGTCCCGCCGAACCAGTTCCGCCGTGTCGATAAAGGGGCGTCCCACGGCGGTAGGACGCCCCTTCGCTCATGGGAGGGGTCGAGCTTAACCCCGACCGGGACTCGGAGCCACGGCTAACTATAGAATACACCTTGACCAGTCAGAGCGCAAGCACATATAATAAGGATACTTTGGCTTGGAACACCCGGCTCGAATCATTAAGTGCGGATAATTACAACTACCTCGGAGTTTTTGATTCCGTAGCTACCGGCGTGCCCACAGGTGGCGGTGCCAACATTGCGTGCCCGAATAGCACTGTGATGGGCTTTATTCTCGATCTGCCTCCCGGTGGCACCATAAGACAAACTGCAAAAGCATCACAGGTTTTCAACGGTGGCGGATACGCTTCGATTTCCGCGAGTTTTTCTAACCCGGTAGATCCTTCGAGTGTTGTTATTGCCGTTGTTTCTGGAATCTTTCAATCCTCGCTTTTTAATCTGTCTTGCCAAGATGGTGTTGGAAATCCACTCACAGGGCCATACCCGGACGGTGGGCACGTTCCCGGCGAATCAAATACTCTTCAGGTTTTCATCGGTGGTGGTGGTGACCCCGGAATTACCGTTACACAATACGGTCTTTCACCCTTCACAAGTCCTAACCTTATTATAATGGAGTATGCGGGACTTAGCGGTGTCATCACATCCCACCCATCGGCGTTTGTAATCAGCCTCCCGAGTCTGACAATCGGCAACGCCACCACATCGGCTAATGATTTATTGCTCATGGCTATCGGTATCATTCAGGCGTGCCCCAATCCCAACGTACAGCCTTTCGGTGGCGGAAATGTCGCAACACCACCGGGACCGGGAAATCGTATCCCGCCGAATTCACTTCCGGTAATCTCGCTCCCATTTTGCTTCGATTCCAAGTGTAGGATTTTTGTCTAGGAGACAGGAAAATTTCATGCAAATAAATCAAGTGGGTTTAAGCGTTCAGTCTGTCAACGCCCAAAAAATTCCCGAAGAGGGAGCCAAGTCAATCGCGGTGGCGTTGGATTTTTCCACGCAAACACAATACACGCTTGATCTGCAAAACTTAATCCAGCGAAACTTCATTAGCATGATTCAGGGAATTTTCCTTGATAACTCCGCTAACGGCTCGACGCTGGAAGTGTCTTTCGGTGGAAGCGGACAAAACATGAAAATCGCTCCGAACCGGCAAGGGTACCGAATGGTGCTGTGCCCGAATCCAGCGAATCAAATTGCTTTCACTTCAACCGGCGGTGTTCCTGTGACCGTGATTTTGCTTAACTTCCCGGTCACCAATTCAGACTGGCCGACAATTACAGGAGCTTAGGAGACTCAATGGAAAAACATCAAAAGAAATATATCGCGTTTCTTGCGCTCGGAATTATCTGTCTTGTAGGTAACGTGGTTTTCGAGCTTGATAAGTTGGTTGAGCCGAAAGTCAACGTGCACGCACAGTCACCAGTACCATGCGTTACCAATGGGACGTTTACGGCAACCGGAACATCGGCGGTAGTCGATAACCGACGAAACGGTTGCTATCAATTACGATTAGCTTATCAGTCAACCGGGTTTTCAGCTCTGTCAATTCAAGTGGAGTGGGCACCGGATAACAACGGTGGATTTCCTCCAACGTCCGGATGGTCCGCATTTTCAGGGGCGCAAGTTTCGGACGGTACAAATCCCACCACTAACACCAGTGCCGGAATCATCGGCATTCACGCCACAGGTGCGTGGCTCCGGGTAAATCTGGTAAGCAAAACAGGTACGGGAGTTTTGACGTATTCGTTTTGGGGCGCAAACTCAACATCTAATATTGCGGGTGCTTTCGGACCAGCCGGAAGCACCGGGGCAACCGGGGCCGCAGGTGCAACGGGTGCAACTGGGGCCGCAGGAATTACAGGGGCAACAGGTGCAACCGGGGCAACAGGGCCGACCGGAGCTACAGGCGCAACGGGGCCGACCGGAGCTACAGGCGCAACGGGACCGACCGGAGCCAACGGAACCAACGGCACAAATGGCACCAACGGAACCAACGGCACAAACGGTGCCACCGGCGCAACGGGCGTAACCGGGGCCACCGGCTCGACGGGGCCAACCGGCTCCGCTGGATTTGGTCAACTTTGCGGTACTCCGTCTGTAGGTGCTGTAACTGGTTCGATTGTTTTGGCGTCCCAAAACACAACCATGAGTTTTTCGTCTATTCCCGCAACCTCGAATAATCTCATGATGGTGGTGTACGGTCGAAGTGCTTTAGCCGCTGCTACTGATTTTCCGATATTCACCTTTAACGGCGATACGGCAGCAAACTACATTCAGCAGCATTTGACGGTACAATCTACCACGGTAACCGGTCAACTTCAAAGTGGCTCGACTGGAATAGCCGTAACTTTTCCCGGTGCAAATATCACCACTGCGTTTCCCGGTGCTGCAATTGTCACCGTCCCGCAATACGCCGGAACATCACTCCAAAAAATCCTTACCATCCAAAACCCATACGGTCAGTCAGGCGTCCCGAGTCTCACGTTGGGAATAACGGAAGGTCAGTGGTTAAGTTCCGCCGCGATTTCGACAATGGGTGTTACACTCGGAGCTAACAATTTTGTCGTCGGTTCGTCAGCACAACTATATTGTTTTTAGGAGAATCCCACAATGAATAAAGGCGTTGAATTTTTCTTAAAGTCTCTCGGGGTTTCGATAACCTCGGAAGAATTGGAAGCTGCGTTTGAGCATGGAAAAAACTCGCTCCCGAAAATCGCACAGGCGTTCGATGAAATGAACGGGCGTATGCTGCGGATGGAGCTGAACCAGCTTGCAATAATTAACAAGCTGGAATTGCTCCTATCCCGGACGTCAGGCGAAGTGACACCCGATCCTGTTCATGAGGACGTGCTTGGTAGTGCATCCGCTGCGGACCTGCAAAATGCATTCGTGAACGGTGCTCCGGAATTGGTGGTGAGAAATGGCTGATGACATAACCATCAATGAAGTAGCAGACGAAGCTGACGAAGTAGACGAAATACTAACAGAAATTCAATCCCAAAAAACCGTGTCTGAAGCACGACACACGGAACTGAGTGAAAGGTTAACACTATGTCTTACGCGGTTGGAGACGTTATCAGCGGGAGCGAACGCGGAGAATCCGATATTGACTCAGCTATCAAATCAGATAGCGGAAATAAGGGTGGACGTTTCGACGGCCCTGAAATCATTGGAGGATATGAAAGCGAAGAACCCCGAACCGAACGAATCGCCAATAGTGGTGGAGATGCCACCGTTGGACCAAAGCTTACCAAGTCTGGAAAACCAGACGGAAGAACTACCCGAGGAAAACGCGGCCCCTATAACACCAGTCCGCAAAAATCGGATGCTGTAAATGGTGTCGGTTTCGATAAGCTCGATCTGACTGAGGTTATTCTTAGCGTCCATGCGATGCTAGCGGGAATCACTTCAGTCCCGGAGTTTGAGCTTGATAAGGACGAATCCCAAAAGCTCGGTGACGCGATCAAAAATGTTGGTCAGTATTACGGTGCCGTTTTCGACCCTAAAAAGGTTGCTATTTTCCATTTGGCTATGGTTGCCGGAGGTATATATGGAACCCGTATCTTTGCCGTGCGTAATCGTCTTGCGGTTGAGAGAGCTGCGAAACCAGCGGCTCCAAAACCAACGCCTATTAACACACGCAATCAACCGGCTCCAACGCCTGTTAACGGAAAGGCAACAGAATCGGGAATCCCGTTTGAAACCCTCGGATTCGCCAATGGTGACGCCGCGTTATGACGTGTGACGATTTGCCACAGGAAACCGACCCGGTTTATCCCGATGAGATTACCTGACGATACACAGCACCTATCAATCATCGGTGCGAATGGGAGCGGAAAAACACAAGCGGCATTGTGGCATTTATCCCAGCGTGATTTTCATCTCATGCCGTGGATCGTTTACAATTTCAAGACAGACGAATCCATAGACGGAATCCCACACGCAGACCATATCAGGCTTGACGAAATGCCGCTTAAACCCGGTATCTTTATTGCTCATCCAAGACCGGAGGATATAGAGAGTGTCAACGTTCACATGCGGGAAATTTGGGACCGTGAAAACATCGGAGTGTACGTTGACGAAGGTTACATGGTTGGTCGTCAAAATACTGCTTACCGGGCCTTACTCACTCAGGGACGCTCTAAACACATTCCAACGATTACGCTCACTCAAAGACCTGTTTGGCTTGATCCCTTCATTCTCAGTGAAGCACAATTTTACCAGATTTTTCGACTCAATCACGCGCAAGACCGAAAGAGGGTTCAGGAATTCATACCTACAGACGTATCGGAACGGCTACCAGATTTCCACTCATACTATTACGACGTTGGAGAGAACAAAGTAACTACCCTCAAGCCGGTTCCTGATATCAAAACTATTCATTCGATTTTCGACCGAAGATTAGCTCGGGTGCGAAAGACGATATGAGTTTTGAGGTTATTGAACGAAACCCAAATTCCGGTGGCGGTAAAGCCGGTAGGAAACCGACATGCGATTGTGGCACATGCCTGAAATGCTACAACCGGGAAATGCAGCGGTTATGGCGTGATAAGCATCCTCGATTGTCAAGAATTCCCTCGCGATTGTCAAGAATTTCTAACGACAATCCTACTTCGTAACCTTATTATATATATCAGGAGCTTTTCATGGCCGATTCAACCGGAGTTATTCTTAGCTGGAACCCCGCAAACTGGATTACCGTTGTGCTGATGGTTGCCATTGGTTTCGCGGTGCTCGGGGCAGCGGCACGCATTTATCAGCAGCGTACAGGAGCGTAAACGCGTGGAAATCATCAATTTTTCACTCGCCAAACATCCGATGAATTGGGTAATCGTTTTGCTGATGGTAATGATTTTCGGCATCGCGGCTCACTTGGTTCTGGACTTCTACAATCTCAATCCCAGTAAATAGAGTGGTTTTCGAGCAGCAAAATCACCCTTAGCAGAAAGCGAAAGGGATAAGGATTAAGGAATGACACCACAGCAAACACAGGCACAGCAAAATCAGCAGCTCAACGCGTTCGCGCGTCAAGCTATCCGTTCACGCGGCGTGCGCCGAAATCAGGTCATTTTTGACCAGACTTTCACCGGCAACGTTCCACCCACAATTACCGTAACCCCTCGCAACGTGGGCTTGGTCATGGGCTTTTGGGTTAAGGTGGTTGCCGTGGTGACGAATCAGGCCACCGGCTCCACTCTTACGCTTTCGGACTTTGGCCCCGCCAATTTGCTGTCACAGATTCAGCTCAACGATTTGCAAAACAACACCCGGATTCAGACAACTGGTTTTCACACTAACATTATCAATTCGTGGAAAGGCAAACGCACGTTTGCCGCTGCACTTATCGGTGTGGATGGAACCAACACCGGTGACCAGACAACCGGCGTTGCACCCGCGATTGACTCGCCGGTAAACTACGGCTCCAACTGGACAACGAATTCGGCACCGTCAACGATTGCGGCTCATTCGAGCGTGGACGGAACGGGCACGGTAACCATGTGGTTTTACGTGCCGCTCGCGTATAATCCCGACAATCCAAGCACACCGGATTTTCGCGGGGCAATTTATGCCAACGTTGTCAACGCCACTTGGCAGATGAACCTTTCCACACCGGGAGCTTTTCCGGGTAGTGCGCTGGTTGCACCTTACGGGACCGATTCCACGCAATCGGTTTTCTTCCAGACGTCAAACGTTGCGGTAGCGGCCACCCTCAGCTCGTACCGCGTGGAAGTGTATCAGGATTATTACGATCAGCTTCCCACCGGAAACGCTGGCGTGCTTTTGCCGATCCTCGATCTTGCCACGATTTACGAGCTGAAATACACGTCCAATTCCAACATATCCGTTGGTCAGGACTTTCCGTATCAATACGCCAACTTCCGGCAATTTCTCTCGACGCTGGCGGTGTACGTCAATACCGGCTCGACCGGCGCCCGCGGGGTCGGTGCGGACATCAACTATTGGGCGTTGCAAGCTGCCAATTTCTCGAACATCTGGAAAGAGGAACCGCAATTGATTGCGCTCCGCACACGTCAGCATTTGGGCGTCGATTTGCCACCCGGTTGCTACATGTTCGATTCCCGCAACCGTCCGATTTCCACCACCCAATACGGCAACATGGAACTGATTCTCAACGCGTCCACGGCTGGAACCGGGGCGTATGAATTGACTTGCGTGGAAGACTTCGCAATCGTTCAAACGCTTTCAATGGCTGGATCGTTGCAGGCTTCGTAATCGGTCCCTTGATCCGGTTGCGAGCAGCTCGGGGCCGGGTGCCGGGATTCACCCGGCCCTTTGAGCGGTAAAGGTTTTGAAAGGAAAATTTTCATGAAACGATTTTTCGGTGGTTTTATCGGGTGCTTAACGTTCGCGGTCTTGATGACCCATCATTTCGCACCAACGATGGAAAGCACCAAGCAAGGTGCGTTCAATTTTGCGATGGGTCAAACCGGTCCCACCGGTCCAACCGGTCCCACCGGTCCCGCTGGAACCGTCACCTACAACGGCCATACTCTTTTCGGTGGCTCCGCTCCCACCGTTACCGAATGCGGCGGAAATTCCACCCTCGGTGCCGGAAGCAACGATAACGCCGGTTCCATTCTTATCAGTGCAACACCGACCGTCAAACCGGTCACGGTTTGCACTATCACTTTCGCGGTTGCCTTTACTCACGCCCCGGCAATGAGCTTTACAACCTCGAAAAATCAGATTCTCGCGTCACCGCTTACGATTTCCACCACCGCTGTACGCTTCCGTCTTTCGGCGGATATGACCGGTGGTGTGATTACCTACTCGGCATTTTAGGGGCTTGAAATGACGGATCAGACAAAACAGGACGGTTTGGTAAGCTCCACAATCGGGTGGTTTGCCCATCCCTTCAATTCCGGTGGCTCGGCCCTTAATTGGGTTTTGTTCGTCGGTTTGCTGGTCATTGCGGCGTGGTTCTGGAATCACGTGCTACTTCAAATACAGGGCGAAATCTGACCGTCTTCAGATTTCGGAGTCTTTTAAAGGAGGACTACTAACGTGCAAAACTGGCATTGGGGTTTAATCATCGGACTTATCATCGCCTATATGGTTGGCGTGAAGTTTCCGGGGCCGGGGCAAAAGGTCTTTTCCGTAGTCGGGATGTGAAACGGCCCTGTGTGGCCGTTTCTCTGAAAGGTTTTTCTATGGACAAAGACGAACAACCCATAACCGACAAAGAAAACTTTCCACCGGAAGGTGGGGCGTCATTGCGGGTGCTTTCGCTCGATCCAATGATGCACGTTGCGTATTACGATGGACTTTCATCGGGCTATCGTAAGGCGATGCTTGACGTCATGTTGTGGGCGTCCATCGTAATCGTGATGGTTGTTATCTCAAGGCATTTCAGTGCCACAAACTAGCACCATTGCGTTTGCGCTAATCGTCGGTTTCATCGTTTTTATCACGGCGCGCGGTGAGCTTCCCACGTACCTTGGTGTAATTGGACTCGGGAATAAGGTGGCGCAACCAGCCCCGAGTACCGGAAGCTCGACGGGACTTTCGATTGGGACGTTGACAAATTTGGCCTTAGCCGCTGGAGCCTGAAACGGTTTGATATGGAATGGTTAAAAAAACACTGGGAAATCTTAGCCGCGATTGCGGTAGGGATTCCCATTGTCTATTGGCTGTACCAGACTTATCAGACGAATCAGGCGCAAGCGGCTCAAGCGGCATCCGACGCAACAGCGAATGCGGACGCCTTAGCTAGCGCACAGCAATTAGCCGATGCCACCGCTTACGGCGGATATTATAGTGGTGGCGGTGGCGGTGGATATTCCGGCTCCACAATTGCCCCACCTGTATCTACCGTGGTAACACCTACCTCGACTAATACAGCTCCGGTTTCTTCACCTGCTAGCGGTGGTGGGTTTCTCAGTGCCGCTGATGCTATAGCGGCGTTACCGGTGAGTCAACAAAACGGTGACTATAGTTTTAGCCAAAATTCGAGCGTAGCGAATAATCCAAACCCGATCTATGCTCCCGGTTCACCGCAAGCGATTGCGCTCGGATATTCTCCCGACCCGAACGCGGCTCCGGCACCGTCCACCGCATCAAGTGCGATTTCAACCATGCTTGGTTCAGGTGGTGGAAACAACGATACGGCTCCGGTAGCTGTTAAGGTGGATCAGAATTCCACCCTCCAAGTTTTGAACGACAATATCAGTAATGGGACAATGCCACAGCATACAAACCCATTCGCGAGTCCCACCACTGTTGAGTTATCCTCACTCGGAGGACACCTGTAAATGCCGTTCGCACTTTTACTGGTAGGTTTGGTGCTCCTGATTTCCGGTGTGAAAAATACACAGGACACTCTTTTTTCGACGGTCAAGGGTGACTTTACCGGCACCGACAATTTCATTTACTGGTTTGTGGCTATCATAATCATCGGAGCCGTTGGTTACATCCCGAAACTGAAGCCGGTTTCAACGGCATTTCTCGCGTTGGTTATCGTGGTGCTATTTCTGAAAAAAGGAAATTCAACCGGCTTAGGTGGTGGTTTCTTTGCGCAAGCAACAGCAGCACTTGGAAGTACCGCCACGGTAACCACCAATCCATCCGATCAGCTCGCAACGCTCAAGTCTCAACAGACCGATTTGCTTGGACAACTTTCACAAAATCTTTCTACCGATCCGGTGGCGATAGGACTACAATGAAGCTTGGTGAATCCATCATAACGGTTTTGACCGCAATCATCGGTGTTGCGATTATTGCGGTGTTGGTTAGCAAGCAAGCCAATACCAGCGGAGTTTTAGCCGCTGGCGGTAAGGCATTTTCACAGGTGCTCGGAGCCGCTGTCAATCCTGTCTCGAACACTTCGGGGCTTGGAAATCTTGGTTCAGGATTAGGAGGTTTTTAATGTCAGAACAATTGGTAAGCTCGGTAACAACCGTTTTGCTCGCAATCATCGGCGTGGCGATTATTGCTGTGTTGGTTTCGCGCAACGCGAATACAACCGGCGTGATTAGTGCTGGTGGTAAAGCGTTTTCGCAGGATCTTGGCACGGCACTTTCGCCGGTTACCGGTGCGAGCTTCGGGTCTTTCAGTGACCTTGGAGCCGGGATTAACTAGCCTGTGAAACTGGGCGAATCCATCGTTACTGTTTTACTTGCCGTTATCGGCGTGGCGATTATTGCCGTGCTGGTTTCCAAGCAAGCTAATACAAGCTCCGTTTTAGGGGCCGGTGGAAGTGCCTTGGCTCAAGCTATCGGCTGTGCTGTATCGCCGGTAACGGGTGGTAGTTGCGGTACGTCGGTAACGTCTTCGATTTCGTTTGGATAAATTATGAGCTTCCCAAGCTTACGACAAAGAATCCCGTCAGAATCGGTGGTACTCAATCCCGCCGATGGCACCGTGGACACGCCGCTACCGGCAACGTACAAACCACAGGCAAATGTTAAGAGCGGTGGATTCTCCCGAATCATGCAGGGGCTTTTCGGCACAGCTCAACCACCTTCAAGCTCTATGAGTGCTGAAGTGGTGCTCCCGAATCAGCGCAACGGTTTTTACGCGTTTCATGAGGGTGACCAGTTCACAGCGGGTGCCCCATCGTTCGCATTCGAGTATCCGAATGAATTGCCGGTGCTTACTATATGGGGCCGTTCGTTCCTTCGGAAACCGAACACATTTTTACCGTTCCAGCCACCACAAATGATTTCGGAGCCTAACGTAGTCATCAATGGTATTGGTGGACTTCAGGCTGGTCAGTTTGTTTTACAGGGTTTGGAAGAATCAGCGTAAACGGGGCACCTTAAATGCTCACCGCTGGAGAGTGGATCGGGTTAGCCGGTTTCACAGTCGTTATCGCTACTTCGATGGTACACATAACGTCGAGATTTACGGCCATTGAAACGAAGCTCGATCTACTGTACGAGAGTTTTAAAAAGGGTGTACTGAACCCGTACGAAATCAAAAGGACAAATTCGCATGGCGATTAAAGCATGGATTGAGGAACACCCATATTTAACGGGTGGTTTAGTGCTTGGGATTGTCATCCTGTATTTCATCCTCACTAGTGGTAGCTCAAGCTCATCGGCGCAAACCACTACACAAGGTGGTTTGTCGAGTGCGGATCAGGCGAGCTTGCAAGGTTTGCAAATCCAGACCGGAGCCGCTTTACAGGCTCAACAAAATCAGGCCACCGAACAGAGTAACCAGCTTTCGGCACAGCTCGCTGCGGTACAGATTAACGCTAACGCGAATCAGACGTCTCAAGAGCTTGCGGCACAAGTGCAGCTCCAGAACATTCTTACCGCTGGTCAGGTTCAGGATTACTCCACACAAACCGGCTATCAGACTTCCCATGATGCAAACCAGACTCAGTTAACGCTCGGTGAAAACACGGATGCGACACAGGTGGTGTTGGCGAATATGCAAATCGGTGGGCAGGTTCAGCTCGCCGGAATTTCGGCACAGGAAAATGAATACGCCGCTGGTACGCAAGCTTCGACACTTCAGGCTGAGTATGATGCGGCTACCAAGTCACAGGGTATCATTTCGGACGCACAAACACAGCAAGCACAAATTAACGCGGATACGCAAAAGCAAATTGCCGATTACGCTGCACAGGTGCAACTCGCAGGCTCCAGTGTTCAGCTAGCCGGAATCGATGCAGCGGCGGATGTTGCCAATACTCAGACAGCTGCACAGCTCGCGGCGTACACCACCGGGTAA
>Ga0265338_10010148_pt1 | contig 11107 bp, 12 predicted proteins | sample 42126metaG_FD_193579 | JGI IMG/M metagenome (GOLD analysis project Ga0265338, IMG submission 193579) | Rhizosphere microbial communities from Carex aquatilis grown in University of Washington, Seatle, WA, United States - 4-21-26 metaG | ecosystem: Host-associated > Plants > Roots > Rhizosphere... | reverse complement strand
AAGGTCCAGCCGAAGACGCTTTCGTAGAATTTGCGGCCGCGGACGTCGTCATCGACCATGATGGAGAAGAATTTCACGTGGTTGGGCATGGGCCCCCTCCGCCTCGCTTCGCTCGGCACCTCCCCCGCAACAGCGGGGGAGGAAAGCCGATGCCACGCTGCCCGAGCGGGCCTAGGCGCGCTACAGCACTCCTGACAGGAAGTGTCGGAAATGCGACATTGGCGGCATGCGATACGCGCTGCGCAGCGTCGGGCTGACCTATGGGGACGGGCATGTGCTCGAGCCCCATTCCCATGCCTGGGGCCAGGTGATCTTCGCCAGCAGCGGCACGATGCGGGTCGACGCCGCGGCGGCGCTGTGGCTGGTGCCGCCGGGCCGCGCGCTGTGGGCCCCGCCGGACGTGGTCCACGCAATCGAGATGCGCGGCACCGTCGCGATGCGCACGATCTACGTGCCGCCCCAGCGTGCCGACGCGCTGCCGCCGCAATGCGCGGCGCTGGAAGTCGATGCGCTGCTGCGCGAGTTGATCTTGCACATCGTCGGGCACGGCATGCTGATCGAGGGCGAGGCCGCGGATGAGCGGCTGGCGGGTCTGTTCCTCGATCGGTTGAAAGAGGCGCCAAGCCTCTTGCTGCATCTGCCGATGCCGCGCGACGCCCGCGCGCGCGGGCTCGCCGAGACGCTGTGGGCCGATCCGTCGGATGCGCGCACCCTGCCGGCGCTGGCGCGGCGGGCGCAGCTGAGCGCGCGCACGGTGCAGCGGATATTTCAAGACGAGACGGCGATGCGCTTCGTCGAATGGCGCCAGCGGCTGCGCCTGATCCACGCGATTACCGCGCTGTCCGGCGGGGCAAGCGTGACCGAGGCCGGCGCAGCGGCGGGCTATGCCTCCACCAGCGCCTTCATTGCGGCCTTCCGCCAGCAGATGGGCGAGACGCCGTCGCGCTATGCCAGGCTCAAGCGGCCGTGATGTATTCGCGCAGGGAGGTGGCTTCCTGCACCGTTTCCTCGATGCGGGTCTTCACCACATCGCCGATCGAGACGATGCCGGCGACCATGCCGTTTTCGAGCACCGGCACATGGCGGAAGCGGCCGATGGTCATCATCTCCATGATGTCCTGGACCGTATCGGTCTCGGTGCAGGTCGCGACGGCGCGCGTCATGTACATGCTGACGGGACGGGCGAGCGCGGTGACGCTGCCATCGGCGACGGCGCGCACCACGTCGCGCTCCGACAGGATGCCGGCCAACGTGCCGGCCGCATCGCGCACCACGACGGCACCGATGCGCTTGCGCGCGAGAAGGCGCGCGGCCTCAGATAATGTGGCGTCGGCGGAAATGGCGACGACCTCGCGGCCCTTGTCGCCCAGTATGTGTTTGACCAGCATTCGCGTGCTCCTCCTTACGGTGTTGCCGACCGCATCGAGGAAACCGCCTCATCTCTTCTAGTCCGGAAAGAAGGCCTCTCCGGACGGACGTTCCGGCGGGCTCAAGCCCGATGGATCAGCCCCCGCTGTAGACAAATGCTGCGCCCGATTACTTCGGCGTACAAGGGAAACAATCCATTGACGGTAAATTCGCAAGATTCGATCCGTGTGCAGATGCAATATCCGCAGACGAGCCGCGAAGAGCGCGGAGTTTTCTCGGGTCCGGACGCCAGCTTCCAGATTGTCATTCCCGCGCAAGCGGGAATCCAGGCCGGCCATCTCGCCCAGTCGCTGGATGCCCGCCTGCGCGGGCATGACAATGCGGAGAGGGATCGGCCTCAGCGCGCTTTGCGCTCGATCCATTTCACCAGCGGCGTGAAGGTCAGGCCCTGGATCATGATGGAGAAGGCGACCACCGCGTAGGTCACGGACAATAACAGCGCACGCTCGGGACCTGCGGGAAGCGACAGCGCCAGCGCCAGCGAGAGCGCGCCGTGCAGGCCGCCCCAGCCGAGGATGAGGGTGGGGCCGCGCTCGGCATCGCGGACGCGGAACCACTGGCCCCAGGGCAGGACAACGGCAAAGCGCGCGATCAGCACGATGGGGATGGCGGCGAGGAGCAGGCCCGCCTCGTGCTGCGCGAAGGGCACTGCGATCATCTCCACCCCGAGAAGGAGAAACAGCAGCGCGTTCAGGATCTCGTCGACCAGCGTCCAGAAGGCGGTGAGATAGCGCTCGGTCGTGCCCTCCATCGCCTTCCTCGCGCGCGCGCCGCCGAACAGCATGCCGGCGCCGACCACCGCGATGGCGCCCGAGAGATGCAGCGCCTGCGCCGCGGCATAGCTGCCCATGGCAAGCGCGATGGTGAGCGAGACCTCGACCGCGAAATCGTCGAGCAGGCCCATCAGGTAGATGACGGCATAGCTGAGCGCCATGCCGAAAAGGAGGCCGCCCACGGCCTCGACCACGATGTCGATCACGACGGAAGAAGGGCTGACCGAGGCGCCGCCGGCCGCCAGCGCGACGAGCGCGGTGAAGGCGACGATGCCGACGCCGTCGTTGAACAGCGCCTCGCCCTGGAGCACGACGGTCAGCGTCTTCGACAATTTGGTGTGGCGCACCGTGGCCAGCACCGCGACGGGATCGGTCGGGCTGATCAGCGCGCCGAAGACGAGCGCCCAGGGCAGCGGCAGCGCGATGCCGAGCGCGCGCGCCACCATCCACAGGCCGAAGCCGACGATGAGGATCGAGGCGGCGACGCCCAGCGTCGCCAGCGCGCCGATGGAGAACCAGCGCCGCCGCATCTCGCCCAGATCGATCTGCATCGCGCCGGCGAAGAGCAGGAAGGCCAGCATGTAGCCGGTGACGGTGGAGGCGAAGTCGATGCGGTCGATATAGGCGGCGGTCTCGGCCAGACCGGCGAAATGCGGGAACAGGAGCTGGGCGGCGTAGAGGATGGCGGCGGCGACGAGACCGGCCAGGAGCATCGCGACCCCGTGCGGCAGATTCAGCGTGCGCGCGTTCAACCACCCGGTGAGGGCGACCACGGTCATCAGGGCGGCGACGAGTTCGAAGGGGGACATGGCGAAAGAACTCTAATCTCGAAATTGCGGGAAATGGAGCAAAACCGGAGCAGACTTCGTCGGGTGCCGAGCCGCCTGCCCTCTCGGAGCGCGGTTGCTGATACCGATCAAAATCCGTGACCCGTGAATGCGCGACCATGTCTTGGTCACAGAGGAATAGCGCAATGTTCGAGAGCGTTCTGGTGCCGAGCCTGACCTCGGTCTGCAATGAAGCGGCGATGGCGCTGGCGGCGAAGGTCGCGGGGCGCATCGCGTTCCTGCATGTCCATCCCGATGCGCGCGAACTGGCGCGCTATACCGCCACGGTGGACGCCCAAACCTCGGCCTTCACCGGCCAGATCTGGGACGCGATGGTCGCCGGCGACAAGGAATGCGCCCAGCGCTCGCGCGCGATCTTCGATGCGTTCTGCGCCGGCGGCGGGCTCGCCAAGGCATCCGCCGCGTTCCGCGAGATGGAGGGCAACAATGTCGAATGCACGATCGACGAGGCGCGCTATCACGATTTGGTCGTGATGGGACGCCCGGCGCTGCCGCAAGACCTGACGACCGACGGTACCTCCGACGTGCTGGCCGATAGCGGGCGGCCGCTGCTGCTGGCGCCGTCTGTGGCCTCTTCCAATCCGCTCAGCACCGTCGTCATCGCCTGGAAGCCGGGCGCCCCGGCGGCGCGGACGGTGGCAGCGGCGATGCCGCTGCTGGCGGCCGCGGAGAAAATCCATGTGCTCGGCATCGCCGAGGATCGCTGCGACGAGGACGACGTGCTGGGCGCGGCGGAACGGCTGGCGACCTATCTGCGCTCGCACGGGCTGAAGCCCCAGACCGGCCATGTGCGCGCGGGCGATCGCAATGCGGCGGAGGTTCTTCTGGAAGCGGCGGATCAGAAGCTGAAGGCCGGCGTTCTCGTGATGGGCGGCTATGGCCACAGCCGGGCCCGCGAATTCGTTTTCGGCGGCTTCACCCGGCGCGTCCTGCACAGCGCGCCGCTGCCCGTGTTCATGTGCCACTGAATCCAGGCCGGAAGGCCACGGAGTTGCACGATGAAAGCGCTCGTCTATCGCGGTCCCGGACAGAAAGCGGTGGAGGAGCGGCCGATGCCGCGCCTCGAGGCGCCGACCGACGCCATCGTGAAAATCTCGAAAACGACGATCTGCGGCACCGATCTGCACATCCTCAAAGGCGATGTCGCGACCTGCGCGCCGGGGCGCATCCTGGGCCATGAGGGCGTGGGCGTGGTGGAGAGCGTGGGGCCGGCGGTCACCGCGTTCAAAAAGGGCGATCACGTCCTGATCTCCTGCATCTCGTCCTGCGGCAAGTGCGAGTATTGCCGGCGCGGCATGTATTCGCATTGCACGACGGGCGGCTGGATTCTCGGCAACACGATCGACGGGACGCAGGCGGAATATGTCCGCATCCCGCATGCCGATACGAGCCTCTACCCCATCCCGCCCGGCGCGGACGAGGAAGCCCTCGTCATGCTGAGCGACATCCTGCCCACCGGGTTCGAATGCGGCGTGCTGAACGGCAAGGTCAAGCCGGGCGACAGCGTCGCCATCGTCGGTGCGGGCCCGATCGGCCTCGCCACGCTGCTGACGGCGCAGTTCTATTCGCCGGCGGAGATCATCCTGATCGATCTGGACGAGAACCGGCTCGCCGTCGCCAGGCGGTTCGGCGCGACCAAGACGATAAGGGCGGCCGCCGACGCGGCGGCCTCGGCGATGATGAAGCTGACCGACGGGCGCGGCGTCGACGTCGCCATCGAGGCGGTCGGCGTGCCGGCGACGTTCGAGCTCTGCGCCCAGATCGTGGCGCCCGGCGGCACCATCGCCAATATCGGCGTGCATGGGGCGAAGGTGGACCTTCACCTGGAGACGCTGTGGTCGCAGAACATCACGATCACCACGCGACTGGTCGATACGGTGTCGACGCCGATGCTGCTGAAGACCGTGCAGGCGGGCAAGATCGACGCGAAGAAACTGATCACCCACCGTTTCGCGTTCGCCGAGATCCTGGACGCCTATGACACCTTCGCCCGGGCCGCCGAGACCCAGGCGCTGAAGGTCGTGATCGCGACCTGATCAGGCCCTCGGCCACCAGGGCACGAAGGCCGGCGTGCGGCGGATATAGTCTTCGTAGTCCGGCTTCTTGCGGCGCAAGCGGCCTTCGATGGTCGGCATGCCGCTCCACCGCGTGAGCAGGAACGTCAACAGAATCGGGCCCGGCAGCGACCATAGGCCGATGGGCGACTGTGCCGCGATCAGGAACAGGCCCCACCACACACAGGCATCGCCGAAATAATTGGGATGGCGCGTGAAGCGCCACAGGCCGCGGTCCAGCACGCGGCCGCGATTGGCGGGGTCGGCTTTGAAGCGCACGAGCTGGGCGTCGCCGATGCTCTCGAACAGGATGCCGATGACGGCGAGGCCTGCGCCGGCGAGGCCGAGCGGGCCGATCGTGCCGCCGCCGAGCTGGCCGAGCTGCACCGGAAGCGCGACGACGAATTGCAGCGGGCCCTGCAGCGCGAAGACCGCGGTCAGCGACCAGCGCGCGAAGCTCACGCCCCGCTCGCTTTGTGCCTTGCCCGCCATGGTCTGATAGCGGCGGTCGGGACCGTTCCTGCGCCAGCGCCACAGCAGATAGATGCCGAGCCGCAGGCCCCACGCGGCGCAGAGCGCGGCCAGCAGGACTTTGCGCGGGGCGGGCGGGCCGGTGAGGAGGAAGCTCGCGACGGCGAGAACCACCATGCCCAGCGCCCACCAGGAATCGACGAAGCTGACGTCCCGGATGCGGATCGCGATCAGCCACAGCACGGCGAAGCACAAAGCGACAAGGACGGCGTTGGCGAGAAGGAGTGTCGCGATGGCCATGGCGCTGTACCTTGATTGACCTATTCCAGATTGTCATTCCCGCGCAGGCGGGAATCCAGTCTTGGCTGATCGCCCCGTCGCTGGATGCCCGCCTGCGCGGGCATGACAATATCTATTTGGCAAGTGAACGGCTCACTTGCCGAACGGGACGATCTTGTTTTGCGCGTCGTGGCCGATGTCGGCTTCGCCCAGATACGGGATGCCGGAAACCGCGCACCAATGGCGCACGATCTGGTCGGGCGTCTGGCCGAAGGGCGGGTCGTTGTCGGGGATGTCGCTGACGCGGCCGAGGCGGATGCCGGCGCAGCGGCGCAGGCCCTCGTTCGACGTGACGTGGAACATCAGCCGGTCGACGGCATAGAGATGCTCCGACACTTCTTCCAGCATCACGACATGGCCCGTCAGGTCCGGCATCAGCGGCGTGCCGATCAGCATGGCGAGGATGGTGAGGTTGAAGCCGGCGGCCGGCGTCTTGCCGTCGAGGCTGGGTTCGCAGCCGCTGCGATCGCCGTCCGCGAGGAAGGACAGGGCGCGCGCGATCGCCGCCTCGCCGCCGCTGCGACGGATATCGTGCGGGATCGGGCCATGCGCGACGCGGTAGCCGTGGCGGTAGAGGCCGCCCAGCAGGAAACCGCCGTCGCTGTAGCCGAGATAGGTCTTGTCGCGCGCAGTGGGCCTCAGTCCCTCCAGCACCGCGTCGGCGATGCGGCCGGAGCCGTAGCCGCCGCGTGCGAACCAGATCGCGGCGAAGGAGGCGTCATTGGCGTAGTCGAGGAAGGCCTGCGCGCGCACCGCATCGGCGCCGGCAAAGTGACCCTCGGTCAAGAAACATTGCGGGTGGAAAGCGACTTCGGAGCGCGGACCGAACTCCGACGCGGCCAATGCCGTCACACGCTCTGCCGTTTCGGGATGCAGCCGCGCAGCCGGTGCGACGATGCCGATCTTCATGCTGCCGGCTCCGGACCTATGCGAATTCGAATTTTCCCGCCATCCGGCACGTCTTTGAGCTGTCGCGCGATGCTGGCCAGGAAGCTGTAGTGCCGAGCGAGATCGGCCGGTTCGATGTTGTCGAGCTCCCAGCCGCCCCCCAGCATGGGAGCGATCTTGTAGCTGTAGCACTGACCTGGACCGAGCCGCATGCCGGCGGCGACGCAGCGATCGACCAGCGGAATCATCAGCCAGGTATTGGCGTTCTGCCCGACATCGATGCGGTCGGAGAACTCGTCGCGACTGGCCGCCAAATAATTCAGCCGGTCGCCGCTGACGTCCAGCATGTGCACCGCGCCATCGTTCGTCACGATGAACAGATCGCCGAAGCGGTTGACCATCCACAGCGTGAATTCTTCCGGCAACAGAAAGTGCCAATCCGAGAGAAGCTCGGACCAGTCCTTGCCCTTCGGATCTATGAGATAGTCTTGAAGATTCATCCGCGTCCCGCGTGCTTGTCACGCCGCCAAGGGGCTTATAGCGTCCGGCGATGGCACAAACGAGACCTTACTTCTTCTGCGGCATCGGCGGCAGCGGGATGCTTCCGCTGGCGCTGATCGTGAAAGCGCGCGGCAGGGACGTGGCCGGATCGGACCGCGCGCTGGACCAGGGACGGCTGGCCGCGAAGTTCGATTATCTGAAGCGCGCCGGCATCGCGCTGTTTCCGCAGGACGGCAGCGGGATCACGAGCCGCGAGACCATCGTGGTCACCTCGGCGGCGGTGGAGGAGACCATCCCCGACGTGCAGGCGGCGCGGCGGGTGGGCGCCAGGCTGATGCTCCGCGCCGAATTGCTGTCGCAATTGTTCAACGAGGCGCCGAACGCCATCGGCGTCGCGGGGACCAGCGGCAAATCGACCACCACGGGCATGATCGGCTGGATCCTGCATGAAAGCGGGCTCGATCCGACGGTGATGAACGGCGCGGTGATGATCAATTTCGCGACGCCCGAGGCGCCCTTCGCCAGCGCGCTGGTGGGGCATGGCGACATCTTCGTCAGCGAGGTCGACGAGAGCGACGGCTCGATCAGCCGCTACAGCCCGCGGGTCGCGGTGCTGAACAATGTCGCGCTCGATCACAAATCGATGGACGAATTGCGCGCGCTGTTCCGCGCCTTTATCGGCAAGGCGGACCTCGCGGTGGTCAACCTGGACAACGACGAGACCGCGAACCTGGTGGCCGAAATGCCGCCATCCAAGCGGCTGACCTACAGCCTTTCCAATCCCAAGGCCGATCTGCTCGCGCAGGACATCGCGCCGCTCCAGGATGGCATCGCCTTCCTGGTCAGCGAACGCAATGGCGCGGCGCCGGTCGAGGTGCGGCTCGCGGTGCCGGGGCGGCACAATGTCTCCAACGCGCTCGCGGCCATCGGGGCGGCGCGCGCGGCGGGTGTCGAGCTGTCGGATGCGGCAAAGGCGCTGAACGGCTTCAAGGGAATCCGCCGCCGGCTGGAGATCGCGGGTGAGGCGAAGGGTGTGACGGTCTACGACGATTTCGCGCACAACCCCGACAAGATCGCGGCCACGCTGGCTACTTTGCACGACTTCCCGGGGCGCTTGCTGGTGATGTTCCAGCCGCATGGCTTCGGGCCATTGAAGCTGATGAAGGACCAGTTCATCGACTGTTTCGCGCGCAATCTGAAGGCCGACGACGTGCTAATCATGCCGGAGCCGGTCTATTTCGGCGGCACGGTCGACCGCAGCGTGTCGTCGGTCGACATCGTGCGTGGCGTTGAAGGGCGCGGACGCCATGCCTATGTGTTTGCGGATCGCGAGGCCTGCGGCGCGAAGCTGCTGGCATCCGCGCAGGCGGGTGACCGCATCATAGTGATGGGCGCGCGCGACGACACGCTGTCGCAATTCGCGCATCAACTGGTCGAGATGAGGCGGGCGGGATCATGAGCGGAGCGTCGGACAGCAAGCTTTCGCTCTTCCGCATCGTTCTCTTTTCGCTGGCTACTTTTTCCACCGCGCCGGTCGGCGTGGTGCTGTTCGTCTACCTGCCGCCCTATCTGGCGAGTCATGTGGGGCTTTCGCTCGCCGCGATCGGCGGTGTGTGGGCCTCGGTGCGCGGCGTCGATCTGTTCCTCGATCCGGTGCTAGGCCACGCGATGGACCGCACCGATACGCGCTTCGGCCGCTACCGGCTGTGGATCCTGGCCGGCGCGCCGGTGTTCATGCTGGCGACCTACATGCTGTTCCTGGCGCCCAAGGGCATCGGCGCCGGCTATTTCTTCCTGTGGCTGTTCATCCTTTATGTCGGCAATTCGATCCTGCTGCTGTCGTTCCAGGCGTGGAGCGCGACGCTGGCGACCAGCTATCACGAGCGCAGCCGCGTGTTCGGCATGGGGACCGCGATCGGCATCGCCGCCGCGGTGGCGACGCTCCTCATTCCGGTGCTGGGGCCGGCGCTGGCCGGCATGTCGTCGAACGAGGCGGTGCAGGTGATGGGCTGGGCGATCATCCTCTTGACGCCCCTCGGCGTCGGCATCGCGGTCTGGGCGACGCCGGAGCGCGTGAACCGGACGGTGACGCACCGTTTCTCGGCGCGCGATTATTGGGAGATCGTGTCGAAGCCCGAGGTGATCCGGCTGTTCCTGGCGCAGGTCGCGCTGACGCTGGGGCCGGGCTGGATGAGCGCGATGTATCTGTTCTATTTCCACGACGTGCGCGGCTATTCCCAGGCGCAGGCCTCCATCCTGCTGCTGCTCTACATCCTGATCGGCGTGGTCGGCGCGGTCGCCGTCGGCCAGATTGCGCGGCGGATCGGCAAGCACCGCACGCTGATGCTGACCACGGCGGCGTTCTCGGTGGCGCTGCTGACCATCCCGCTGATCCCGTGGGGCAATGTGTGGGCCGGCATGCCGATCATGGCGTGGTGCGGCTTCATGGCGGCGGGGTTCGGGCTGACGATCAACTCGATGATGGCCGATGTCGGCGACGAGATTCGCCTGCACCAGGGCAAGGAGCGCATCAGCCTGCTCTATGCCGTGCTGATCTTCGCCGCCAAGCTGACCGCGGCGGTGGCGATCGGGCTCACCTTTCCGCTGCTGGAATATTTCGGCTATGTCGCCAGGGAGGGCGCGCACAACACGCCGCAGGCGATCGCGGCGCTGCAGTGGATTTTCATCACCGGGCCGCTGCTGTTCGTGACGCTCGGCGGGGTGTGCGTGTGGGGCTGGAAGCTCGACGCCAAACGCCACGCCGAAATCCGCGCCGAGCTCGAGGCGCGCGATGCGCTGCTCGAGGACGCCGCACTGCTGACGGGGATCGGGTCGCGGCCCCATGCGGTCGTGCTGGCGGCGGAAGACGCGGCCGACTGATCAGGGCCGCGCGTTGTTCGCGGCCTTCGCGGCGTCGTTCTGGGGTTCGGCGTTGAAGCCCGATTGCGTGATCACGACGCGATAGACCGCACCGTCGGCCAGCGGCATGTAGTTCGCGTCGCCGAATTTGCGATCTTCCGTATAGAACTGCGTCAGCAGCCAATTGGTCCATGGCTCCGGCACATAGGCGTTCACCACCGGCTTGCCGGTGAGGTCGCAGGAGGTGATCGGCCGGCCATTGCCGCGCGCCGCCGTGAAATATTTGTTCGAGAGCTGGTCGAGCGTGTAGGTCGCGTCGAGGCCGAGCACATTCGCCCAGGCCTTCCATTTCTGCACCCGGCCGCTGATCAGCCATTCGTCGCCCTGCAGCTTGCAGGACTGGTCGGGGATCTGGCCGTCGAGGCGGTGGACGGTGACTTTGTAGAGGCTCTGCGCCGGATCGGTCGCCGCGACGCGGACTTCGGCGACGGGGCCTTCATGCGTCAGCCGCGTGAAGAGCTGGGTGTTGAGGCCGACCAGGCTGAGCGCCAGGCCGATGGCGCCCACCGTGGTGCCGCCGACGACGCGGCGGCCGGCGCGGCCATGCTCGCCCTGGAAAATGTTCCCGATGCCGCTGACCACGAAGAGCACGCCGAACACGGCCACGGCCGCCGGCGCCAACCACCACAACATTCCCACGTGCTACTCCCGCCAACGGACACCCCAGTGTAGCGGAGTTTGTGTCAAAATCCCGGTTCGGCACAGGAGAGTTCCATGAAGAAGGTCGCTTTGGTTACCGGCGCGGGGAGCGGCATCGGCCGCGCCGTGGCGGTTGCGCTGGCTTTGGACGGGTTCGCGGTGGTGCTGGCGGGGCGGCGGGAAGCGGCGTTGGCCGAGACCGCGGCGCTGACGCCCGAGGCGACGATGCTGCCTGTGCCGACCAATG
>Ga0265338_10010147_pt1 | contig 11107 bp, 7 predicted proteins | sample 42126metaG_FD_193579 | JGI IMG/M metagenome (GOLD analysis project Ga0265338, IMG submission 193579) | Rhizosphere microbial communities from Carex aquatilis grown in University of Washington, Seatle, WA, United States - 4-21-26 metaG | ecosystem: Host-associated > Plants > Roots > Rhizosphere >... | reverse complement strand
GCTGGTGGGGCGGGCAGGCATGGCGGGCTGGTGGGGCGGGCAGGCATGGCGGGCAGGCATGGCGGGCAGGAAGAGGCGAGAGGACGGCGTCTGAGATGGCTGGCATCACCAAGCGGGTCACCCGGCTGAGCGACGGCCGGGAGCTGATCTACTTCGACGACGCGGACTCCGCGCTGCCGGCGCAGCGGGTCGCCGACACCCGGGCGCCCGGCCCCCGGCCGGCGCTGCCCGAGCTGCGGCAGGACCCGCTGACCGGCGAGTGGATCTCGGTCGCGGCGGCGCGGCAGGACCGCGCGTTCCTGCCGCCGGCCGACCTCGACCCGCTGGCGCCCTCGTCGCCGGGCAACCCGACCGAGATCCCCGACCGTTACGACGTCGCGGTGTTCGAGAACAAGTCGCCGTCGTTCGGGCCCGGCCTGCCGGGCGCCGGCCAGGCAGCCGGCGACCAGGGAATCGGGGACCAGGGAATCGGGGACCAGGGAATCGGCCTTGGCCGGTCGCGGCCGGGCTACGGCCGCTGCGAGGTGGTCTGCTTCGGGCCGCGGCACGACGGCTCATGGGCGGACTTCAGCCTGTCGCGGGCCCGCACCGTGGTCGAGGCGTGGGCCGACCGGACGGCCGTGCTGTCCCGGCTGCCCGGCGTCCGGCAGGTGTACGTGTTCGAGAACCGCGGCCAGGACATCGGCGTCACCCTGCACCACCCGCACGGGCAGATCTACGCCTACCCCTTCGTCACCCCGCGGACGCGGCAGCTGCTCGCCTCGGTCGCCAGCTACGGCCCGGCGCTGATGGGCGACATCCTGGCGTTCGAAGCCAAGTCGGCGCGGGTGCTGGTGGCGGGCGAGCACTTCACCGTCTTCGTGCCGTTCGCCGCCCGCTGGCCGGTCGAAGTGCACATGCTGGCACACCGGCCGGTGCCGGACCTGGCGGCGGCCAGCGACGCCGAGCGGGACGAGATCGCGGTGCTGTACCGGCGGGTGCTGCGCGCCCTCGACCGGCTGTACAGCACCCCCACCCCCTACATCGCGTCCTGGCATCAGGCCCCAGTCGATACCGGAGCCGGCGCCGGGCGAGCCGGCATCCGCCTCATGCTCCAGGTCACCTCACCCCGCCGGGCCGCGGGCAAGCTGAAGTACCTGGCCGGCTCGGAGTCGGGGATGGGCGCGTTCATCGGCGACATCGTGCCCGAGGTAGCGGCCGCGCGGTTGCGGGAGGCCCTGCGTGGACTCGACTGACGGGGCCGACCCGGCCAGCGGCTTCACCCGGCGCTACGGCCGTTCCCCGGACGTCGTCTGGTCGGCGCCGGGCCGGGCCAACCTGATCGGCGAGCACACTGACTACAACGAAGGCCTGGTGCTCCCGTTCGCGATCACCGAGCGGACGATCGCCGCCGCCGGGCGCCGCGGCGACGGCACCATCCAGGTCACCTCCACCGCTTACCCGGCCAGCGCCGTCGCCCTGCTCGACCAGGCCGGCCCCGGTCAGACCGCCGGCTGGGCCGCCTACCCGGTCGGCGTCGCCTGGGCGCTGCGCCAGGTCCGGCCGCTGCGGCCGGCCCCGGGAGCCGACCTGTTCATCGACTCGCAGGTCCCGGCGGGGGGCGGGCTGTCCTCCTCGGCCGCGCTGGAGATGGCGGTCGCCGGGGCGCTGGCCGAGCTGTGGGGCCTCGACCTCAGCCCGGCCGAGCTGGCCCGGGCCGGGCAGCGGGCGGAGAACGACTTCGTCGGCGCGCCGACCGGGGTCATGGACCAGTACGCCTCGCTCCTCGGCCAGGCCAACGCGGCCGTGTTCCTCGACTGCCGCAGCCTGGCCGCGCGCACCGTCCCGCTGCCGCTGGCGGCGGCCGGCCTCACCCTGCTGCTGGCCGACACCGGCGAACGGCACGCGCACGCCGCCGGCGGCTACGCCGGCCGCCGCGCCTCCTGCGAGCGGGCGGCCAGGCAACTCGGCGTGCCCGCGCTGCGCGACGTCGCGCTGGCCGACCTGCCCCGGGCCGAGCGGCGCCTCGACGCGGAGACCTTCCGCCGGGTACGCCACGTGGTAACCGAGAACGCGCGGGTCGAGGCGACCGTGGCCGCGCTCGAGGCGGGCGCGCTCGACGCCGTTGGGCGGCAGCTGACCGCGTCCCACTACTCGATGCGCGACGACTACGACATCACCACCCCCGCACTCGACCTCGCGGTCGAGGCCGCCCTCGGGGCCGGCGCCCGCGGCGCGCGGATGACCGGCGGCGGGTTCGGCGGCTCGGCGCTGCTGCTGGTCGACTCGTTCCTGGCCGGCCGGGTCGGCACGGCCGTCACGGAGGCGTTCGCGGCGGCCGGGTTCGCGCAGCCGGCCATCGGGGAGATCACCCCCGGCCCGGGCGCGCGCCGCGAGCAGGGGAAACAAGAACCGTTAGCTTGCCTAACTAGGTTATCCTGAGCCGGTGCCTGGTCAGAAAAGTCACGGATGAGCCCACTCACTCCGCGCCGGCTGGCCAGCCGGGTGCTCCTCGACGTGACGCCCCTGCGCCGGTCGCGCGACTACCGGGCGCTCATCGCCGGGCTCGGCGCCTCCGTCATCGGCAACCAGCTGACCACGGTCGCGGTGCCGTTCCAGGTCTACGCGATCACCCGGTCCTCGCTCATGGTCGGGCTGGTGTCGCTGGCCCAGTTGTTCCCGCTGATCTTCGGGTCGCTGCTCGGCGGCTCGCTGGTCGACGCGATGGACCGGCGCAAGCTGCTGCTCATCGTCGAGTCGCTGGGCGCGCTCGGCAGCGCCGGCCTGGCGCTCAACGCCGACCTCGGGCCGGCCCTGTGGCCGCTGTTCGTGTTCCCCGCCGCCCAGGCGTCGCTGTCCGGCCTGGACAGCTCCGCCCGCAACGCGATGCTGCCCGCGCTTGTCGGCATGGAACTGCTGCCGGCCTCCAACGCGATCTTCCAGTCGCTGTTCCAGACCGGCGCGATCGTCGGGCCCGCCGTCGCCGGGCTGCTGCTGGCCGGGGCGGGGGTGCACCTCATCTACTGGCTCGACGTGCTCACCTTCCTGGCCGCGATCGGCGCCGTGCTCACCATGTCGCCGCAGCCAGCCCCCTCGGCCAGCCAGCCGGGGGCCGGGCCGGGCCGGCCCGGCTGGCGGTCCACGCTGGACGGGCTGCGGTTCGTCCGCCGCTCCGAGCCGGTCCAGGGCGCGTACCTCATCGACGTCAACGCGATGGTGTTCGGCATGCCCCGGGCGCTATTCCCGGCCCTGGCGGTGACCGCCTTCGGCGGCGGCGCCGCCACCGTCGGCCTGCTCTACGCCGCGCCCGGGGTCGGCGCCCTGGCCGGGGCGCTGACCAGCGGCTGGGTCGGCCGGGTGCGGCGGCAAGGGCTGGCCGTCATCTGCTCGGTGCTGATCTGGGGACTGTCGATCACGGTCTTCGGCGTCGCCCGCTGGCTGCCGCTCGCCCTGCTGCTGCTGGCGGTGGCCGGCTGGGCCGACGTGCTGTCGGCGGTGTTCAGGAACACCATCATCCAGTTCGCCGGCCCGGAGGGGATGCGCGGCCGGCTCATGGGCGTGCAGATGGCGGTGGTGGCCGGCGGCCCCCGGCTCGGCGACCTGGAGTCGGGCGCGGTCGCCACTGCCTTCGGCGACACCGCGTCGGTCGTGTCCGGCGGGCTCGCCTGCGTGGCCGGCACCCTGCTGCTGGCCTGGGCGCTGCCCGGGTTCACCCGGCAGCGCTCGGCCCTGCACCAGGCGGAGCGCACGGCCGGGGAGACCGGGCCGGGGGCCGGCACCGAGCTGGACGAGGAGATCAGCCGGGCGGAAGCGGCGGCCAGGGACGCGGCGCTGACCGAGGAGGCCGTCAAGGCCGGGGAGGAAGCCCCCGTGTTGCCCGCCGAGCAGGCCGGGCAGTCGGCCGAGCGGCCCTAACGACCGCGCCCGGGTTACGCCGCCAGGCACTGGAGGCGCGGGAGACCGCGCGGGGGTCACCTGGCACCCGTTCGGGATTATCCCCTGGTTCAAGCCGGCCGGGAGCGGGCGGCGGGAGACCGCGCGGCGACGCGCCGCTAAGATCCCATTTATAGGTACTTGTCATGGCAGAATGCTTATTCCAGGTAGGCGGGATATGGGTGGTTCTACCTAAACCGCGCGCGGAGTTCGGCTTCACCGTGACGTGACGTTGCGCTTAGTGATATCCCTGGGCAAGCGGGTCACCCCGGCCGGTACCGGACCCGCGCACAGCGCGTCAATGTTGGCGGTGAATGGTCAGTGGCCGGACGTTTCCCACAAGGCGACTACACCGACCTCGTCGGCAGGCAAGACGAGCTCCGCCATATCGGCGGAATACTCGCGGACCGCCGCCTGGTCACCATCGTCGGGCCCGGCGGCGTCGGCAAGACCCGGGTCGCCCTGGTCGCGGCCGCGCAGGCCGCCGCTAGCTACCCGGACGGGCCGTGGATCGTCGAGCTGTCCGGCCTGCGCGACGCCGCGCTGCTGCCCAACACCGTCGCCAGCGTCCTCGGCCTGCCCGAGCAGGACTCACGGTCGGCCCTTGACTCACTGCTCGAGTACCTGCGCGACCGGCGGCTACTGCTCATCCTCGACACCTGCGAGCACGTGCTCGACGCCTGCGCCGACCTCGCCCAGGCGGTGCTGCGCGAGGCACCGGGCGTGTGCGTGCTCGCCACCTCGCGGCAGCCGCTCGACATGGCGGCCGAGCACACCTTCCCGATCGGCCCGCTCCCGGTGCCGGAGGGCGACCGGCCGGCCTCCGGCACCGGCAGCGGGGACGCGGTCGAGCTGTTCACGCTGCGGGCCGCGGCCGTCGTCCCCGGCTTCGAGGTCACCGCCGACAACGCGGCCGACGTGACCTCGGTGTGCCGGCGGCTCGACGGCATACCGCTGGCGATCGAGCTGGCCGCGGTGCAGCTGCGCGCGCTGCCGTTGCCCGAGCTGGTCAGCCGGCTCGACCACCGGTTCGCGGTGCTGGCCGGCGGCAGGCCCGGCGCGCTGCCCAGGCACCAGACGCTGCGCACCGCCATCGTCTGGTCGCACGAGCTGTGCGCGCAGGCCGAGCGGCGGCTGTGGGCGCGGCTGTCCGTGTTCGCCGGGTCGTTCAGCCTGGGCGCCGCCGAAGAGGTCTGCGCGGAGACCGCCCTCGAGCGGCCAGACGTGGTCAGCGCGCTCATCGGCCTGGTCGACAAGTCGGTCGTGCTCCGCGAGGGCGAACGCTACCGGATGCTGGACACGCTGCGGGAGTTCGGCGCCGAGCAGCTGGAGTCGTCCGGGGAGCTGGCCTCCTGCCGGGCGCGGCACATCTCGCGGTACCTGGCCAAGGCGCAGTACTTCGGCGGCCACTTCACCGGAGAAGACCAGATGGACCGCTACCACGAGCTGCGCGAGACGCACGCCAACCTGCGGGCCGCGCTCGAGTACGCGCTTGAGCCCGGGAGCCGGTCGGCCGAGCCGTTGCTGGCCGGCTCAGCCGGGGGCTCCGGCGCAGCGGGGCCAGCAGGCGGGCCTGCCGCGGTGGCCACCGCGGTAGCGCAGGACGACCGCTGGCGGGCCGGCACCGACCTGGCCTGCTCGCTGTACGGCTACTGGCAGATCTCCGGCCTGCTCAGCGAGGGCGGCTACTGGCTCAGCAAGGCGCTCGACGTGTTCACCGAGCCCGGCCACGAGCGGGCTCACGCCCTGGTCAGCCGGGGATTCCTGCGGTCCTTCCAGGGAGACGGGCTCAACTCGCTGGCCGACTGCGAGGCCGGCACCGCGATGGCACGGGAACTGGGCGATGACCCGGTCGCCGCGCGCGGGTACGCCTACCTGACGCTCACCCTTACCTTCCTCGGGCGGCACGACGAGGCGGCCCGGGCCGGCGAGAAGGCCCGGGCCCGGCTGCGCGCCTGCGGCGACGTGTCGGGCGAGCTGATGCTGCTGGCCATGCTCGGGCACATGTACCAGCTCGCCGGGCGCCCGGCCGAGTGCATCGCGGTGTGCGACGAAGGACTGCGAATGCTCGGCCCGGACAGCCGCGAGCAGTGGATGCAGAGCTACCTGCTGTTCGTGTCCGGTGTCGGCCTGTTCCAGCTGCCCGGCCGAGAAGCGGACTGCGACACCGTGCTGCGCAAGGCGCTGGCCGGCAAGCAGGCACTCGGCGACGTCATCGGGATGGGGTACGCGCTCGACGTGCTCGGCTGGCTGCAGCTGAAGCTCGGCTCGCCCGCCAAGACGGCGTGGCTGCTTGGCGCGGCCGACCCGTTGTGGGAACGCGGCGGGGGCGAGCGGTTCAGCGGCACCGTGATCATGCTGGGGCTCCACGAGCAGGCCGTCAGGGCGGCCCGGGACGCGCTCGGCGGGCAGCGGTACGACGCCGAGCACGCGGCGGGGTCGGCTTACGTGCGACGGGTACTCGACGCCAGCCCCGGGGGCGGGGCGTTGCGGCTGCAGGTCCCCTAGCGGCAAACCCCGCCGGGCACCGGGGCAGGGTGGGTGACGGCGACGCGGTGCGAGCCGCAAGCGCCCGCGCCGCCGCCACGTTCCTGGGGTGAGTGCGCGGGGCCGGTCATCGCGTGCCCGCCGCGTACTCGTCGCCGGCTGCGCGCGGTAATCCCGCGGTGACCGGAATTTCATTGTCCATCAGGACGACGGCCCGGGCGCGGACATAGACGAGGACGTTTCCGGATTTTTAACGGTGGCGGTGCTGTGGTGGCCCGGGTAGTGGGGCGGGAGCGCTGGGTGGGACGCAGGGGCCGATCGGTTTGACCGGATGAGTCCCGGGCGGGGGCGGTGCCCGGCGGATGTTTCCGGAAGCGGGCGCATTTTGAACTTTTCCCCGGGGTAGAACGTCTTACCTGGTGAACTGTGAAGGACGGCAACCGGAAGGCCGGTGTCGCGATGGACGTGATGGGTGTTACGCCGCACCCGTTCCGGATGACCGCAAGCGTGCCCGATGACATGCTGCGGCTGGACGACGGGGACTGGGCCGCCTGGTCCGGGGTGGCGTGCGCGGCCGACGGCGGGCGGGTGTCGGTGGTGCTTGTCTCGATCGCGGTGACGCCGGTCGACCTGGCGTCGCGGCAGCCGGGTGACGTGCTGGCGAGGGTGCTGGCGGCCCGCCACCTGGCCGGGGCCGGGGCGGCCGACGAGTTCACCACGGCCGGCGGCCAGCCGGCGGTCCGGGTCAGCCGCACGGTGACGCAACGGCTGCGCGGGAAAACGGTGACAACGGGGCAGGCGCAGGCGCTGGTGGTGTTTCCCGGCGCCGGGGCACTCGGGGTGGTCAGCGCGATCTGCCCGGACCCGGCCGACCTGGACCGGGCGGCGTCCCTCGTCATGCGGATCGCCGCGCGGATGACCGTCACCGCCGCCCCGGCGGCCGCCTGACCCGGGGCGCCTGACCCGGGCCGCCCGCGCAGGCCGGACCGGACGCGGGCGCGCCGGCGGCGGTGCCGTAGAATAAACGCGAGCATAGGTCGCTCGGTGCGCCGAATAGGATCCCGCGGACATCGGTTTGCAGAGGGCGTGGCGGTAACTGACCACGCATGACCGGCGAGTTCACGATGACCGCCGCGGCTAGCGACCGCCTAGTCCTGGAGACGATTTTCCGTTGACCGCCATGCCCGCAGAGAGTTCTGCCGTGCCCGGGCCCGCCACCAGCTTCGCCGCGCTAGGAGTACCCGCGCCGCTGACCGATGTGCTTGACGAGCAGGGAATCACCGCGCCGTTCCCGGTGCAGGCGGCCACCTTGCCCGACGCGCTGGCCGGCCGGGACATCCTCGGCCGGGCGCAGACCGGCTCGGGCAAGACCCTTGGCTTCTCCCTCCCGCTGGTCAGCCTGCTGGCCGGCCGCCGCACCGCCAACCGGCGGCCGCGCGGCCTGGTGCTGGTGCCCACCAGGGAACTGGCCACCCAGGTGACCATGGTGCTCAGGCCGCTCGCCCAGGCGATGAACCTCTGGGTCACCACCATCTACGGCGGCGTCTCCTACGGGCCGCAGGTGAACGCGCTGCAGCGCGGGACCGACATCGTGGTCGCCACCCCGGGACGGCTGGCCGACCTGATCGGGCAGGGCGAGTGCGAGCTGTCCGAGGTCGAGATCACCGTCATCGACGAGGCGGACCAGATGGCCGACCTGGGCTTCCTGCCCATCGTCCGGCGGCTGCTCGAGACGACACCGGACGGCGGGCAGCGGATGCTGTTCTCGGCCACCCTCGACGCCGCCGTCGACGTGCTCGCCCGGCGCTTCCTCAGCAACCCGGTACTCCACTCGGTAGACGAGAACTCCTCCCCAGCCGAGATCGAGCACCACGTCTTCACCGTGGACGCCCCCAGCCGGATCGGGGTGATCGCCGCGCTGGTCGGCGGCGAGCAGCGGTCACTGGTGTTCACCCGGACCAAGCACGGCGCCGAGCGGCTCGCCCGCCAGCTCACCGAGGCCGGCATCCCGGCCGCCGAGCTGCACGGCAACCTGCGGCAGGGGGCGCGCTCGCGGAACCTCGACGCGTTCTCCGGCGGCCTGGCCCGGGTAATGGTGGCCACCGACATCGCTGCCCGCGGCATCCACATCGACGCCATCGACCTGGTGATCCACGCTGACCCGCCGACCGAGCACAAGGCGTACGTGCACCGCTCGGGGCGGACCGCGCGCGGCGGCGCCAACGGAGTGGTGGTCACCCTGCAGACCAAGGCACAGGCGCGCGACGTGACCGCGATGATGGGCAAGGCCGGCATCACGCCGCACGCGGTGGTGGCGGTCGACCCGGAGTCTGGCCAGCTGGCCGAGATCGCCGGGCCGCCCGCCGCCCGGGTGTCGGTCACCGGCAAGGTGTCCGCGCTGGTGCAGCCGGAGGACCGGCTGGCCAGCAACAACCGGCCCGGAGTGGGCAAGCCCTGGGAGGGCAGGCCGCGCCGGAACGGTCGGCCGCGCAGCGAGCGGGCCCCCGGGCGCAGCCCCCGCGCGCCCCGGCCGCAGGGCCGGGACGACCGCGGCGATCGCCCGGACCAGGGCGCCCGGAGCTACCCCGCCGGACGAGGCGACCGGGACCACCGCGGCGGACGGAACGACTGGGCCCCCAGGGCTGACAGGGGCGACAGGGCTGGGCGCTACGACCGGCCGGCCCGCGACGACCGGCCGGCCCCGGCCCGCGACGACCGGCCCTATCGCAACGACCGCGGGTACGGTGGCGACCGGGGTTACGGTGGCGACCGGGGTTACGGTGGCGACCGGGCGTACCGTGGCGAGCGCGACTCCCGGCCGCAGGGCGGCGGGCGGCCGCAGTCGACCGGGCGGCCCGCGGCGGGCGGGCAGCCGCAGGCGGGCGGGCGGCCCGTGGCGGGCGGGCAGTCGTTCCGCCCGCGGGCAGGGCGGCCGCAGGGGGGTCCTGGCGGCTATGCCGGGCACGCGGGCCGGGGACAGGGCGGTCATTTTGGCGGATCGTCCAGTCGTTCCGGATATTCCGCTGGTCGCGGTACCGGGGGCAAGCGACGCGGCTGACCGACCCGCGATGACATTTCTGACATATCTGCCCAGGCAGCTGGCCTGCGGGCGGGGACTTTTTTTCCGGTAGGAGAACGCCGACCTGCCACCCGGATGCGGTAGATTGGCCTTAGCCGTTGGCGGGCTTTGCGATCGGAATTCGCTCCAGATTCAACTAAGTCCCGGTGCTCTCTTGAGTGCCGGTCTTCATTGAAGCAAGGAAAATTGGCGATCGTCTCCCAGGTTTCGTACGATGGCGGCCATCATGGCTGATCCGCGTGAAGTGCGCGGGTCTCAGGCTCTTCCAGAAGGACATACAGCAAAAATGGCTCAGGGGACCGTAAAGTGGTTCAACGCGGACAAGGGCTATGGCTTCATCGCCCCCGACGACGGTAGCGGTGACGTCTTCGTTCACTTCTCCGCGATCGAGGCGAGTGGCTACCGCAGCCTTGAAGAAAACCAGAAGGTCGAGTACCAGGTGACCCAGGGGCCAAAGGGGCCGCAGGCCGCGCAGGTGCGGCCCGTCTGACTGGCATCGCAAGACGGCGGCGGGCTGCGCTGAGCTCGCGGCTCGCCGCCGCTCCTGCGGCCCGATCACGGCAGGAAACCTAAGCGACACGGGTTAAGTAGTCGCAATGACTCCGGGGATTCATCCCGGAAAGCTTCCGAGATCCTTTGATTTCGGAATTCGCGGGGCTCTGCAATGCCGCCCGGCCCCAATGCCGGGCGGCATTGCAGGCGGGATTGCGATGACTCGTCATTGAGCCATCGCGACCCGGCGTTAGCACGGTCCGGCGCTCACACCACCTCAGGCTCATCAGCCTGGAAGGTGAACACGTGATGCCCGATGCGCAGCGACCAGCCCGGCGGCAGCAGAGTGCCTTCCAATCCGATCCTGGTCCAGTCCGGGTCACCCGGGCCGCCGATGAAAGTCCCCTGAGCCGACGAGGCATCCCGGACAAAGACGGTGCTGCCTACCACCGAGACGTAGGCGTGCACCCGGGAGATCAGGTTGTCCGGGTCGATCAGCCGGAACGGCTCCGCGTCCCCGTTGCGCACCGAGGCGTCGTTGGTGGGCTCACGGCCCAGCACGTACGGCCGGTCGAGCACGAGCACCTGGCCGTCCTGCGAGCGCAGGGTGCCGGCGCCCTGGCCTCCCCCGCTGTGCTGCCCGCCGGAGGCGCCGTTGGCGTGCTCGTGGCCGAACGCGGGGGTCGCCATCGTGGGGGCCGGCAGCCCGGCGCCGGGCGCCGGGGCCGGCTCCTCCACCGGCAGGTACGACTCGGCCGGCTCGTAGGAGTGGGCCGACTCGTACGGGGCCGGCTCATACGGGGCCGGCTCATACGGGGCCGGTTGGTAGCCGGCTGACTCGGCCGGGGCGGCTGGCTCGTAACCGCCGGCCGGCTCGTAACCGCCGACTGGCTCGTAACCGGCGGCCGGCTCGTAACCGGCGGCCGGCTCGTAACCGGCGACTGGCTCGGGGGCGGGCTCGGCGGGCGGCTCGGGGGCCGGACCCGGCTCCGCCGGCTCACCCGCGTCCTGCGGGACCGGTGTCCACTCCGGCTCCTGCCTGGCCGACTCGGCTTCCGGGACCGCGGCCGGGACCTCGGCCAGGACCGCGGCCGGGGCCGGCTCGGCCGGCACCTCGGCCGGCGGAGCGGCCGCGGC
>Ga0265338_10010146_pt1 | contig 11110 bp, 4 predicted proteins | sample 42126metaG_FD_193579 | JGI IMG/M metagenome (GOLD analysis project Ga0265338, IMG submission 193579) | Rhizosphere microbial communities from Carex aquatilis grown in University of Washington, Seatle, WA, United States - 4-21-26 metaG | ecosystem: Host-associated > Plants > Roots > Rhizosphere >... | reverse complement strand
GGTCCTGACCGAGCTCATCGTCGCTCTCGGGCATGCGCTTCTTCTCGAGCCAGATCGTGGAGGTGAGGCCCAGGCGCTCGAGGAAGCCCTGGTCGCCGGCGCGGACCGCGCGGCGCGACGACGGCAGAGCGACCGGCGCGCTCGGGGCCGGCTGCGCGGCGGAGCCGGCGGCCGCGGCGGCGGCGGCGGCCTGCGCCTGCGCCGAGATCGGCGCGACGGCGGCGTCGATGCCCGGTGGAAGGCCGGCCGCCGGGCTGATATCGGGCAACTCCGCCGACCGCGTGGGCGCGGAGGCCCTCGTCGTCGGGGCGCTGCCGGCGTCGAACGCGCGCCCGGCCGCCGCCCAAGCATCGAGTCCCGGGGAGAGCAGGGTGACGGCGGCGGCGAGGACCAGCGCGATCGAGGACTTCATGTGACGATTATACGCCCCTCCTTCCCGGCGCCCCTTGGGCCCGAGGGCCCAACCGCCCCTCGGCAGAGGTCCCAACCGCCGTAGGCTAGGGGAAACGGCTAGTCGGCGCCCAAAAGAGTGTTGCTAGCAACAGTCTTTTCGGTTCAGCTCAGCGACGGCGCCAGATGGCGAACGGCACGCGGAAATCGGCCAGCGCCATCAGCACGATGACGGCGGCGGCGACGTAGAGCGTCGCCGCGGTGGCGAAGTGCGCCATCATCCAGCCGAAGAGCAAGGAGCCGGCGACGGCGAAAGCCAGCTGATAAAAGGAGATCGCGGAGAAGACCTTCCCCATCGCCTCGGGCAGCCGGTCGCTGAGGACCTTCTGCTGCAGGCTGCTCCAGATCGCCGTGCCGGGGCCCTGCAGCAAGAGCGCCGCTCCCATGCAGGCCACCGACACCGGCAGAGAGCTCGTGAAGAAGACGCCGAGATAGAGCAGCCAGCCCACGCCGTGCATGATCGAGCTCCAGCGGCCCTGGCGCTCGAGGCGCGTCATGCCGGTCAGCGCCTCGCGCCTGGCCTCCGCCAGCGCCGCCGGTCCCTGCTCGCGCGCCCAAGACAGCACCGCGTCGACCGCCGGCGCCGCCAGCGGCTTGCCGCGCGCCCGCCGGGCCGCGTCGAGCAAGGCCACGCCGAAGCCCGGCAGCGGATCGAAAGCCGGATCGTCGCGCCACCGCCCCGCGTAGTCCGCCAGCACCGCCTCGCGCGCCGTCTCGGCGGCCTGCGCCTCGAGCGGCTCGGCGGCGCGCAGGCGCTCGAGGGCTTTGGACCACGCCAGCGCGGGCTTGTCCTTCGAGAGCATCATGGCGGCGGAGGCCAACCCGGCGCCGATCGAGGACGCCGCGAGATACCAGCTGAACGCCGCGCCCTGCTGCGCCTCCGAGAGCCCGGGCAGCTGCGCGATGTAGCGCGGCAGCGCCGAGAACACGATCGGGTCGGCGAGCATGAGCGAGAACGTGGAGAAGAGCAGGTTGAGCTTGAGGAAGCGGTCCCCCCAGATCTTGCGAAAGCCGTCGGCGAGCTGGACCCAGCGGCCCTCGCGCTTCTGCACGACGACGGGCAGGCCGGAGAACACCGCCGGCACGCCCGCCTGCGTCGCCGGCTCGTCCACGTCGACGAGCAGCACGGGCGAGCCCTTGCGCGGCCCGGCCAGCACGCGCCCGACGCGCACGCCGCGCACGCCGGCCACGCCCTTGAGCGCGGCGGACAGCTCGCGCTGCGCCTGCACCAGCGCGTCGCGCGGGATCTTGGCCGTGCCGAAGAGGACGGCGGCGCCGAGGAGCAGGATGCCGTAGACGGCGTAGGACAGCGCGTTGCCGGACAGCGGCCCGAGATGCGCGTCCACGGCGACGATGAAGGCGCCCGCGGCCAGCGGCGCCGCCACGCCCACCACGTTCAGCACGAGGTTGAACACGGCGTTGGCCCGGTTGTAGTAGGACTCGTCCGGCCCCAGGACTCGGGTGAACGCCATGTAGCCGGCGTTCATGCCGACGGCCTGCAGCATCCCGGCGAGGAAGATCGCGATGTTGAAGGCGGCGACGAAATAGAGGCCGTGGAAGAAGAGCAGCGGGACGGAGAACATGAGGATGGCGCGTCCGACGTGCGTGAAGATGAGCATCGGCGTGACCGGCACGGCGTCGAGCGCCGGGCCGAACGCCAGGTTGGCGACGAGCTGGGAGCCGGAGTTGAGGGCGCGGTTCTCGGCCACCCGGTTCTGCAGCTCGGGCCGCGGCGCGAGGAGCTTGCTCAGCGAGGAGTAGTGGAACTGCTGGCCGATCATGATCAGCGCGTTGGCCCAGGTCAGCTTCCAGAACGCGCTGTTTCGGGCCGGATCGGGGAGCACGGGCTTGGCCCATGCGCTCCGAACCGCCCCGAACAGCCGCGCGCCCAAAGAAGAACCCCGGCTTTCGGCCGGGGTTTTCTCGGGGGCGGGCTGCTGGAAGGCCAGCGGCGGCGCCTGGCTCCCCCCGCCGCCGGATGGGGGCGGCGGGTTGCTTTGCGGCGGGTTCTGATCGTGGCCCAGCGCCTGGGCGAACTTCAGCAGCGTGAGGATGCGCAAGGTCGTGTCCGGATGGTCGATGAAGAGGTTCTGCAGGAACCCGTCGCCCGGCCCGAACGTCAGCTCGAAGGGATTGCCGGCGGGCATGGCGCCCGCGTCCTGGAGCTGCTTGAGCGGGTTGACCGTCATGATGGGGGCCGCGGCGTTGAGCCGCGGCAGGTCCATCGCGTTGAGCTGCAGCTTTCGCGGCCGCCAGGTCATCAGCAGGCCGAGCGCCAGCGCCAACGCGGCGGGGTCCTGAGTCAGGCGCGCCCCGTCCTCGTCGGCCTGCGCCTCGTTGTTGCGCGTGCCCATCAGCTGGACGAGGTTCATCGCCAGCGGCCCCCACAGGAACGCGGAGACCTTCACCAAGAACGGCAGCGACGCCACGGCGCCCGCCGAGATGGGATCGAAGAGCATGCGGCGCCCGTCGTCGTGGCGCTGCGGCAGCGGCTTGCCGAAGACGACGCGGCTGGCCAGCGCCTTCGCGTGGCCGACGGTCCAGAGGAAGCCGTAGCTGACGAAGGAGACCAGCGAGTTGAGCGCCGCTCCCACCGAGCCCGTCACCATGTGGCGGTCCATGACGTGCGAGAACTCGTGCCCCAGCACGCCGGTGAGCAGCCGCTCGCCCAGCGCCTCGAGCTGCGGCTTGTCGGCTCGCATGACGGCTTGGGCCGCGTCCTGCGGCGTCGAGCTCAGGGTGACGCCGGGGATCGTGCCGACCAGGGCGATGCGGAAGATCTTGTACGAGTCCGCGTCGGCCGTCTGCGAGCCGAGCAGGCGGACCAGGCTCTCGCGCAGGTTCTCCGGGTTGAGGACCATGTCCTCCATGCCCTCGGTGACGCCGACGGTGGCATGATAGGGGCTTCGGCCCGTGGCGAAGGCGTTGGGCCCGGCCCCCATCGAGCCGGTGACGCGCACCATCTTCGGCATCGGGATCGGCGTCTTGCTCTTGGCGACGAGCTCCTTGTTGATGCGCTCGCGCAGGGTGCTCATGACGCGGAAGAAGACGGGCGATTGATCCCTTGTCGTCGGCTTGGCGCCCATCACCTTCTCGACGAGCTCGCCGGAGAACCAGAACTGCGCCCCGACCATGACGAAGACGAAGGCCGCCGTCTTCCACATGCTGGCAATGCCCACGACGTGGGCCAGGCCCATCACGGCGGCGACCTCGAGGCCGAGGATGACGAAGGTCTTGGCCCAGTGGTACGTCCGCGGCCACTGGCGCTCCATCGTCTCGTCGAAAGACGGGCCGGACGCCAGCTTCTCGGGCCGGGTGGACGGCGAGGCCGCGGAGGCGGGCAAGAAGCGCGCCAGCAGCATCTCGGTCCACATCGCCGCGCGCTCGGGCGCGAAGGCCAGCACGAGGAACGTCAGCGGGCTCGAGAAGCCCGTGGCCGCCGTGTACGCCAGCAGCGCGAAGTAGTGCAGGTTGAAGTTCGTCGCCAGGCCCATGAGGTTCTTCTGCAGCGGCGCCTTGCGGTCCCACGTCGGCATGCCCGTCTCGCCGAAGAGCGTCCAGACGCCGAAGGCCACGTTGGACCAGACGGCGGAGTAGCCGGTGGTCAGCGCGAAGACCACGCCGGTCATCAGCCAGTTGAACGACGGGAAGCGGAACTTGCGCAGCGTGCCGAGACCCGAGAACGGCGCGCCGGTCTCGGCCGAGTGGATGAGCTGGACGAGGAAGAAGGCCACCGTCGTCATCGCGGGCAGCGCCATCATGCCGATCATCGGAGCGACGCCGATGAGGCCGGCCGCGCCGGCGCCGAGCAGCGCCGGCACGCCGAAGAGCACGCCGCCGCCCAGGACGACGTCGACGAGGCGCACGCCCGAGAAGACGCCGATCGTGGTGCCGACGCCGGCCAAGCCGACGAGCGGCAGCACCGCGGCGGCCGGTCCGGCCAGCGTGGCGGCGAAAGCGCCGCCGACGTAGGCCACGGCGACGGCGCCGAGATACGCGCCCACGGCGGCGTCGAGCAGCCACTTCACCTTCTTGAGGCGGGGCGAGTCGTGCAGGTAGAGGCGATAGCGGGCATAGGCCGCGGCGGGGATGAAGGCGACGCCGGCGGCGATGGCCCAGACGGCGGCGAACGGGACCAAGCCGAAGACGGTCGGGGCCAGGGCCACGGCGGCGGTCTGCAGGCCGTAGACGGCCCCGCCGACCGCGGCCATGCGCGCGAGCATGGCGACAAAGCCCAAGGGCTTGGAGCTCGAGCCGCGCGGGCCGTCGCCGTTGGTCGAGGGCTTAGGGGGCTGAGGCGCGCGCGACGACGCCGAGGACTTGGGCGCGCCGGCGGGCGAGAGCAGGGAGCGGCCGCCCTGAGGGTCGTTGGCGGCCTCGACGGCGAGGGCGCCGGGCATGCGCACGCGGCCGCCCAGCAGGATCTCCTGGGCGTTGCGCGCGGCGCCGGCGGCGTCGGCGTCGGCGCTCGCCGGAGCGGAGACGGCCTCGAGCTGCGGGGCGAGGTCCTTGGCGGCGGCCTCGACGCCGGCGGCGGCGGCGGCTTCCCCGGAGACCGGCGCCGCGCCGGCGGGAGCGGAGACGCCCGGCGCGGCCGCGGAGGGCAGCTCGAGGGACGGCGCGGCGAGCGGAGACGCCAGGGATGGCACCGCCGGCTCGCGTCCGATCGCCGCCCCCGCGATGGGCGCCGCGGCCGGGACGCCGCCGCGCATGATGTCGGCGGCGGCGGCGTAGCTCGCCAAGCCGGGCGACAACAGCACCAGAGAGAGTGTGAGCAGCGCGGCGAGCGTTTTCTTCATGGGATTCTCCTGGCCGCGATTCTAGGAATGACGCCTCCGGGCCAGCGTGAGCCCAAGGTCCCAGCCGGGGACGGCAAAGGGCCCGGGAGCGCCGGGGACTTAAGTCCTAGACGGCGAAATGCTTCGCCTTGAAGTCGGCGAGGACTTCGGGCAGGGTGCGCCGCGGCGTGTCGTAGCGGCACAGCCAGCGGTCGCCGTGCGCCGCCATGGCGTTGACGGCGCGGCGCACGAGGCGCGGCTCGAGGCGGCGGACGAAGAGGACGGACGGGCCGTAGTAATAAGGGAGCTTCTGCTGCTCGAAGTGGCCCGTGAACCAGGCCGGCGTGGCCGTCAGCAGCGAGAACTCGCGGTCGTCGTCGATGCGCGCCTGCACGACGGCGCAGCCGTCAGGCGAGCGCGGCGGATAGGCCTCCGAGATCGACGCGGAGACGACCTTGCAGCCCGTCGTCTTGCGCGGGGGCTTGGCGGGCGCGGCGTCGGGCGTCGCCTCCCCCACCGAGTTGTAGTAGCGCAGCCAGTAGCCGCCCATGTCGGCGGCCATGGCCTGCGCGGCTTCGGCGACGTTCTCTTGGTCGAGGCGGCGCACGAAGAGCACGGGCGCGCCGAAGGAGAACTCGCTCTGCTCGAGCCAACGCGCCGGCTGGTCCGGCGTGGCGACGAAGAAAGTCGACTCGCCCCCGTCCTCGAGCCCGGCGCGCAAGCCGGAGCCGGCGGACTCGGGAGAGAGCTCCTTGTCCGCGGGGACGAATTCGAGCGACCGGATGCGCGCGGCCGGCATTATGGCGCTGATTCTACCAATAGGGCGACGCCAGGGCCAGCTACCGGTCCAGCGGGTCCTGCGACATCTGCTGCATGAGCGTCCGGTTGGCCTCGGGGATCGCCGTGGCGGACCAGACCATCAGGCCGATGACCCAGACGAAGAAGACGGCGATGATGAGCAGCGCGGGCACGACGTCGCGCCACGACCGCGCCGGCGGCGTCATCGCCTCGATCACGCGGCGGGCCATGGGGGCGTTCAGGCCGTCGAGCACGAAGGCGTTGGCCATCCGCGGGTCGGCGTAGCCGCCGACGCTCAGCGTCAGCGCTCCCGGGGCCGCCCGCTCCATGTCGCGGTCGGTGTCCTTGCCGGTCTCGGGGATGTCCCGGCCGCTCAACTGGGCCGCCTTGAGGATGACGGCCTCGACGTCCGGCGTGCGCCCCTTGGGCAGCTGCGGCCGGTACATGCTGTCGCCCATGATGACGACGTCCGAGGCGTCGAGCCTCGCCAGCTCGAGCAGCCGCTTGATCGCCCGCGCCTTGCTGAGCTTCGAGAAGTAGACGTACGGGGCGTCCTTCTCCGGGTTGTTGGCGAGCTGGCCGTGCGCCTCGTACGGCAGCTTCTCGCGGGCCAGCTCCTCGCTGAAGATCTCGGCCACCTTCGTCACGACGGAAGCCGGCGTGCCGAGCTTGACGATGATGACGTGGCCGTACTCGTTGGCCTTCGAGGCGACCAGCGAGGTGCCGAGGGACTCGAGCCGGGCGACGGTCGCTTCGGCCGCCTTGTCGATGGCGTCGCGCTCGGCGCCTTCGATGGCCTTCTCCTTCTCGACCAGCTCCGGCGCGCCGTCCTCGCGGTATCGATAGATCTTGCCGCCCTTGTCCGTGCTGACGAAGATCCCGGCGCGGTCCTTGGCCGGGATCGAGGAGAGCGTGTCGAAGGCGGAGTCGGTGCCGGGCTTGCTCGTGTCCGGACGGTCCGTGACGGCGGCGAAGGTCTTGCCGGCGCGGCGCAAAGCGACGATGCGGGCGACCGTCTCCGGCTCGAGCGGGCCCGAGCGGAACTTCACGAGCGTGTCGTCGATGTCCGAGAGCAAGGCCTTCTTGCCGGCGGCTTCGCCGAGAACCTCGCGCGTCAGCTCCGGCCCGGCCACGGGGAGGCTCGCGACGACGCCGTACGTCTCGGCGATCGAGCTCAGCGCGCGGCGGCGAGCCTCATACGTGGAGCGGGTGACGATCTTCGGCTGCGGCCGCGGCGCGGGCGGCTCGGCTGCGGCCTTCGCGCGCGGCGCCGTGGCGGCGGAGAGGCCGGACACGCCGGGCTCGGCGGCGGAGCCGGCGACGACGGACGACCCGCCGTCGACCTTGCCGCCCTCGAGGATGGCCTGGGCGTTGCCCGCGGCGCCGGCGGCGTCGGCGTCGGAGGCGGCCGGCTTAGAAGCCGCCTCGAGCTGCGGCGCGATCGCCGCGGCCTTCGCCTCGATGGAGGCGGCCGCCGCGGCCTTCGCGTCGGCGGCGTCCGGAGCGAGCGCGCCGGGGATCAGCGCGTCCGGCCCGACGGCCTCGGCGCCCGGCAGGACGGAGACGGCGCCGCCCGGCGCGGCGACGGCCCGCGGCAAGGCGGGCAGGTCGACGGGCTTTTCAACGGCGGCGGAAAAGGAAGCGGCGGCGGCGAGCAGCAGCGCGGCGAGGGCGGCGCGATAGCGGAACGGGTTCATCAGTGACGCATCTCCTTGGTGGTCTTGAACAAGCGGGGCGAGAGTCCGGGCAGCAGGCGAGCGGCGGCGAAATAGGCGGCTCCGACGGCGAGGCCGGCCGCCGCGATCACGCCCAGCGAGAACGGGAAGGCCGGCGTGACGAAAGCGGCCAGCGAGCTCAGCGCCGCGACGCCGAGCGAGATGCCGGCGTTGAGCACGGAGCTGTTGAGGCCCATGACCGGCCCGATCTGGTCTTTCGGCGCGCGCTGCTGCAAGTACGTGATCAAAGTCGTGAAGGCCGGCCCCCAGAAGTAGCCGACGGCGAGCAGCGCGCCCAGCATCACCGGGACGTTCCCCCACAGCAGGGCGGGCGCCGCCGCCGCGCCGAAGCCCAAGCCCAGCAGCGTCAGCCAGCCCTTGTCCGAGACGCGCCCGGCCAGCGCCATCGAGCCGGCCGCCGCTCCCATCGCCGCGGCCACGACGGCCGCCACGACGAGGGCGCCCGCGGCCGGCATGAGGGCCGGCAGCAGCCCGGTCGCCATCCAGTAGCCGGCCAAGCCGCTCAAGCCCGCCTGCAGGAAGCGCTGCAGGCCCACGCGCCCGATCAAGGGGACGCGCGTCTGCGGCAGCTTGACCAAGCTCGAGATCGACAGCAGAAAGCCGAAGAACATGGCGCCCAGCATCTGGCCGTTGAGCAGGCCCGAGTCCGCCCCTCCGAGGAGCTTGGCCATCGTCGGGATGGCGAAGTTCTGCACGGCGTAGAAGACGAAGGCGCCCATGCCGACCAAGCCGATGGTCCCCGCGATCGCCTTATCCTGACGCGCGAGGCTGAGGAACTTGTCGGAGAGCAGCATCCATACGGCCAGCGCCACGGTCAGGGGCACGGCGGTGTGGAAAGCGACGAAGGCGACCGCTCCGGCCGCGGCCAGCAGCGGCGGCAGGCGCCGGCGCAGCCCCTCGAGCAGAGGCGACGCGGAGAAGACGGGCCTGGGAGCGGCCGTCGGGGCGGTTTGCGCCGCCTTCGCCGCGGCGGAAGCCGGCGGGGCCTCCTTCTTCGGCGCGGGCAGCAGGAACCAATTGAGGGGCAGCACGAGCAGGATGTGCGCCGCGGCGGCGACGACGAAAGGGATCATCAGGCTGTGGCCGTCGACCCAGTGGCCCATGCCGAGCATCAGGCCGAAGATCACCTGGATCGCGTAGGCGCTCAGCTGGAAGACGGCGTTGACCGTGCCGAGGTTCTTGAAGCCGAACAGCTGGCGCAGGTACGCCCCTTCCGTGGTGATGATGGAGGCGAGGACAAAGCCGTTGGCGGCGGCGCCGATCAGCAGCGTCCAGAAGTTGAGAAAGCCGAAGGCGTAGAACAGCGGCACGTCGAGCAAGAACAAGCCGCGCAGCAAGGCGTTGAGGGACATGCCGGCGCGCGGCGACAGCTTGCCCGCGAACTTTCCGACCACGAGCCCGGCGCCGATCGTGACGACGGCGCCGAGCGAGAGCACCGTGCCGAAGCCGGCCCCGCCGATGACGCCGGTCGCCAGCGCCGGGTACGCGATGGTGGTGCCCACGAACGTGATGATCGAGATGGAGCGGCTGAGCATGAGGCCGGTGAACGCCTTCCAGTCCATGTCCGGCATCGCCGGCCCCTTGGGCGCCGAGGCGGCGCGCGCCAGCTCCATCGCGGCGGCGTGGCCCGTCTTGTTCCAGACGAAGACGCCGTCGAGGCGCGGGTCGGCCGAGCCGCCCACGGCGATCGCCAGCGCGCCGGGCGCGGCCTTGAGCATCGCCGCGTCGCCGCTGCGCTCGCCCATGAACTGGTCGCCGACGATCAGCGTCTTCTCCGGCGCGACGTCGTTCCAGAGCGCCAAGCGCGAGACGGCCCGGCCGAGGGGGCGCAGCCAGGAAGGCAGGCGCTCGACGTCGCGCAGGCGCTCGCGGCGGCCGAGCAGGAAGCGCGTGCCGAGGCTCTTGTCGTAGCGGGTCACGTAGAGATAGGGCTCGTCGCTGTCGTCCACGGGGCGTCGCGCCGACACGACCGCTCGGATGCCGGAGCGCTCGAGCTCCGCCCGCACGAGCTCCCCCGCCTTCGCCACGGCCGCCGCGTCCGTGCCGACGGGCAGCGGCAGGAAGGCGTCGTAGTCGCTCAGGGCGGCCGCGGAGGCTTCCGGCCGCGCGCGCCGCAGCGCGGCCACGATGCCTTGCCGCTCCGAGGCCGACCACGAGGAGGCCCGCCAAAGCGTGACGGGCCGGCCGGCCGCGTCGAAGGCGAGCGTCTCGGCCCCGCGGAAGGCGCCCACGGTCACCGCGCTCCGCTGCTCCGGACTGAGCGTGGCGAGCGCGTCCACGATGCCCGCCTCGCCGGGGCGCAGGCCGCGCGCGGGGCGATCCGTCGTGATCATCGTCTCGACGCCGCTGTCGGCCAGCGCCTTGAGGACGGCGCCCGTCTCGGCCGACGCCGGGGCGCCGTGGGCCTCCAAGGTCCGGTCGTAATCGAACTCCGCCGCCTGCGGCTTGTCCGCGGCCAGACGTTCCAGGATCTGCCGCGCGTGCTCGTCGGAGACGGGCGGCAGGCTGACGATCGTCCCTTGCTCGGCCAGCCGGCGCAGGGCCAGGCGCTTGATCTCGTAGTCCGAAGCCGAGCCGCCGGTCTCCGTGCCGAGCTCGCGCAGGGCCAAGCGGGAAGCGTCCGTGCTCAGGTCGGCGATCGCCTTGACGGCGGAGCGCCGGTCGGCGTCCGCCGCGCCGGGGTCGCGCGCCACGGCGGACAGCCGCGCCACGTCGAGCTTGACCAGCCCGGAAGGCGAGCGACCCGGGAAGGAAGCGGACGCGGCCGAGGGCGCGTCCGGCGCCGCCTCGGGCTTGGCCTCGGAAGCGTCGAAGAACGAGCCGAGCGCGCGGGCCTGCTCGGAGCCCCCCTGAGCCTTCTCGAGCGCGCCGGCCTCGAGGCGGGCGCTCTCGAACGCGGAGACGGGGGCGCGAGCGGCCGCCTCGGCGGCGGCGGGAGCGGGAGCGGCGGCGGCCTCGGCGCCGACGACTTGGGAGACGGGCAGAGCGGGGATCTCGGCGGAGGAAGGCGCCGACGTCGGCAGGGCCGCCGCCGCCGGAAGCGACAAGGCCGGGATGGTCCCGGGAACGCGGCCGCCCTCCGTCTCCGCGGCCAGCGCCTGATACGGGGCGAGGCCGGGCGACAGCAGGACGAGGGACGTCACGACGACGCCGGCGAGCCAGCGGCGGCCGCTCTCGATCATCGGCGAAAGTATATGAGGAATAGAAGCGCGGACCCTGGGCCCTCGGGGCAGGAGGCCGCGGACAATGGGCCCACCCCGGCGCGAAGGCGGTCTCGGCCTACTTCTTGGCCGGCGGCTGGCCCAGATCGGGCAGCAGCTTGGGCGCCAGCCAGTAGAACGCGCCCAG
>Ga0265338_10010145_pt1 | contig 11110 bp, 5 predicted proteins | sample 42126metaG_FD_193579 | JGI IMG/M metagenome (GOLD analysis project Ga0265338, IMG submission 193579) | Rhizosphere microbial communities from Carex aquatilis grown in University of Washington, Seatle, WA, United States - 4-21-26 metaG | ecosystem: Host-associated > Plants > Roots > Rhizosphere >... | reverse complement strand
CAATGGTATTGCGCTCTGCCGCCGAAGCGGCCACGCCGAATGCCAAGCATGCACTTAACGCCGCCAAAGCGCAGCGGCTGGTGAATGTCATATTTTCCCTCCCGTATGAACACTAATGGGAACGCGGCCAACCACGTTGACCGAGGCGCGCCATAAAACCTCTGCCGTGAAGGCCCGTCTGACCGGCAGCTTCGAGCCATAACGGTCATTGAGCAGGCTGTGGACGGCGCTGATGCAGATATCGTCCCAGGGTATGCGAATGGTGGTCAGCGGCGGCGCGGTGTAGCCGGACAGGTCGAGGCCATCATAGCCGAGCACCGACACATCGCCTGGAACCGAGACACCGGCCTGGTGAAGATGGGAGAGGGCGCCCGATGCGGATTCGTCGCTGGCACAGAACAGCGCCGTAAATCCCCGGTTACGGTCCAGCAGCATGGCTGCAGCGGCGCGCCCGCCTTCGGGCGAGAAATGTCCGCACACGACAGGAATGCGCGCCACATCGGCGCCGCGCCGCGTCAGCTCGTCCATAAAGCCGCGCATACGCGCGACATTGTCCAAAGAGAAGGTGTTGCCTTCGATCGCGGCAAAGCGGCGATGACCGGCATCCCACAACGTCGCCGCCGCCAGCTTTCCGGCTGCTGCATGATCGGGCGCAAAGCTGCGGGCCCGGTAGCGCGGCACCATGCGGTTCAGCATCACCAAATGCGGGCGGGCCTCGAGCAGCTCATTGATATCGCCGGTCTTGAGGGCCGTCGCCATGATCAACAAGCCGTCACAGCCATGCTCGGCCAGAAACTGCACGCCCTGCAGGACTTCTTCGCGCTCCTTGGCGGGCTCGCTGCCGACCGCCACCATCATTCGAAGGCCATTTTCCCGCAAGGTCATGCAAATTCGGTTCAGCATGGCCGCGTAAAATGTGCCGTGAATCACAGGCATGTAAACGCCAATGGTCTGGGATCGGCCCGATGGTAGGGAGCGGGCGAGGTGAGACGGTCGATAATGCAGTTCTTCAATCGCCTTGCTGATGCGCTTGGCGGTTTTTTCGGAGACGGGGCCACTGGCGGCAATGAAGCGCGACACGGTGGCGACGCCAACGCCGGCGCGCTTGGCAACATCCTTGATCGTGGCCATCGTTCTAATCCCAAAGGCATCTTCGGGCGAAAATGCCCGCCCCATGCCTCTCCGTTATAATGCAGAACCGGTCGAGCAGGGGCAATAATTCGCGCATTGTGGAACCGCTACCATAAACGGGACTGGAAATTGGCATGGCCAATTGTCCCGTGTCTCCAGCTTCAAAAGAAGGGCTCTGATATCGTTACCATGGCATTATAATCAAGGAATTATCGATAAAATCGCGCTTCTTTCACGCCGTCATGGGATCGTTTTCGTCTGCGCCTTGTGTGGCAAAATGCCGACATGTCTGACCAATTGTGGTACCGGTTCCACAATTTGATTGACGAGACGCCCGCGCTTCGCAACGATAGCCTCGCCGAATGAATCGCGTGAAAGTCAAGCAATCGATTCCGGCGGGGAGGGCGAAAATGAGCACGTTGCGGGCCAAGGCTCTAAGCGGATTGTTTGCGCCAAAGACTGTCAGTTTGAGCCGCACATTTCACAGCGGCTGCAGCAGGACCAACCGCGTCACTGATCGAAAGGGCTTGGCAACTTAGCCGTCCATCCGTCTCACAAGGGCGCACCAAATCAATGATGCGCGTCCAAAAACAAGAATCTGACCTTACAGAGGGGAATAGCATGAGGAAGTTACTACTCCTATCGACGGCCCTGTCCGCAGGCGCTTTGATGGGGCCATTGGCTCTCGCCCAGGCGAACGAAGACACGATGGAAACCGTCGTTGTCAGCGGTTTCCGCCAAAGCCTTGAAGCAGGCTTGAACTTGAAGCGCGACGCCATCGGCGTCCGCGACTCGATCATTGCCGAAGACATCGGCAAATACCCGGCCGCGAACATTGCCGAATCGCTGGCCCGCGTTCCGGGCGTGGTGCTGAGCCGCGACGGGTTTAGCGATGAAGGAAGTCGCGTCACGGTGCGTGGCTTGAATTCCACCTTTACGATATTGACCCTCAACGACACGCCGATCCACACCACGACGGGCTCCAATATCAGTGCCTCGGGCGGCGGTACCAATCGCGGCGTTGATCTTGACGCCTTCGGCGCCGACCTTTTTAATCGCGTGGACTTCTACAAGTCCCCGGAAGCCACTCTTCCGGACGGCGGCGTCGGCGGCGTGATCGCCATGCACACCTCACACCCGTTCGACTACAAGGAAGCTCAGTTTCACTGGAGCCTCGGCGAATCGGTCAACAGCTACCGGCAGCAGTTCCGGCCGCGCGCTTCGTTGACTGCCTCCAACACATGGGGCAATTTCGGTGCCTTGATCGCGTTGAACGCGTCCAAGACGGGCTACGCCAATGAAGGTTCGCAGGTTACTGGCATCGCCCAGTCGGTCAGCGAACCGGTGCCGACGAGTACCACGAACCCCGTGACGAAGTGCACGAATTTCAATAGCGTCAAGTTTGACTTCGGTCCTGGTACGACGGCTGGCTGCACCGACGCCCAGACGACCAGCACCTGGGCTGGCGTCGCCCCAGGCGCCAACCTCAACGGTTATACCATTGCGCAGATCCAGCAGGCATTCGAGCCGCGGTTTTTGCGCTCCTATGTCAGTTCGACCGACAGGACACGCTTTAGCGGCAATATTTCGCTCCAATACAAAACCGATCATCTCGACATCACCAACGATACGCTGTTTGCGCAACTGACCGATTCGCGCACCGAGAACACCTTCGGCATCTTCTTCCGTACCACGGGCCCTACCACTGCGGCGGGCTATGCGGCGGCGCAGGCCAACCCGGCCCTGGCGGGTTATGGCAACGACTCGGGTATTATCCCGATCCTGCCCACGATCGATCCCAAGAACAACAATCTCAACGGAACCTTCGGCAACACGGGCCGGTATAACGAAAGCCGCTTCTATGATCCGCGGACCCGCTATATCGCCGATTGGCTTACCGCCAAGTACGAGGTCTCGGATAATCTCACCGTGAACGCCCTGGGGTTCGCGCAGCTCAGCAACGCCTTCAATACGGACAATCGCATTGTCTTCGAGCAATTTGGCGTCACCACCGTTCTGGATCGCACCCAAAATGAAAAGCTGCCGAAGCTGACGGGCGATAAAGACCCAACCGATGCGACGACCTATCTCAACAACTCTAACGGAACATCCGGTTACGCGAAGTCCGGCAAGCTCAACGACCGCGGCATGACGGCCCGGCTCGAGGGCGATTACAAGCACGATGTCGGCCTCGGCATCATTAACAAGATCGATGTTAGGTTCGGTGTGTCGCTGGAAAGCCAGAGGCAGAACACCGAGACTCGTGATGCCACGACGCCCTTCCAGACCAAGCTCTTCGGCGGCTATACGCTTGCGAACATGCCGATCGGCTTGATCACCGTGAACCACATCAGTCAGATGAGCGATCTGTTCTCCGATCAGAACAATGCCGGCATGCCGACAAACTGGTTGAGCGTCCCGCGCTCGGTCATGTACGGGATGTTCAAACCGAACGCCCTGTCGCTGGCCCAGCCGTATCAGACGTCAAATTGGTTTGACACGACCGAAATTGTGAAGAGCTCGTTCGTGCAAGTCGCAACCGATGGCGAAGTCTTGGGCCGGCCGTTCCGCATCGGTGCCGGTCTGCGTTATGGCATAACCACCGTCTCCGGACACCAATATGCCGGCAACACTCCACAACACACGTCCAGCAGCTACGATGACCCGCTGCCTTCGTTGAGCCTGTCTTACGAACCCACCGACGATCTGGTTCTGCGTGCCGGGGTCGCAAAGACGATCACCCGGGTTGCCTTGTCCTCGATCTCCGGCGGTATTTCGATTGTTAACACCTTCAATGCGCAGGCCACTTTGCCCAATCCGGGCCTGAAGCCGATGCGCTCCACCAATGTGGACCTTGGGGCGGAGTGGTACTTTGCACCGCAGTCGGTTCTGTCGGTCGGCGTTTACTACAAGCAGTTGAATGGCCTTCCCAGTTCGGTAACGCAACACGTGCCGTTCGGTTCACTCGGCCTGTCGAGCTGCCTGTTGGCGGGCTCTCAGTTTGGCCTCCGCGACAGCAACAACAATCCAATCTATGATTCCCAGGGTTGTTGGCAGATCGATCCCAACTTGGATATGTCGGTGACGCGTCCGGTGAACCTCAATCCATTGGGTGTGAAGGGCGTCGAATTGGCCTACCAGCAGCCCTTCCTGTTCCTGCCGTCTCCGCTTGATGGTTTTGGCGTTATGTCCAGCCTGACCTGGTCGTCCGGCAACGCCTCCGGGCCGGGTTCGGCCTTTACGGCGAATAACCTGGTGACCTTGTACAAGCTGCCGATCAACGGTCTGGCCAAGTGGTCGTACAGCGCGACCCTTTACTATGAAAAGGGTCCGTTCTCGGTTCGTGGCACCTACAACTGGAATTCCAAGACCACGACCAACGGCGTCGGAAGTCAGGGCGCCGAACTCCAGCAATGGCAACAGGCGCGTGGCCAGCTTGATGCGTCGATCGCCTACGACGTGACCGACGACATCGAGTTCCGCCTCGAAGGTTCGAACCTTCTCAACGAAGTGACGTACCAGTTCTTTGCAGACCCGGCGACCAACAGCAAAATTGGCTCGCGCTATGCAGCGACTGGCATTGGTTCGGGCGGCAATGAAAACGTCACGTGGCAAGGCCGCACGTTCGTCTTCAGCATTCGCGGCAAACTCTAACTCTCCCCGTTGTTTCTTGGGGAGCGGCCATCACCGCCGCTCCCCTTTTTTTGCAAACCGAGTTGCATGCTGTGTTGTGGCGGGCGCACTCTCGCGTCAATTCCGCAAAATCTGCGGTGCATTTGATGAATAATTCGAGGGGGAGATGCGCGTGAAGAGGGTAACGGAAGTCCCGGAAGGACGTATTTCGGTTGGCGAGAAAATCGGCTATTCGCTGGGCGATGCGGCTTCGAATCTGTACTGGAAGACGTTCGAATTCTATCTGATGATCTTCTACACCGATATCTTCGGCATCTCCGCCGCGGCTATCGGAACCATGCTGTTGGTAACACGCCTTGCCGATGCCGTTGCCGATCCCGTGATGGGCGCCATCGCCGATCGCACCCAAACCCGCTTCGGCCATTTTCGCCCCTATCTGATCTGGTTCGCGCTGCCCCTAGCGGCCGCGGGCGTCTTGACTTTTACGACGCCCAATTTGAGCGGGGATGGCAAGGTCATCTACGCCTACATCACCTATTCGCTGCTGATGTTCCTCTATACCGCCGTCAATATTCCCTATACGGCGCTAATGGGCGTCATGACCTCGAATTCGAAAGAACGCACGGTCATCTCCTCCATCCGTTTCTTGGGCGCCTTCACGGCCGGCATCCTGGTCCAATATCTAACGCCCACCTTTGTGCATGTTCTAGGTCAGGGCAGCGACGTTCTAGGCTGGCAGCGCACCATGATTCTCTACGGCATTCTGGCCGTGGCCATGCTGATCGCCTGTTTCTTGACAACCCGCGAGCGCGTCACGCCCCCGCCGCAGCAAAAGGCCGACCTCAGCAGCGATGTGAAGGCTCTGGTGGCAAGCCGCCCTTGGCAGGTGTTGTTTGCCGTCATGATCTTGGTCTTGGCGGCACTGGCCATCAAGGGATCGGACGGGGCCTATTACTTCAAATACTTTGTTCACAACGAGCAGCTTCTGCCGGCCTTCCTGGTCTCCAATGGCTTTGCCTTCGTCGCCGCCGTCGCGGTGGCATCATTCCTGGCCAAGATATTTGGCAAGAAGGCGCTCTTCATGTTCGCCATCGGTGCTGGCGGCTTGGTGATCGGCGGCTTTTGGATGGCGCGCCCGACCGACATCACGGCGATCTTCGCACTGCAGATCGTCTCCAGTTTCATCATCGGCTTCAACTCGCCGCTTGTTTTCGCAATGTTCGCGGATGTGGCTGACGAAGCCGAATGGCGCAGCGGCCGCCGCAACACGGGTCTTGTCTTCGCCTCGGCGATCTTCAGCACCAAAGCCGGCTGGGCCATCGGGGCCTGGATGTTCGGTATGTTACTGAGCTTTTTTGGCTATGTGCCCAATGTGGCGCAAACGGCATGGGCGCTGTTTGGTGTGGTTCTGGCGACCAGTTGGGTTCCCTGCGCCTTGATGGTCGCAGCCGCCTGCTTGATGCAGCTCTATCCTTTGACCGAAGCGCAGATGGTCAAGATCGAATCTGACCTCAAAACCCGCAGGGGAGGCTGACATGCAGCGGGCCCTTGCAACAGCACTCCTTCTAACCGTAGCCGCGCTTTCACCTCTGCACGCCGCCGCTTGGGATGAGGTCAATCTCACCCTACCGGGATGGCATGGTGATGGCATCGCCTATTCCGGTTATCGCGTTGGGCAGAATCCGGATCGCGGCCTCTACCCCAGCCAAGCTCAAATTCTCGAAGATCTGAAATTGCTCGCCAAATCCTGGAAGGTGATCCGCCTCTACAGCGCCGATCAGCATGCTGAGGATGTCCTGGCCGTGATCGCGCGCGAGAAGCTGGTCTTGAAGGTAATGTTGGGCGTGTGGCTGGACGGCAAGCCCGAAAAACTCAATGCCAACAGCCTGCAGATCGTCCGCGCCATTCGCTTGGCCAATGCCTATCCCGATCTCGTCGCGGCCGTGAATGTCGGCAACGAAATTCTGGTCTCCTGGTCGGATCATCGCCTGACCGAAGACCAGGCCGAACGTTATGTCGCCACCGTCAAAGCAAGCGTGCACTGCCCGGTCACCATCGCAGACGACACGCTTTATTGGCGCGATCCGGCGGGCAAGCTGGCCAAGGATATCGACTTCATCACCATGCACACCTATCCCATGTGGAACCGCGAGGACATCGATACCGCGCTGGCCTCGACCATCCACAATTATGAGGCGGTTCGCGCGGCGCAGCCGGGAAAGACCGTGGTTATTGGCGAGGCTGGTTGGGCCACCTTTGCCGACAGTCCCAAGACGCTGCCAAGCGCCGCAACGCAGGCCAAGCAGCAGCGCTATTACCAGGAGCTGATCGCTTGGGCAAAAGCCTCCGGCGTCACCGTCTTTGTTTTCGAAGCTTTTGACGAACCCTGGAAAGGCAACGGCACCGAAGGCCATTGGGGCATTTTCGATGAAAGCCGCAAGCCCAAGCAAGTGATGGAAAGTCTCTATCCCGAATTGGTCACCGCGCCTAACCCCGCGCTCGAGAGTGGCGCGCAGACCCCACAAACAATTGAGCCCGGCGAGACGCCCGGCACGCGAAAGAACAAGGATTGAGTATGACTGCGCATTTTATCGCTGACGCCGCCGTGACGAGCCATCGCCACGAAGCGGAAGGCGATTTGGTTGATATCGGCGGTGAACCCTTTTTCCGCATCGTCCATTGCGATGCGATGCCGCCATTCTTGATGAGTTTGGTCAGCAGTTCCGATTTGTGGTTGTTTGTCTCGAGCACGGGGGCTTTAACCGCGGGTCGCCGCGATCCTGATAACACGCTCTTTCCCTATTACACCGATGACCGCACCCATGACAGTGTGGATCAAACGGGCGCCAAGACCATTATCAAGGTTGCTTGCGGCGCACGAACAGTGTTGTGGGAGCCCTTTTCGCCGCGCTACGAAGGGCTTTACCGCATCACCCGCAGCTTGGCCAAAAGCGTCTATGGCAACAAGCTGATCTTCACCGAAGTCAACCACGACCTTGGCCTGTCGTTTTCCAGCGGTTGGATGACGAGCGATCGCTACGGTTTCGTTCGTCGCGCCAGCTTGCGCAATCTGGCGGCAGAACCCGTCACGGTCACGTTGCTCGATGGCATTCAAAATCTCATGCCCAGCGGCCTGACGCGGCGGTTCCAACTCGAATACAGCACACTCGCTGACGGCTATAAGGAGAACGAACTTCACGCAGCGACCGGGCTTGGCCTTTTCCGCCTCAGTTCCATACCCGCCGATCAACCGCGTCCGCGCGAGGCCTTGCGCGCCACGACGGTTTGGTGCGAGGGCCTTGTGACGCAACGCCATCTCCTAAGTGCGGGGCAATTGGATCGCTTCCGTCATGGCAAGCCGCTCAAAGGGGAAAGCCTCAGCCGCGGGCAGCGTGGCGCTTATTTCATCGAGGCCGAACTTACGCTTGCCGCCAAGGCGGAAAAAGACTGGAGCTTGGTCGCCGATGTGGCACAGGACGCCTCAGCCGTCGCAGCGACTGTCGGCCTTCTGACCTCGGGCAGTGATTTGCGGGCCGCTTTGGATGAAGATATCACCCGCGGGACGGAAGCCTTGATCCGCATCGTGGCGCGCGCTGACGGTCTGCAGAAAACGGCCGATGCTCGCAACAGCTGGCGGCATTTTTCCAATACCTTGTTCAACACCATGCGTGGCGGGATTCCCGACCAGGATCGCGCCATCTCACGTGTGGACTTCAAAGCCTTCCTCGCAAAGGCCAATCGCGCTGCGGCGCAAAAACATGCGGCACGGCTGGATGGCCTTCCGCAGACGGTGGCGCGCGACGATCTTCTGGCTTTGGCACGGGCTGAGAAAGACGCCACTCTGGAGCGGCTCGCTTACGAATATTTACCGCTCACCTTCAGCCGCCGTCACGGCGATCCGAGCCGGCCGTGGAACATTTTCTCCATTGCAGTGAAGGGCGAGCATGGCGAAAAGGTTCTTAACTATCAGGGCAATTGGCGCGACATCTTCCAAAATTGGGAAGCTTTGGCGCACTCCTTTCCCGCCTATATCGAAAGCATGATTTTCAAATTCCTCGGCGCCTCTACGGCCGACGGCTACAATCCCTTTCGCATTATGCGGGATGGCTTTGATTGGGAAGTGCTCGATCCCGACGATGCCTGGACGCATATCGGTTATTGGGGCGATCATCAGGTCGCCTATCTCTTGAAATTGCTGGAAATCGCAGCGCGCTATCATCCCGAAACACTGCGCGATCTGTTGACGCGCTGTCTCTTCACCTATGCCAACGTGCCCTATCGCATCAAATCTTACGAGGAGATCCTGCAAGACCCGCACGCCACCATCACTTTCGATGCGAAGCTTGATGGTGATATCCGCAAGCGCGCCGAGGCTATGGGCGCCGATGCCAAGACGTTGCTGGCACAGGACGGCACGCCCATCCACGTCAATCTCGCCGAAAAGTTGCTGGTGGTGATCTTGGCGCGGCTCTTCAATTTTGTGCCCGAGGCTGGTCTTTGGATGAACACCCAGAGGCCGGAATGGAACGACGCCAACAATGCGCTGGTCGGTTATGGCGCCTCCGTCGTCACCCTTTGCTATCTCCGCCGCTTTCTGGCTTTGGCGCGCGACCTTTTTGCCAACGCACCGGAACGCGCCGTCGAAGTTTCCACGCCAATCGCCGAGGCCTTTGGCCGCGTGGCACAGATCCTAGCGGCCAACATCGGGCTCTTGGCGGATAAGATTTCCGATAGCGATCGCAAAGCGATCCTCGATCGCCTCGGCGCTGCTGGCAGCGATTATCGCCGTCAGCTTTATGACAGCGGGCTCTCGGATCGCACGCCGCTGCTTTGCGCCAATCTGGTGGCGTTTTGCGATACCGCGACGAAATTCATCGATCATTCGATCCGGGCCAACAAACGCGAGGACGGGCTCTATCACGCCTATAATCTGATCGAGATCGAGGGTAATGGCATTGCCATCCGGCGGTTGCAGGAAATGCTGGAAGGTCAGGTCGCCGTCCTCAGCTCGGGCGTGCTCGCGCCGCGCGAGGCTGCGGATTTGTTGGACGCCTTGCGGATGAGCAAGCTCTATCGCCCCGATCAGAACAGCTATCTTCTCTATCCGGATAAAATTCTTCCGGGATTTTTTGCAAAGAACAACATCTCCGCAGCTCAACTGGCGCGGTCGACGGTTTTGACCTCCATGGTGGAGCGCGGCGATCACCGTATCGTGTCGCGGGATATCAACGGCATCGCACACTTCAATGCGGCTTTCTACAACGTCACCTTGCTCGACATTGCGCTCACCAAGCTGGCCTTACCGCGAGAGGATCACGCTGCAATTCTTGGCTTGTATGAAGAAGTCTTCCACCACAAGGCCTTCACCGGCCGCTCGGGCGCCTTCTACAAATATGAGGGCCTCGGCTGCATCTATTGGCACATGGTCTCCAAGCTGCTGCTTGCGGTCCAGGAGGTCATGCGCCGCGCCAGCGGTGAAGATGCTGCCGCGCTAGAGCGTCTGCGCCAACACTACCGCGACATTCGCGATGGGATCGGGGTGCACAAAGAGCCGTCGGTCTATGGCGCCGTGCCGCTCGATCCTTATTCCCACACGCCGGGCTTTACCGGGGCTCAGCAGCCGGGCATGACCGGGCAGGTGAAGGAAGACATCATCTCCCGCTTTGGCGAAATGGGTGCGGTGGTGAAGGACGGCCAATTGCAGTTTTCGGGTGCGATGGTCAGCCGTGATGAATTTCTCACGCAGCCCGGGCGGGTCGCGTTTTGCGATCTTACCGGCGAGATGCAGTGGTTTGATGTGGCAACAGGCTCGCTTGCCTTTACGATCTGTCAAACGCCCGTCATTTTGCATGCAGGTGGCGCGCCCGCCATCGACATTGTGATGGCCGATGGCACGAAAACGCAAATCCAAGGTCTCGTCCTCGACGCCGAAACCAGCGCCGCTGTGTTCGAGCGCCGTGGTACCGTCCAACGCCTGGAGGTCTCTTTCGGCTTTGCACCGGAGCTTGGTGGCTAAGCCTGCTTTGCCATCAGTGTCGGGTCCTCTACCACAATGATAACGCTGAGAAAGCGTGGTCCATGCACGCCCTTGATGCGGATCATCTCGATATCGGCGGTAGCGCTGGGGCCGCTGATCCACGTCACCAAACGCGGCGGCTCAGGGAAGCGGGCAAAGTATTCCGGCAGGGTTTCGACGATCTGGCTGCTGTGCAATATAATCAAATGCCAATCCGGCAGCAGGGAAAGCACGCGCCGCCCCTCCTCTGGGCCATGATGCAGCGCAATGGTGCCGGAATCGGCGATGGCACAGGATGCGGCGGTCATGACACCATCTGCAGCGTCGATC
>Ga0265338_10010143_pt1 | contig 11110 bp, 5 predicted proteins | sample 42126metaG_FD_193579 | JGI IMG/M metagenome (GOLD analysis project Ga0265338, IMG submission 193579) | Rhizosphere microbial communities from Carex aquatilis grown in University of Washington, Seatle, WA, United States - 4-21-26 metaG | ecosystem: Host-associated > Plants > Roots > Rhizosphere >... | reverse complement strand
CTTGCCGGTGAGCGAGGCGTAGGAGGCCACCCGGATGAGCGCGCCTTCGAGCCGGCGGACATTGGTGCGAATGCGATTCGCCAGAAAATTCATGACGTCCTCGGGCAGTGTAACGCCCATGGACTGCGCCTTCTTCTGGAGGATGGCCAAGCGCATTTCGACGTCCGGCGGCTGCAGATCGGTGACCAAACCCCATTCGAACCGCGAGACGAGGCGGTGTTCCAAGCCCTGGATTTCACTGGCCGGGCGGTCGCAGGTGAGCACGATTTGCTTGTGCGCCTCGTGCAGCGCGTTGAAGGTGTGGAAAAATTCCTCCTGGATGCGCTCCTTGCCGGCCAGGAACTGAATGTCGTCAATCAACAGCACGTCGGTCTGGCGGTATTTCTTCCGGAACTTGGCGAGCTGGTTGTTTTGAATGCCGTCAATGTATTCGTTCGTGAATTTCTCGGAAGAAAGATAGGCAACACGCGCGCCCTTCTTGTTGACGGCGACATGCTGTCCGATGGCGTGGAGCAGATGGGTTTTGCCCAGCCCGACCCCGCCATACAGAAAAAGCGGGTTGTAGGATTTGCCGGGCGCCTGGGCAACAGCCAGAGCGGCGGCGTAGGAGAAATTATTGTTGTTGCCGACCACGAACGACTCAAAGGTGTTTTTGGGATTGAACGGCAGCTCGCTGTTGGCGGTGCGTTCGTGTCCGGCTTCGGCGGTTTTGGTTTTGACCGGGGTCGGTGAGAAGGTGGGGGACGTCGGCGCATTCCCGCTCGCAATCTTGAATTTGACCTGGAGCTGCCGGCCGGCGGCGATGGCAAAGGCATCCTGCAAGAGGCTGAGGTAGTTGTCCTTGAGCCAGACGCCGCAGAATTCGTTGGCTGCTTCAAGGGTGACGTGGTTGCCATCTATGGCCGAAGCCCGCAGCGGCGCAAACCACATGTTGTAGGTGTCATTGTTCAGCTTGGAACGAAGATGTTCCCGGGCAGAACTCCAAATTTTTTCAGCTGAAAGTTGCATTTACACTTTGTCAAAAAGGCCGTTTTTCAAGCGGTTTATTCACCTGACCCCAAAAACGAGGTTGCTTGCTGATTTCCATCAATGTTCGCCCTGGCAAAGCGCAATTGCCTTGATAAAGCAGACATTCGTTCATCCATGTTCGCCAAAAACTTCATTTCATTTTAGAAATAAATGGCTTATTCACAACACTTTACAAAAGTCAAAACCCACACCGCCACCGCGTGTCTGGTAAAAATGATAAGACGCCCCAAACAAATTGAATTAACGAGAGCGTTTTATGCAATTGGAATGAAAGTTTCTAGGATAACATATTAACTTTTATTCACGAGTTATTCACAGGCGGCCGAAATCAGGGTTTTGGTTGTTTTTTGATAAACAATTTTTGATTCAGACCGCTTGCTCACCCGCCTCGCCAGTTCGAATGCGAATGATGCTCTCTATGGCACTTACAAAAATTTTCCCGTCACCAATTTTGCCGGTCTTGGCCGCCTTGACGATGGCCTCCACAGCCAACGCGGCTTGGGCATCCGCCAGCACCACTTCGATCTTCACCTTGGGCAGAAAGTCCACCACGTATTCGCTGCCGCGATAAATTTCCGTGTGTCCTTTTTGGCGGCCAAAGCCCTTAACCTCCGTCACCGTCATTCCTTGAACCCCGAGAGCGGACAGCGCAGATTTTACGTCCTCCAGCTTGAATGGTTTGATGATGGCCTCAATTTTTTTCATACATCGTCCCTTTGTTATTCTGAACGAATGTTAACAGCCACCCCGACCCTGTAAACAGGAATTTTTACCGGCGCAGGTTGCGATGGCTTAGTCAAACACCGTGTACGGAACATCACTGTCCCGCCTGGAGTCAATTGCTCTCCCAAACAAGCGATTACCCCGATTTCATCGCTTATACTCCGCGTAGACTGCGGCTGAATAGACGTATCCCAGCCACGTGCTCCGATTGCAGGGGGGGGGTACTGGATATGCTTTGAAAAGCGGCCTAAAAATTGGATTGAACGATTAGTCCGGAATCCGCCTCTAATCAGCAAAGGGACAATGTTAATTTATACTTATACTTTATAAACCATATTTGACAAAAATTAGAAGTTATGATTAACTGGTGTCAGTGCAAGGCGGAATAGAAGGAGGCGCTTGCACAACGTTCTTTGATTTTAAAGGTTTTCGATCCGGGTTTGGTACAGGCCTGGATTCGAGATTTCTCCATGAGCCTACGATGTACTCATCGAAATTCCCCGGGTCTCTCGGTCATCCTCTGACTGATTGACCCGGTTTTTTTATCTGGTGGTCCCGGCGATTATTAGCCTTGGGCACTCGTTGACACTGCTTTTTCCCGCTGTTACCGTTCGCCCTTTCTATCATGGCGATGGATTACAAAAATACACTCAACCTGCCGCGCACAGACTTTCCCATGAAAGCCGACCTGGTCACCCGGGAACCGGCCCGGCTCAAGCAATGGCAGGATGCCGGCCTTTACCCGAAAATTCAGGCGGCGCGCGCGCACGGGGAAAAATTCATTCTGCACGACGGCCCGCCCTTTGCCAACGGCGACGTCCATATCGGCACCGCGCTCAACAAAATCCTCAAGGACATCATTATCAAGTACAAGACCCTGCGGGGTTTCCGGGCGCCGTATGTACCGGGCTGGGACTGCCATGGCCTGCCCATCGAGTTCAAGGTCGCACAGGACATGCGCAAGGCCGGCGATACCAGCGCCGATGCCGCGACCATTCGCAAAGCCTGCGAAGCTTACGCCCGCAAATACATTGACATTCAACGCACGCAGTTCAAACGACTCGGCGTCCTGGGCGATTGGGACAACCCGTATCTCACGCTCAACAAGGAATACGAGGCTGATGAACTGCGCCTGTTCGCCGACATCGTGGCCAAAGGCTTTGTTTATCGCGGCAAAAAACCGGTGTACTGGAGCATCCCCTGCCGGACCGCGCTGGCCGAGGCTGAGGTCGAATACCATGACCATGTCAGTCAGAGCATCTATGTGAAATTTCCCGTCATCGGCCAGCAGAACACGTTCATCGTGATCTGGACGACGACGCCGTGGACATTGCCCGCGAACCTTGCCATTGCCTACAACAAGAATTTTCAATACTCCCAAATCAAAGTTGGCGACGAAAAATTTATTGTTTGCGATCGCCGTTTAAACGATATAGCTGCGCAATGCGGTTTGAATGAATTTCAAATCGAGCGATCTTTGTCCGCCGAAGAACTTGCACACATTGAATATCATCACCCTTTTTGCCCCAGGACTGGTCATCTGTTCCCTGCCGCATTTGTTGACGATTCTACGGGCACGGGTTTTGTACACATTGCGCCCGGTCATGGTCTGGATGATTACAATCTTGGGCGACAAAACGGCCTGCCAATCTACTCGCCAGTCAACGATGACGGTGCACTTGCGTACACAAACGAATTGCCAGCGGAACAGCAAATGCCCGCTGAACTACTTGGTAAATCCATTCTTGAAAAGCATGGTAAAAGCGAAGCAAACGAAGCTGTCCTTGCTTTACTGCGCGAGAAAAATGTTCTGCTTCATCAAGAAAATTATACGCATAGCTATCCATATTGCTGGCGCAGCAAAACCCCGATCATCTTCCGCGCCATGGACCAGTGGTTTATCAAGATTGACCACAACCAGTTCCGCGAACAGGCGCTGGCCGAAATTGACCGTGTGAAATGGATTCCTGATTGGGGTGTAAACCGCATCAAAAGCGCCGTACAAACCCGCCCGGACTGGTGCATCTCGCGCCAGCGCACCTGGGGTGTGCCCATTCCCGCATTCTATGATGCCCAAGGCGAACCCATGCTCGACGCCCAGATCGTCCGCAACACCGCCGATTTGATTGAAAAACACGGCTCGAACGTCTGGTTCGAGAAAACCGCGGCCGAACTTTGGCCGCTGGTAAAACCGAAGGACTGGAAAGGCCCGGAAGCCGTCGTCAAATCCAACGACACGCTGGATGTCTGGATTGATTCCGGCTCGTCCTCGCGCGCGGTCATCGCCCGACGCCCGGAAATCCGCGGCAACGGAAAACCGTTCCAAGCTGACGTTTATCTCGAAGGCAGCGACCAGCATCGCGGCTGGTTCCAATCGTCACTGTTATTGTCGCTGGCTGGCAACGGTGCGGCGCCGTTCAAGACGGTGTTGACGCACGGTTTCATGGTGGACGCGGATCGCGAAAAAATTTCCAAGAGCAAGCAAAGCCAGGGCGGCTACGAAAAACCGCAGACCGCCGACGCCTACGTGAAAAAACACGGCGCCGACATTGTCCGCCTGTGGGTCGCTTCGCAGGATTACCGCAATGACATTGTGGTGAGCGAGGAGCGCATTGCCAAGGTCGCCGAAACCTACCGCGGCATCCGCAATGCGTTGCGCTACCAGCTCTCGAACCTGTACGACTTCAATCCTGCGGAACAGCGCGTGCTGGACTCCCAGTTGACCGGACTGGACCGCTGGATTCTCGGCGAGTTCTCCAAACTCGAACAGGAGGTCATTGTCGCTTACGACAAATACGAATTCCACGTCGTTTATCAAAAAGTCAGCCAGTTCGTCGCAGTGGAATTGTCCTCGATTTACCACGATGTCATCAAGGACCGGCTTTACACCGACCCGGCAAATTCCCATCGCCGCCGTTCGACCCAGACGGCGCTATACCGGCTGGCAACCGGCCTGTGCCAGATGCTGGCCCCAATGCTGGCGTTTACGGCCGACGAGGCCTGGGAATTTATCCCGGCCAATTCAGGCTCGGTGCATGAAAACCAGTGGAACCGGTGCGGTCTGACCCTGTCCCCGGACGAGATCGGGCGATGGAACTGGTTGAAAAACTGGCGCGAGCAGATTCTTCCCGTGCTGGAAAAGGCCCGCCAGGTCAAATCCATCGGCAAGGCCCTGGAAGCCAAAATCGAACTGGTGGTTCCCGAGGACCAGCTTCAATTTTCCGATCGCGAACTGTTGCGTGAACTCATCAACGTGTCGGCCTTGAAGATTTCAAAAGGCGACGCCGTCTCCATCCAGGTCGCCAAAGCCGACGGCCAAAAATGCGAGCGCTGCTGGCATTGGGAAACCGACATTGGCCAGAACCCTGAACATCCAACCATCTGCGGCCGCTGCATTGAGGCGGTGAAGCAATTTCAATTGAACAAAAAAGAAACCAGGTAACGAGGTCCGGATTCCGCCTGGTTCCCTTGTTGCTTGGCGTTCAAACATTCTCACGCCGGCTGCTGCTGCGTCAGGCAATGCAACGAACCGAACCCGAGCACCAGATCCACGGCGTGAATGCCCACCACCGGCCGGTCCTTGAACAACTCGCCGAGCGTGCCCAGCGCGACCCGGTCGTTCGGGTCGTTGAATGTCGGAACAATCACGCAGGCGTTGCAGATGTAAAAATTTGCGTAGCTCGCCGGCAACCGCCATTTGCCATAATACAACGGCGCCGGCATCGGCAGCGACACGACTTCCGGCCTTGAGCCGTCCTCCAGCCGGAAATCCCTGATGCGTTCCCAATTTTCAGCCAGCGGCTTGTGATTGACGTCCTTCCGATTTGTTTCCTTGATGAGCACCAGCGTCTTGGGATTCACGAAACGGCAGATGTCATCAATGTGCCCGTGCGTGTCATCGCCCACCGGACCGGCAACGAGCCAGAGCACGTTCTTCACGCCAAGATATTTCTTAAATGTCTCGTCGTATTGCGCCTTCGTCATGCCGGGATTGCGCACCTGGATCCGTGGATGTTGATAACATTCCTCCGTTGTCAGCAACGTTCCGCATCCGTTCACCTCGATGCCGCCGCCTTCGATGACAAAGTTTTTCCCGTTGAACTGCGCGTTGAACAGCCGCTTCTTGAGCACCTTCGCCGCCGTTTCGGGAACCTTGGTGTCCTTCTGCCAGTCGTCATACTTCGCCCACGCATTGAAATGAAAATGCACGATGGCGGAGTTGTAGCGGCGGTCTATGGCCGCCGGATTTTTTGAGCGACGCTCATAGAGCGCCGCTACATTTCTTTTTACGTGGATCGGCCCGCTGTCGCGCGTCCAGCCGCGATTCGTCGGATGCACAACGAATTTAACTCGTTCCAAATCGCAGCCGGCACGTTTGAGATAGCTGCCGGCAAATTTCGCCTCCGCCCGGCTGCGAACGAGCAGACGCACCAGCTCGCCCGGCGAAATCTTCCGCACCATTTCGCCATAGACCCAGCGGATGGTGTCCATCTTGTCCGGCCAGTCGGTCTGGTTGTGCGGCCAGCCCAGCCAGGTCGCCTCGTGTTGCTCCCATTCCGCCGGCATGGCATAGCCAAGTTCAGCCGGAGTTTGTGCGGTGACCAAATTGTTCTTCGCCATAAATTGATGCGGAGGATGAATTTTTTTTGTGCGAATGTCCATTGCCCGTTGATTTCTTTATTGGCAATCGCGCCGACTTCCGTATCGTAAGCAGACAAATTTTTACACATTAAACCTATGGCCAGAACCGAACGTCACAAAATTCACAACCGCGAAGCCGTTGCCGAAATGCCGGAATGGATGAAGGAAAAAAACTGCCCGCACAAAAAGAAGTACATGGCGGGCAAACGCATCCACCCGAAAAACCTCACCGGCAAGGAAAAACTCACCTACATGGTGGACGAGGTGTTCCTCGCCTACAATTCCGCCCGGCTCAAGGAAGCCTGCCAGCTGTTCGCGAACCGAATGCTCGCGCCCGATGTGACCATCGGCATGAGCATCTCCGGCGCGCTCACCCCCGCCGGCCTCGGCTGCTCCAGCATCATCCCGCTCATCAAGGCCGGGTTCGTGGACTGGATCGTCTCCACCGGCGCGAACCTTTACCATGACCTGCACTTCGCGCTGAATTATCCCGTCCACTCCGGCAGTTTCAAGTTCGACGACACCGACCTGCGGGACAACGACCTCGTCCGCATCTACGACGTGGTCATTCCCTACTCCGACGGCCTGATGGCCACGGACGATTTGCTGCGTGCGATGTTCATGCAGCCGGAATTCCAGAAGGAGATGGGCACGGCCGAACTGCATCATCTCATCGGCAAATACGCCGCGGAATGGGAACGCAAGAACGGCTTGAAGGACGTTTCCGTCATGGCCGCGGCCTATCGCGCCGGCGTGCCGTGCTATACCAGCTCCCCCGGCGATTCCACCATCGGCATGAACGTCGCGGGCGTGGAACTGCGCGGCAGCAAGCTCCGCATGAACCCGTCCATTGACGTGAACGAAACCACCGGCATCGTCCTGGCCGCGAAACGCGCCGGTGGGCGCAGCGGCGTGGTGTTGTGGGGCGGCGGAAGTCCGAAAAATTTCACGCTCCAGACCGAACCGCAAATCCAGGAGGTGCTCCGCATCAAGGAATTCGGCCAGGACTTTTTCATCCAGGTGACTGATGCGCGACCGGACACCGGCGGCCTGTCCGGCGCGACACCCAGCGAAGCGGTGAGCTGGGGCAAGGTGGATCCGACGAAGCTGCCTGATGCGGTGGTTTGCTACACCGACACCACCATCGCCATGCCCATCCTCACCCACTACGCGCTGGCCAAGCACAAACCGCGCAAATTGAAACGCCTGTACCATCAGCTTCCGAAAATCATGAAGGCGCTGACGAAGGAATACTTCGCGCACAACGATGTGAAGATGATTGATGGCAGCGATCCGGTGCTGGATTGAACATTTTCAAAATGGAAATCTTGAACAAAGCCGGGCGTCTGCCCGGCTTTGTTCTTTTCAAGACAAACGTGCATCGTATCCGCTTCATCCCAGCCGCCAGCCAGAAGGTGTTGATATTGCAAACTCTACTGCTTGCTAGAAGCACTGACGTAAGGCACTGTGTATCGGGTCGTTATGAAGTTGAACGAAGCTGACGGTTCTTCATTGGAACAACAGGCTGAATCTGCCAGAGAAGCGGAAGCACCGCCCTCCGACAACCCGCCAGTCACATCCAACCGAAGCGTTCGCAACATCGTGCTCTGTTACGTCCTGTTTGCGGCGCTCTGGATCCTGTTTTCAGATGAGTTCCTTGCCTTCATCGTCAAGGACCCCGACACGCGGATGAAATGGTCCATTGGCAAGGGGATCGTGTTTGTTCTTGTGACCGGTTCCATGTTGTATGTGCTGATTCATCGGTTGGTGGCGCGCTTGCAGGCAACCCGGTCCTCGCTGCTGGCGAGCGAACAACAATTGCGGGCCATTTTTGACCACACCTCATTGTTCATTGGCTTGCTCAAGCCGGACGGAACCCTCATCAAGGCCAACCGGGCCGCCTTTGAATTTGTCAATGCCACTCCCGGCGAGGTCAACGGCAAACCCTTCCCGGAAACGCCGTGGTGGAACCAGTCGCCCGAAATGCAGGCGCGGCTTCGCCGGGCGCTTCAGACGGCCGGCAACGGTCAAATGGCGCGGTTCGAAGCAACGTTGCGTGATATCTCCGGAAAGCTCCGTGATTTCGACGTCTCCATCACTCCGATCAAGGACGAGTCGGGACGGGTCGTGTTCCTCGTTCCCGAAGGTTACGAGGTGACCACCCGCAAACTGGCGGAAGCCGAACGCAACCGGCTCATGACCGCCATCGAGCAAACCCCGGAAAGCGTCGTCATCACCGATACCAACGGATGTATTCTTTATGTCAATCCGTTCTTTGAACGGGCCACCGGTTACAGCCGCGCCGAAGCCATCGGCCAAAATCCGCGCCTGCTCAGGAGCAACCGGCAGGACAAGGCCGTTTACCAGGAATTGTGGGCCAGAATCAGCGCCGGCGAGGTGTGGCGCGGCCGTTTCATCAATAAAAAGAAGAGCGGCGCGCATTTCACGGAAGACGCCGTCATTGCTCCCGTTCGCGACGAGAAAGGCGCCATCACGAACTACATCGCCATCAAACGCGACATCAGCCATGAACTGGAATTGGAGGTGCAACAGCGCCAGATGCAGAAGATTGAAAGCATCGGCCGGCTGGCGTGCGGCGTGTCTCATGACTTCAACAACATTCTCGCGGTCATTTGCGGTCACACGGACATGGCGCTTGCCCAGTTGTCCTCCGACGCCCCGTTGCGTCCCAATCTCGAGGCCATCCAGAAAAGTTCCCAGCGCGCAACCAACCTGACCCGCCAACTGCTGGCTTTTTCCCGCCAGCAGGTCATCGAGCCCCGCCTCGTCAACCTGAATGAGCTGGTCGTCAATCTGACCAAGATGCTGCGCAGCTTGATTGGTGCGAACATCAAACTGGTGACGGAAACCGTGCCGGACCTCGGCCAGGCCAGGGTTGATCCAAGTCAGATCGAGCAGGTATTGTTGAACCTGGTCATCAACGCCCGCGATGCGATGCCCGAAGGCGGCACCCTGACCATTCGCACGGACAACGCGACCCTGAATGAAGATTATGCGCGCCGGCACCTCGTCACTCCCGGCGACTATGTTCTGGTCGGCGTCCGTGACACCGGCGTGGGCATGACCGACGATGTCAAACAGCACCTTTTTGAACCTTTTTTTACCACCAAGGAAAAGGGCAAGGGAACCGGTTTGGGGCTGGCCACCTGTTTTGGCATCATCCAGCAAAGCAACGGTCATATTTATCCCGACAGCCAGGTGAACCAGGGAACTGAGTTCAGGATTTATCTGCCGCGCATCCAGGGGGTGGAAACTACCGCGGCCAATTCCGAACTGCCGGCCAGTTTGCCGCGCGGCACGGAAACCATTCTGCTCGCCGAGGATGAACCATCGCTGCGAAAGCTCATGATCCAAATTTTGCGGACTCAAGGTTATACCGTGCTGGAGGCGGCTGATGGCAATGAAGCCCTCGCGCTGGCCAAGGCGAATGGCGCAAGAATCCAACTGTTGATCACCGACGTCATCATGCCCGGCCTGAGCGGCAAAATGCTCGCCGAATGGCTGGGCCGGGAAAATCCCGCGATCCGGATTCTTTTCATTTCCGGGTACATCAACAACAATGCCGTCCGGGAAGCCATGCAAAAGCCCGGAACGTTCTTTCTGCAAAAACCGTTCAACCCGATGGATCTCGCCAAAAAAGTGCGTGAAGCCATTGATACCCCATGACCGGGCGGGCAAACATTCAGCATCCGTCAGTTTTAGCTTGTGCCCCCGTCCGAAACCACTTAAAGCCGTGGCGAAATTTAATTCATGACGACCCAGCAACTCCAGTCCCTCGCGAAGAAACACGGCACGCCGCTGGTCATCATTGACCACGACGTGCTGCGGAAAAATTACGCCGAGTTCAAACGTCACCTGCCCAAGGTGCAGTGTTACTTCGCCGTGAAGGCCAACTGCGAGCCGGCCATCGTCCGCACCTTCTACCGGGCGGGCGCGAGCTTCGATGTCGCCTCGATGCCGGAGTTCATGATGGTCTATGACAACATCAAGCGTCTGCCGCCGAAGCGGCAGCAGGATTTCATCTGGGACAAGATCATCTACGCGAACCCGACCAAGCCCAAGGAAACGCTGCTGGCGCTCGACAAATACAAGCCGCTGGTCACCTACGACAACCTGAATGAGCTGAAGAAAATCCGGCAGTTCGCGCCGCACGCCGGCGTGGTGCTGCGCCTGCAGGTGGACAACACCGGGTCGCAATGCGAGCTCTCCTCAAAATTCGGTTGTGCCACCGGCGAGGCGGCGGATTTGATCGAGGCCGCCTTCAAGCTGGGGCTGGTGGTGGAGGGCCTGAGCTTTCACGTCGGCAGCCAGTGCACCAATTTCCAGAACTTTGTCCAGGCCCTCAACGCCGCCGCGGCCGTGATGCGCGAATCCAAGGCGCGCGGCCACGAACTCAAGATCCTCGATATCGGCGGCGGCTTTCCGGCGCCATACAACAAGCATGTCCGGCCGTTCCGCGACCTGGCGCGCGTCATCAACGCCGAAATTGGCCGGCTGTTTGCCCCCAACATCCAGATCCTCGCCGAGCCGGGGCGGTTTCTCGTCGCGACGGCGGCGACCGCCGTGGCGCGCATCATCGGCAAGGCGGTCCGCGACGGCAAACCGTGTTACTACATTGACGACAGCGTGTATCACACCTACAGCGGCATCATCTTCGACCACTGCCAGTATCACCTGAAGTCGTTCAAGAAGGGTA
>Ga0265338_10010141_pt1 | contig 11112 bp, 6 predicted proteins | sample 42126metaG_FD_193579 | JGI IMG/M metagenome (GOLD analysis project Ga0265338, IMG submission 193579) | Rhizosphere microbial communities from Carex aquatilis grown in University of Washington, Seatle, WA, United States - 4-21-26 metaG | ecosystem: Host-associated > Plants > Roots > Rhizosphere >... | reverse complement strand
TCGCCGAAGCCCGGCGCCTCTGCCCCGACACCGTCCGGATCATGCTCACCGGTGACGAGCAGAAGGAGACCGCGGTCGAGGCGATCAATGAAGGGCAAATCTTCCGCTTTCTCTCCAAACCTTGCCCGCTGGACCGACTGATGGGGGCGCTCGACGCCGGGGTGGAACACTACCACCTCGTCAAGGCCGAACGCGAATTGCTCGAGCAGACGCTCAACGGCAGCGTCAAGATGTTGACGGAGTTGCTTTGCGTGGGCGAGCCGGACGCTTTCGGTCGGGGCCAAAAAATCGTCGAGTACGTCCACCTCACCGCCCCGTCGTTGGAATTGGATCATACGTGGGATATCGAAGTCGCCGCGATGCTCTCGCAGATCGGCTTGATGACCATCCCGCCGATGATCATGCAGAAGATTCAGAACGGGCTGGCGTTGAATGACCGGGAAAAAACCATGATGACCCGGGTGCCGGAGATCGGTTTCCAGGTTCTGTCGAAGATCCCGCGGCTCGAGCCGGCCGCGCGGATCGTCCTCTATCAAAACAAAGGGGCGGACGGCTCCGGATTTCCGCCGATCTCAGGCGATAGTCAGCCGATCCCACTCGGCGCGCGGGTCCTCAAGATTCTCGGCGACATCGTCGATCTCGAGACCAAGGGGGTGGGTAAGCGCCAGGCGCTTGAGCATCTGCGGGCCAATCGGCGCCTTTACGACCAGCCGTTCTTCGAAAAGATCGCGACCGCCCTGATCTCCCAGGAAGCGCCGGTGGAAGGGGCCGCTCTGCGACTCAAGGAACTGCTGCCTAATCACGAGCTTTTGTCGGACGTGAAGACGTTGGACGGGCGATTGCTGGCCCCGAAAGGCACGACGATTTCCTCCATGATGCTCGAACGCTTCCATAATTTCGCTGAGATAAGCGGCCTTGAGGAACCGATCTACGTCCGGCGAAAAGTGCGTCAGTGAAACGGCGCCGCGGCTTCGGCTCGACCCGGGCGAGCGCGGCGAGAGTGGCGCGCAAACCGGACCGATGCGCGCGTCTTACTTTGCGGCGGGCGGGGTGGCGACCGGCTGAGCGTTGAGGCGTTCGGCCAGCGCCTCCCGGACGCGCGCGAAACAAACCGTTGCTTCCGCGTGCAGGCGCGGAGCGGCGGAAATATCCCCGACCCGCGCGCCGCGCTCAATTTCACCCATCAAGCGGGCGACGCCATCAATGCCACAGGTCGCGCTCGCGCCCTTGCAGCGGTGCGCCACTTGGAGCGTTTGCTTCACGTCGCCGGCCGCGATCTCTTTGGCGAGTTGATCGATTTGCTCTTGGGTTCGCCGGCAGTAAAGCGCGACAAATTCTTCCATCGCGTTTACGTCGTTGCCCAGCATCTCGTGGAACCGATACCAATCGATCAAGGCGTCCGCGGCGGGTGGCGCGGGGCTTGATTCGGGCCGCGAGGGCGCGACCCGCGCGGCGCTGTCCGGCGGGGGCGTAGCGCCGGACGCGCGGGCGCCCCAGTACTCGAGCGCGCGGCGCACCTCGGAGATTTCGATCGGCTTCGGAATGTAATCGTCCATGCCGGCTTCCAGGCACTTTTCACGCTCGCCGCGCATCACGTTGGCCGTCATCGCCACCAACCGCGGGCGTTCGGCTTCGGTCCAGCGTTGCCGAATGCGCCGAGTGGTTTCGTAGCCGTCCATCTCGGGCATTTCGATGTCCAGGAACAGCAAATCGAACGGCTGGCGCTCGATGGCTTGAATGACCTCGATCCCGTTCGCGGCCAACTCACAGCGGTAGCCGAATCCCTGCAGAATGCGGGCGCCGACCTTTTGATTTACGTCGTGGTCATCCGCCAGGAGGATTCGCAACGGAGCGCGGGCGGCCAGCGTGGGATCGAAAGCCGACGGCGCCGGGGTGGCGGCCGTAACGTTTGTTGGGTCGGCCAGCAGCCGCATCGCCCGCAAAAACTGTGATCGCCGAATTGGCTTGGCGATGATGGCGGCGGCCTTGACCTCCGCCAGGCGCGGATCGCCCTCGCGGACCGGCTGTGACGTCAGCAGCAGCAGCTCCAAGTCCGCGCCGGCCTGCGTCTGGCGCAGGGTTTTGGCCAGGCCGAAACCGTCGCGCGGTGGAATCTGCATGTCGAGCAGCGCGAGGTCGGCCCGCGCCGCGCCCAGCGTGGACAGCGCGTCGGTGAAAGTGGTGGCCAGGCGGCTTGAAACGTTTAAATGGCCGAGGTATTGAGCCAGGATGGCCGCGTTGGTCGGGCTGTCCTCGATGATGAGGGCGGATTTGCCGCTCAACCGGGCCAGCGTCGGCCACGGCGAGGCGCCATCGTTCGTCGCCGCGGGGAGCGGGACGGCGAAATGGAACGTGCTGCCCGCGCCGGACTGGCTTTCGAGCCACATGCGCCCGCCCATTAATTCGACGAGCCGCTTGCTGATCGCCAACCCCAAACCAGTCCCGCCATACTGCCGCGTGGTCGAACTGTCCACTTGCGTGAACGGTTGGAAAAGCCGGTCAAGTTTTTCGGTTGGGATACCAATCCCGGAATCACGGACGTCGAAGCGGAGCGCGGCGTTCCCACTCCCGATTTCAGCCGGGCCGGCGGACTCGCGACGGACGTTGATCACGACTTCCCCCTTGGCGGTGAATTTGAGGGCGTTGCCCGCCAGATTCAGGAGCACCTGCCGCATCCGCGCCGCGTCACCGATGAAAGTCTCGGGCAGTCCCGATTCGATTTGGTACGCGAGGTCCAACCCTTTCTCGACCGCTTTGACCGCGAGCAGGTCCACCACTTCCTCCAACGTCGCGTTAAGGTTGAACGGGTGACTCTCCAAACTCATTCGACCGGACTCGATCTTTGAAAAGTCCAGAATCTCATTGATGACGCCCAGCAACGATCGCGAGCCGGTGCGGATGGTTTCCACGAAATCGCTTTGCTCGAGCGAAAGCGGCGTCTCGGCGAGCAGCGCGGTCATGCCGAGCACGCTGTTCATCGGGGTGCGGATTTCGTGGCTCATGGTCGCCAGAAACGTGCTTTGCGCCTCGCGGGCCTTTTCAGCGGCCGCCCGGGCGGCGTCCAATTCCTCGTTCTTGGTTTTCAACGCGCGCGCCAGCCGGCCGTTGCGCAGATGGGTCGCGGTGCGCGCGATCACCACCTCGGCCTGAAATGGTTTTGAAATGTAATCCACGCCGCCGACCGCGAAGCCGTTCACCACGTCCACGGCGTCGTCTTTAGCGGTAATGAAAATCACGGGGATTCCGGCGGTGGACGGGTCCGCCTTGAGCAAGCGGCAGACTTCCAAGCCATCCATCCCCGGCATCATGACGTCCAGCAGGATCAGATCGGGCGTCTCGGAGCGGGCGACCTTGAGCGCCACGTCGCCACGCGGGGAAAGAAAGATGCGAAACCCGCGCGGCTCCAAGACCTCCCGCAAAACCTTGAGATTGGCCGGAATATCATCGACGACGAGGATCTTCGCGTTGCTGATGTCGATTTGGTCTTGGCTTTGCATAGCTTGAAGATCGATCCGTGTGGCTGAGTTTATACGCCTCCGCGACTCAGGGGCAGGGTTGGTTCTTGGGCGAAACCCCGCTGTGTCCCTGATGTGGCTCCCAGATCAATCGTCATGGAGTCAGTCTGGCCGCCCTGGAATCCACCTCCGACCATCCGGCGCGCGGTCGGCGGCGTGGGTGGTTCTCCATACCCCGGTGAACCCGGCGAAATCGACGCCGAGGAAGCATGCGCGGGTTGTTGGCGATGCATTCACGTTTAGTCATCAAACCTGAATCGGGCGCCCAGCATAACAGTCGAAACTCGCCGAGGCCAGCAATTCTTCCCAAGCCAACGGTTTTTTGGTTCGCTAACGGCTTGGAACCGCCCGGGTTAGGACGGAGCCGGTTGAACTGGAGCACGGTGAGCGGGCGCTCTGGCTGGGCCTCGGCCTGAGAGAAGCGGGGTCGCGACCGCCAAGGAGCGCTATCTCCGCGGCGTCAGGTAGCGCGCGATTCCTTCGCGAAATGGCGGCGGCGTAAGTCCAAAAAGCGCGTCGGCGGGCTCAGGGTTTCCGACGTTATCCTCTTGCAACATGATGAGTTGGTCACGATTCAAGGGCGGAGGGCGACCGAGGAATCGCGGAAATGTCTGCTCTAGCGCCCACGCCAAGCCCCGCGCCATCGCCATCGGTAGATGGGCGCGAAGGTGGGGCGTCCTTTGCGCCTTGAGGATGGAGGCCAGGACTTCGACAAAAGTCATCGGCTCCGGGCCGCACAGATCGAAGGTCTGGCCAATCGCGCGCGGCTCCGTCAAGCAACGAACAAACGCGGCCGCGATTAATTCCACGGGTACGGGCTGCAGTTTGCCCAAGCCGCTGCCCATCACCGGTATGAATGGCGACCAGCGCGCCAACCGGGCGAACAAATTGACGAATTGGTCGTCTGGCCCGTAGATGATTGACGGTCGAAAAATGGTCCAATCCAGGCCGCTGCTCCGCACGGCTTCTTCCGCCTCCCATTTCGAGCGGTGATACCGTGCGACCGCGCCGGGGCGGACGCCCAGCGCGCTCATGTGCGCGAAGCGGGTGGCGCCCGCCGCTTGAGCGGCGGCGAGGACATTCTTTGTGCCCTGGGTGTGAACCACCTCATATTCCCGCGGCGGCGCCTCGCTGATAATGCCGACAAGATGAATGACCGCCTCGGTCCCGTCCATGGCGCGAGCAAGTGACGCGGCGTCCAGAATGTCGCCCGCGCAAACCTCCGCGTCGGCGCTGGCCGCCAATGCCTGCGCCGCGGCCGCGCGCGGATTCCGGACGAGCAGCCGGATTACGTGACCGCCCGCGTGCAATTCTTTCACGACCTCGCGCCCGACAAAACCGGTTGCGCCAGTGACCAAGGTTTTCATCCCCACGCCTACCGTTTCTACCAATCCGCCCGCCGAGACAAAGCTCGCGCGGCCGCTGTGTCCCCGGGCGGATGGCCCGCCTGGAACCGGCTAATATCCGGCGCTAACCCGGTAGAACCGTTGCCCCGAGTTTCGGTTCGTATCAGTTACCTGGATGACGGCGCCGGTTCCGTTCGTAACGGTCAACGTCTGCCAGACCGGTGGCAGATTGGTCGCCGTCTCAAGGTGATAAATGGCGTTCGTCGAGGTATTCCAGGTGATCACCGGTGTGCCGTTCGTACCGAGTTTTGCTTGCGCCTTGATCGGGTCCAGCACTGAAATATCGACGAAGATCAAGTCGCCCACCGTCAGATGGGGCGTGCGCAAGGGCAGCGCGGCGAAATTCCCGTCCCCCAGCGATTGCGTGGCATCAACGACCACGTTGGTCGCCGCTGTCGAGCTAAACGTGTTGAAGACATTGAGCACGTTCGTTCCGGAGACGACGTGGCCGAAAACCGCGAACAGGTCATTCGTGTCCGCGGTATCGAGGAAAGCGTTGTCGGTGAGATTGAAGAACCACTGTGACGTCGCCGAATTTGTGTTTCCGGAGACTTTCGCCATCGCGATGGTCCCGTAGAGATTGCTGAAGCGGCGCCCGCTGTTGAACTCGTCAGCGATGGCGCCAAACACCGAAATCGGTTCGATCTGCGGGCTGGTTTGAATATTATTCACGAAGAAGCCGCCGCCCTGAATGACAAACGACGGGACGCAGCGGTGGATGATGCCGTTTTGAAACCGTCCGCTCTGCACGTAGTGCAGGAAGTTACTCACCGTCACCGGCTTGTCCTGGTCGTAGAGTTCGACCACTATGGAGCCGAAGCCGGTGCGAAATTGGACCAGCGTCCCGGCCCAGCCCGGCGCCAGCCCCGCCAGCGCGCAAATTGCCAATATCAGTGCTCGTTTCATGTCGAACCACTTTACTCCATCCGGGGAATTGGGCAACCCTTTGCCGGGCTTGGGCGGAGGTCGGCGATCTCGTGGCCGGGGTGCGGTGGACGTGCGGAAACCATAACGCCCAAGCGGTAAGGCAAGCGGTTGCGCCGCGCGCCGAACCTACCGCATGGCGGTGGCCGACGGGACGCACCTACCACCACTACTTCTTCTTCGGAGGAAACAGTTTTTTGCGGAGCAACCCGTTGTTGGCGATGATGTGGTAGGTGTGTTCGCCCGGCATCGGCTCCCGCCAAAATTCGCCGCCGGCGCATTCCAAAATCAGCCCGGCCGCCGCGATGTCCCACAAGCGCAGACCGTATTCCAGGTAGGCGTCGAAACGTCCGCTCGCGACGTACGTAATCGCCAGCGCCGCGGCGCCCATGAGTCGCACCTTGCGGGCTTCATAAAGCAGGCGTTGAAAAGTCGGCAGGATCAACTCCATCGTTTCGCGGTGTTTCGCGAAACCGACCGAGACGATCGATTCGGCCAACCGGCCGCGCGAGCTGGCGCGGGTAATGCGGCCGTTCAAACGCGCCGGCTGCCCCTTGATCGCGGTCCACAATTCATCGGGAAACGGATCATAGACGACCCCGACGACTGTCTCATAATTGGCGTCGGGATACGCGTCATCCCATTCGCCGGGCCGCCGCGCCTGCAACGCAATCGAAACGCACGCGTGCGGAATCCCATAGGTGAAATTGACCGTGCCATCAATCGGGTCGATGACCCAGCGCAGCGCCGCTCGCGCCTCACCCGAATCACCCTCTTCGCCGAGCACGGCGGCCGCGGGGAGCGTGCGCCGCAATAACTTTTCGATCAACTTCTGGCAGCGCACGTCCAGTTCGAGCTTGATGTCGTGCCGCGCCTCGGAGTTGATCCGTTTGGTCGCGTTTTGATTGCGCCGCATCAAGGCGCCGGCCGCGCGCGCGGCCTCCACGGCGCCGTTCAGCGCGCTTTTGAGTTCAGTTGGTTTCATTCCATTCGTTCGAGCGTGGGCTTTGTAGCCCAACGTCGGCGCAAGTCAATCCCAGGCCGGGCGTGGGCGTGACGGACGCATCTTAAACCGACCTTTTGAATCGTGTCGGAACGCGCCTTGTTGAACGGCAGTCGTCAACGGTGTTAGCTGGACACCAAATAAATAAAACGATCGCGGTCTCCAAAGCGAGAGGCATTCGCCCCGGGGGCGTGGGAATCGGCCCGGTCGATCATGGGCGCCGACGATTCGCTTTGTAATCCCACTCCGGGTGAAATTCTATCTTTCCGAATAACTCGACAATGCGCGCTTGCCCGTGTCGTTGCACATATTCCCTGAGCGCGGCGGTAACCGCCGCGTTTTTGGAACGGTGATTGCCCGCCATCATGGCCTTCCGAATTAGCCGATTATCCAAATGAAGCTCAGTCGTCATGTTTTTGGATTCTACGTCGAGCGCCGCCACGTGTCGCGCCGCTAGGTTTACGATTATTTGGAATTCGACCGCCCAGAGTCTCAGCAATCGCCTCCCCGAGCGCTGCCACCATCTTCCGCGCCTGCCGTGGCGTCGTGACGTAGGGCGGCATGAGGACAATCACGTTGCCGATCGGGCGCGTGAGCACGCCCCGGCGGGCCATCGCTTCGCAGACGCGGATGCCGACTTTTTCGCGGAGATCGAACGGACGGCGCGAGGTCCAATCCGCTACCAACTCCACCCCGGCGACCAGCCCGACTTGACGAATGTCGCCGACTTGGGGCGAGGTCCAAAGCTCATGCAGGGAATCGCGCAGCGTCGTCTCCAATCGCAGGCGGCGAGCGCGTGAATCGGCGGATGCGAGGAGGTCGAGGCTGGCCAAGGCCGCCGCGGCGCCGAGTTGATTGCCCGTGAAGCTGTGCCCATGGAAAAACGTCTTGAACTCCGCGTAGTCGCCCAGAAAGGCGTCGAAAACGGCCTGCGTGGTCAGCGTTGCCGCCATCGGCAGATAGCCGCCGGTCAGCCCCTTGGCCACCGCCATGAAGTCGGGGCGGACCCCTTCCGCGTGGCAGGCGAAAAAGCTTCCGGTGCGCCCAAACCCCGTCATGACTTCGTCGGCGATCAAGGGCGCGCCGTGATGACGCGCGAGGTCCTGGACTTTGCCCAGCCAGCCCGACGGTTGGGCGATCATGCCCGCCGCGCCTTGCATCAGCGGCTCGACCACGAATCCCGCGTAAGGCGCGCCTTGTCGCTTCTGCGCCGCCAGTTTTTGTTCGACCAAGCCGACGCATTCCCACTTGCACTGCCGATAGGTCCGCGCGTCGCCACGCTCCGGTTTCGCGAGGTTGAAGGGGCAGCGGTAGCAGTAGGGCGACATCACCTGGTCGGACCGGAACAACATTCCCGAGTAGGCGCGGTGAAAGAGATCAATGTGACCCAGACTGACGGCGCCAACCGTGTCGCCGTGGTACGCGTTTTCGAGCGAGAGAAACTTTGGCCGCCGAATACCGCGGGTCCGGCGCGCATATTCGTAAGCCAGTTTCAAAGCGACCTCCATCGCGGTTGAGCCATCGTCGGAGTAAAAAACTTTCGCCAGCGGTGGGCCGGAAGCGGCGTCGCGCGGACGGGGCGTCGCGGCGTCGCGCGCGCGGGGCGATTTAACGTTGGCCGCGTGAATTAGCCGTTGGGCGAGGCGCGCCGCGGGTTCGTTGGCCAATCCGAGAGCGGATGAGTGGGCGATCCGCCTCAACTGATCGCGGATCGCTCGGGTTATCGTGGGATGGCGGTGACCGTGCAGGTTGGTCCAGATCGATGAATTCGCGTCGAGATACTCGTTCCCGCGCTCGTCGAGCAACGTCGCGCCACGTCCCTCGACGATGACGATAGGCTCCCGCCCCAGCCAGTCGCGCATCTGGGTGAACGGATGCCAGACGTATTTATGATCGAGCTGGGCGGTTCGTGGTAGAGGCATCGGGAGAGGGGAGATCAAGCGCAAGTTGGCGGAGCGCCGAAAGGAGCGCCTCGACGTCCGTGGCGCTATGCGCGGCGCTAAAGGTAACGCGCAGCCGCGCTTGGCCCCGCGCGACCGTGGGGTAACGAATCGCCGGAATGAAAATGCCCGCGGCGCGCAGGGAGTTGGCAACGTGGACGGCGGCGGCCTCGTCGCCGATCAGCCACGGGACAATGGCGCTTGCCGGCGGCGTCGCGGAGGCGCTTAAGCCCACGATCTCCTTGGCCCCCGCGTGGAACTGAGCCAGGCGCGACCAGAGCATTTCCCGCCGCTCGGCTCCGGCGTCGCATTGAATAAACTGGATGCCCGCCGTTGCGGCGGCGGCCATGGCGGGCGGCGGCGCCGTGGTGAAAATAAAACTGCGCGCCCGATTGAGAAGGTAGTCGATCAACGACCGCGATCCGGCCACGTAACCGCCCGCCGCGCCGATTGCCTTGCCCAGCGTGCCCATTTGAATTTCAACCCGATCGCTGACCCCCATCTCTTCGGCAAGGCCGCGTCGGTGGAGGCCGTAGAGACCTGTGGCGTGGGCTTCATCGATCATCAGCCAGGCGCCGTAGCGCTCCTTGAGCGCGACGATCTCGCGCAGCGGCGCGCAATCACCATCCATCGAGAAAACTGATTCCGTCACCACCAAGGTCCGTGGGCGCCCTCGGGCGGCGGGTGAGGCGGGGCGCAGCGCGGCCCAGCGAAGGATTTCCTCCAGCTCGTTGAGATCGTTGTGCGCGAAAACCCGCAGTTTGGCCCCGGCGAGGCGCGCGGCATCGACGATGGAGGCGTGAACCAACTTGTCGAGGACGATAATATCCTCCTTGCCCATCAACGCGCCAATCGTCCCGGTCGTGGCCGCGTAACCGGAGGAAAAACCAAGCGCGGCGGCGGTCCCTTTGAACTGCGCCAGCGTTTGTTCCAATTCGTCGTGCGGGGCCAGGCCGCCGCTGATCAATCGCGACGCGCCCGAGCCGGCGCCGAACTCCTCGATGGCCTGGATCGCGGCCGCTTTCAACACGAGATCGTTGGCCAGACCGAGGTAGTCGTTGCTCGAAAAATTAAGCAACGTTTTGCCGCCGATCCGGATGTGCGTTGACTGCGGAGAATCGATCCGGCGCAATTCGCGATACAAATCGCGCGCGCGCAGTTCGTCCAACCGCAGTTTCAGTTCTTCATCGAAGCCGCTCATCGTTCACATCGAAAGACCCAGCATCGACCCAACTGCCCGCCGCGCGCAAATCCAAACCGCGACGAAACAAGGCGTGGGGTCCGAGACAAAACTCCATACGAGGCGCTTTTCGTCAGAAGCTGAGGCGATCACAGTCACGGGGCGGCACACTCGACGAGCACATCGTGCCAAACGCCGCCGCGCGACGTGGAGCGCCGTGGCAATCCCGATTCAGAATCGCGATCAATACCGCTATGGGCGCCGCCGCCGTGGTTGTCCACGCCTGGTCCGGCGAAAGCGTCGTCGTCCCTGCGCTCTGCCGACGCACTCCAAGGGCGCCACGGCTCATGTGGTCCCAATTTGCGCTTTCGCTTAACTGGTCTCAGCCGCGCAGGCCGGCTAAATGCATCAATTTCGCCGTTTCGCGATACGCTTCCTCGACCCATTCCACGATCTTGTCCGGCTCGGGAGAGTACTCCAGTTCGATGGAAACCACGCCGTCAATGTTCAATTCCTTGATCGCCTGGAGATAGGGCGCAAATTTGACCACGCCGCGCCCCGGCGGCAGGTCGCCGTGCACTTTGCCGTCGCAATCGCTCAGGTGAACGTGAATCGCTCTTCCTTTTAACAGGCTTACATCGGCCGGGCCGGTGTCGGAGAGGACGAGGTGACTGATGTCGATGTTGGCTTTGACTCGCGGATGATCGCATTCATCCACGAAGCGGGCCATCTCGCGGGCGTTGTTGAGCAGGCTGAGGCGGAACGGTTCGAGTTCGAGGGCGATATCAACTTTGCGTTTGGCGGCATAATCGCCGAGGCGGCGGCAGGTCTCGAGGCCCCACTGCCACTGGGCCGTCGCGGGGATCACCTCGCGTTGCCAGATGTATTCGCCGAGCACGAGCAGGATGTTGCGGGCGCCCCAAGCCTGCGCGAGATCGATGTATTTCTGGCAGCGCTCGACGTGAAAGTCGCGCACCGGCTCGTTGAAGTCGATCAAACCAACCGCCACCACCGGAAGGGAGATGATCGGCAGCTTCAATCGGCGCGTCGTTTGCGCGACTCGTTGAATCTCCTTTTTCGAGAGACCCACCGCTTCGGTGAAGATGTCCACGCAATCGAATCCGATGCGGGAGATGTGTCGCAA
>Ga0265338_10010140_pt1 | contig 11113 bp, 8 predicted proteins | sample 42126metaG_FD_193579 | JGI IMG/M metagenome (GOLD analysis project Ga0265338, IMG submission 193579) | Rhizosphere microbial communities from Carex aquatilis grown in University of Washington, Seatle, WA, United States - 4-21-26 metaG | ecosystem: Host-associated > Plants > Roots > Rhizosphere >... | reverse complement strand
CGAAGCCCGCGGCCTCGCCAGCCGGGACATGTCCCTGCAGATCATCGACGCTTCCGGCGCCCTGGTCCGCGAGGAATTCTTCGAGGCGCCCTATGTCAGCTTCCAGCACGATTTCGCGGTCACCAACGACCACATCCTCTTCACCCTGATGCCCACGACCACCTCCATCGAGCGGATGAAGGCCGGCAAGACGCACTGGGTGTTCGAGACCGGCCTGCCCATCGAGGTCGGGATCATGCCGCGGGACGGCGGGGTGAAGGACCTGCGCTGGTTCAAGGCCCCGGGCCGCGGCGTCGGGCACATGCTGAACGCCTTTTCGGACGGCCAGAAGGTCTATCTCGACACCTTCGTCTCGGAACGGAACCAGTTCCCCTTCGTGCCCAACGGCGATGGGACGCCCTTCGACCGGCGCGCCGGCACGCCGCGGCTGACCCGCTGGATCTTCGACCTCGCCTCCAATTCCGATGGCTTCGAGGAGGAGACCATCTTCCCCGACTTCATGGAAATGCCGCGGACGGACGACCGCTATCAGATGAACCCCTATCGGGTCGGCTTCTGCGCCATCATCGACATGGCCCGGCCGACGGCCACGGCCGGGACCCTGGGGCCCGGCTGGAACACCCTGGTCCGTGTCGACATGGCCAGCCGCACCCAGGACCGCTGGTGGGTGGGCGAGGGCGCCGCCTGCCAGGAGCCGCAATTCGTGCCGCGCTCAGCCGATGCGCCCGAGGGCGACGGCTGGCTGCTGGCGGTGCTGACCCGCTTTGAGGCCGGCGCCTATTCCAGCGAGCTCGTCATCCTGAACGCCCAACACCTGAGCGAAGGTCCGATCGCCCGGGTTCGCCTGCCGATGCGCCTGAGAGGCGCCATCCACGGGAACTGGGTGGGCGCTGACGCGAGAGAGGGAAATACATGACCACCGAACTGCCGCCGGACCTGCAGCCGATCAAGCTGCAGACCATGCTGCCCAAGTTCGAGTACGCCTTCCAGACGCGGGTGCTCACCGGCTACGTGCATTCGATGCCTTATGCCGGCGGGCGGCGGCTGATGGTGAGCTGCGAAGGCGGCGACATTGACGGGCCGATGTTGAAGGGCAGGATCCTGAACGGCGGCAATGAATGGCCGCTGATCCGCCCGGACGGGGTGGGCATGGTCGACGCCCGCTATACCTTCGAGACCCACGACGGCGTCTTCATCAACATCCGCAACATCGGCTACCGCTGGGGTCCGCCCGGCGTGATCGACCGGGTCAATGCGCTGGAGGAATTCGTCGATCCCGAGAGCTATTATTTCCGCACCACGCCGATCTTCGAGGCGCCGCCAGGGCCCTATGAGTGGCTGGCGCGGCACTGTTTCATAGGCGTCGGCGAGCGGCAGAAGGAATGCCTGTTCGTGCGCTACTACATGATCCTCTGAACGCCGCGCGGCTTGCCAGGGCCAGAAGCGCCTGCTTTGAGGGGCGAAATTCGCACAGAGACAAAGGGAGAGCCGCACATGGCGAAGATCATGGTCACCATCGCCCCCACCGGCGGCATGTCGATGAAGAGCGCCAACCCCGCCCTGCCGACGCAGCCGGACGAGATCGCCGACGACGTGACCCGTTGCTGGAAGGCCGGCGCCTCGATCGCCGCCATCCACGCCCGCCGGCCCGACGACGAGGCCACCTGCAATTCCGAGATCTACCGCGCGATCAACAGCAAGATCCGCGAGCGCGGCTGCGACGTCATCCTCAACAACTCCACCGGCGGCGGCAATTCCGGCGACATGCTGATTGAACGCCCGGATGGCCTTTATGAATCCAACTTCGAAGAGCGGCTGAAGGGCTGCGACGGCGGCGCCGAGATGTGCACCTTCGACGGCGTCACCGTGGTCGACACCGTCAATCCCAAGCGCGAAGTGGTGGTGATCACCCCGCCCAGCCGCTGCGAGACCCTGGTCCAGCGCATCTTGGAGAAGGGCGCAAAGCCCGAGTGGGAGGTGTTCTCGCCCGAGCACATCCTGCAGGACGTCACCCGCCTGATCCAGAAGGGCTACGACAGGCCGCCCTATTATGTGAACTTCGTGCTGGGCGGCGAGAAGGGCTTCCAGGGCGCCATGCCCTACAGCCCCGACGTGCTGGCCTTCATGATCAAGTGCCTGCCGCCGCAGTCGATCTGGTGCATCTCGGGGATCGGACCGGCGCAACTGCCGGCCACCACCCAGGCCATATTGATGGGCGGCCATGTCCGGGTCGGGCTGGAGGACAACCACTATTATGGCGCCGGCCAGAAGACCAACAACCTCGCCCTGGTCGAGCGCCAGGTCCGCATCCTGCGCGAGCTCGGCCACGAGCCCATGGCGACCGGCGAAGCCCGCGATCTGCTGGGTCTGGCGCCGGTGAGGCTGAACTAGGCCTGGCGGGGCTACTGTCCCGTCCCGTTGAAGACGTAGGGGGCGTCGAGCAGGCCGGGGACCGCGACCTTGTAGACGAAGACGTCGCCGGCGTTGGGTTGGGCTTGCAGCGCCGCCTCATGCAGCCCTTCGCGAGCGGAGGTCACATATAGCAGGTCGAGATCCTCGCCGCCGAAGGTGACGCAGGTGGGCTGGCTCGCCGGGACCTCGATCGTGGCGCTGACCTCGCCGGACGGCGTATATCGCACCACGCGGCCGGCGCCCCAGTGCGCGCTCCAGACAAAGCCCTCGGCATCGACGTTGGCGCCGTCAGGAAAGGCCCCTTCCGGGGTCTTGGCGAAGACCCGGCGGTTCGAGATCGTTCCCGACGCCGGGTCGAGATCGAAGCTGATGATGGTGCGCGCCGGCGTGTCGGCGAAATAGAGACGCCGGCCGTCCGGGCTGAAGCAGAGGCTGTTGGATATGCCGATGCCGGCCGCATGCACCTCGGCCCCTCCATCCGCCTGCAGGCAATAGAGTTTGCCGCCTGGAACGCCGCCCCGCTCCACCATGGTTCCGGCCCAGAAGCGGCCCTGGCGATCCACCCGACCGTCGTTGAAGCGGATATCGGGACCGCCATGCTTGGGACGGGCGAGCCAATCGATCCGGCCTGACTCTGGGTGATAGAGCGCAAAGCCCGACTCGAAAGCCGCGATGATCTGATCGCCGCCGGCGACGAAGACGAAGGATCCGAGCCGTTCGGGCAGGGTGAACCGTTCCAGCGCGCGCGTCGCCGGATCGTACCGCAGCAACTGCCGCTCCTGGATATCGGTCCACCAAAGCCGGCTCCGGCCCGCGTCCCACAAGACGCCTTCGCCCAAGGTGTTGCCCGCGGGGATAATGTCGACCAGCTCGGCGATGGGCGTGCATCCTTGCCTTCCGGCGTGGCCGGACTATGGTAGCTTAATTGTCAGACAAATGATCGACAAGCGCGAATGGCTGACATCTCCCGCCGCACCCTGCTGCACGCCGGCATGCTTGCCCCCTCGGCGCTTTCGGGTCCCTTCGCCGCGCGCGCCGACGCCGTCTCCAATGTCCCAATCCTGACCCCCGCCGGCTACGCCGATGTCGCCCTGCTGGAGGGACCGATGCTGGCGCAGTTCCGCGCCCAGCACGCGACCCTGCTGGCCCTGGATGAAGACGCCCTGCTGAAGCCGTTCCGCCATGCGGCGGGACTGCCGGCCCCGGGCGAGGATCTCGGCGGATGGTACAACGCCTCGCCAAGCTTTGATCCGCCGGCGGACATGCATGGCTTCATTCCAGGTCACAGCTTCGGGCAGTATCTGTCTGGAGTGGCCCGCGCCTATGCGATCACCGGCGACCCCGAGACCGGCGCCAAGGTCCGGCGGCTGGTCTCCGGCCTGGCCCCGACCATCAGCCCGCGCTTCTATGACGGCTATCCCCTGCCCTGCTACACCTTCGACAAGCTCAACATCGGGCTGATCGACGCTCATGCCTTCGCCGGCGATCCGGACGCGCTGCAGGTGCTGGACCTGGCGACCGATGCGGCCTTGCCCCACCTTCCGGAAAAGGCGCTGACGCGCCCGGAAATGGCGGCGCGGCCCCATCCCAATGTGGCCTTCACCTGGGACGAACCCTACACCTTGCCGGAAAATCTCTATCTCGCCTGGCGGCGCGGCGCCGGCGAGCGTTACCGCATCCTCGCCCGGCGCTTCCTGCTTGATGAGGCTTATTTCGATCCTCTGGCGCGGGGCGAGAACGTGCTGCCGGGCAAGCACGCCTATAGCCACATGAACGCCCTCAGCTCGGCCATGCAGGCCTATCTGGCGGATGGCGACGTCAAGCATCTGCGGGCCGCCCGCAACGGTTTCGATTTTGTCCTCGCCCAGAGCTTCGCCACCGGCGGCTGGGGCCCCAACGAAGGCTTCGTGACGCCGGGCTCGGGGGCGCTCGGCGAAAGCCTGACCACGACCCATGCCAGTTTTGAGACGCCCTGCGGCGCCTACGGACATTTCAAGGCGGCGCGCTATCTGATGGGCGTCACCAGCGACAGCCGCTACGGCGACAGCATGGAGCGGGTGCTCTACAACACCGTGCTGGGCGCCCTGCCGATGCGGCCTGACGGGACCGCCTTCTACTATGCCGACTACAATGCCGCCGGGTCCAAGAGCTATTTCGAATACAAATGCCCCTGTTGCTCTGGAACCTTGGGCCAGATCGTCGCGGACTACGGGATCAGCGCCTATTTCACCGCCGCGCACGGGGTGTTCGTCAATCTCTACACACCCTCGATCCTGCGCTGGCGCCAAAGCGGTCAGACCGTCCGCCTGACGCAGACGACGGACTATCCGCTCGCTCCCCGGATCGACATCGAGGTCGGCGTCGCGACCCCTCAGACCTTCACCATCGCCTTGCGCATCCCGGCCTGGGCGGGACCCGGCTCTGCCGCGACCGTCAACGGTCGGCCGGTGGAAGGTCCGGTTGTCCCTGGCCGCTTCCTGGAAATCCGCAGGACATGGCGCGATGGCGACCGCATCACCCTGGTGCTGGACATGCCCCTTCGGCTGGAGGCGGTGGACGATCAGCATCCCCATCAGCTCGCCGTCATGCAGGGACCCTTGGCGCTGTTCGCCACGGGCGACCGCTTTCTGCCATTCAGGCGTGACGACCTGTTGCAGGTCCGGCAAAGCGCGCCCGGATCATCCCAATGGCTGGTTCAGACGCGGGACGGCGCGCAGCTGTTCAAGCCCTATTTCGCCATCGGCGTCGAGACGACGCGGCTCTATCAGCCCGTCTCCGCCTGAGGCGATGCGCTCAGCGGTTCACCAGAACCGGATGTAGAACGTCACGACCGCGGCGAGCACGACCAGGCTCAACCCCACGTCCCAGGCGTTCCAACTGGCGCGGGTCGCCGCCTTCTCCTCCGCGGTCGCGCCATACCAGGTGAACCGGATCACGCCAGGGTCCGGCGCTTTGGTGACCAGGCTGATGGCGACCATCAGCACCGCCGTCACCGCGAACAGGATCTGGGTGTAGTAGAGCCAGTGGATGTTCCAGAAGTCGAAGATCCAGCCGTGCCGGGCGCGGATCGGCGCCACCCCTGCCGCGTACTGATCCGCCGTGATCGCATGTTGGAAGAGCTTCTGCTTCAGCGCCGTCACCGCGTCGCTGTCGTCGCGCATGACCAGGTCGGCGGCGAGGCGGGCGAAGCCGCCTGTCACGCCCACTATGAAGGCCCATAGGGCCGCCGGCGCGGTGGCGCGCTTCCAGAACACGCCGAGCAGGAACAGCACGGCGATCGCCGGTGAAAGATAGCCCTGCACGCTCTGCAGATAGACGTAGAGGTTGGAGTGCAGGCTCTTGATCACCAGCACCCAGCAGATGCCCATGACCACGATCGCCGCGGTGGCGAAGCGCCCGACGATGACCTCGGTCCTGCCGGCGGCGTTCGGATACCACTCGCGGAAGAAGTCCATGGTGAAGAGGGTGGCGGAGGCGTTGAACTTGGACGCGAGGGACGCCATCAGGGCGACGATCATCGAGCAGGCCACCATGCCGCGAAGCCCGTGTGGCAGGATTTGCGCCACCAGGGAGGTGTAGGCGGCGTCGCCGCTGGTCTTGAAGCCGAAGGCCGGGTTGCGGGTCAGGGCATAGGCGACCATCCCCGGGATCAGGAAGATGAAGACCGGCGTCAGCTTGAGGAAGGCGGCGAGGATCGCGCCGCGCCGCGACTGCTGCTGGTTCTTCCCGGCCAGCACGCGCTGCACGATGTACTGGTCGGTGCACCAGTACCAGAAGCCGATGATCGCCGAGCCCGGCAGCACGGCCGCCCAGGACCAGTCCGGATCGGCGAGCGGGCGGATCAGGTGGATGTTCGCCCCGGCCGCCGCGACGGTCGCATGCCACCCCGCCACCAGGTCGCCGTGGCCCAGCGCCTTCAGGCCGCCGTACAGGATGCAGAGGGAGCCGAAGATCAGCACCGGCGTCTGCAGCACCGCCGTGTACATGATCACCCGCAGGCCGCCCAAGATGGTGTAGAGGCCGGTGGTGAAGGCCAGGCCCAGGGCGATGGCCCAGAACACGTCCATATGGAGGCCGAAGACGTCGACGCTGTCGACGCCCAGCAGGGTGCGAACCACCACGTCCCCGGCATAGATGGTGACGGCGATCTTGGTCAGCACCAGGCTCGCCATGGTCAGCAGGCTGAGGACGTTGCGCGAGCCGCGGCTGAAGCGCAGCTCCAGGAACTCCGGCATGGTGAAGACCTTCATCCGGTCGTAGAGCGGCACAAAGACCCAGCCGAGGATGAGGATCAGCCACGCCTGCATCTCCCAGTGCGCCATGGCCATGCCGGTGACGAAACCGGCGCCCGCCAGGCCCACCAGATGCTCGGAGCCGATGTTGGACGAGAAGATCGACGCGCCGATCTGCAGCCAGTTGCTGTCGCGGCCGGACAGGAAATAGTCCTGTCCCGACCGGGCCTTCTTGCGCATCGAAAACAGCACCACCGCCGCCATGGCGGCGACGAAGACGGCGACCACAAGCCAGTCCAGCGAATTGAATACCGATCCTTGCGCGGCCTTGCTGCTCACCCCAGTCCCCCCTTTTCAAGCCCCCGGTCCGGAGGCGCGTTTTCACATCCGTTCAGTCCTCGAAGGGCTCGACCGTGAGCTGGCTGGCGACGAGGAAGATGTCGGCCGTCATCTGCAAAGGCGCTGCGTCGACGTCGGATCGGCCGTTTGCGATCAGCTCGGCGAACCGCCGGTAGATCGAGCCATATTCGCTTTCCAGCTCTGAGCCGTCGGGCGGCCTGGGCGCGCCGCCGACGGTGAAGATGGCGCCGCCTCCGGACAGCTTGACGGCGCCCGCGTCGGTGTCGACCTCGATGTCCCAGGTCTGGACGCCGGTATGGCGGAAGTCGAAGGCGGCGCTGATCTCCGCGCCGCTGTCGGTCCGGAACAGCAGGTCAGCGGCGATGGGCGCCTCACGATTGGAGGGCAAGGACAGGCGCGCCGTCTCGGCGAAAAAGGCCTCGGGGATGATCCTGGTCAGGATGGAAATGGCGTTGATGCCCGGATCGAGCACGCCGAAGCCGCCGGCCTGCCAGATCCAGGTCTGTCCCGGATGCCACCGGCGGACGTCCTCCTTCCAGGCGACGCGGCCGCCCAGGATCTTGCGCGGCTTGAGCCAGCGTTCGGCCGCCGCCACCCCGCCCGCGTGTTGTGAATGCCAGGTCTGGTAAAGGCTGCGTCCAGTCTCGTCCGCGAGCGCCGCCAGCCGGGCCAGTTGCACCGTCGAGGAGCAGGGGGGCTTTTCCAGCAGCACGTGCTTGCCGCTCAGGAGCGCCAGTTTCGCCGCTTCGTAATGAACCTGGGGCGGGGTGCAGATCGCCACCGCGTCGAGGTCAGGACAGCCCTGCAACATCGCTTCGATGGTTGGAAAATTCGCGACGCCATCCACCTGGGCGTGACGGCTGGCGCCGGCGACGAGCACGAAGTCCGGATTGGCGCTCAGGGCGGGGATGTGCTGGTCCCGCGCGATCTTGCCCACACCTACGACGCCCAGGCGGATTGGCTTCACGATGGTCCTCCCAAGCCCTCTTGCGGGGCAGTGTTCAAAGACTGCGGACGCCGGCCTGCGGCGAAGGTACGGTTTGCATGCGATTGCGCAGGGGCAGGCTGAACGGGGGCGCCTCGATCTCGAAGACGTCGCCGTCCTGGGCCTTCACCCCCGCCGCGAACGACAGGGTCGCGGTGCCGAAGAAGTGGACGTGCACGTCGCCCGGCCTGCGAAACAGCTCATATTTGAAATGGTGGTGCTCGAGGTTCGCCACGGTGTGGGACATGTTCGCCTCTCCGGTCAGGAAGGGGCTCTCCCAGATCGTCCGATCGGCCCGGCGGATACGGGCTACGCCGTGGATGTCGGAGGGCAACTCGCCGGTCAGCAGCTCCGGTCCGAGCGCCGCCGGACGCAGCTTCGAATGGGCGAGATAGAGGTAGTTCATCCGCTCGGTGATGTGGTCCGAAAACTCATTGGCGAGCACGAAGCCCAGGCGGAATGGCGCGCCGTCGTCCCCGATCAGATAGATGCCGGCGATCTCCGGCTCTTCGCCGCCGTCGAGCGCGAAGTCGGGCGAGGGCAGGAGCTGGTCCGGCCCGACGATGCTGCGTCCATCGCCCTTGTAGAACCACTCCGGCTGCACGCCGGCCCGGCCCTCGGGCGGCTTGCCGCCCTCCAGGCCCAGGCGGAACATCTTCATGGAATCGCTGGCGTCGGCCGAGGCCGCCTTGGCGTGCATCTTGTCGCGCGCGTCCGCCGAGCCCAGGTGGGTCAGGCCCGTTCCGGTAAGGAAGACCCGCGCGGGATCGGGGTGATCGATCGGGGCCAGGATCCGGCCGACCTGCAGGGCGCCCTTGAGATCAACGTCCTCCCCGAGTCCGGCCGCGGCGACCGCGGCGGCGAGGGTCGAGTTCGCGGCCACGGCGGCCTTGGCCAGGGCGTAGCTGGTTTGTATCTGCAGCACCCGACGGGCGCCCTCGCCCTCGGTGGCGGCGGCGACCATCCGGCGCCCGTTCGCGTCGACCATCTGGATCAGGCGCAGCGTCATGGACCAACGAACCTCTGCATGATTGGGCGCAATCGCCTCGATGAGATCGTCACGACGGCGTGGGCGTCCCATCCAGCAGCCGGCGGAGCTGGAGCGGATTGTCTGTCTTCAGCTCAGGCGCGAGCAGGTCGTCGGGAATGTCCTGGTAGCAGACCGGGCGCAAGAAGCGTTCGATCGCCAGGGTTCCCACCGAGGTCGTCCGTGAGTCCGAGGTGGCCGGAAATGGACCACCGTGCACCATGGCGTGGGAGACCTCCACGCCGGTCGGCCAGCCGTTCGCCAGGATACGGCCCGCCTTGCGCTCCAGGATCCGGATAAGCGGCGCCGCGACGGCGGCGTCATCCGTCTCCAGATGCAGGGTCGCGGTGAGCTGGCCGTCCAGTTGCTGGAGGGCCTGGATCAGTTCCGCCGCGTCCTGGCAGCGGACCACGATGGACGCCGGACCGAAGACCTCTTCAGTCAAGGCGAGGTCGGCCAGGAAGTCGCGCGCGTCGGCGACGAACAGGGCCGCTGCTCCGGAACCCTCGCTGTGGGCGGCCTGCGCCAGGGTGGACACTCCAGGCCGGGACCCGACGCGTTCGACTCCCTTGCCGTAGGCGCCGCAGATATGCGGCGAGAGCATTACGCCCGGGGCGGTCGCTGCCAGGCCGTCGGCGGCGGCGGCCAGGAAGCGATCCAGGTCCGGCCCCTGGAGCGCGAAGACCAGGCCCGGATTGGTGCAGAACTGGCCGACGCCCTGGGTCAGGGAGGCGACAAAGCCCCTGGCGATGGCCTCGGCCCGGGCCTTCAGGGCGCCCGGCAGCAGGACGACGGGATTGACGCTGCTCATCTCGGCATAGACCGGAATGGGCTCGGGACGGGCGGCCGCGAGCTTCACCAAGGCCAAGCCGCCGGCGCGGGAGCCGGTGAAGCCCACCGCCTTGATGCGTGGATCACGGACAAGGGCGGCGCCCAGATCGTTCGAGGGCCCGCTAAGATGGCCATAGGTCCCCCGGGGCAAGCCACAATCCGCCACAGCTTCGCCTATGGCGCGGGCGGCGAGCTCGGAGGTTCCGGGGTGGGAGGGATGAGCCTTGACCACGACCGGGCAACCGGCGGCCAGGGCCGATGCGACGTCCCCGCCGGCGGCTGAAAAGGCCAGAGGGAAATTGCTGGCGCCGAAGACGGCGATCGGCCCCAGGGCGATCTTGCGCAGCCTCAGGTCGGGACGCGGCAGGGGCTGGCGCTCGGGCTGCGCTGGGTCGATGCGCACAGCCAGCCAGTCGCCGCGACGCACCACCTCGGCGAACAGTCGAAGCTGGCCGCAGGTTCTCGCCCGCTCACCTTCGAGGCGGCCGCGCGGCAGGGCGGTCTCCAGGGCGGCGCGCTCGAGCAAGGCGTCTCCGAGCGCCATGATGTTCACAGCGCAGGCTTCGAGAAAGCGGGCGCGAAGCTGCAGGCCGGAGGCGCTGTAGGCGTCGAACGCCTCGTCGGCGAGCGCGCAGGCCATGGCTACATCGGCGGGCGTCGCCACGGCGAAGGGTGGCTCCAGGGACGCGCCGGTGGACGGATCGGTCGCCCTGAACGTGGTGCTTTTGGAGCTACGGTCGGATCCGACGATCAGTTGACCGCTCAACGGCATGAGGTCCCGACGAATTTGGCAAGTTTCGGGACGCTAGCATAACTCAGACAATACGTCAGCCCCTTTGATCGCGCCTGATTTTGCGCGCTATCCTGGCTTCGCCAGCGGTGCCGGCGGCGCGCGCCGGACGCGGCCCGGGTTGGCCGGTGATCGGCGTATCCAGCCGCGCCAGCTGGATCAGTTCGCTCATGGCCTGCTGCGCCTCTTTGGGGTTTTTCTCTGCAATCGCGTCGAACACCCGCAGGTGGTCGGGCATGGGATCTCGCCGGATCGGGCCCTTGCGCTGCTTGAACATGGTCGTGGCGCCGATGGCCGCGCTGATGCCTGTCGTCAGGGTGGTGATGAACGGATTGTTCGTCGCGTCGAGCAGGGTGGCGTGGAAATCCAGGTCGGCCTGGCGGCCCTCTTCGGTGGCGAGGGTCTGTTCAGCCATGGTCTTGAGCGCCAATCGCATCGCCTTCAGATGCGCGCTCGACCGACGCTCCGCCGCAAGC
>Ga0265338_10010139_pt1 | contig 11113 bp, 7 predicted proteins | sample 42126metaG_FD_193579 | JGI IMG/M metagenome (GOLD analysis project Ga0265338, IMG submission 193579) | Rhizosphere microbial communities from Carex aquatilis grown in University of Washington, Seatle, WA, United States - 4-21-26 metaG | ecosystem: Host-associated > Plants > Roots > Rhizosphere >... | reverse complement strand
CGTCGGCAATGGACTGATCGGAGGCGGTCACGAGCACGATTCTGCGGCCAAGCGCCTTCTCGCGTTTGATGAGCGCAATAACGTTGGCGTTGAACGGCAACGTGTGCGCCGGAATGGACGCGCAACGGCAGAGCTCGTGTTTGAGCCACGCGCGCCCCCGCCACGCGCCGGCGCCCACAGTCGCCAATTTGCGAAAATCGTGAAAAAGCGCTCGAAGAGCCATTTCCCAAAGGCAGTCCGTTTTGACCAGCGTGCCATCGAGATCCACGCACAACGGAACGGCGCCCGAATCCTCGGGGACACTTTTGGCGACGGATGTCATTGGCTCGCGTGTGGGATGCGACTCACTGGACGTCATACGCAGCCTGATCATGCTGCCCTAGGCGCGACTTGGAGTAAACGCTTTTTGGCGGGAAACGGCCAGACGCGTCTCGGCCTCGGGTGAAAGCGCGCCAAGAAGTGGTTAGAAAAGTGCAACGGATAGTTTGTGGCGGCGCTGGCGGAAGTTTTAACATTTCCCCGAAACCGAACGCTGCGCCGAAAGGAGTCGTGCGCTGGTGGGCCTCGGCCGCTGCGCTCGAATCATGGAATCGTTATGACTAATATTTCGAACCGCCCTCCTTGCGACAGCCTCCGCGCTCTGCCCAGCGATGATGTCCGCCAGATTCTTTGGCGTTTCACCGACAGTTTCGATCTTCAGATGCTCGTGCAAACAGCCCGCGGCGTCGCGCGCGGCCCGGTGGCGCGGCTCGTCGCAAGCGGCGGACGCAACTCCCACGAGTGGACACCCGGCAAGGAAGCGTTGCTGCGCCATTTTGACGAAAGCGGCATCACGGCGGCGTATCTCGAACCGGAGCAGGGCGGCTATCTGGCCGGACCCAAGAACATGGCGCTGGCGCTGATCGCCTTTGAGCTTTCATGGGTGGACGCCGGCGCGGCCACGTGCAGCCTGGCGGGCAATCTCGGCCTTGCTCCCATTCACGAGCGAGGCACGCCCCAGCAACGCGCCCAATTTGTCGCCGCCGCCGCGCCCTTGAAGCCGGGCGAGGACCGCAAGCAGGTCCGCGCCGCGTTTGCGTTGACGGAGCCGCTTCCATTCGTCGGCGTCGAAACCAGCATGCTGGCCGGCAAAGTGCGCGTGGCCGAATGGAAAGAGGGCCAGGAGCCGATGCTTCACGTCGACAAGCGCGGACGGTTCATCACCAATATGGGCTTCGCCAACGTCGTCACGGTCTCGGTCGAATCCGACGATCCGAAAATCAAGGGCAGTTGCATGGTAATTCTGCTCGAAGACGATCCGGGAACCTTTGACCGCGGCACGCCGACCAAAAAGCTCGTTCACCAGCTCTCCTCGACCAACGATCCCGTCTTCAACATGACGGTCCCGGCCAGCCGGATTGTCGGCGGCTACGCGGTCCGGGACGGCGTCATCATCCCGAAGTATTCGCACAGCGAAATCATCGAGGCGGTGTTTCGGCGGACACGCGTGACCGTCGGCTTGATGACAGCGGCAAAATTGCTCTCGTCGGTCGAACCCATAATCCTCTATCAGCGCCGCCGGTTTCGCGGCGGCTCCGGCGCCCCCGGGACCCCTCGCTTCGAGTTGGGCATCCAACAAAAACAGGATGCGCTGTATCGGTTGGCGGACATTTGGGCGGCCGGCGAAGCCAGCGCGTCGTTGGGTTTCGCGGCCGCCCGGCTCTTCGACGAGTTGGATCCCCTCGAACGGGAAAAGGATCGCATCCTTGCCGACAGGAAATTGACCGGGCGCGCCGCATTCAAGGAAATCGCGAAGGCGCAGGATGAAGCCCTGCAAGTCTTAAACGGCGGCGGCGACGTCGAAGATCCGCTGGACCAATTTGCGCTGCTGGATTCGCTCGCGAACGTGCTCTGCCCCGCCTGCAAGCTCTGGAACACCGGCCACGGCGCCACGATGATGCGCGAAGCGGTGAGCCTCATGGGCGGCTACGGCGTCACCGAGGATTGTCCCGGTTTTCTCGGCCACAAATGGATGGACGCGCAACTGGAGGCGACCTACGAAGGCCCGGAAGCCGTGCAGCGCCTGCAGCTTTCCATCACCATGACCAACGAGCTGTTCCTGGCGCAATTCAAGCAATGGATCGCCGAACTGAAGCGGATCGCTTCCGAACGTCCCGGCACAGGCGCCTGCGCTCTCGCCACGGCCATGCATCTTTGGCTCTGGACGCTTCGTCACACGCAAACCACCGTCGACGCCGACGGAGTCAAACTTTATCACAAAACGCGCCAAGGCGTGACGTTTCCGCTGGCCGACGCGTTGTGCTGGCTTCTCGCCGCCCGGCAATTGATTCTTGACGTCATCGAGCTGGAGACCAAAGGCCCGGGCAATTCCGCGTTGACCGAAAGCCTGCCCGGCACGGTGGCCTTTTTCACGGACCTCTGTCATGTGCAATGCGCGCGCGCCGCCGGCGAAGTCGGGCGCATCACCGCCGAGATCGTTCACGGCTACAACCGCCACCCGGCATGGGACGACGCGGGCTGCCGCAGTTGCTATGGCGCCGACGAACTCACGGCGCTCGAGGGGATATTCGCCGGCTTCGACGCTTCGGCGCGGGCCTGCTCAGACGTGATCGAAACGGGCGGCGCGCATCCGCTCAAGGCGGGCCCATGTGTCAAGTTTACAGGATTGGAGACGTTCGTCAGGCTCCGCGCGAAGCTCGACGGCTGCCTGACGGGTTGCCGGCTGGCCAAGGACCGCGCGGCCGAAGCGCTGACCAAAGTGATGACGCGCGAAGCATTGGATTATCCGCAATGACGGGCTCCCCCAACGTTGAGCGCCCCAGCATGGACGCGGATGTCGTGTGCGTCGGCTTCGGCCCCGCCACGGCGGGCTTTCTCACCGCCCTGTCGCAGCGTCTCTCGGAGCCCAATGCACCGCCGCTGGAAAGCGCAGTCGCCCCCGGGCTGCCCCCTCAAGTGCTCTGCTACGAACGCGCCGACGACACCGGCTTTGGAGTTTCCGGCGTCGTTTCCCAAGCCCGGGCGTTGCGCGCCAGTTTCCCTGAGATTGAAAAAAACGGCATCCCGATGGCCGCGCCAATTGGCGAAGAAAAAGTCCTGTATTTGCTCGATCCGATTGGCGCGAGCCGGCGGTCGATTGCGCTGCAGCTTGCGGATGAATGTGTGCGCGCGTTCAAGTCGGCGCTCCGTTTTAAGCGCGAAGCGCTCGAACTGCCCTGGACTCCCGCGTTCCTCCACAAGCGCGGCGGGATGGTGCTTTCCATGGGCCAATTCATGCAATGGGTCGGCGCGCAGTTGCAGAGCCAGGGAACCGTCCAGATTTGGCCGGGAACTCCAGTGTCGCAGGCGCTCATCAATGACAAAAACAAAGTCACCGGAGTCCGTTTGCTTGACCAGGGCGTCGATAAGAACGGCCTCGCCGCCGAGGGGTTCACGCCCGGCATGGACATTCATGCGGCGCTGACCGTCGTCGGCGACGGCCCGGTCGGTCCCATCGGACGCCAATTGGACGAGTGCTTCGGCATGCCCCCGGATTGTCGCGCGCGGGATTGGGCCATCGGCATGAAGTTCGTCGTGGATTTGCCGGCCGACACGCCGCTCAAACCCGGAACCATTCTCCACACCTTCGGTTTTCCCGAGCCGGAGATTTTCGGGTTCCTTTACACCCACCCCGACCGCGTCGTTTCGCTCGGCATTTTTGTGCCGTCGTGGTTCGACAGCCCCGTGCGCACCGCTTATCGCTATCTCCAACACTGGATGTTGCATCCGTATCTCTGGCGTTTGCTCAAAGGCGGCAAGCTTCGTTCGTGGGGCGCAAAATCGCTCGCCGAATCGGGCCGCGCCGGCGAGCCGCAGCTTGTCGGCGACGGCTATGCGCGGATCGGCGAAGGCAGCGGCAGCACAAACGTTCTCACCGGCTCCGGCGTCGACGAAGCGTGGGCCACCGGCGTCCAGTTGGCCGAAGCCGTGGCGGAATTGCTCAAGGCAAAGCAGCCCTTCACAAAGGAAAACCTCGAAGCGACTTATGTGCGCCGGCGCCGCGAAAGTTGGGTTGACAGCGAAGCCCGCGCCGCCGCAAACGCGCGCAATGGCTTTCAACACGGCGTCATTCCTGGCTTGTTCGGCATGGCGCTTGCCGGCTTGACAGGCGGACGGCTCTTCATCCCCGGCAAATCCCGCCGCCCATGGGACCGCATTCCCTCGTTGGAGAATTATTATCGCGACCGCATCCCCGAGGCCGAGGCGCGCGCCATTCGCGATGATTGCTACGCGCGCGGAATCGCCGCGCACGGCGCGTTGATGGATCGCGCCGGATGGCCCGCCATTCCGTGCGACGGCCGCCTGCTCATGTCGCATCAGGACGCGCTGCTGGTGGGCGGGAAGGTGAATGCGCCGCCCGGTTACGCCGATCATGTGGCATTTCTTTTTCAGGACCGGTGCCGCCAGTGCGAAACCAAGCTTTGCGTCGAAGCTTGTTCGGGCCAGGCCATCAGCCCGGGAGCGGATGGGATTCCGAATTTCGATCGCGATAAATGCGTGCATTGCGGCGCCTGCCTTTGGAATTGCGCCTCGCCCTCGCCGGAGGATTCCGAGCGGTCCGCCATTTCATTCCGCGCTGGTTCCGGCGGATTGCATTCGGCCGAAAATTAATCTTGATGAACACTGCGTATCAAATCGTCGTTTGCGCCGGCATTGTGCCGGATCCGCTTCAAACCTTGGAGCCCGTCACCGGCCCATCCGGGCCCGCGTTGAAAAATGAGATGATGTTGCCGTCCGTGCTCGATCCGTGGGCCGGCCACGCCCTTTATGAAGCGGCCAATCTCGCCCGCAATTGTCCCGGTTCAAAGGTCTGGCTCGTCAGCCTCAGTCCCAAGGTCAAGCTGCAACAAGTGATGATGACCGTCGCCCAAAAAGCGCCCTTCGAGCTTGTGCCGCTCGATGGGCCCTCGAGCGGTTTTGCCGAGGCGGCTGAAGTGGCTGCTGCGTTGGCGCAGGCCATCGAAGCGATTGCCGGCCTTGATAAATCTCGCTTGCTCGTCTTCGGCGGCTGGGAATCGGCTTCTCGCGGCGCCGGCGCGACCATGCAAATGGTTGGCGAACGCCTCGGCATCGTGGACCAGTTCCAGGGCGTCGACGAACTGAAGCTCCATCCCGATGGTTCCCTGGAAATCGCCGAGCGCATCGAAGGCGGACGCCATCAAATTTCCAGGTGCGCCGGTCTCCCCGCTTTGCTCGGATGGGCCACAGGCAATCTCCCCGAACCGAAAAATAACCCGCAGACCGGCATGGCTAACATGCGGGGCGCAATCCCAGCCCTGCAGAAAGCAAAGCCCGTGAAACTCGCGGGCGATGGCCTCAGCTTTGCAAGCGTCGCGCTTCCCAAACAGCTTCGCGAAACCAAAATTGTCAGAAACGCCGCGCCCGAAGACATCGCAAAAGAAATCGTGGCGTGGATCAAATCGTAACAACCAAATTCCAATCACAACGCGAACCATGGAAACAATTCTAGTTCTGGCCCACACAGAATCTGACGGATCGATCGCCAAAAGCGCTCGCGAAGCGCTCCATGTCGCGGCGGCGTTGCGCAAGAGCATCGCGGATTCCCAACTCGTCGTTGGCTTGATTGGCGAGAGCGTCCAGGCCGCCGCCAATTCCATCGCGGCCTGCCCGGCCGTGAAATACTACGGCGTCGCCGGCGCTGCATTCGCCCAACCCCGCTACGCGACCGACGCCGCCGCCGCGGAAGCGCTCTGCAAGGCCGCGCAGGCGACGGTGATGGTCGCACCGGCAACTTCCCGATGGAGCCGCGTGGCCCCGGGCGTCGCCCAACGCCTTGGCGGACGCGTCGACACCCATGCGACCGGTGTCGCCGTCGCGGACGGCAAAATTTCCGTCAACCGCTGGTATTATCGGCAACGCATCGAGGCCTCGTTGCAGCGCGCGACGCGTCCGTGGTTTATTCTAGTTGACGTTGGCGCCCAGCCGGCCTGCGAATGCGGCGCCGGAGCCGCGGTCGTCGAACCGGTCGCCGTTCCCATCGCGGAAGCGCTCACACGCACCACCGTTCTTGGAATCCGCCAACCCGCGACCGACACGCAAACCATCCGACCCGAAGCGGATTTGTTATTCGTCGCCGGCGCCGGCTGGACAAAAAAACAACCCGATGGCCAGACGCACACTGCCGAGGCTGGGAAGCTCATTCTGGATTTCTTGAACGCCACGCGCGCATCCCTTGGCAGCAGCAAATCGTTGGTCGACCTTGGCGGCGAAGGCCAGGCCGTGCTGCCGTTCCTTTCGCATCTGAACCAGATCGGCCAGACCGGAGCCACGCCGCGGCACGCCAAGGGCCTCAGCGCCTGTTGCCACGGCGAGGAACCGCACACCGTCGGCTGGCGGTTCATCAACCAGCGCCGCGCCATCAGCCTGGACCCCAACTGCGGCTGGGCGCGCGGCAAGGCCGACGTCCTCTACGTCGCCGACGCCTTCAAAGTCCTCGCCAAAGTCAACGAGCTTATGGCGACACGCTGAACTTCGACGCTTTTTCCTTCAGCGACATCCGTCTTGCCAATTCCTCGACCGGCCGAAAATGAGGCATCAAGTTTGGGGTCAACCCATAGAGCTTGGGGTCAACCCATAGTATAGTTCATTTCAACCGGGTTTCGGGGTCAAACTGGAATGGCGCCTGAATTAGGGCGTTGTTTTTCTGCGGTTGTTTTCCAGTAGCGACAAATTAACTCTGTTGCACGGGTCGACCGAAGTTTCGTAACATCTCGCATTTCCCACGCCCTGCTCGGTCGGAACGACTTTGCCCATCCTCGAGCGCTAACCGGCGTTCCGGGAACCTGAAGCACGCTGCGGCCCGTAGCGCCACAGTTGCAGTCTTGTAGCGCCTTTTGTAGCGCCTTTTTTGTTCGCAATACCTTGCAGCGCAACATTTGTAGCGCTGTAGCGCCTTTTTGGTCCCCTGCCCCCTGCCACTTGCCCCTTGCCCCGTCCCTGTGGAGCGGCCACGTCGATTTGACGATGATTTAAGCGACAACAACGGAGCGCCCAGTCGCAGCCAGTCGCAGTTAATTAGTCGCGCTTAGTCGCACAAGAATTCACGCGCGCGTTTTGGGGGGGGAGCGAAAAGGACTTTTGGGGCGCAGCCGCTTCAGGCCTGTTTTTGGACAAACTCGCTCGGGGAGGCCTGGAAGCGCTGCTTGAAGCGGGTGGCGAAGTATTGGCTGGAATTAAAGCCGCAGGCGAAGGCGATGTCAGTGATGGAGCGCGCGCCGTTTTCCTTGAGTTGTTGCGCGGCCAGATCCAGACGGCATGAGTTGAGGAATTCCATGGGGCCGGCATTGACGATTTCGCGGGTGTACTTGGTCAACGCGGTCACGCCCATGCGGCATTGGCTGGCCATCCGGTCCCGCGTCCATGCCTCGCTGACGTCGATGCGCCCTTCCTCCATGTCGCGCAGGAAAAGCTCGACGGTGCGTCGGTGGGTGACCAGTTGCGCGTCTTCCTCGATCGGCTGCTTGGAAAGCACGTCAAGAATTCCGATGAGTAATTGGTTCAAGCTGACGGCAAGGCGCGACACCGCGTAGGCGTCGTCCCAGTGCGTCACGGCGTGGGCAATCTCACGGAAGGAGTTGGCGATGGCGGGCGTGGAAGTCCAGACGACACTTTCGTTTCGACGCAGCTTGCGCGTCAATTCGGCGAGATCCGTTTTGGTAAGCACGACCCAGTCGGGCCATTTCCAATTCTGGTGGGGACGGCGCACGCCAACGTCAAAAATCAGCCAGTGCAACCGGCCAGGACCGATGTGCGGAGCGCCGAGTTTATGCAATTGCCATGGCCGGGTGATGGTGAACTGGCCGGCGCGAAGGTTGTATTTGTTTTCCTCCGTGCTCAGGACGCACGAGCCGGTCTCAAGGAAAATGATTTCAACGCCTTCGTTGCGGTGCGGGTCCTCGCCCCAATCCTGGGCGCTGCCCGCGCTCCAGAATCCGAGGCTGCTCAACCCCGGCAGGATATTTCTGGGGACCGGCGTGCCTGGATAATGGCCCTTGGTCAGCGCGTGAAGTTCGATTTTGCCTTCGCGGATCGCACGGGTTTGCGGTTCGCATCGGTCAATTCCGAAACGCGCGTGGCGCGTTCGATAAACCGGGAGGGCAGCCATACCATGTTCAATATTGTACACCGCACAAATTTGCAAGCAATTGCTGAAAAGAAGCCGCCAAAATGGCACCATCAGCATTTGTCTACTGTTTACTGTGTTGTGAAAACGTTGCTTCTTCTCGTGGTGAGCGCCGGTATTTTGGCGGCGAGTTTGGCCGCCGGGGCGGGTGACGCCGGCCCGTCCGCTGAATCGCGCATCGGTTGGTGGCGGCAGGCGCGCTTTGGCATGTTCATTCATTGGGGGCCGGTGAGCCTGACGGGCAAGGAGCTAAGCTGGTCGCGCGCCAATTCCAACACGAATTGCCCCAACAACGGCGAAACGCCAATCGAGGTCTACGACAACCTTTACAAGCGGTTTGACCCGACGAATTTCGACGCCAACCAGTGGGTGCGCATCGCCAGGACCGCGGGCATGAAATACATGGTGTTCACCGCCAAGCATTGCGACGGCTTCCTGCTGTGGGATTCCAAGGTCGACAGCTACAACATGGGCGCGACGCCGTTTCATCGGGACGTGTGCGCGGAGCTGGCCCGCGCCGCGCACGAGCAGAACGAACCTCTCGGCTGGTATTTTTCGCCGATGGACTGGCGCGATCCGGATTGCCGTTCGACCAACAACGCCCGTTTTGTCAAACATTCGCAGGCGGAGTTGCGCGAGTTGCTGTCCCATTACGGGAAGATCGCGGTCGTTTGGTTTGACAGCGACGGGCGGCCCGCCCTATGGGATCCGGCCAACACCTACGCGATCGTGCATGAGCTTCAACCGCAGTCGCTCGTCGACAACCGGCTCGAAATGGAAACCTACGATCAATGGGCGCACCAGGGGACGTTGCTGACCAACCAGGATTTCTACACGCCCGAGCAGCGGATCGGGGCCTACGACGACACGACGCCGTGGGAAACGTGCATGACGCTGGGCACGCAATGGGCGTGGAAGCCTGAGGACACGTTGAAGACGCCTGGGCAGGTCATTCACATACTGGCGGAATGCGCCGGGGGCGGCGGCAATCTTCTGCTTGACGTCGGGCCGATGCCCGATGGGCGCATTGAGCCGCGCCAGGCGGACATTCTCGCCAAGGTCGGCGCATGGCTGGCGGCCAACGGCGAGAGCATTTACGGCACGCGCGGTGGCCCGTGGAAACCGACCGCGGGCATTGCCAGCGTCCGTCGCGGCAACGCCATTTATGTTCACATTTTGCGCAACCGCGGCGAGGCCATCGAGCTGCCGGACATAGCGGCGCACGTTGAATCCGCGGCCATTCTCGGCGGCGGGCCCGTCAATGGCCGCCAGGAAAACGGAGCGTTGACGCTCGTCGTTCCAATGGCGCAACGCGGCGAATACGATACGGTGGTCAAACTCAGCCTGACGGGATCGGCGATGGGCCTGGCGGGGGTGGAATTGCCCGCGACGTGCAAGGCGACGGCGTCCAATGTCTATGGCAAACAGGACAGCCAGTACGGCGCGAGCTTCGCGTTCGACGGCGATGAGCAAAGCCGCTGGGCGGCGGATGACACCATCAAGCAGGCGTGGGTGGCGGTTGATTTCCTTAAGCCGCAAACGGTCAACTACGTGCGGATTTGCGAGGCGTATCCGGAGCGGGTGCGGCAATTTGAATTGCAAAGCCGCGAGAACGGAGAATGGAAGACGCTGTTGTCTGGCACGGCATTGGGCGCCAGTTACGAACATTCCTTTGCCGCGGTCACGTCGCGCGAGTTCCGCTTGAATATTCTTGACGCCACACAGGGGCCGACGATCAGCGAAATCGAGTTCTCTTACAAGTAACCGCGGTCAACGCGTCTGAAAGCGGCTTTCAAACGGCGCGTGGAGGGGATTTCCGGAAGCCGCGGCGCGAGCCGCGCCGGCGAGACGAACATAAACAATCTTCCCCTGCGGCAACGCCGTCGTGTAAGTGACAGAATCGCGGCCGGGCGGCCACGTGAACGCGCCGGAAGTGGCGGGCTCGGTGGCGAAGGCGCTTTGGACGCTGTTCGTGTCCATCGCCTCGGAAAAAGAGAGCGTGATGGCCTGGGAAACAGGGACGTCTTTCGCGTCATGAAGCGGAGAGCTGCTGATGACGGCCGGGTCGAGCGGGCGCCATTGGGATTGCGCGACGAAGATTTTTGCGGCGGTCGCTGGAACTGTTATCGGCGGCGTCTTGCCGTCCGGGGTGACGGTGAGGATTTCATTAGTGTCAAGCGAATTTATAACGCGCGTTCCCGGCGCCAGCGCCGTCGGGCGTTCCGGCAGCGTTTGCGGTTGGCCCGCTGTGTTCAGCGCGACGATCACTTCGTCGGCGCCTTGCCGGCGCGCGTAGGCCAGCAGCCCGGGTCCATTGTGATCGCACCAGAGGTTGATGTGCTCTCCCTGGCGCAACGGCGTGTAGAGGCGCCGAAGGTTGTTCAGCAGGGCGACCCACTGGAAGAGCGGATGCGTCATGTTGAAGCTGTCGGCGCCGGCCGGGCCGGCGACCTTGAACGCCCCGGCAAACATATCTTCGCGATCATAGGGATCGTTGCCCCCGGCGAACGCCTGTTCCGTCCCGTAATAAAGACACGGAATCCCGCGCGACGTGTATAGGAAGACCAGCGCGACTTTCAGGCGGTCGGCGCGGTCCCCGGCAAGATCGCCGCTGAGGAACCTGGGCTGGTCATGATTGTCAAGAAATGTGACCAGGCGGTCCCGCGCGGTGGGATCGTAGCGTTCGGCAAGCGCCTGGTAGCGCTCCTCGATTTGCGCCGTCGGGACCTTTGCGCGCGCGAAGACATTTTGGATTTTGAAATACAGCGGGTAATCAAGCACGGAATCCAATTCGTAATGCGCGCCGTCGTCTTTCACGCCGGTGAACGAGCCGCACAATTTGTCAGCGCCATCGAGAACTTCGCCAAACATGAAAAAGTCCGGCCTGCCGTGCGCCGCGGCGAAAGAGCGGATGGCCGGGCATCACTCGCG
>Ga0265338_10010138_pt1 | contig 11113 bp, 1 predicted proteins | sample 42126metaG_FD_193579 | JGI IMG/M metagenome (GOLD analysis project Ga0265338, IMG submission 193579) | Rhizosphere microbial communities from Carex aquatilis grown in University of Washington, Seatle, WA, United States - 4-21-26 metaG | ecosystem: Host-associated > Plants > Roots > Rhizosphere >... | reverse complement strand
GTTCCACTGGCACCTGGTCCACCAATACTAACGCCTTGCCGCAAACCCTGGGGAACGCCACCTCGGTGGTTGTTAACGGTTATGTGTATGAGATAAGTGGTTATAATGGTAGCGTTCAATCCGCCATCTACTACGCCAAACTCAACGCCGATGGCTCCACTGGCATCTGGCAGACTAACACCAATAGCTTGCCAGCTATCCGCGAATGGACAACTTCCGTTACTGCTAACGGCTACGTTTATGCCATAGGAGGCTCAGATGGCTCCAGCGTTCAATCCACTGTCTACTACGCTTCTACATCCCGTATTCAACTAGGCGGCAACCTAGACCTAGTTGGTCTACAGGGTGGCACCCTGAGTGACGCGGGTGATCAGAGCCTAGGTTCTGTTGGCGGCAGTATCACTGCCGGAAATGGCCTGTTCGTTGGCAGCCTGCAAGTCCAAGGAGCAACCAGCTTAGCTCAAGGCCTATCTGTTGGCGGTAATCTAACGGCTAATGGCAGCGCTTTATTCCAAAGCTCGGCCAACTCCTCTACTGCCTTCCAAATACAGAACAGTGCTGGTAACCAAGCTGTCACCGTCAACACTTCCAATACACCTAACCTAATAGCTAATGGTGACTTTGAATCAACTACCAATGGCTGGTCAGGTAAGGGAAGTGGCACACTCCTTAGGAACGATACAGCTGCTATAGGGGCGGCTTTTGGCACTGGTAGCCTAGCTGTTACCACCACTGCTGCCGCTAACGACGGAGCCAGCTTCAACTACACCCTTGCTCCCAGTACTACCTATACTCTAAGCCTCTACGCCAGAAGCTCTGCTGGAACAGTCAGCACCATTAATATAGGCAGGCAAGACGTTTCCGGCACGGATGTAAACTGTCTAACCGGCCAGAGTATTACTACTACCTGGACCCGCTTTGTCTGTACCTTCACTACAGGTGGTACTATTACCCCTCCAAGCAGTATCTATATAAAACAATCTGATGCAACTAGCCGAACCTTCTATATAGACGGTGTACAACTAGAACAAGCATCAACTGCTTCTGGCTTTACCTCCTACCAAGCCAACCTACAAGTAAACACCGCTACTAACCAAATAACCCTAGATGGTTCCAACTCCGGAGCCCTAGGCCCCTGGAGTACTAATGCTAATTCGTTGCCAGCAGTAAGAGAAATGGGGCAGACTGTAACAGCTAATGGCTATGTGTACGTTCTAGGAGGCTCTAATACTAACAGTACTAATGGAGCCCAATCTACCGTCTACTACGCCAAACTAAACGCCGACGGCAGCACCGGAGCCTGGACTACTAGCTCCAACCCACTACCTCAAACCCTTGCTTCTCACACGGCCGTAGCTTATAACGGATTTATTTATGTTCTAGGCGGCATTAATAGTAGCGGTACTATTCAATCTACCGTCTACTACGCCAAACTAAACGCCGACGGCAGCACCGGCGCCTGGACTACTAGCTCCAACCCACTAACACAAACTCTGGATGGCGCTACGTCAGTAGCGGCCAATGGCTACATTTATGAGATGAGTGGATACAACGGTACAATTTCCCAAACCACCGTCTACTACGCCAAACTAAACGCCGACGGCAGCACCGGCGCCTGGTCTAGTAGTGCCAATACCTTAGCCCAAGGTCTGACTGGTGCTGCATCATCTATAGCTAACGGCTATGTATATGTTATGGGCGGAACTAACACCTCTTCTAGTAGAGTATCCACCGTCTACTACGCCAAACTTAATCTAAATGGCAGCATTGGTAGTTGGACAACTAGTACTACCCCGTTGCCTCAGGCTGTCAGAAGGGGAACGACAGTGGTAAACAATGGCTACCTTTACTATATTGCAGGAGATAATAACGGTGGAACACTTTCGCCAATATACTACGCCAAACTCAACGCTGACGGCAGCACCGGAGCCTGGCAAACCAACTCTAACGGGCTACCCATACCAGTGCTGTTCTCTTCTGCTTCAGTCGTTGCTAACGGTTATGTTTATGAAATGGGTGGGGATAGTAACTCCAGTACGGTATCTAGCGTATATTATTCTTCTGTTTCTCGTGTCCAGATCGGTGCTAACCTAGACTTAGTAGGCCTCCAGGGCGGCACCCTGAGTGACCCGGGTGATCAGTCGACTGGCTCTGTTGGCGGTAGTATAACCGCCGGCAACGGCCTGTTTGTTGGCACACTGCAAGTCCAGGGCGCCGCCAGCTTTGCCCAAGGTCTAGGGATAACAGGGAACCTAACAAGCACCGGCAGTGTATTGTTCCAAAACTCCGCTGATTCTACAGTGGCCCTCCAAGTCCAAAACGCCTCTGGTGTAAGCCTATTCGCGGTCGATACTTCTAATATGACCATCACCCTTGGCGCGCCCTCTGCCACTCCAGTTATCCTAGTCCTCGGCAATAAGAATACCGCAGGAGATCCAGCCGCCTGCACCAACGGTGGAATTTATTACAACTCTAGCTCTAACCTGTTCAGGGCCTGTAATAATGGTAACTGGGTCAGCTTTGCCGACTCGACCGGTTGGATAGGAGCAGGAGAGTCCTGGACCTATGCCAGCGCCGACGGCCATACCTTTACCTTTACGGTACCAGCCGACGTAACAGCTAAGTATTCGGCCGGTATGCGTATCAAGCTGACCCAATCCTCCACAGTCGAGTACTTCATAGTCACGGGCGTTTCCACCTACTCCGGCGGAGTTACTACAATCACTATATACGGCGGCCAAAACTACACCTTGGCTAATTCGGCTATCAGTGCTAACTACTACTCTATCCAGAAATCTCCTGTTGGTTTCCCGTTGGATCCAACTATTTGGACTGAACAATACGTAAGTACCTCCCAGCAGGTACAGTCCTCTCCGGGCTCCGGATACGTAAACATTGGCAGCGCTTCCATTACCATCCCCATAGGTGCGTGGTCAGTTAGCTACGGAGTTTCCGCCGAGGGAGTAGCCGCGGCATTCCCAAGCTCGGGCAACGGAGGCGGCATGGTTGCAACTACACTTTCAACGGGCACCACCACCGAGTCGGATTCTGACTTTACCGCTTACACAGAGCAGGATGTCTACGAGCAGAGCGGGGCTCAGCCAGTCATAACTGCCGCGCATAACAGGTCGAAGAACCTGGTGCTATCCAGCAAGACAACCTACTTCCTAAACACTAAATCTAATTTCGGAGCGGGAGTAGCTACAACCTACAACCGGGGTGATCTAGCGCCGACCATTATCCGCGCAGTATGTGCCTACTTGTAAAATAGGCGCATGCCTTCAAGATACATCCATAAAGTCTACGCTCCGGACGCCTATTATCACGTCTATAACAGGGGTGTAGGCAAGAGGACTATATTTAAAGACAGTACAGATTATGCCGTTTTTCTCAACTTGCTCAAGCGTCACCTAAGCATCAACCCCACCAAAGATAAACAGGGAAGGGTTTATCCAAACTACCATGCCGAAATTGATCTGTTGGCATTCTGTCTAATGCCAAACCACTTCCATCTATTCGTATTTCAAAGCGATAAAAACGCTATGACTAAGCTGCTGCGCAGTATCTGTGTAGCCTACACAATGTATTTTAATAGAAAATATCGCCGGGTAGGCCCACTGTTTCAGAGCAGGTTCAAAGCCTCGATAATATTGGACGACGTATATCTTCAGCACATTTCTAGGTATATTCATCTGAATCCACCAAATTACATAAATTGGGAATTCTCCAGCTTACCTTATTATTTAGGCAAAAAACACGCCGAGTGGATAAATCCTCAACCCATCCTTGGCCTATTCGAAAACAACAACTACCTTAGCTTTCTGGAAGATTACGAGAAGAGCAAAGAAATATTAGACGAGATTAAATCTCAGTTAGCATCCAGCTAAATTTGTTAGTCGCGCCAACCTTTATCGCAAGATATTACAAGGTCGCACCTTGTAAATTTTTCGGTTGGTGGCGGTAATTGACCACTAGAAATTAAGGGGTGTGGATAACCATAAGCCCATTAGTTTTATGCACAACATCTATAGGCGTTTGGTGCTAGAACGTAATTCAGCGAATAACAGACCCGAATAGTCAAATAATTAACAATTTGTAGTACAAAAGTCTACAAATTATGTCCCATTTTATGCGGGACAAATAACACCTAAAAAGTCCCATATTTACTCCTTGACAAGGGTATGAGCGGTAACTAGAATTAAGCCATAAGTTTTAATAAAAAACTTAAACAAAAAATATAACTAAAATGGCCAGCAAAAAGAACAAAACCTGCCTTGCTTGTGACCGCACATTCCGCGGTAGGTCTGACGCTAAAACTTGTTCGGAGCGTTGCCGCAAGCGCATGCAGCGGGTTAAGAAGTCATTAGACAAAGAAGCCCAGGAAGTTAAAGATACTGCCCAGCTTTTGGTAGCGGACGTTGAAGAGACTTTAGGCAACCTTGAAGACAAACTGGCACCAGCGGCTACCCAAGAGGGTTTTATTGCGACGTCGGCTTTAAGCCAGCAACCAACTTTATCTAATCCACCACCCGTGGATGTGCCAATTCCAGCTATAGAAGGTCTAGAAACACCCCAAGCGCCCACCAACTCACCGGGGGTTTTAAATAATTTATCACCTGTCAACAAACCGCAACCGGCACTTGAAGCGGTTCCGCTAAACGATCTTTCCCAACCTGCAAGTGCGGCGTATCACTCGCCGGGGGATGTTTTTAGCCCCGAAGACTCCGGAGCGTCCACGCTGCCCGAAACACCGGCTTCACCATCGGCAGACTTGTCTAATACGGCGTCGGTCAGCCCCCAATCTGTTATGGAGGGTTCACTCACCGCTCCCACGGTAGCAGAGCCAGTTAAGCCCCAGTCCTTCTTCCATCGCCCAACCATGCGATTTTCGGGTACGGCCAGCCTTGCCGTGGCATTCAGCCTGGTTCTAACACCTATAGCCATTGGAACTTACTTTTTGAGCGGTCAGGTCCAGAATAGAAACAGCTCGCAAGCAGAAGTAGCACCTGCTCCCCAACCAGCGGCCGTAGCCGACAACACGAATGATAAGAGCCTGCACCTTAACCGGGCAACCTACATTGATTTTGGCCAGCCACTGTTTGCAAACGGCAACGTTACCTTGCAAAACCAGAAGGATTCAGCTACGGCTTTCCAGGTTCAAAATTCCGCCGGCAACGATGTTCTAACGGTGAACACGGCCAGCAAAAAAGTTGGAATCGACCAAGCACCAACGGCCGCGGGCGCGGCTTTGCAGGTCGCCGGCAATATTTCTACCACTGGCAGCATACAGCTTAGCAGCGGCACGGCTCTTAACCCGGCCAATCTGGTGATTAACTCCGTAACGGTTTGCACATCGGCCGGTTGTGTACCCAATACCACCTCTAGCCTTAGCGCCAACCAAATCAACTCTGGTACGTTATTAGACTCTGTGCTCAGCAAAAACGTAGCCTTACTTAGCGCCAACCAGGCTTTTACGGGTAATAACACCTTTAATGGCAAGGTACTTTTCCAGAATTCAGCGGATTCTAACAGTAGTTTTGAGATACAGCAGGCAAGCGGTACCGGCGATTTGTTTGTGGTTGATACTGCCAGCGGTAAGGTCGGCATTGGGCGGACACCTTTGCCAAGCACTAACGCTATCTTACAAGTTAATGGCTCTGTTGATTTAACCGGGCAAATAACCTTTAACGGTAACCAAATAACTACTCTTAACCTGCAAGATAGCTCTAATATCGCCCGGCTGGATACCAGTCAGACCTATACTGGCAATAACACCTTTTCGGGGAATATTATCGCTTCTACCCTGCAGGCATCCAGCAATCTGTTAACTATCGGTTCGTTGCCAGCCCAACTTACACTGCAAGGCAACTTATTGAGTGATTTGACCGTTACTGATGGGACGCACAATATTAATGTTGGCTTTAGCGGAACGCCAACGGGCGATATTACTTACAATTTTGATGCCTCGGCTAACCCCGGTAATTACACGATTTGTACCACGGTAGGCAACTGCGCGGGGCCAAACGGTAGCGTCTCTACGGCTGGCGGCACTGCTGGCAAGTTATCTAAATTTACCGGCCCGACTACGCTTGCCGATTCATCCATCGCCGATAACGGGTCAGTGGTGACGGTTGGCGAACCCGGTGTGTTTAAGGCCGGCAGCAACTCGGCCACGGCCTTTAGGGTGCAAAACGCCGGTGGCCTAATAGACCTGCTGGTAGCCGACACCACAGACAGCCGGGTCGGTATAAGCCTTAGTACCGGCAATGTGCCACAGTATCCGCTAGATGTTGCGGGCGACATAAACAGTTCTACCGGCTTGCGAATCGGCGGAACTTTGGTCTGTACGGTTGGCGGCTGTGGCGCTGGCAGCGGCAGCGGCTTTTATATCCAAAATGGCACGGCTACCCAAGCGGCCAACTTCAATGTGCAGTCTACGGCCATAGGCTCAGTTGCTGGTATTCTGCAAGGTGCCAACGGCCAAACAGCCGATATATTCAACATAAAAGACGGCAGCGGCAACAAAGTTCTGGGAGTAAACAGCACTGGCTCAACGTTAATCCAGCCTTCTATTAACAGCACTTCGGCGCTTGTGGTCGAAAGCGCCAGCCCAGGGAACAACAAGGTTTTAGTTGTCGACACCACAACAAATCGGGTAGCAATTAACCAACCTAGTGCCAGTTACGCGCTAGATGTGAACGGTGATGTAAATATAACTACAGGTAGTTTCTTCCGCATAAATGGCCAGTCAATTTGTGGCCCGCAAGCTACTTGCGCGCCAAGTGCCGGCTCATCTTTCTACATTCAAAATGGCGCGACTTTGCAAACCGGCGCCAACTTCTTTATAAGCTCGGCCAATATCAACAACACCACCGGCGTATTGCGCGGTGCGCTGGGCCAAGTGGCGGACATTATGGATTTGCAAAACGGCAGCGGCAACAATATTTTTACCGTTAATGCGACCGGCTCTATTTTGGCGGAGGCATCAACCAACTCGACCAATGCTTTCCAAATCCAAAACGCCGCCGGTACTTCTAATTTGTTCGTGGCCGATAGCCAGTCTACCAGAATTGGTATTGGCACCAACGCGCCAACGGCTAGCTTGACCATTAAAGATAATTATTCCAGCTCGTCTCCAGCGGCTAACTTAACGGTTTCTGGCAATGAGATAACGGACGCGACGCGCACCACCAACACCCAGGGTGACGGCCGCACCCCACCGGACTCCAGCTACGGCATATGGGAAGGTACTACGAACTTACTACCGAATGGCGGGTTTGAGAGCAATATTACGGGTTGGAGTGCTATCGGAGCAGCTACTCTCACCAGAGATACTAGCACGTCTAAGTTTGGCGCCGCTTCAGGATTGCTGTCATATGGCGGCGGCGCTAATTTCGTGGGCTACTATCAGGACACGGGCTCACTCGGAAGTGGAGTGACACTGACGGCCTCTGTTTGGCTTAAGGGTACCGGGTCGATATACATGCGCCTTTCAGGAATTGTCAGCGGTAGCCCAGCGGTAGTTATCACACTTACCAGCACATGGACTCGTTATATATTAACGGGCACCACCACTTCTGTTGGCGGTGCTAGACTAGAGCTTACTTCAGGATTTGGTACGTCTGCCTACACCGCCAATGTAGATGGGGCTCAGATTGAACAAAAAGCTTACACTACGCCTTATGTAGAAACCAATGGCTCAACCGCTAGCCGCAGCGCTGGGATTGTGCAAGCTCCTGCCTCCCTGTTGAACTCTACTCAAGGATGGGTAGCGTTTCGGACTCGGGTAGGGTTCAATAGTGCTTCTTCGCCTGTTTACCCCTCTTTCTTTGGCTGGGGGGTCGCCGCCAATAGGCAGATTTCGGTGTATTACAACTACGCATCGAACCAATGGTCGATCGAGAGGTTCAATGTAGGCGGCGGATCGGCCGCTCGTTCTACAACCGGAATGTCGTTTAACGCCGGTGATTTAGTCACGGTTGTAGCGTACTGGACTGGTAGCCAGATAGCTATATCCGTTAACGGATCTGCATTTACTACGGCGCCCAACACGTCCCTCGATACTTATGCGACTCCCTTTGATATAGGCTCCAACGCACCATTTAACTCAACAAACAAAGAAGCCGACTCCGACATCCTGTGGTCTGCGGCTGGCACGGGCACCCTTAGCAACACTGATGCGGCTACCCTGAATGCCTTTGGCAACACTGACCCAACCGTAACCAATCTGTCTGGCTCTTTGCCGTCGGGCATTCCTACAATGGCGTGGGCCGCCAACACAGCCAGCTATCAGTACCAAACTGGTGTCTATAATCCAACAGCTTTACAGATACAAGACGCCAACGGCAACAATTTGCTGACCGTTAATGCTGACTCTTCGTCCAGCAGTTTGTTGGCGCTTGGTACCAACACAACTACGGCTAGCGGCGGCATATCTTTTGGCACGGATACTTACCTTTATCGGTCAGCTACTGGATTTTTGAGCTTGCAAGGTACTTCAGGTACCTCTGTAGGATTGCAGGTTGCGCCAAACATTGGGACAGATGTGGCTGGCAGTAGCCTTGTGCTATCTGCAGGGCAAGGTACGGGCGCTGGTAATGGTGGCAGTATAAACTTACAAATTGCTAAGCCAACATTTGCCACAGCTAACCAGAATTTTATAACAGGGACTACTTTTCCCCAATACATTGCTACTAATAACAGTTTTATATATTGGTCCAGCGATACCATTAATAAAATTAGTCGGGCAAATATTGATGGTACAGGAGTTAACTCGAGCTTTATAACTACAAACGATACAGTCCCCCGGGGGGTTGCAGTAGACGGCACATATATTTACTGGGTAAACGCAACCAGCAATACCATAGGCCGGGCCAATCTGGACGGCACCGGCGTTAACCAAAGCTTCATTACTGGCGCCAATCTTCCGGTAGGTCTAGCTATTAATAGCAACTTCATTTACTGGGCTAACAGGGGCGGTACTACCATAGGCCGGGCCAATCTGGACGGCACCGGCGTTAACCAAAGCTTCATTACTGGCGCGAGCACCCCCAGAGGCCTAGCTATAGATGGTTCTCACATTTATTGGGCGAACATCGGTAGCAATACCATAGGCGGGGCCAATCTGGACGGCACCGGCGTTAACCAAAGCTTCATTACTGGTCTTAGTGGTCTGGATGGCTTAGCTGTTGATAGTAGTTATGTATATTGGGCGAGCTCAGTTACCATAGGCCGGGCCAATCTGGACGGCACCGGCGTTAACCAAAGCTTCATTACTGGCCTCAGCGCTACCGCGGGAGTCACAAGGGACAGCAACTATTTTTACTGGTCTAACAGTGTAGCGTCCGGTAGTATAGGTCGCTATAATTTTAGTTCTGCAACAAACGCATTATCCACAGTTGTTAGCTTGTCGGGCGTAAATGGCGCGGCTACTTTCCAAAACTCTACCAACTCCACCACGGCCTTCCAAATTCAAAATGCTGCGGGCGGCTCTAATCTATTGGTGGCTGACACCACTAATACCAGAATCGGCATTGGCACGGCCGCTCCAACGGCCACTTTAAGCGTAAATGGCACGGGCCTGTTCCAGGCACCGGCGATAGGCACGCAAAATAGCCTAACGGTCTCTGGCAACGAAATAACCGATGCTACGCGTACCACCAGTACCCAGGGTGATGGCAAAATCCCGCCAGATTCGTCATACGGCATCTGGGAAGGCACCACAAATCTGGTTACTAACGGTGGGGCGGAGAGTAATACAACGGGCTGGGGTGCTCAGAACGGAGCGACTCTAACTAGAGATAGCACGCACACGAAGTTTGGTGGCTCGGCATTCAAACTCGTCAAACCGGGGACCACTACGTTTGAGGGAATGTTATCATCTGTCAATATTCCTATCACATCTGGTCAGTCATATACGATTTCTGCTTGGGTTTACGGTAACGCAGGAGATCGCGTAATACTAGCTGTCAATTTAACAAACATTTTTACAACAGTAAATCTTCCCGTAACGGGTTGGAACTATGTCCGGGCATCGGGCGTGGGCACCAGTACTGGCGCTAATGGCCAGTACAACATTGAAGGAGATGGTTCACCTCAGGCAACTACTTGGTGGGTTGATGGTGTTCAGGTGGAACAAAAAGCTTTTGCTACGCCTTACGTAGAAACCAATGGTGCAACCGCTAGCCGTGCATCCGCGCGAGTACAAGGCTCTATTACAGCATCTAACTTGAGCTCTACCCAAGGTTGGGTAGCCATGAGAGTGCGAATGCCCAATTCACCAGCTGCCTATAGCGGTTTTGGGTCAAATAGTCCCCGATTCTGGAGCTGGGGCTCTGGCTTCCAGGATTATCAGGTTGCTATACAAACAAACTACACAGGGACGATCGCCTTTACCAGGAATAATGGTCGTCCTGGGGCTGCCTCTGTGAATTCGTCTATAGCATGGGCTAATCCGGGAGATCTTATTACTATAGTGGCTGCCTGGGATGCCAACGGCATATATCTAAGCACTAATGGCTCTAACTTTGTGACTGGCGCGGGTACGGGCATTCCGCCATCACTCCCCAATACCTTTGACATAGGTAGTTTGCAAGGTTCTGTGCCGTCTGATGCTGACTATATGTGGTTTGCAGCCGGCACGGGGACACTAACCAATACAGATGCCACTAACATTAACGCCTTTGGCAATACCGATCCAAACACCGGTAGTTTTTCGGGTACGGCCGCTTCGGCCTTTGTTTGGCAGGCTAACAATGCTACCTACCAATACCCTGGATTCCAGCCAATATCATTCCAGGTGCAAAACAGCAGCGGTAGCCAGCTACTGGGCGTGGATGCCAATGCTTCAGCTGTATTGCTGCCAAGCGCAACCTCTAGCACAGCGGCACTGATATTTGGCGGTGATAGCAACGCTAACCTATACCGCTCGGCGGCCAGTACCTTAACTACAAGCGCTACTTTTCAGTCGGTGGCCGGTTTGCAAGCGCCTAGCCTAGATACTCTAACTGTAGGCACACTTAGTCTTGGCACCACCAACGCTACGGCTATAAACCTAAATCAAAACACCACCGTAGCCACGGGTAAAAGCTTTACAGCGGGCGGCACGGCACTA
>Ga0265338_10010137_pt1 | contig 11117 bp, 10 predicted proteins | sample 42126metaG_FD_193579 | JGI IMG/M metagenome (GOLD analysis project Ga0265338, IMG submission 193579) | Rhizosphere microbial communities from Carex aquatilis grown in University of Washington, Seatle, WA, United States - 4-21-26 metaG | ecosystem: Host-associated > Plants > Roots > Rhizosphere... | reverse complement strand
CAGCGTCGAGAAGGCGATCCTCGCCTCCGGCCTCGGCCTCAACCCCGTGGTCGAGGGCCAGAACCTGCGCATCCCGATCCCGGCCCTGACCGAGGAGCGCCGCAAGGACCTGGCCAAGCTCGCCGGCAAATATGCCGAACAGCAGCGCATCTCCGTGCGCAACGTGCGCCGCGACGCGATCGACGAGTTGAAGAAAGCCGAGAAGGACGGGGTCATCACCCAGGACGAGCTCAAGCGCATGAGCGACGAGATCCAGGGGTTCACCGACGCGGCGATCAAGCGCGTCGATGAGCTGTTGAAAACCAAAGAACAAGAGATCATGCAGGTTTAATCGCCACGGTGATCCAGCCCGCGCGAACAAGGACGTGAGAATGGCCCCCCCGGCCCGCCTGATGCAGAGCCTTCGCGAAGGGGATGCGACCGCCGCCGTCGATGGCGCGCCCTTGCATGTGGCGATCATCATGGATGGCAATGGTCGTTGGGCGAAGGCTCGGGGCATGCCGCGCGGCTTTGGCCACAAGGCGGGCGTCGACGCGCTGAAGCGGGTGACGGAGGCCGCCCCATACCTCGGCGTGGAGCGCCTGACCGTGTTCGGCTTCTCCACCGAGAACTGGCGCCGGCCGGCCGGCGAGGTGTCCGAGCTGATGAAGCTGATGAAGGCCTACGTCCGTTCGGACCTCGACCGGCTGCGACGCGAAGGTATCCGCGTGCACATCCTGGGCCGCCGCACGGGCCTGCCTGCCGACATCCTCGAAACCATCGAGCACGCCGAGCGCTCCACCGAGCACAACGACCGATTCCATCTGCAGGTGGCGTTCAACTACGGCGGCCAGGCGGACATCCTCGACGCCGCCCGCCGCTTCGCCGAAGAGGTCAGGGCGGGCCGGGCCCAGCCGGACGACATCAGCGAGGACATGTTCCAGGGCTATCTGTCGACTTCGGGCGGCCCGCCGCCGGACCTGATCATCCGCACCAGCGGCGAACAACGCCTGTCCAACTTCCTGCTGTGGGAAGCGGCCTACGCGGAGTTCGTGTTCCAGGACGTGCTCTGGCCGGACTACGGGCCTGGCGAGTTGAAGGCCGCGATCGAGGAGTTCCGTACGCGCGAACGCCGGTATGGTGGAACGGACGTGAATGACGCCCTCGCCGCCGGCTAAGCGGTTCAACTGGACCAATCTCGGAACCCGGGCGCTATCGGCCCTGGTCCTGGCTCCGGCGGCGCTCTGGGGTCTGCTGGCCCCCGGCGCGCTCGGCGCGGCCGCGCGGCTGGGTCTTATTTCCGTAGTTGTCGCGCTTTTGGCGATCGAGTGGGCCATGATGAGCGCCCGACAACAACCGACAAGAATCGCCATGGCCGTCACGGCGGCGATCCTGGCGGCCCTGTTCATGGCCGATTTCGGCCACTACCGCATCATGTGGCTGGTGCTGGTGCTGGGCGCCGGCGCCGCGGCCCTGATCGCCCGCGGCATAGCGGCGCGCCCCGCCGACGCGGCCTTCGGCGCACTGTATATAGGCGGTCCGTGCCTGGCGCTGATGTGGCTGAGAGCCACCGAGCCGCACGGAGAATACTGGACCGCCTTGGTCCTGGCCGTCGCCTGGGCGGCCGATATCGCCGCCTTCCTTGTCGGCAGCGCCTTGAAAGGGCCCAAACTTTGGCCGCAGTTCTCTCCCAACAAGACGTGGTCGGGGTTTGTCGGCGGACTGGCGGCGGCGACGCTGGCGTCTTTGGCCATGGCGCGCTTCCTGCCCATGGGATTGGGGCCCATCAAAGCTTGTGCTTTGGGTCTGTTCGCGGGCCTCGCTACGATGGCGGGTGATTTATGGGAGTCGATGCTCAAGCGCAGGTTCGGCGTGAATGACTCCGGGGATCTGATCCCCGGACACGGCGGCTTGCTCGATCGCGTCGATGGCCTGATGTTCGCATTCCTGGCGGTCGCGGCGGCGCGGCTGCTGGTCAATCTGGGGTGGCCGCATTGAATCTCGTTCGTTCCGTCACCGTCCTGGGCTCGACCGGGTCCATCGGCGTCTCGACTCTCGATCTTCTGGCCCACGCCCGCGATGGCGGAGAGGCCGAGGTCGACGTAGTCGCCCTGACCGCTGGGCGCAACGTGGCGCGCCTGGCCGAGCAGGCCCTGGCCTGGCGGCCGCAAACCGCGGTGATCGAGGACGAATCCCTGCTGCCCGAACTGCGCGACCGGCTGAAGGGCTCAGGCGTCCAGACCGCCGCCGGCAAGACCGCCGTGGCCGAGGCGGCGGACATGAACGCGTCCTGGGTGATGTCGTCGATCGTCGGCGCGGCTGGCCTGGCGCCGACCCTGACGGCCGCCAAGCGTGGCTCCCTGGTGGCCCTGGCCAACAAGGAGAGCCTGGTCTGCGCCGGTCCGGCCCTGCTGGACATGGCCAAGAAGGCCGGCGGCACGGTGGTGCCGGTGGATTCCGAGCACTCGGCGATCTTCCAATCGCTGCAGGAAAACTGGAAGAGCGCCGTCTCCCGCCTGATCCTCACCGCTTCCGGCGGCCCGTTCCGCACCTGGGAACGGCAGTCGATGTCCGCGGCCACGCCCGAGCAGGCGGTGGCCCATCCCAACTGGAGCATGGGCGCCAAGATCTCGGTCGACAGCGCCTCGATGATGAACAAGGCGCTCGAGATGATCGAGGCGGCCTATCTGTTCTCCATGCCGCCGGAGCAGATCGACGTGCTGGTCCATCCGCAGTCGATCGTGCACAGCCTGGTGGAATACGCCGACGGCTCGACCATGGCCCAGCTGGGCCCGCCCGACATGCGCGCGCCGATCGCCTACGCCCTGGCCTGGCCGGGCCGCATCGCCTGGCCGGCGCCGAAGCTTGACCTGGCGGCCATCGGCGCGCTCACCTTCGAGCACCCGGACCTGGCCCGCTTCCCGGCAATCCGCCTGGCGCGCGAGGCGCTGCGGATCGGGGGAGGGGCGCCCGCCGCCATGAACGCCGCCAACGAGGTGGCCGTGGCCGCTTTCCTCGGCCGCCGCATCGGCTTCCTCGACATCGCCTCCATGGTCGAGCAGGTGCTGGAGGCCCTGGACGCCTCGGGCGATCTGAAGCCCCACGGCGGCGACGTCATCGAAGGGGCTTTCGCCATCGACGCCCTGGCGCGCCGAACCGCCTCCGAACACATCGACCGCACGCGCCACTAGGACTTGGGCCTCCGCATGATCAGCAGCCTCCTGCAAAACCTGTTCTTCGGCGCCATCCCGTTCCTGTTCGTGCTGGGATTGGTGGTGACCATTCACGAGCTGGGCCATTTCCTGGAGGCCAAGGCGTGCGGCGTGGCCATCGACCGCTTCGCCATCAACTTCGGCCGGCCGCTGCTGAAGTGGAAGGACCGTTCGGGCGTGCAGTGGCAGGTGGGCTGGATCCCGCTCGGCGGCTATGTGCGCTTCTCCGGCGACGAGTCAGTCGCCAGCGTGCCCGACCACGAGGACCTGGAGGCGCTGCGTCGCGAGGTCCTGGCCCGGGAAGGCCCGGTGGCGCTTCGCCGCTACTTCCATTTCAAGCCTGTCTGGCAACGCGCCATCGTGGTGGTGGCCGGACCCGTGGCCAATTTCGTGCTGGCCATAGCGCTGTTCGCCCTGCTGCTGATGACGGTGGGCGAGACCAAGGCGCCGCCGCGCATCGAGACGGTGTTTCCTGGCGGGGCCGCGGCCGCGGCGGGCTTCAAGGTGGGCGACATCGTCCGCACCATGGACGGCGCCGTGGTGTCCGACATGGTCGACTTGCAGCAGTACGTCAGCCTTCGGGCGGGAACGCCCATCCACTTCACCGTCAGCCGCGGCGCCGGGCGGGCCAACCTCGTCGCCGCGCCGATCATGGGCGATATCGCGACCCCGGTCGGCAAGCAGAAGGGCGGGGTCCTCGGCATCCAGATCACGGGAGTCGCCAGCGAGGCCACCCACCGGCGCTACGGCATCGGACCGGCCCTGGTCGGCGGCGCCGGGCGGACGTGGGATACTCTGACCACCACCCTGTTCGTGATCGACCGGCTGGTGCATGGCCAGGTTCCGGCCGATCAGCTCAGCGGCCCGCTCGGCATCGCCCAGACGTCCGGGGCGATCGCGCACCTGGGCGCCGAGGGCGAGCCGAACGCCTGGCTGGGCTTCGTGGGCGGTCTGGTGGCGCTGCTCGGGCTGGCTGCGGTGCTGTCGGTTTCTATCGGTTTCATGAACCTGCTGCCGGTTCCGGTCCTCGATGGCGGGCATCTGTTGTTCTTCGCGTACGAGGCGGTGATGAGGCGGCCTTTGGGTGCGCGCGTCCAGGCCGCGGGCTATCGGCTAGGCCTTGCTTTGGTGCTCGGATTGTTGTTGTTCGCCACCTGGAATGATTTGCAGCGACTCCGCGTGTTCCAATTCCTGGGCGGACTTTTCTCATAAACCCCGCTCGCTCTGTTCACGGCTGACCGACCTGATGCACGTTTCACGCGCCCGCTGTTCCGCGCTGATCTTTTCCGCGGTTCTGATCTTCGGATCGGCCGTTTTGTTCAGCCCCGCGATGGCGCAGGCCCCGGCGGTTTCCACCGGGGTCCAACAGGGCTTGGCGCCCGCGCCGGGCGCCGCGCCCGCCGCGGTCCCGGTCCAGCGTAGCGGCCTGGTCCAGCGCATCGTGGTCCAGGGCAACGAGCGGATCGAGGAATCCACGATCCTCTCCTATCTGACGGTTGCGCCCGGTCAGACCGTGACCGAGCAGACCGTCGACAGCGCAGAAAAGACCCTGTTCAACACCGGCCTGTTCGCCGACGTCTCGATCCAGCTGCAGGGGACCGATCTGATCGTGCGGGTGACCGAAAACCCGATCATCAACCAGGTGGTGTTCGAGGGGAACCACAACCTCAAGGAAGACAAGCTGCGCGACGAGGTGCAGGTGCGCCCGCGCGGCGTGTTCACCCGCGCCAAGGTTCAGGCCGACGTGCAACGGATCGTGGAGCTGTACCGCCGGTCGGGCCGGGTGGGCGCCACCGTCACCCCCAAGATCGTCGAGCTGCCGCAGAAGCGGGTCGACCTGGTGTTCGAGATCGACGAAGGCCCCAAGAGCGGCATCCTCAATCTCAACATCCTGGGCAACAAGGAATTCTCGGACACCGCCTTGCGCGACGTGGTCGTGACCAAGGAGTCCAAGTGGTATCGGTTCTTCACCAGCAACGACAACTACGACCCTGACCGGATCGAGTACGACCGCGACCAGCTGCGCAAGTTCTACACCAACCGCGGCTACTACGACTTCCACGTGCTGTCGGCCGTGGCGGAGCTCGTGCCAGAGAAGAACGGCTTCAACGTCACCTACGTGCTCGACGAGGGCGGCAAGTACAAGTTCGGCAAGCTGACGGTCGAAACGGACCTCAAGCGGCTCGACCCGGTCTTCCTGCAAAGGCTGCTGCCGATCAAGGAGGGCCAGCTCTACCAGTCCGACATGATCGAGCGGGCCACGGACGCCCTGACCTTCGCCGCGGGCGCGGGCGGGTTCGCCTTCGTGGACGTGCGGCCGCGCTACACCGCCAACGCCAAGACCCATACGGTCGACGTCAACTTCCAGGTGACCGAAGGCCCCCGCGTCTACATCGAACGCATCGACATCGTCGGCAACACCCAGACGGTCGACGAGGTGATCCGCCGCCAACTGCTGATTTCGGAAGGCGACGCCTACAACCGCGTGCTCGTTGACCGGTCGAAGACCAGCGTGCGGGCGCTCGGCTTCTTCAAGGACGTGCAGATCACCCAGGTGCCGGGCAGCGCGCCGGACAAGACCATCCTGCGCGTGGCCGTCACCGAGCAGCCGACCGGCGAGCTGAGCTTCAGCCTGGGCTACAGCTCGATCGACCAGCTTATCGCCGACATCGGCATCACCCAGCGCAACTTCCGCGGCCGCGGTCAGCAGGTGTCGCTGCGCGTCTCGGCCGGCTATCTGCGCAAGGAGATCAGCGCTCAATTCACCGAACCCCGGTTCCTCGGGCGCGACCTGTCGGGTGGTATCAACGTCTACGCCTCGAGCTACGACCTGACCCAGTACAGCAGCTATCGCTCGGCTTCGGCGGGCGCCGGCGTCAGCCTCGGTTTCCCGTTGTTGCAAGGACCGGTGAACTCGCGTCTCGCCTGGACCTATTCGATCCACCAGGACGAGGTGTTCGTGGACAATTCGCTGTGCATGCCCGGCCAGGTCCTGGTGTCGGTGACCCTCTGCGACCAGCGCGGCAGCAACCTGACGTCTTCGATCGGCTACGAGTATCGCGTGGACACGCGCGATGATCCCATCCGGCCGGCAAGAGGCTTCCTGTTCGTCGCCGACCAGACCTTCGCCGGCGCGGGCGGCAACGTGAAGTACGTCAAGTCCTTGTTCGACGCCCAATGGTACCACGGCTTCTCGCCCGCCTGGGTGCTGATGCTCGAAGCCCAGGGCGGCGACATCGAACAGTGGGGCAACGACTACATCCGCATCAACGACCGCTTCTTCTCTCCGATCGGCGGCGAACCCTTCCGCGGCTTCCAGATCGCCGGTATCGGCCCGCGCGATCTGCTCTACGGCGACGCGCTCGGCGGCAAGATCTATGGCAAGGCCACCATGGAGCTGACCTTCCCCAACGGCTTGCCGGAGCAGTATGGGATCAACACCGGCCTGTTCGCCGAGGCCGAGACCCTGGGTGGCCTGGATGCCCGCGGCAAGACCGATCCCCTGACCGGCCTGACGGATCCCAACATCGCCGACTCCCTCGGCCTGCGCGCCGTGGCTGGCATCACCGTCTATTGGAAATCCCCAATGGGCCCGCTGCGGTTCGATCTCAGCCAGATCATCAAAAAAGAGCCGTACGACATTACCGAAACCTTCCAATTCCGCACCTCCACTAGGTTCCAATGATGAAGACGACATCTCTTGTGATCGCCGCCGCCGCCGCGATCTCGGCCCTGAGCGCCGCTCCCGCAGTTCTGGCCCAAACCAAGCCCGCCGCCTCGGCCGCCAAGCCCCCGGCGGCAAGGCCCGCCGCCGCCCCGGCCGCCGGCGCCCCTGCCGCGCCGGTCATCACCGCCACCGTGCCGGGTGTGTGCATCCTGTCGCGCGAGGGCATCATCCAGGGCTCGACCGTCGGCAAGTATGTGAGCACCCGCCTGCAGCAGTTGCAGACCCAGGCCAACGCCGAACTGACCGGAGACGAGACCTCGCTGCAGAACGACGCCAAAGCGCTGGAGGCCAAGAAGACGACGATCGGCGACGCCGCCTATCAGCAGCAGGGCCAGGCCCTGCAGCAGCGCCAGACGGCCCTGCAACAGAAGGCGCAGCAGCGCGAGCGCGAGTTGCAGGCCACCGAACAAAAGGCCTTCCAACGGGTCATGCAGGAAGCCACCCCCATGGTCACCGAGCAGGTGAAGGCCAAGAACTGCGGCGTGGTTCTCGACGCCCAGGCGGTGATGCTCGCCAATGCGGCCATGGACCTGACGCCTGGCGTGGTCACGGCGCTGAACGGCAAGATCACCCAGTTCGACTTCGATCGCGAACATCTGGACGGGCAGCCCGCCCCCCAGCAAAGATAGACGGATCGACTCGCTGGGGCGCTCGGCGCCCTGGCAGGAGTTCCAAGGCGCCAAATCCGGTTCGCGCCGGATTTGGCCCTTTGTTTTTCAGGGCAGGAAGACGCCCGGGTCAGCCGGGGGCGGAGTCGAGAGCCAATCATGCCTGATTCCCGTTTCTTCGAGGACCTGGGACCCGTCACCCTGATCGAGCTGGCCGCCGTGACCGGCGCACAGCTCGCTCATCCGGAAGACGGCGAGCGGCGCGTCCTGGCCGTCGCGCCGCTGGGCCGCGGCGGACCGTCCGACGTCAGCTTCTTCTCCGACAAGCGCTACATCGACGATCTCAAGGTCACGGGCTCGGGCGCGTGCTTCCTCACCGCCGACTTCGTGGGCCAGGCGCCGCGGGGCTGTTCGGTCCTGGTCACGCGCGAGCCGCAGGCCGCCTACGCCGCCGCCGCCAATCGCCTGCATCGTCCGCGCCGGGCCGACGCCCGCGATCCGCTGATCCATCCGGACGCCGTGATCGAGGACGGCGTGAGCCTGTCCCCCGGCGTGACCATCGCCGCCGGCGCCCATATCGGCCGCGGCACGACCATCGGTCCCTACAGCGTTATCGGCCCCGGCGTGGCCATCGGCCGGAGCTGCAGCATCGGCGCCCACGTCACCCTGGGCTTCGCCCTGCTCGGCGACCGGGTGAGCATCCTGTCCGGCGCGGTGATCGGCGAACCGGGATTCGGCGTGACGGTGGGCCTGGGCAAGACGGTGGATGTGCCGCAACTCGGCCGCGTGATCATCCAGGACAATGTCTCCATCGGCGCCTGCACCTGCGTGGACCGCGGCGCCTGGGACGACACCGTGATCGGCGAGAACACCAAAATCGACAACCTGGTCCAGATCGGCCACAACGTGCGCCTCGGCCGAGGCTGCCTGCTGGCCGCCCATACCGGCATCTCCGGCAGCGTCATCGCCGGCGACGGCGTTCAGTTCGGCGGTCGCGCCGGCATCGCCGACCACGTCAGGATCGGCGATCGGGCGCGGGTGGCGGCCGCCGCCGGGGTGATGAAAGACATAGCGCCAGGAGAAATGGTGGCGGGCCTGCCGGCCAAGCCTGTGCGTCAGCACATGCGCGAGGTCGCTTGGCTGGGCAAGATGGCCCGGCGCCGAGGAGGGGGAGACAAGGAATGAGCGCGGACGGAGGCGGGACCGCCCAGACCGATATCGAGATCATGGAAATCCTTGCCCGGATTCCACATCGCTATCCCTTCCTGCTGGTCGATCGGGCCGAGGACTACCGGCCGCACGAGTCGATCGTGGGCATAAAGTGCGTGACGTTCAACGAACCGTTCTTCCAGGGCCATTTCCCGGGCAATCCGGTGATGCCCGGGGTGCTGATCATCGAGGCCATGGCCCAGACCGGCGCGGTGCTCATGTCCAAGTCGTTGGACGTCGACGTCGAGGGCAAGACCATCATGTTCATGTCGGTCGACGAGGCGCGCTTCCGTCAGCCCGTGCGTCCGGGCGACGTGCTACGCATGCAGGTCGAGGTGATCAAGCACCGCGGCGACATCTTCAAGTTCAAGGGACGCGCCCTGGTCGGCGAGAAGCTCGTCGCCCAGGCCGAGTTCGCCGCCATGGTTGTCGAGACCCGTTGATGTCCAAGATCCATCCTACCGCGATCATCCATGACGGGGCCAAGCTCGGCGCCGATGTCGAGGTCGGGCCCTACAGCATCGTCGGCGCGGACTGCGTGATCGGCGACGGCGTGCGCCTGCTGTCTCACGTGGTGATCGACGGCCTGACCACGATCGGCGAGGCCTGCATCGTGCATCCCTTCGCCTACCTTGGCGGCCCGCCGCAGCACCTGGCCCACAAGGGCGAACCCACGCGCCTGGTGGTGGGCCCGCGCAACATCATCCGCGAGCATGTCACCATGCACACCGGCACGGTGGGCGGGCGAGGGGTGACCACGGTTGGCGCCGACAGCCTGTTCATGGCCCATTCCCACGTGGCGCATGACTGCATCGTGGGCAACAACGTGACCCTGGCCAACGCCGCGACGTTGGGCGGCCATGTGCACATGGCCGACTTCGTGTTCATGGGCGGCCTGGCCGCAGCCCATCAGTACAGCCGCATCGGCCGCTACAGCTTCATCGGCGGCCTGGCGGCGGTGACCAAGGACGTGATCCCGTTCGGCTCGGTGTGGGGCAACCACGCCCATCTTGAAGGCTTGAATCTCGTTGGACTGAGGCGCCGGGGCTTCTCCCGCGAGCAGATCAACGCCTTGCGCGCCGCCTATCGCCTTCTGTTCGCCGACGAAGGCACCTTACAGGAACGCCTGGCCGACGTGGCGGAGACCTACGCGGCGTCGGACGAGGTGATGGAGATCGTCAGCTTCATCCAGGCCGACGCCAACCGGCCGCTGTGCCTGCCGGGCATGGACTAGGCGCTCGTGCGGCGATTCAGAAATTCGCCAACGGCTGATGGAGAACGCGGTGCGAATTTCTGAATCAGAAGCCGCACTAGAAAAAAGAATGGTCGCTAGTGTCCTGATCGAACCAGGAGTTCGCCCCGCGCGCGATCCTAGCGGGTGGCGAACTTCTGGTTCGGGACACTAGCCATGAAAAAGCTCGGCCTGATCGCTGGTGGCGGGGAGCTGCCCGTCCGGCTCGCGCGTCAGTGCGTGACCTCCGGCCGGCCCCTGTTCGTCCTCAGGCTGAAGGGCATGGCCGATCCGGAACTGGCCGCGTTCGACGGCGCCGACGTGGGCATAGCCGAACTTGGCAAGGGCTTCTCGGCGCTCAAGGGCGCGGGCTGCGAGGCGGTGTGCTTCGCCGGCATCGTCAAGCGGCCGGACTTCTCGGCGCTCAAGCCGGACTTTCGGGGGCTGAAGGCCTTGCCGGGGGTGATCGCCGCGGCGCGGCATGGCGATGACGCCCTGCTGCGCTTCCTGTTGGGCGAGTTCGAGGCCGAGGGCTTTTCCGTGGAAGGGGCGCACGACGTCGCCGCAGGCATGACCCTGCCGCGCGGACCGCTCGGCAAGCTGGCGCCCGGCGCCCCGCATATGACCGACGTGCACAAGGCCTTCCATGTCGCCGGCGAGATTGGCCGGCTCGACGTGGGGCAGGGCGCGGTGGTGTGCGAGGGGCTGGTGCTGGCGGTCGAGGCGCAGGAGGGCACCGACGCCATGCTCGATCGTTGCGCGGGCCTGCCCGAGACCCTGCGCGGGACCTTGGACAAACGCCGGGGCGTGCTGGCCAAGCGGCCCAAGCCGATCCAGGAGCAGCGGGTCGACCTGCCCGCCATCGGCGTCGCCACCGTGCGTGGCGCGGCCAAGGCCGGGCTGGCGGGCATCGTGGGGGAGGCCGGCAAGGTGCTGGTGCTCGACCACGCCGCGGTGGCCCAAGCCGCCGACGAGTGCGGCCTGTTCGTCTACGGCTTCGATCCTCTGGACCTGACGGCGGACTGGGCCGGATGAGCCGGGCCCAGATGAGCAAGGTCTTGTGCGTCATGCTGGTGGCCGCCGAGGCGTCGGGCGACGCGCTGGGGGCCGGGCTGATGCGGGCCTTGCGGCGGAGGCTCGGCGAGGGCGTG
>Ga0265338_10010136_pt1 | contig 11119 bp, 12 predicted proteins | sample 42126metaG_FD_193579 | JGI IMG/M metagenome (GOLD analysis project Ga0265338, IMG submission 193579) | Rhizosphere microbial communities from Carex aquatilis grown in University of Washington, Seatle, WA, United States - 4-21-26 metaG | ecosystem: Host-associated > Plants > Roots > Rhizosphere... | reverse complement strand
TCACGATCCGCATGGGCAACCGCCGGTTCACTCGCTTGACGAACGCCTTTTCCAAGAAGGTTGAGAACCACGAGCACGCCTTGGCTGTGTTCTTCATGTACTACAATTTTTGCCGGATTCACCAAACCTTGCGCTGCACGCCAGCGATGGAAGCTGGCATTGCCGACGACGTTTGGGAGTTGTCAGATATTGGCGCCTTAATCGATTTTGCTTAACAAACCACAGAATAACCGTTAAAATACACAAAATGCAAAATCAACGCGCATCCGAAGGATTCATCCCAGAGCTCGTCCCGTCGCGTCCGCCAGCACCCCCAAAGCGAATCACCGTTGGGAAGCATTACATTTACCAAGAACCACGAATCTCAGCCCCAAAACTGGCAGAATATGCCGTGGCTGGACACGCTCGACAGAAGGCAATCGCTCAAAATTCCAAGGTGGCTCCTACGTTGCTTCTTGCTCCGTATCGCGAAGCACGCGACACGCTTTCCCATTCCCACACCCATGAGGGGATCAACGCTGCGTATCTTCTGCGCATCGCGAGTGAGATTGAGAAACGTGTCCCAGAAAAGGACTGGCAGAAGGTTGAAAATCCCCGGAGTGCGCTCGCTCTTCGCAGGTTAGCCAAAATAGTCAATCTAGTCGATTGCGAAGGTGGTCATGTCATTCATCGACCGGCTGGCGGGTGGGGCGGCATCAAGATCGCAGGGGTTTATGTGAGCGTGAACCCAGAACTGGTATTTTCGATCACGCACCGGGGAATTAACAAGGTGGGCGGCGTTATTCTGAACACGGGCCAGGGTTCTTCCCTGTCGCTCGATCGCAGCCACGATGGCCAATCTGTGGGCGACTACCTCACGACCCTGCTGTTTCGCATGCTTGAGATCCGGCTTAATGTGACCGGCATTCCTCTCCACACTCGATGTTATGCAATCGATGTTGCCAGGGAAACCGTTTACACCGCGCCAGCATCTCATATACGATTGCTGAAAAATCTTCAGGCTGCATGCGAGATGATCGCGATGCGCTGGAATTCTATCGACGTGAGCGCCGCCACTGAGCGCGCGAGTATCGAAGCAGAGGAATAGCTATTCCTCTGCGCCAAGCGCTTCCCAAAACTCAGTTTTCAACATCCAGCCGGTGAAGAAATCCGACTCGATGAATATCTCAGTCGGTGTTTCATCAGTTATCATCCCCTCCCCGGCGTCCTGAAAGAAAACCGACGTTCCCAACATGGTTGGCTGGAAATCAAGGATCTCGGGTCGTTTGTCCATTACCGCCTCTCGGTAATCCTCCGGCGATTTCGGGGCAAGCTCAAACCGACCCACTACCGAAAAGCTAATTCTGATCGGCTTTGGGTCGAAAGAGCTCCCACCCTGCCCGTGTCAGAATCCCTCCAGTTGGGTCGGCGACCGCATCCAGGGCATCCTTGTTGTACGCGAACACGAGCGCGCCGATAAGTTCTTGGTCGTGAACCAACCGAATTTCTTTCACCTGCCATCGCAATTGCCCGTCCGTGATTAAGTCACCAACCATGGGACGATGGATGTTCACTTTCTTGAACGCCATCTGGCTGCCGTGACTGAGTTCCAACGCGACGCTATTAAGCATTGTCGCTTCCCAGTATAGTTCTGCCGGTCGCTCCGTCAATTGCGCCGCACGCCAGCGCGTTTTGGTCGAAGCTGTTGCCCGATCTCTCTTGAAACACCGCTAAAACGTCCAGAAAATTCGCACTATTGTCCAAGTCAGGGCGACGGAAATCTGTCATTCTCCCCGCCGTCGCACTCGCCAGCCGGCGAATCGGCGGCGTGCCATGGCGGTCCATCTCCTCATCTTTCTTTGCAGCACAGCGCTGGCGGTTGCCCTCTGGGATGATGCCATATTGCGGCCTGGTGCATTCGCATTCGGCTTCCTCGCGCTGTGGCAATTGTACTGCGCTCTGAGCATCCGCCATCGGCCACGTAGCCAGGTCGTTCTCCGTCTCGGCGGGTTTTCCTGGGACATATTCAGTTTCTGCCGGGGCTGGCTGATCACCGGTCAGGTCGGCAGCGGGAAGACGGTGGCGGCGATCAACACGATGCTCTGGCAGGTTTCAAAGAACTGCCCGGGCTGGGGTGGCGTCTGCGTCGATGACAAGGGCGTCTACTGGGAAACGCTGTCAGCGATGCTGGGCAACCTCGGCCGGTCGTCTGATTTGATTCTGCTTCAGGTCCGTCCGGAAACGGCGCCCGCCGGATGGCAACCGATGCATCGGTTCAACTTCCTGGACAACCCGCACCTTCCCTATTCCGCGAAAGCAAAGATCATTTGCGACGTCGCCGCGTCACTCGGGCAGCGGACCGAACAGAGCTTCTTCCGGATGCAAGCGCAGGTGCAGATGGAATTCGCGTTCAACGCGCTGGCCTGCGCGGGTTGCGATGTCACCCTGGCGACCGCCTACGCTTTCCTAACCTCGGACGTGGAACAAGGCCGGGTCACCGCAAGACTGGCGGCGGTTGATACACCCGAGGCGAAAGCTCTGACGGATCACTACCATTTCAACTTCAGCAAGCAGCCCCCTGAACAGCTCGGCGGCGTGAAAACCACCATCGCCAATTACCTGAAGTGCTTCACGGAGCCGGGCATTGCGGAGGTCTTTTGCTCGCCCCAATCGACCTTCAATTTCGACGACATCGACCGCGGAAAGATCATCTGCGTTTCGATCCCGCAGCGCTATGCCGTCGAGCGGCGCTACGTCAACACGCTGCTCAAACTGGCGTTCTACTCGCACGCCTTGCGGCGTTTCGACCGGTCGGCAGGCGAACGCGCCAGCGACAACCTGCTGATCTTCTGGGCGGACGAAGCGCAGAAGATCGTGACGGCCTCGGAGGACGGGATGAGCGACTACAACGTTGTCGATGTGCTGCGCGAAGCGCGAGCGACGGTCGTCGCGGCGACGCAATCCTACTCCTCGCTTGTCCCGCCAATGGGCGATGAAAAGAAGGCCAAGGTGTTCATTGCGAACATGGCCAACCGGGTGACCTTCTGCGCGGCCGACGAAGACTCGGCCAAGATCGCGGCGGACACGCTGGGAAAGCGGAAATCGCTGCGTCGCACTACCGGCTGGAGCGGGGGGAAGCGGACGACCTCGCTGACCGAGGAGAACCGCTACTACATCGAGCCGCACGAATTCCGCCGCCTGAGGAGATTTCAGGCGGTCGTGCAGCACTGCGATTTCGGCTTCCGCCGCACGTCCATCGCGCCGCTCGGGGTGGATGGCCGCCCGCCCGCCTGGCATCGATCCAATAGCTAACACGCATGATCACGCTCCTCCCCGAACCCCAAACCCGTTCCTCCGAAACCACGAAGGACCGTCTTCGGATCCTGCGCGCACACCTGGAGTCAAATATCCTCGGGCAGAGCCATCTCATGGAACGGGTCGTTTCCGTGCTGGTGCGCGGCGAGATGGGTGTCGCCCATCCCGACCGGCCAAAGGGATCGTTTCTGTTCGTTGGGCCGACGGGCGTGGGTAAAACCGAACTGGCGCAGGTCTTCACGGCGCACCTGTTCGACGGCCGCAAGCCGGTGCGCTTCGACATGTCGGAGTACCAGAATCAATCGTCGGTCGAGAAGCTGATCGGCCACGCGGTGGGCGAGATCGGTCTTCTCGGGCGGGCGTTGCAGGGCATTGAAGACGGCACGCTGCTCTTCGACGAACTCGAAAAGGCCCATCCGCTGATCCTGGATCTGTTTCTTCAGATCCTCAATGAGGCGAGCATCACGCTCGCCTCCGGGGAGCGAAAGAACCTGTCGCGCTTCTACGTCGTCTTCACGAGCAACATAGGTTCGGGCGAAGTGATGCGCATGACCTCCGCCCCGATGGCGACGGTCGAACGCACGGTGCTGAACCGCGTCGGGCAGCAACTGCGGCCGGAGTTGGTCGGCCGAATCACTGAAAAAATCGTCTTTGCTCGCCTCCAATTCGAGACGCAGCGGGAAATCTGCGAACTGATGATCGCACGCGAACAAGCCCGCTTGCTTCGCCTGGGTTACCCCGTCGAAACGACGCCGGAAGCGGTCGAATTCCTGATCCGCCGGGGTTACCACAAGACCCTCGGTGCCCGTCCCATGCGCGCGACCGTCGAACGCTTTCTCCAAGATGCGATCACGCACAGCCTTTTGCATAACGACGGCGGATGCGGCCGGTTGGCGGTGGCGTCGGAACAGGACCGGCTGACATTCAAGTCCGCGAATAGTCTGCCGGACTTGGGATAGGGTGGAATGACGGGTTCTTGCCGCGACAGCCGCGAGAATACTGGTGGTGCGGTGGCGGCACGATCCGCTTCTCCGCCGCCCCGATCCTCGATCGTGCGAAGCAATCGATCTGGTGTCCGGTTGCACGCGAAGACTTCGCGGTGCTTGTTATACGTGAAGACAGCAATTTCGTTCTGATTGTTAGCAGTAACGTCCAAGCGCTTTCGGCGCTGCTTGTTTAGGCTTCGGGTCAGGCCTCCGCATTTCCAGATGCGAGACAGTCTGGCTGAATGCCTCAGAATGCTCAATCGTCAGGGGAAGCGGGAAACGGTCCGTGCCGGGTGGACGGCGCCCGGCGCCAGTCGCGCGCATCGTCGCGCGATTTACGCGCGGGATGTGGTATCGAGGTTTATGTGGGACGCCAGGCGGCCTCCCCGTGGGCTAAGCGGCGGTTGACTCACGCCGAAATCATCCTGCCCTTTGGTTCGGCCGGGTGCAACCTTCGGTGGTGCAGCGGCACCGGGCGCAAAGTGGAGAGCCATGCCGGCGCGCGCCAAATTTGCGTCATCGGCGCCCGATGCCTGCACGCGATTGCGTGGACGCGAGCCGGCAGCGCCGCCATCGTCCGGGTCAGCCCGCCAGTTTTGCGCCTGTTCCGCACTCCCGCCATCCGGGGAATCTTCCTCTATGATTTCAGCAAACTGGCGCAAGGAGACATTCTGTTGTGGGATCTGGCCGCCGCTCTGCACAACGCCGCCCAGCATCCCGCGGCCACTCCCGAGCTGCTCGCCCGGTCGCTCGGAACCGTTCTGGCATTCCAAGTCGTGCGCGCGCACGGCCGGTTCGGTCAGGCGCTAGGCCGAAAGAACGCGCTCACTCCGAAGCAGCTGAAACGAGTGACCGATTTCATCCGCAACCACCTGGATGGTTGCCTGACGGTCAACACCCTCGCGCGGAAGGTGCATCTGAGCCCGTTCCATTTCATCCGGAAGTTCAAGAGCACAACCGGCCTGCCGCCGCACCAGTATGTTGTGCGCTGTCGGCTTGAAAAAGTGCACGCCCTCCTGCGCACCGGCAACTATCGGATTGCGGACGCTGCGAGCGCGGCCGGCTTTTGCGATCAGAGCCACCTGGACCGGCATTTCCGTAAACATTTTGGAATTTTGCCGAAAACGCTCCTTCGCTCGGAAAGTGAGCAATTTTGAACCGCTTTTCGGCAATCATATCCAAGAAATAGCCCGGCACTTCTGGTAGGTTGGTTCGCGTTGAGGGTAAATTCCAGTCCATGGAACTCACCCGAAGAATTCGATGAACCACTACCAGGAGATTCGCACATGAAGACACTCGGTCTGTCCGTCCGCTGCGCGCGGAACGGACTGTCCTGCCTCTTGCTCGGCGCCACCTCGGCCCAAGCGCAACCTATCTCGCTGCCCTTTGCGTTGCCCCTGGCGCAGGCGATTCCGGGGTCGCTCAAGACGTCCATCCAGTTCGCCTTGGGCGTGGTCTTCCTCTTCGGCTTCATCTGGGGAGTTGTGAAGATCTGGACGGGCGCGGATCGTCTGTCGAAGGGCGACGCCGACGGAAAGATGGGCATTGTCGCCGGCATCATCATCGCCGGTGCCGCCGCGATCATGGGCGCCCTGTTCACGATCTTCGGGATGGGTGACGGCGTCCTGACGCCGACTTTCTAGCCATGGACGGCCTGCGCATCACGGACACGAACAGCGCCAACGACAGCAAGGGCCGGGCGTTTGGGATGGAAGGAAACGATTTCATCTACGTCCTGATCGGCGGCGTGGTCGCCCTCGGCCTGTACCTGCTGCTGGCGATCATGTTCGGCGTCGGAAAGATCGTCGCCCTGGTCCTCGTGCTCCCCTTCCTCCTTGGCCCCCTCGGCTGGGTTGTCTTTTTGCGGCACAACAAGCCCGAAGGTTACGCTGAGGACTGGTTTGACCAAACTTTCAGCGGCGCCGGTTTCACCCTGGCGCCTCACATGCAACCTGCACCGATCGTGCGCTCGCGCAATGAAAGCGGCACCTAACGGGCATTTCACGGAGGACCTGATCGTCTTCGGCGCCCTCGAAAAAGGCGGCACCGCCGCGCGAGGCTATGTGCTCCAGCCGCCGGACCTGCGCGGCGGGAGCGTCTCGCAGCTCAACGCTTACCAGGACAAGATCCGCGGTTTCGTCTCGCACCTCGGCCCCGGCATGCGGGCGCAGTTTCAGTGGACCTGCAACTGCGATTACAAGAAGGAGCTCACGCGGTATTTCCGCGAGACTGAGCAGGCGACGCATCCGCACATCAAGCGCGTGCGGACTGAGCGATTCGAGCGGTACTGGGAGCGGATGCACAACCGGGACCTGCGGCGGGAGCACCTCGTGCTCTTCGTCTCGACCGAGGTCGCGCGGTCTTCCGGCCCGCTCCCGACCCGCGATGCCCTCCAGCGGTATTTTCAAAGAATCCTCGGACAACTCCGCACGCAGTTTGACGAACTGACGAATACCCTGCGCACCGTTTTTGGCAGTGACACCACGGTCATGCCGATGACCGACGCGGAGCACTTCACGTACTGCAAGAAGTTCCTCAACCCGTCGCTGGCCGACCGCTTTGATTTGGAATTTGGCGAGCAATTCAACCCGGCGCTCTCCGTCCAGGAGAACTGCTGGAACTCGGACGGCGTCAGCCTCCCGAAGATCGGGTTCTACCTCGACGGCCGTTACCATACCGTTTTCACGCTCAAGCGCTGGCCCAATCGCACGTATCCCGGGATCATCCACCGGCTGACGGGGCTCCCGTTTTTGGACTATCAGGTGACGGTGAACATCGATCCGCTGCCCGCGCGGCGCGAGGTCGAGAAAGAGGAGAAGGCGGTCGAACGGCTCCGTGGCGAGTACGAGGACACCTCGCGGCACTCGCTTCTGGTCGCCATCGCGAAGAAGGAAAAGAAGATCGAATCCCTCTCGACCGGGTTTACCAGCGCCTTTGCCGTCACCTACATCATCCGCGTCTGGGACGAGAACGAGGCTGCGCTCTCCGCCAAGTGCGCCGCGATCAAGAACGCGATCAACCTGATGGGCGGAGCCCAGTATTACGAGTGTGCGCTTCCCTCCACGGCAAAGAAGCTCTTCTTCGCGTCCTGGCCCGGTTGGACCGGTTCCACCTACCAGCACCGCAGCCTCTATGCGGAGGACGCTTATCTTGCCGATCTGCTGCCGTTTTCGGCGACCTTCACCGGCCACATCGGCGAAGCCGAGGCGCTGTACGATGGCTCGCAAAACAACTTGGTCGGTTTGCGGACCTTCCTCGGTTCGCCACCGACGCCTCAGCACACCGTGCTCATCGGCGCGACCGGTGCCGGGAAGTCGGTGCACATGCGGGATTTCCTGGAGCAGACGGCAGTCTATTTCCATCACACTGTCCTCATCGAAGAGGGTCTTTCGTATGAGCCGTTCACCCGGGCGATGGGCGAGCAGCCGATCATCCTCCATCCGGACGGCGATCTCACGATCAACTATTTCGACACGGGCGGTCTGCCGCTCGGGCAACTGCAGCTGGCAACGGCGGTCGCCTTGGTCGCCCGGATGATCGGCGAGCCGCCCGACGCCGAGGCGCAGCAAATCCGGCAGGCGCTGCTCGCCCAATACATCAACCAGCTTTACGAGGACACTTTTGAGGAGTGGTCGAAAGGGCACCGTGACCTGCTGCCGCAAATCGAGCGGATGGCCTGTGCCACACACCGGTGGAAGCGGGAAAAGATGGGTCCCGGCGCCACGGAAATCGAGGCGTACGCCGATCTGCGGGACCGGATCAAGGCGAACGGCGACGAGGCCGGGCAATTCATCGCGAGCATCACCGAAGCCGAAATCACCCAGTTCCTGAAGCAGCCACAGACTGAACGCGCAGTGATGGCGCTCGCCCATGCCCATTACGGTCGAACCGACTACCCGGTGCACGCAAGCCTGGTCGAACTGATGCAGTTCTCCCGGTTCTCCGAACACAAGAAGGAGGAGATCGACCACCTCGCGACGCTACTTTCGGCGTGGACGGCTCACGGTCATTACGGACGGCTCTTCGACGGTCCGACCAACGTTTCCCTCACCGGGCACCTCGCGCATTTCGAGCTGGGTTACATCCCGGAACAGGCGATGGAACTGAAGACGGCCGCCGGGCTTCTGATCGCCGGCTTCTCGCGCCAGCACATCATCAGCCTGCCCCGCGTACAGTGGAAGCGGATCGTTTTCGAGGAACTGGCGCGGTTTCTCGACGTGCCTGGCGGAGAGAAGATTGTCGCCGAGTCGTACGCGCAGCTGCGCAAGTTCAACTGCTGGACCGCCTCTATCGTCCAGCAATACAGCAAGTTCAAGGACACGCGCATCCGGCCGGTCGTCATCGGCAATAGCAAGCAGTTCTTCCTCATGCGCCAGTTCGACCGCGGCGACGTTGAGGACATCGCCAGGGCGATTTCGCTGCCGGAGGCGGTATGCTCCTCAATCCAGAACTACCCCATGCCGGAGCAACAGCCGGAGGGTCGGAAGTTCTCGAGCCTGTGCTTTTTCAGCCCGGTCACCGACCCGCCGCTGTGCGGTACGGTGCGCAACGTCCAATCCCCGAAAATGGAGTCCCGTGAAAAAGTGGCCGTGTAGGCTTCTTCCTCTGCTCGCTTTTCCGCTGCTCTTCGCCGGCTGCACGACAGCCGAGATCGGGAGGTCCGTCTCGGACGTCGGACTCTCGGGAGCCGGTGGTGTCATCGGCTATAAGGTCTCCAACGGGGACCCCGCCGCGGCTGCCGGGGGCGCCCTCGCTGGCTACCTGGTCTCAAAGACCGTTCAGTCCAGCCAAGACCGTTCGCTCAAGGATGCTGAGAAGGCTGGCTACGAGCGCGCGCTCAATCAGGCCGTGAAGCAACAGTACTGGATTATCCAGAACCAGCAGAAATCCCTTTCACCGGATGGGGCGCGTGACCCGCGCCTAGTGCCGGTGGTGATTCCCGAAACCAAAATCAACGGCGTGACGATCAAGGCGCACGTCGAATACCTGCGAGTCGAACTATGAAAACCATCGTTGTCATCCTCCTCGTGATTACGGGAGCGGTCGGTGCTCGGGCGCAAATCCCGGTCACGGACGTCGCCAATCTCGTGAACAACGAGATCGCCCAAGTCGAAAACATCGCGAAGTGGGTCGAAAGCATCGCCCAATTGAAGACCCAGATCGACCAACTGAAGCAGCAAATCAACATTCAGGGCGACATCCGCCAATGGGCCGGCGATCCCGCCGCGGCCGGTGCGCACCTGAATCTGAACGTCTTGGGCGTGGGGAATCTGGTCCAGCAATTCGGCCAGGCTCGCGCGACCATCGTGTCCACCGCTAACAGCGTCGCGTCGCTGGGCAACACCTCGCAGGGCATTTTCCGCGCGATGAACGTTGGCAATCTCGACGGCCAGCCGGTCGAGCATGATCAGCTTATGTTCCGCCGGTATTCGGTCCTGGATGGCCAGCAGGACAATTACCAGCAGGTGGTTCTGGATTCGAAAACACGGGAGCTCGAACTCCAGGAGGAACTGGCGACGACGCTTGCCGCCGTGAAGTCGGCATCCACCGATGCGGAGGTCCGCAAGTATTCGGCGAAGATCGAAGCACTGAACGGTCAGCTCGCCACCGTAGCGGCGCAACGCCGCGATCAAGCGGACCAGGTCGTCGCCCAGAAAATCGCCAACGATGCGCGGCTGGAGCAGGAACGGATCGCTGCGGCCGAACTGGAAGCAAACGACAACTACCTCGCGAACCAAAGGGTCAGCACCTACATGGGCACGCTGCACGTTCACCAGAACCAGCCATGAGGGCGCGTTCGGCGATTTTCCTCGTGCTCGTGGTGAGCTGCACGGCTTTCGCTGGTTGCAGCTCCAGGGAGAAGGTAGCCCGCGAGCGCGCACGTCTCGAACTTGAGGAACAGTCCCGCCGCGATGCGGAGGCCGCGAACAAGGCGATCACCGGCATGAATCAGCGGATGTTCGGCCGGAAGCCGGGAAGTACGCCGGCGGCGCCTCCTGCCGGAGAGCAGGCGAAGCCCGGAGATCAACCCCAACTGGAGAGGAAGAACTGACGCACCGTGGAAATCTTTCTGCCCACTCTCGAAGCGAAGATAACGTCACTGGTCGTGACGTTTCGCTTCATTGTCTTTGCGATCATGGTCATTGGCCTCATCGCTCACATGGCCGGCGAACGGGCGCAGGGCGTCAATGTCCTGCGACCGCTCGTCACGGCCGTGATCCTCGTCACGATCATCGCGTCTCTCGACCAGTGGTATCCGAAACTGGATCAGGGAGCTCTCGCGGTGGCGGACTACATCAACCCTGGCTACACGACGAGCCCGACAGCGGCTTCCGACACGATCCGGGAGTCCACGACCGCGAATCCGCAAGGCCAGTCGTGGTCGTGGCGGAAACTCAACGAGTCGATCTACCAGGCCGTTACCAACGCCATCGCCAATGTCTTCATCTATCTCGGCACGCTCCTCACCGTGCCGATGCTAATCCTGCAGTACGTACTGAGGTGGTTCCTGTACCTGCTGGCTCCGTTCGCGTTGGCCGTGTTCTTGTTGCCGGGGGGAACGTCCATCGGCGTCCGGTTCTTTCAGCAGGTGCTGGCAATTCATGCCTGGCCGATTGGTTTCGCCGTGACCAACCTTGTCGCACTCGCGGTGTGGAACGACTTCCGCAACGCCGTCGGTGCGAATCCGGGCAACGTCGCCGATGCGCTGTACTCGCCGCTCTTGACCTGCATGGGCGGGTTGCTGGCGACGATCGTCATCTTCGTCGGGATGATTTCGACGCCGATCGTCATGCAGAAGCTGTTCGTCTCCGGATATGCCTTCTCGGGCACATCCGGCA
>Ga0265338_10010133_pt1 | contig 11121 bp, 20 predicted proteins | sample 42126metaG_FD_193579 | JGI IMG/M metagenome (GOLD analysis project Ga0265338, IMG submission 193579) | Rhizosphere microbial communities from Carex aquatilis grown in University of Washington, Seatle, WA, United States - 4-21-26 metaG | ecosystem: Host-associated > Plants > Roots > Rhizosphere... | reverse complement strand
TCATCTGACCGTACATCAGCGCGTCGACGACGGCCGGCGCCGGCACCGAGCCGGTTCCGGTCTTCGTGATCGTCATCGTGCCGCCGGCAACCGGTTCGAGCTCGACATCGGTGCGGCCGGTCGGATCGGCGTTCGAGCCGGTGAGCGCGAACTCGTCCTTCACCGCGCCGCTGAGGCTGATGATGTCGCCGGGGTTCAGCATCGCGACCGTCGCGGCGTCACCGTGATAGACGAGCACGCCGGAGTTCGGACCACCCTCGGGCTCCTCGATCCAGAAGTTGCCGACCGTGCCGCCGAAGTTGTCGATCGCGGTGACGACCACGCCGGCAACAGCGACCTGCGTACCCGCGGCCATGCCGGGGTCCTGGATCATCTGGATCGTAACGGTGCCGGCGTTGCTGCCGTCGCTACCGTTAGGACTATCGGGATTGTTGTTGGTGCTGCTGCGGCAACCAAAGAGCGCGAGTCCGAGCGAGGCGACGACGAACGAGTTTCGCATTGAGTGTTTCTCCGAGGGTGAAGCCGCGAATCAATAACCAAACGAGGCGCTGCTGTATACCGAAAAAGCGAACGCCGCCCTGCGGCGGCGATCACATAACAAGACGTAATGACAGTTGTGTGGCGGTTTGACCGCCGGAAGCGCTACGCCGCCACAGCGGGCGCGAGCCCCACGAGCTCGATAAACGCCATCGGGGCCGCATCGCCCTTGCGAACGCGCGTCTTTAGCACGCGGGTAAAGCCACCTTTACGGGTCGCGAAATGCGGGCCGATCTCCGAGAACAAGCGCGCGAGCACTTTGTCCGTCTTGATCGTCTGTGCCGCCATCCGGTGAGCGTGCACGACTTGCGCACGCTCCGCCTTCGTCGCCTTGTCGCCCTTCGCGACGATCGCATGGACCGATACGCCCCAGTTGATCGTGGCCTCGGCGAAGCCGCGCAGCTCCTTGGCCTTGGCCTCGGTGGTCTCGATCCGCCCGTGCTCGAGCAGCGAGGTCACCATGTTGTTAAACAGCGCCTTGCGATGCGAGGCGTTGCGACCGAGCTTCCGACCAGATTTCATGTGGCGCATAGCAGTCTCTCTCTAGTTCGCTTTACGGCTTCTTGAGTGCCCGAAGCTGTTAGGGCTTCTTGAGTGGATTGGGACCCGGCCAGTTGTCGAGCTTCATCCCGAGTTGCAGGCCCATCTCGGCGAGCAGCTCTTTGATCTCTTTGAGCGACTTGCGGCCGAAGTTCTTGGTCTTCAGCATCTCGGACTCGGTCTTCTGAACGAGCTCGCCGATGTACTTGATGTTCGCGTTCTGCAGGCAGTTCGCCGAGCGAACCGACAGCTCGAGCTCGTCGACCGTGCGCCACAGGTTCTCGTTGAGCTTCTCGGCCGCTTCGTCGCGCGGTGCCTCGATCGGCTCGGCCATCTCTTCGAAGTTGATGAAGAGGTTGAGCTGCTCCTTGAGGATCTTCGCGGCATACGCGACCGCGTCGTCCGGGCGAACCGCGCCGTTGGTCCAGCACTCGAGCGTCAGCTTGTCGTAGTCGGTCTGCTGACCGACGCGCGCGTTCGTGACGATGAAGTTGACCTTGCGGATCGGCGAGAACAGCGCGTCGATCGCGATCGTGCCGACCGGTAGCTCGGCCGAGTGACGGTCGGCCGGCGCATAACCGCGACCGGTCGAGATCGTCAGCTCGACGGCGATCTTGCCGTCCTTCGCGAGCGTGCAGATCTTGTGGTTCGGATTGAGGCACGTGACGCCGTCGACGAGCGCGAGATCACCGGCGGTGACCTGACCTTCGCCATGCTTGTCGAGGCGGACCGTATAGGTCTTGTCGGTCTCGACCTTGAACAGCGTCTCCTTGAGGTTGAGGATGATATCGGTCACATCCTCGACGACGCCGGGCAGCGCGGTGAACTCGTGCAGCGCACCTTCGATCGCGATGTGCGTGATCGAAGCGCCTTGCAACGACGACAATAGAATCCGGCGCAGCGCGACGCCGAGGGTCGTGCCGAAGCCACGCTCGAGCGGCTCGCACGAGAACTTGCCGTAGGTGTCAGAGCGCTCTTCGATCTCGAGCGTGCGCGGCCGAATGAGGTCGCGCCAGTTCTTGGCCATGAACGCAGTCTGCTCGGGGGTCGGTTCCATCTTCGTCTCTCCTTGGTCGGCGCGCTTTCATCACGGCCGAGTTGTCGTGCAGGTTTTCGAGGCCTGCTCCAAAGTCTTCGTCGGAAAATTCCGACGAAGGCTACTTCGAGTAAAGCTCGACGATCAGCTGCTCGCGAATCGGCAGCGTCACGTCTTCGCGCGACGGCAGCTGGGTGATCGCGCCGCGGAAGTTGTCCTTGTCCATCTGGATCCACTGCGGCACGCCGCGGCGATCGACCGCTGCGAGCGCTTCGTTGATCCGCGCCATCTTCTGCGACGGCTCCTTGACCTGCACGATGTCCTTCGCGCGGACGAGGTACGACGGGATGTTGACCTTCTTGTTGTTGATCAAGAAGTGGCCGTGGCGAACCAGCTGGCGCGCTTCGGCGTGATCCGACGCGAAACCCATCCGGTAGACGACGTTGTCGAGCCGGCGCTCGAGCAACTGGATCAGCGTGTGACCCGTGACGCCCGGGTTGCGCATCGCCTTGTAGTAGTAGCCGCGGAACTGACGCTCCGCGATGCCGTAGATGCGCTTGACCTTCTGCTTCTCGCGCAACTGCTCGCCGTAATCCGACCGCTTGCGGCGGCGGTTCTGGCCGTGCTGACCCGGCGGATAGCTACGACGCTCGTAGCCGCACTTGTCCGTGTAGCAACGCTCTCCCTTGAGGAAGAGCTTCATGTCTTCGCGCCGGCAGAGCCGACAAACTGCACCAGTATAACGAGCCATCTTCTTAGATCCTCGACGAGGTGATCAAACGCGGCGGCGCTTGCGCGGCCGGCATCCGTTGTGAGGGACAGGCGTGACGTCGCGGATCAGGTTGATCTTGAAACCCACCGCATTCAGCGCACGAAGCGCCGACTCGCGGCCGGAGCCCGGACCGTTGACGTAGACCGTCACGTTGCGGACGCCGTGCTCCATCGCCTTCTTGGCGGCGTCTTCGGCAGCGAGCTGCGCCGCGAACGGCGTCGACTTGCGCGAGCCCTTGAACCCGCAGGTGCCGGAGCTCGACCACGCGACGACGTTGCCCGAGACGTCGGTGATCGAAACGATCGTGTTGTTGAACGTCGCGGAGATGTGCGCGACGCCGGTCTGGATGTTCTTCCGGACCTTCTTCTTCTGCTTGGCTTTGACGGTCGACATGATTTTCTCGCTCGCCTACTTCTTGGTAACGGCGCCCATCTTCTTCACCGCCATGCGGCGCGGCCCCTTACGTGTGCGGGCATTGGTATGCGTGCGCTGACCGCGAACCGGCAGGTTGCGGCGGTGACGACCGCCGCGATAGCTGCCGAGATCGATCAGCCGCTTGATGTTGAGCTGGACGTCGCGCTTGAGATCGCCTTCGACGCGGTAGTGAGCTTCGATCGCGTCGCGAATCTTGCGGACGTCGTTCTCGTCGAGGTCGTCGCTCTTCTTGTCCGGCGAAACGCCGGCGTCAGCGAGCACGACGTTCGCCGCGTGGCGACCGAGGCCATAGATATACGTGAGCGCGATCTCGATCCGCTTGTTGCGCGGGAGGTCGATGCCTGCGATGCGAGCCATGGCTTAACCCTGCCTCTGCTTGTGACGAGGATTGGAGCAGATCACGCGCACGACACCCTTGCGCTTGATGATCTTGCACTTAGGGCAGATGGGTTTGACGGATGCACGTACCTTCATGGCGACTGTCCAATAACTCCGGGCTGCGTCGAGGATGGGCGAGTGAGCACCCAAGGTCCCTCATCGGTGATGGCGATCGTGTGCTCGAAGTGCGCGGACATCGAGCGATCTTTAGTCACGGCCGTCCATTCATCGTCGAGGATTTCTACCTCAGGGGTCCCGGCGTTTACCATGGGTTCGACGGCGATGACAAGGCCGCTCTTGAGCCGTTTCCCCGAGTCGGGCGCGCCGAAGTTCGGGACTTGAGGCTCCTCGTGCATCTGGCGGCCGGTTCCGTGGCCGACGAACTGATGGACGACCGAATAACCGCGTGATTCCGCATAGCTCTGGACCGCGTGGCCGAGGTCGCCGAGCCGATGCCCGACCGTGCACAGGGCAATCGCGGCATCGAGCGCCTCGCGCGCGGTATCGACCAATCTGCGCTTCTCGGGGCTGACGTTGCCGACCATCACGGTGCGAGCGGTATCGGCGCAGAATCCGTGCATGTAGATGCCGAAGTCGATGCCGATGATGTCGCCGTCTTTGAGCACCTCGTTCTTGCGCGGGATGCCGTGGACGATGACCTCGTTGATCGAAGTGCACACGACCGCTGGGTACGGCGGGCTCGCGTAGCCGAGGAATGCGCTCTTGACCTTGTGCTTGTCGATGCCGGCGCGCGCGATGCGGTCGAGCTCGAACGTCGACGTCCCGGCGACCGCGGCAGTGCACATCGACTCGAGGATTTCTGCGGCGACCAACCCGGCTTCGCGCATCAGCCGGACTTCGGCCGGCGACTTGTAGATGATCCGCATCGCCGCGCCTCTAGCGCGCCTTAGCGAGTTCGAGCAGCGACGCGGCCGCGGATGCGCGGACCCTTCGGTCCGGCGAAGCCTTCGTAGTTGCGCGTGATGAGGTGCGACTCGATCTGCTGCACGGTGTCGAGCGCGACGCCGACGACGATCAGTAGTCCGGTTCCGCCGAACTGAAACGGCACCGACATGTACTTGATGAGGAGCGCGGGGATCATGCAGATCACCGAGAGGTAGATCGCGCCGGCGAACGTGATCCGCGACAGCACGCGCTCGATGTACTGCGCAGTGTTCTTGCCCGGCCGAATGCCCGGGATGAACCCGCCCGACTTCTTGAGGTTATCGGCGACGTCGACCGGATTGAACACGACCGCGGTGTAGAAGAACGCGAAGAACACGTTCAGGATCGTGAACACCGTGTTGTAGCGCCAGTCCGCTTGGTGAAACACCGACGCGAACTCCTGCAACCACGTCGAGCCCGACATGCCGGCGATCTGCGCCGGGAACATCAATAGCGACGACGCGAAGATCGGCGGGATGACGCCGGAGACGTTGATCTTGAGCGGCAGATAGCTCTGCGCGCCCGAGTACATCTTTCGCCCGACCTGTCGCTTCGTGTACTGGACAGGAATTCTGCGGTGCGCTCGTTCGAAGTAGCAGATCGCCGCGATCGTGCCGATCACGAGCAGCAGCATGAACAGCACGGTGAGGCCACTCGCGCCGCCGCCACCGGATCCGGACAAGAACCGCGTGAGGCCGTCGGGCATAGCCGCGACGATGCCGGCGAAGATGATCAGCGACGAGCCGTTGCCGATGCCTTGATCGGTGATCAGCTCGCCGAGCCACATGATGATCGTGGTGCCGGTAGTCAGCGTCAGCACGGTCATCAATCGGAACGTCAAGCCACCGCCGCCGACGACGACTTCCGCGCCGTTCTTCGACAGGCCTTCGACGTAGGTCGCGATGAACCACGCCTGCACCGACGCGACGAGGATCGTGCCGTAGCGGGTGAGCTGATTGATCCGCGCCCTGCCCTGCTCGCCCTCTTTGTTGAGCTGATCGAGCTTGGGCACGACGACGGTGAGCAGCTGCATCACGATCGACGACGTCACGTACGGCATGATGCCGAGCGCGAAGATCGACATCTGCTGCAGCGCGCCGCCCGAGAACATGTTGAACATGCCGAGGAACGAGCCCGAGCCGCCTTTGACGACTACGTGCTGCATCTCGGCGCGGTTGACGCCTGGGATCGTGACGAACACGCCGACCCGGTAGACCGCCAGCATCGCCAGCGTGAACAGGATCCGCCGACGGAGCTCGGGGACCTTGCCGATATTTGCGATCGAGCCCGCCAAGTGAGGGCCTAGACGCTCGCCGGGGTGGAAGGCGGAATCGTCGACGGGATCAGCTCGATCTTGCCGCCGGCCTTCTCGACCTTCTCCTTCGCGATCGCCGAAATCCGATGAACCTTGATCGTCAGCTTCTTCGTGATCTCACCCTCGCCGAGGATCTTGATGCACTCGACCATCTTCGGCACGAGGCCCTTGGCGCGCAACGCTTCGACGTCGATCGTCGATCCGGCGGCGAACACCTTATCGAGCGTCGCGACGTTGATCGGGAACGCTTCGACCCGGAACGGGTTGTTGAAGCCACGCTTCGGAATCCGGCGCGGCATCGGCATCTGTCCGCCTTCGAACGCGAGGCGAGCGCCGTGGTGGCCGGGGCGAGCCTTCTGGCCCTTGACGCCCTTACCCGAGGTCTTGCCGGTGCCCGAACCGCGTCCGCGGCCGAGCCGCTTCTTCGGTTTGGTGGCGCCTTCGTTCGGGTGGAGGTTGTGCAGCGAAATCGTCATAGGGTGCTCGTGGCTGCGCCGGGGAATCTGGCGCGGAATCGGTGAGTTCGCAACTGAGTAGCGCGTTACCTGGCCACAAAGCCAGGACGGGATCGTTAGTCAGCCGGGGCGATCGTGATGAGGTGCGAGACCTTGCGAATCATCCCGCGGATCGCCGGGGTGTCTTTGAGGGTCTTGGTCGTGTGCGGACCGCGAAGGCCGAGGCCCTCGAGGGTCTTGTTCTGGGTGTTCGAGCGACCGACGCCGCTCTTGACCTGGGTGATTTTGATGTTGATCGCCATGGCTGCCTTATTCGGGGCGCGCGGTCTTGTGACCGCGGAAGTCCGAGACGTTCTTGCCGCGCGTCTTGGCGACCTGCTCGATCGAGCGCAGCGCCTTCAACGCCACGACGGTCGCGTGGATCACGTTGTGCTTGTTCGACGTGCCGATCGACTTCGTGAGGATGTCGGTGATGCCGGCGACTTCGAGCACCGGGCGAACGCCGCCACCGGCGATCACGCCGGTACCGGGGCTGGCCGGCCGGAGCAGCACTTGCGCCGCACCGAAGAAGCCTTCGATCTCGTGCGGGATGGTGCCCTTGACCAGCGGGATCTTGAATAGGTTCCGCTTCGCGCGATCGGTGCCCTTGCGAATCGCCTCGGGCACTTCGTTCGCCTTGCCGAGGCCCGCGCCGACGTGACCGTGCTGGTCACCGACGACGACGAGCGCCGAGAACGAGAACCGACGGCCGCCTTTGACGACCTTGGCGACGCGGTTGATGTGGACCACGCGGTCCACCAGCTCGCCAACTTCTTCGGGATTGATCAACATGATTTCCTATTGCCTTAGAACGCGAGGCCCGCGTCGCGAGCGCCGTCGGCGATCTCTTTGACGCGACCGTGGTAGATGAAGCCGTTGCGGTCGAACACCACGGCGGTGACCTTGAGCGCGAGCAGCTTCTCGCCGATCACCTTGCCGATCTGACGGGCGCGCTGCTTCTTCGGACCGGTGAGCGCCTTCTTGATCGAGGGCTCGGTATCGCTCGCCGAGGCGAGCACGCGGCCGGTCGTATCGTCGATCGCTTGCGCATAGACGTACTTCGCCGACCGGAACACGGTGAGCCGCGGACGCTCCGCGGTGCCGCTGATCCGCTTGCGGATCGTCCCTTTGCGCTTATCGCGCTTGCGGGTCTTTTCGCTGCCGTACTTGATGTGTCCAGCCATGACTACTTACCTGCCGTCTTGCCGGCCTTGCGGCGGATCGTTTCCTCGACGTACTTGATGCCTTTGCCCTTGTACGGCTCGGGCGGACGAAAGCTACGGATCTTCGCGGTCGCAGCGCCGAGCGCCTGGCGATCGATGCCCGACAAGATCAGCATGTTCTTGTCGACCTTCGCGGCGATGCCTTCCGGCAGCTGGTACTCGATCGGGTGCGAGTAGCCGAGCGAGAACACGATCTTCGGACCCTTGATCTCGGCCTTGTAGCCGACGCCGTTGATCTCGAGCTGGCGCTCGAAGCCCTTGGTGACGCCGGTGAACATGTTGTTGACGAGTGCGCGCATCAAGCCGTGCGCGGCGCGCTCGCGACCATCATCGCCGCTGCGGCCGAACACGATCTCGTTCGCCTCTTGCTTGATCTCGATCGCCTTGTGGCGCGCGAGGTTGAGCGTGCCCTTGGGGCCCTTGACCGAAACGCTGTCCTTGGTGATCGACACCTGGACGCCCTTCGGGACCTCGATCGGTTTACGACCAATTCGCGACATAACTCACCAGACCTCGCAGAGGACTTCGCCGCCGACGCCCTTGGTCCGGGCGTCTTTGTCGGTCATCACGCCGAGCGACGTCGAGATGATCGCAATGCCGAGGCCGTTGCGAACGCGCGGCACTTGCTTGGCCGGGACGTAGTGGCGCTGACCCGGGCGCGACACGCGGCGCATGCCGGTGATCGCGTTCGAGTTGCGGCCGTCGTAGCGCAGCTCGACCTTGAGCAGACCTTGCTTCTCGTCTTCGGAAGACGACACGGTCTGAACGAAGCCTTCGTCGCGCAGGATCTCGGCGATACGGAGCTTGAGGTTCGAGCGGGGACACTCGAGCAACTGCTTGCGAGCGCGGATCGCGTTGCGAATCCGGGCAAGGAAGTCAGCGATGGGATCGGTCATCGACATCGGTTTTCTCCTACCAGCTCGACTTGATGACGCCGGGGACGTCACCGCGGAGCGCGAGCTCGCGGAAGCACAGCCGGCACATTTCGAATTTGCGCAGATACGCGCGCGACCGACCACAGCGCTTGCAGCGGCTCTTGATCCGAACCTTGAACTTTTGCTTCTTGGGAAGCCTGTCGATTAGCTTGCTCATAGGGGTCCTACGCGGTCGCGCCGGGGATGGCCGGGGCTGGCTGCCGGAACGGCATGCCGAGGTGAACGAGCAGCGCGCGGCCTTCGGCGTCGCTCTGTGCAGTCGTCACGATGCTGATGTTCATGCCCTTGATCGAATCGATCTTGTCGTACTCGATCTCGGGGAAGATGATTTGCTCGCGCACGCCCATGGTGAAGTTGCCGCGGCCATCGAAGCCACGCGGCGACACGCCACGGAAATCGCGAACGCGCGGTAGCGCGATGTTGAGCAGACGGTCGAGGAACTCCCACATCCGCTCGCGGCGCAGCGTGACCATCACGCCGATCTTCTGGCCCTTGCGGAGCTTGAAGACGGCGATGTCCTTCTTCGCCTTCGACACGACCGGGGACTGACCGCAGATCAGCTTCAGCTCCTCGATGCCGTTGTCGATCATCTTGGGCTCTTCCTTGGCTTTGCCGAGGCCCATGTTGACCGACACCTTGAGGACGCGCGGCACCTGCATGATGGTGCTGTAGCCGAACTCCTTCATCATCGCGGCGCGGATCGTCTCGTCGTACTTCTTCTTGAGACGAGGCGGCGTGTCGCGCTTGTACTTCGGCGCCGGGCCCGCAGGCTCGCCGCCCTTCTTCTTGTTGGCGGCGAGTCCGCCACCGGCCGCAGCCTTCGCGCGAGCCTTCTCGGCACGCTCGGCTTTCTTCGCGGCAGCTGCAGCGTCGTGTGCGGCTTTGTCGTCGTCGGGTTTGTTTTCGTCGTTCGCCATGACTTACATCCCAGCCGTCGGAAACTTCGTTCCGGACTTCGTGCCGACGCGGACTTTCGCCTCGCCTTCGGTCGCGATCTTGGTGCGGGTGCCGCGCGCGAGCTTCTCGTCGAACAACAGCACGTTCGAGATATGAATCGTGCCTTCCTTGTCGACGATGCCGCCCTGCGGGTTCTTCTGCGACGGCTTCGAGTGCTTCTTGATCATCGCGACCTTCTCGATCGCGACGCGATTGCCGTCGATGCGCAGCACTTTGCCGCGCTTGCCTTTGTAGGATCCTGCGATGACGACCACGAGGTCGCCTTTACGAACGTGCGGCATTACAGAACCTCCGGCGCCAAGCTGATGATCTTCATGAAGCGCTTGGCGCGTAGCTCGCGAGCGACCGGCCCGAAGATGCGGGTCCCGATCGGCTCGTTCTCCTTCGTGATCAGCACGGCGGAGTTGCCATCGAACTTGATGTAGCTACCGTCGGGGCGCGCGAGCTCGCGCTTGGTCCGCACGATCACCGCGCGCGCGACCTCGCCCTTCTTGACCTTCGCACCCGGAATCGCTTCCCGGATCGAGACGATCACGACGTCGCCGATCGACGCGTAGCGCCGGCGCGAACCGCCGAGCACCTTGATGCAGAACACTTTCTTGGCACCGCTGTTATCAGCGATGTCCAAGACTGAGGTCATCTGGATCACGACGCGACCTCCGCGAGTCCGGCGTCGACACCGCGGCTGATCAGGCGGAGCACGCGCCACCGCTTCGTGCGCGACATCGGGCGCGACTCGACGAGCTCGACCAGGTCACCGACCTTGTACGCGTTCGTCTCGTCGTGCGCTTTGTACTTCACGCGGCGGGTGAGGAACTTGTGGAACCGGCGGTCACGGACGCGACGGATCACGGTGACGACGACGGTCTTGTCCATCTTGTTAGACGTCACCGTGCCCTGGACGCTGCGGCGCGAGCCGCGGTGGTCTGACGTGGTCTCTTCGCTCATGACTTCGCCTTCGCTTTGCTCGTCTTAGGAGCCGACTTCTTCGTGGCCTTGGCCTTCGGCGCTGCGACAGCTGCCTCGGTCCGGACCTTCTTCAGTTTTTGGCCTTGGGTCTCGTGGCCAAGCTCGCGACCGCGCAGCACCGTCATGATCCGAGCGATGTCGCGGCGCTTGGTCTGCATCCCCGCGGACGACGTCACTTGGTTCGTGTACTGGCCGAGTTGCAGCCGGAACAGCTCGTCGCGGTTGCGGGCGAGCGACTGGCGGAGCTCCTCGTCTGGGAGATCGCGAAATTGCGTGAGGGTGGTAGCTAGCTTGCTCATAGCGCGGGCTCCCGCGAGATCAGGTGGGTCTTGACCGGCAGCTTGTGGTGCGCGCGATGGAACGCTTCTTTCGCGATCTCGAGCGAGCAGCCCTCGACCTCGAAGATCACGCGACCGGGCCGCACGACCGCGACGTAGCCTTCGACGCCGCCTTTACCGGTACCCATGCGGGTCTCGGCCGGCTTCTTCGTGAACGGATGGTCGGGGAACACGCGGACGTAGATCTTGCCGAGCCGCTTGACCGAGCGAGAGATCGCGACGCTAGCGGCCTCGATCTGACGAGCGG
>Ga0265338_10010132_pt1 | contig 11121 bp, 9 predicted proteins | sample 42126metaG_FD_193579 | JGI IMG/M metagenome (GOLD analysis project Ga0265338, IMG submission 193579) | Rhizosphere microbial communities from Carex aquatilis grown in University of Washington, Seatle, WA, United States - 4-21-26 metaG | ecosystem: Host-associated > Plants > Roots > Rhizosphere >... | reverse complement strand
CGGGGGGAGCGGGCGCGGGCGCGGGCGGCGCCGGCGCGGATGCCGCTGCCGGTGTCTCGGGGTCCACCGGCGGAGGCTCGCTCTGCGCCTGGGCCGGACGGACCGACAACGACGCGAGGAGCAGGGCGACGATCAGGGACGCGGACGGCGGAGTCGGGACGCCCAATCGGACCATCACTCTATCTTGCGCGCAGCTCTGGACGGTCGTCCAGTCTTGCGCTCAGCGAGGGGCGACCCGCCCGGCTGAGGTCGCCGCCTAGGCGACACGCTCCGCGCGAGCGACGGTCGTGTGCTCCGTGGTCTGCTCCGTGGTCTGCTCCGTCGTCTCGACCGCCGCCGCGAGCTCCGCGAGGAAGCGCCCGTAGAGCGCCTCTTCTTCGGCGAGCACGCCGGCGAGGCCGCGCGGTGCCGGGCCCAGCAGGGCCTGCAGGCGCTCCGACATCTCTTGCAGGTGGCGATCCTCGTCCTTCGTGATGGCAGCCACCGAGAACGGCGCGCCATGTGCACGCAGGCGCTGCTCGTAGACCGGGTAGAACGCCTGCGCGCGAACCTCGATCGCGGCGCTGGTGAGCAGGTAGTTCGCCTCCGCGCGCGCGCCGTCACTGGACTCGGCTTCGCGTGACTCGGCTTCGCTGGACTTGGCTTCGCTGGACTTGGCTTCGCAGGACTTGGCTTCGCGCAGGCCACCGTCGGTGTCGGCCGCGAGCGCCATCTCGGCGCGGCGATCGAGCGCCTGAAAATAAGCCTCGCCGGCGTCCCCCGCGAGGGTGTCGGCGTCGGAGAACGTGGTCACCGCGGCCCCACCCGCCGCCGCGAGCGCCGCCGCCGCCTTCTTCAGGCGCAACGCGTGCACCGCCTCATCGAGCAGGTGCTGGAGCCCGTCGAGGTCCAGTCGGTCGGCGCGCCGGCTCTTCAGCATCTTGCGCACGCCCACGTATTCGAGCCGCGCCAGCGTGTTGACGAAGCGCGCGTGCAGCGCGGGGTGGGGGATGATGCGATCGAGCAGCGTCTCCAGCCGGCGCGCGTCCGCGTGGTGCGCGCGCGCGTCGACGTGGCGTTTCAAGAGCAGAGCGTCCATCGGGGCGGCAGCCTACGCGGGCCACCCGCATCGATCAAGGCGCGTGCGGTTGCCGTTCGGCCCAGGCGATGCGCTCGATCATGTCGCGCGCGCTCGCGCGCTCCGCCTCGCGATCGGTAGACGCGATCAGCGCCTGCGCCGCCGCCCGCGCGCGCGGAAAATCCCCGACGCGGTAGGCGGCGTCGGCGGTCATGCGGCGGCACTCGCGCCCGAAGTCGGCCGGCAGGGCTTCGTCGGCCGCCGGCGCCGTCGCGCCCGCGCCGTCACCGCAGGCGCGCTGCAGATAGGGCAGCGCGCGCGCGGCGTCGCGCAGCAGGAGCTGGCGCCCGATCAGATACGGACCCAGCCGTTCGCGCGGGTAGAGGCGCGCGAACTCGTTGATCAGGAAGAAGACCAGCACCGGATCGCCGGCGACGCCGGCGCGATCGCCGTACAACGCTCGCCCCAGCGTCTGACGTGCGTTCGGCTGCGCGAGCGCGCGCAGCCGCGAATAGCCGAGGCGCCTCTCCCCCTCGTCGGGCGCGAGCTTCAGCACGCGCTGCTCGGCCGCCTCGGCGTTGGCGTAGTCGCCCGACAGGAAGTAGAGCGTGCCCGCGAGGCTGGCCACGCGCGCGCGCATCGGCACCGTCAGGTCGCCGTCGGCGGAGAGCTGGGTGGTGATCTCGAGCGCGCGCGGGAGCTGCCCGGTCGCCGCCCACGCTTCGCCGAGCGCCAGCCGATAGGTCGGCTCGTGCGGATCGTCGGCGCAGGTCTGTTCCAGCAGCGCCACCGCGCGCTCGGGCGCGGTCGGCATCAGCAGGCGCGCTTGCGAGGCGCGCGCCGCCAGCTCACGCGCGCACACCTTCTTGAAGATCGCCGGGCGGCGGAACTGCTCGCTCGCACGCGCGCGGTCCTGCGCGTCGAGCGGCTGGTGGGCGAGGTAGTCGCGCCACTGCGCCTCCAGCGTCGCCAGCGGCGTCCCGTACGCGGCGATGAAATCACCCGCCGATCGATAGAGCCGCTGCATCGCGGCCGCGCCGCGCATCTCGAGCAGAAAGCGACAGAACGAGCCGGCGATGGTGTAGGCGCGCGCGCCCGACTGAGCGGAGAACCCCGCGCCCATGACCGACTCCAGCGGCGGCGCGTTGCCGGCGGCGATCATCGCCGCCGCTTCTTGGTGGATCGTCGATTCCTCGCCATCGGCGCCGGCGTCGGCGGCCTCGGCGATCCCCTCGACCAGGCCGCTCGCCAGGGTCGGCAGCGGCACCGGCCCGTGCCAGCGCCAGGCCAGCGAAACGCCGAACAGCGGATCGCCGAACGCGCCCGCGAAGACGTGCGCCATCTCGTGGCGCAGCCGCACCGACGGGAAGCGATCGCCCTGCACGAAGATCTCGCGCGTCCACGGGCGCGCGAACAGCGTGTTGCCCGCGCCGACCAGCGCCTTCTTCGATTCGGCGCTCGGAAACTCCCAGACGGTGATCGCGCCCCTCGGCTCGGCGCCGAGGCGCTGGTGCAGCTGATCGTAGCGGAACTCGAGATCCTCGAGCATGAGCGCGAGGTCGATCGGCGCATAGCCTTCCGCGGGATCATAGTGCAGCACGAAGTGCGTCGTCTGCCGCTCGCCGGGCAGCGCCCGCGCCAGGTCCGAGCGCTGGATGTGAAAGCCGAGCCGGCCGCCCGATGCGAAGAGCGCGATCCCGGCAGCGAGCAACGCGGTCGCGATGCCCAGCTGCGGCCGCCGCCACGCGCGCGGATCGCGGCCGCGCCCGAGCGCCGCCGCGGCGAAGGTGAGCGCGCTGGCGATCCAGACCAGGTTCGCCACCCGGTAGAGAAGCAGGCGCAGAGGTGGGCGCAACGCTTCGTCGTAGATCGGGCCGGGGAAGTAGCCGCCGAAGGGATCGAAGGCGAAGACCGCCGGGTCCTCATAGAGGCGCGCAAGTGTCCATAGCACCGACACCGCCGGCAGCAGGAACGCCACCAGCCGCCCCCGGCGCGTGAAGCAGAGGCCCGCCAGCACGCCGGCCGGCGCGGCGAAGAGCGCCGTCCCGACAGGCAAGAGCGCGTAGAAGCCAAGCCCCGCGGGCACGTTACAGTTGCGTACGCGGACCATGTCGAGCCCCGACAGCAGCAACGGCGCGATGAGCACGCCGAGGCCGCCCGCGAGCGCGCGCCCGGTCAGGCGCCAGAGATCTGGCGCGGGTTCGCCTTCGCGCTCCTGGCTGGCGCGCGCCGCCGCGACGGCTCCCTGTCCGATGTCGACTGCCGCCAGCGCCGTGCAAAGCCCGACCGCGAAGGAAAAGTCGTACCCGAGGAGATCGAAGAGCGGAACGAAATCGAGCAACAGCGCAAGCGCAGCCAGGATCGCGCCCCAGATCACGGCTCTGCACCCGAAGCGTTGATTGACGGTGGAGATCGCGCGCCCTAACATGGTGATTCGTTGTTTCCTTCGCGTGAGGATACGTCAACGTCGGCGCCGGGAGCCAAATCGTGGTGGAGCTCGGGCGACCGATGACCGTCGAAGAGAGCGAGCGCCGGCGCGAGCTGCGTGCCCCGATCGAGCTGCGCGTCGAGTACAAACGCCTGAACACGTTCTTCTACGACTACACGAAGAACATCTCGAAGGGCGGCACGTTCATCAAGACCGACAAGCCGCTCGACATCGGCACGGTCTTCCTGTTCAAGCTGCAGCTGCCGGCGCAGGCGGCGCCGCTCGCGTTTCGCGGCGAGGTGCGCTGGATCGTGCGCGAAGGTGAGCCGCTGCCGCCCGGAATCGCCGCCGGTCACGAGCTGGGCATGGGCATCCGCTTCGTCTACGAGAACGCCGAGCAACGGCTGACCATCGAGCGCGTCGTCGAGAAGATGATGGTCGACAGCCTAGGCCAGCTCATCTATTCGCGTCTGGTCAAGGATCGCATCGGCGACGGCAACGACGGCCGCTGAGCGACCGGCGACCGCGCGGACAGGAAGTCGCCCCTGCCGCGCTGGTGAACGAACACGATGCACTCGACCTTGCCCTTGCAGAGGTCGTCGTGGTTCTGCTTGCCGGGCTGGAACACGAACGCGCCCGGCACGAGGTCGCGGTTCGACGTCGGATCGCCGTCGACGGTGTGAACCCAGGTCCCTTGCACCAGCACCGCCTCGGAGTCGGCGCTGTGGCTGTGCATGCCGGCGACGTACCCCGCCGGGAGCTTGAGCAGGATGCCGTAGTCGCCGCCTTTGGCCCGATCGCCCCAGAGCTTCGCGACCTGGAGCGCGGCGCCGGGCGCGTAGGGCTCCCACGCGAGCTCGTTCATCTCCCAGATCAGCGCCGGCTTACCCCTCGCCACGCCGGCCGCGTAGCCGAGGCCGCCGGCCGCCGCGAGGATCAGCGCGCCGATCGCGCCCGCGCCGACGCGCGTCTTGAATCTGCCATTCATGTTCGTCTCCTTGCGGTCACAGCGACGGCGCGACCATCATATCGGGCGCCACGCTCGTTGAGGAGCCCCAGAGCGACGACCTGGCGACGACGGCGATATGACGACGGCGATATGATGCAGGCGATGTCTCCCGCGGCGATCCTCTTCGACAACGACGGCGTGCTCGTCGACACGGAGGCGCTCTATTTCCGCGCCAACCGCGAGATCCTGGCGACGATCGGCGTGACGCTGGACGAGACCGCGTACCTCGAGCTGTTCCTGCGCACGGGGCGCGGCGCCTGGCATCTGGCCCAAGAGCTCGGTCACGGCGACGCCGCGATCCGCGCGCTGCGCCTCGCGCGCGACCGCCGCTACGTCGAGCTGGTCGCCGCGGCGGGCGCTTCGGTGCGGATGCCGCGCGCGCTGGAGATCGTCGCGGCGCTGGCGCGGCGGTATCGGCTGGCGATCGTCACCAGCGCCGAGCCCGAGCCGTTCGCGCGTACGCACGCGGGCACGGGGCTCTTGCCGTACTTCGACGTCGTGCTCACGCGCGACTGCTATCGCAACAGCAAGCCCGACCCCGAGCCATACCTGTGCGCGCTCGAGCGCCTTCGCCTGACGGCGGCGCAGTGCCTGGTGATTGAAGACTCACGCCGCGGCCTGCAGGCGGCGCGCGCGGCCGGCATCGCCTGCTGGGTGATCCCGTCGGGGCTGACCGCGGGCGAATCCTTCGAAGGCGCCGACGCGATCCTGCCGGATCTCGACGCCGCGGCGGCGCGGTTGCTGCCGCCCTGCTAGTGCACCCCTTTGGCGCGCACCACGGCGCGGCCGTCGATGAAGACGATCTGGAACATGACCTCGCTGGCGGAATGAGTCTCGAGCATCTCCTTGCGCCGCTTGTGCAAGAGCTTGAAGAACTCGTCGTACGACGGAGCCTTGCTCCGGTCACCGCAACGCTTGCGCAGGTCCATGAACTCACGGAACAGCGCCGGGTAGTCGGCCTTCGACGCCGGGATCGCCTCGGTGTGCGGCACGCCGACCGCGACCGGGCCTGAGACGATCTCGACCACGGGCGCGACCGCGGCGCCGTAGACGCCGTTGACGCCGTTGGCGTGGTTGGCGTGGAAGCCGTTCGACGATGCGTTGATGTTGCGCTCGGCGATCACCAGATCCAGCACCGGCGTGGTGTCGGGCAGCAGGTTTCCGGGCCCGACGCCGTTCTTGATCCGCAGCGGCAGCGGCAGCGGCAGGCGCGGGCGCAGCGTCCCGTGGCGCGCCGCGACTGCCGCAGCGCCGCCCCAGATCAGCAGCACGAACAGGCCGAGCCCGACCCACACGCCGCTCTTGCGCCCCGGCAGGCGCCCCGCGATGCGCATGCCCGACGCGCCGATGGGCAGCATGGTCTCGGGCTGGCGCGCGAGCGCCGGCACCTCGGTCAGCGTCGCCGAGCCGTCGGGCGCGATGATGCGCGCGGCGACCCCGGCCCGGATTAGCTGGTCGGCGGCTCCGGTGACATCCAGCCGGCGCGCCACGACCAGCGCGCCGCCGACGGCGTCGGCGCGCTCCCGCGGCTCGACGCTCACCACCCACGCCATCAGCACCTCGCCGCCGAGGACGATGGGGTGCGCGCCGGGCGCGATCAGCGGCGTCCCCAGCACGGCCGCCGCGGGCGCGTGCAACAACGTGATGACCTGCCCGGACTTCTTGTCGATCTGCGCGAGCGCGATGACCTCGCCGGGCTGCGTGCGGAAGCCGAGCTCATCGGTGGTCAGATCGCGCACCGTCTCCTCGTCGGTGGCGACCGCCCACGCCAGGCGCGGCAGCTGCGCGAGCGTGGTGGCGCGCGCCTCGACGGCGGCGGCCAGCTCGCGCTGTTTCAGGTCGAGCGTCTCCGCGGCTGCCCGCAACGGAGCGGTGCCCTTGTCGCTGAGGGCCGGTCCCTTGGCGATCAGAAAGATCGAGATGAGCAGGCCGCTGCCTGCGAGTGCGATACTAGAACGGTACCTTCCCACGTGGTACTCCGAACTTGTCCGAGCGCGCCAACCTACTACTGGTTCGGGTAGCCACATCGATTGTAACGTTGTTTGTGCCCGCCTTCACGTGAACAATCTTCGTCAATGGCTCTGCGCTGGCTTCGGTCCAGGCTTTCAGCTGGTAATCGCCCAGCGCCAGGCTCTTGAAGCTGAATTGACCCTTGGCGTTGGTAATGACGTAATGAGGCGCGCTCACGACAATCAGCGTTGCCGCCATGTTCGCGTGCAAATTGCACCCGACTTCAATCACGCCTTCTTTGTTGAACGTGATTTCGCGCGTTTCACCGTCTTTGTAGATGCCGAGATCGAACGCGCGCGAGGGCGACAGCGAGAAGACGTTGTGAAACACCGGGTCGAAGTTGGGGAAGGTCACCGTCGATCCGACCGGAACGACCATGACGCGGGGAGCGAACTCCCGATTGCGCTGCTCGATGATGCGGTGCTTGGCGTGCCGCGCCTTGTACTTGCCCTTGGTCGGGGTCAGCGTGATGACGGTGATCGGCAGGTCTGCCGCTCCCGCGGCGCGGAGCGAGCCGGACAGCGAGCCGCGCTGTGGAACCGCATCGGGCTCGTCGGCGTCCGAGCTGCCGACGGCGGCCTTCGGCTGGGCGGGCGTGTCCTTGGGCAGCGTGGTCAGCGCCGTGGTGATGCGCTCGGGGCTGCCGGCTCGGAAGAACGAGCCGAGCTCGGTGATCGCCGGCCGGCCTGACTCGCGCTCGGCAGCGCTGAACAGGATCTCGGCGTAGTTACGCTGGCCGCGCACGCGCGCGCGCGTCGCGCCCTCGAGCAGATCGGCGGCGTGTCCGCGCCCCGCCTCGCGCAGCGCCGCGGCTTGTTCGGCGGCGACCTTCTCCATCGCCGGATCGTGGGCCTGCGCCTCGGGGGGCGGCGGGTCGACGATCTCGCCCTTGAGCGGGCCGAGCGCGCCCAGGATCTCGTTCTGTTCGCGCTTGCCGACCTTGTACTTGTCGAGGCCGCCCGCCAAGGCCTCGACGAGCGCGGTGAACTCCTCGTCGACCAGCTGCATGCCGGCGTGCGCGCTGTGCATGTCGCGGCCCTCGTACTTGCAGGGGCCGCCCGTGGCGACGCAGATGAAGTCGACGAGGTAGACCTTGAGCTGCGGGATGTCGGTGTTGATGAAGCGCAGGTTGATGCGCTTGTCCGCGGCGACGCGCGCGACGAACTCGTCGACGACCGCGGTGATCGCCGGCTTGCCGCCGAGGCGATCGTAGAGCGAGCCCACGGGCGCCGCTTCTGCCGCGGGCGCGCCCGACGGGGATGCCGCTCGCTGGGTTGTTGGCGCGGGCGCAGTCGCGGGCGGTGATGCGGCTTGGTCAGTGGTTGCGCAAGACGCGAGCTGCAGGGCAGCCAAGACGGTGAACGCACCTACGCGAACGGGAACCTCATTCCAGGACATCGACCTGCCGCGACGAATCTTCCCCATGGGTAACCTCCAAGAAGGATTGCGCTTTCGCTCGAGTCGTATCGGTTGACTCCGCGACGAACTGGAGCTGCCTACCGAGCGGTCCGCACGTAGCCGCACCTTGCCGCACGTTGCCCCACTTTGCCGCAGGTGTTGCGTCTCGCGACGCGCTAGCATTACTGCGTCGCTGCCTTTCCTAAGGTTTCGGGCATCTCCAGTATGGGGCAGGTGGTCCCTCGGTGGGAAGAGCAATGAATCGGTGCGAGCTCGAACGACGATGCGCCGGGTCGCGATGAGGCCCGCTCTTTCGGCCTGGGTGGTGAGTCTCGGGGCGGCGGTCATTGCGGCGCGGGCAGCCCGGGGCGAGCCCGCGGCGATCCCGGACGCGGGGCCGCCGTCATTGTCCGCGCCGTCATCGCCCGCGCCGTCATCGCTTTTGCCGTCATCGTCCTCGCCGTCGTTGAGCGCCCCGCCGGCTCCGCGTTCGCTGCTGTCGCTGCCGGGGCCCCCGAAGGCGGCGCCGCTCGACGAGTATCAGCTGCGGCGCGCGTCCGACGGCAGCGGCGATCTGATCTATGAAGCAAGCGGAGTCACCGCGCGCGTGGCCCGCGACGGAGCGGTGCGCTTTCGCGATCGACACATCGCGGGCATCAGGTTTCTGCCCATTTTGCCGTCTATCTCGCCGCGGCCGGGACTACGCCCGGACGTGCCGACCGTCGAGGACATGTTGCGTGGCCTGGGGCGCCGCCGAGGCGCTGATCCGACCGGCGCTGATCCGACCGGTTTTCCAGCGGATCCCATCGCCAACGAGACGCTGATGCCCAGCACGACGTTTTCGCGTTTCCGGCCGGATCCGCGCGAGATCTGCTACTACCCGAATCCCTGCTTCACCAACGCGCCGGTGACCTTGCTCAGCGTGCACGGCACGCTGGACATCACCGACGAGCTGATGCGGATCGCACACCAGGATCCCTACCGTTTTCAAAAGGCTCGTTTCTTGACGGCGACGCGCGAGATGCGCGTTCGCATGGCCGGACGCGCTCACGCCGAGGACGTCGCGCGCAGCGGCGCTGACCTGCCGCGCCACCTGGAGGACATCGCGTGCGACGACACCTTGAGCCGGGTGGATCGGCGCGCGATCCTCGAGGCGCTGCGCGCCGAGCTGGACGTCTCCACGCCCGAGGGGCGCGCGCAGGGGGACCGGATTCGCCGCTTCCTCGAAGACTGGGACCGCGAGGACGGTGGCGCGCGGGCTTGCCCGGCACGTTGACGAGCCGATTTTTCGCCGGGGCGCAACTGCGATAAGACACAGGTTCGTAGACCAACGCCCGGAGGCCACGCGCATGGATTCGCACGCGATGAACCGCAAGGACTTCTTGAAGCTGACCTTCACCCTGATCGGCGGCGCCACCGTGGCCGCGGGGTGCAGCAGCACCAGCAATAGCGGCACGGGCGGCAGCACGGGCAGCGGCGGCAGCACGGGCGCCGGCGGCAGCACCGACGCGCATACCGACACCGGGCCGGCCGATACCGGCATGCTGTGCGCCGACCCGCTGGTGACCGTGCAGCTCCCCGACAGCACCATGCACACGCATATTCTCAACGTGGCGCTCTCGGCGTTGTCGGCGACCACCGATCAGACCGAGCTCACGACGGGGTACCCCGCGGGCTCGGGCGGGCACTTCCACACGGCCGTTCTCACGGTCGCCGATCTCGCCACGCTCAAGGGCGGCGGGTCGGTGACGGTGACGTCGAGCATGAGCGGCGATCCGCTGCACTCGCACATGTACATGGTCAGCTGCCACGGCGATTGACCGGCCGGTTCCGGCTCGCACACCCATTGGCTCCCACCCGCTACCCGAGGTGATCGGATGACGTCAAACAGAGCTCGCGCGTTCGGATCCATGGCCCTGGCGCTCGGTCTGACCGCGGGGGGATGCGGAGCCAAGAGCACGATGAGCGGTGGCAGCGGCGGCGAGGGCAACATCGCCACCGGCGGCACGACCGGCTCGTCAGGTGGAAACACCGGCGGCGGAACCGGCGGCGCGAGCGGTACGGGCGGGAGCAGCGGCGGCGCTGGCAACAACGGCGCGAGCGGCGGCCAGACCGGCGCCGGCGGCGCGATCACGGGGGCGGGTGGCGCGGGCGGCGCGCCGGGCGTCGCCTGCACCGGGACGTCGCCCTTCACGACGACCGGAACGCCGGCGTCGCACCTGGTCGTCGACGCGGGTCAGAAGGGCCAGGCCTGGAACCGCTTCTACGAGAAGGTCGTCGCCGCCGATCACGCCAACACCGTGCTGACCACCGCCTACGGGCGCAACATCCAGGCGGCGTTGAAAAAGGGCCACGACCAGGCCGGCTTCGGCTACGTGCGCTTCCACGGCATCCTCGACGACGACGTCGGTGTCTACGCCGAGCCGGGCGGCGTCCCCACGTACACCTGGACCAAGCTGGATCAGATTTACGACGCGATCGTCGCCGCGGGCATGCGGCCCTTCGTGGAGATCAGCTTCATGCCCAAGGCGCTGGCGTCCGACCAGACGAAAGTGCAAACGCTGCTCTGGTACAACAATCAATCGCCCAATATCAGTCCGCCCCGTGATTGGACGGTCTGGCAAACGTTCATGCAGAACCTGGTTCAGCACCTGGAGACGCGCTACGGCGCGGCCGAGGTTCGCAACAACTGGTATTTCGAGATCTGGAACGAATCGTCCTGGATGTATTCGGCGGGCAACCCCGGCTACAACCAGCTCTACCAGATGACGGTGCAGGGGCTGCTGCGCGCCGACCCGATGTTGAAAGTTGGCGGTCCCGCCGAATCGCAGGGCGGCTCCACGTTCATGGTCGACAGCATCATCAAGTTTTCCAAGACCGCCTCCAACAACGCCAAGCTCGACTTCGTGAGCTACCACGCCTACGGGCAGTCGAGCGCGACGTCGCTGGCGCTGGCGAACCCCGGCTCGACGAACAACACCGCGACGATCGACTTCCACAACGCGATCATGAACATCGTCAAGACGGACGCATTCACGGGCAGCGTCTTCGTGACCGAGTGGGGGCCGACCTATTCGCTGGGCAACGTGCAGAGCGACAACGAGGTCGCCGCCAGCTACATCGCCAAGGTCGTGCACCTGCTTGGCACCAACCCGACGTCGGCGCCGCCGGCCGGCTTCAGCTACTGGGCGATCTCGGATCTCTACGAAGAGAACTACA
>Ga0265338_10010131_pt1 | contig 11123 bp, 8 predicted proteins | sample 42126metaG_FD_193579 | JGI IMG/M metagenome (GOLD analysis project Ga0265338, IMG submission 193579) | Rhizosphere microbial communities from Carex aquatilis grown in University of Washington, Seatle, WA, United States - 4-21-26 metaG | ecosystem: Host-associated > Plants > Roots > Rhizosphere >... | reverse complement strand
AAACTACACACAGAGCTATCAACCAGCAACCACTAACACAGACCCTGGACCAATCACCGGGGGCCTGTCAGCAACCTAATCGCCAGATACGACTCCGGCTGGGTCAGCGCAACCAGATACCCCCACGTGGGCAGTTACACGGTAACGACATTCCGCCACACCGTCGCCCGCGCCCTCGCCGCTTCAGGCGACATACTGGTGCACGGAGTGATCGCCCACGTCGGCGGCTGGAACGCCTATATCGAGATACGGGCGCCCGATCCCAGGACGGCGCCCATTTCGCCCGCGAGCTCCTGCATATGCACGCACTCACGTCTTCCTTCCTTCTGATCGATGACCGGTGCGGCAATCCCGTCGCAGCCAACGGGGTCGAACTGAATGCCAGCGGCATCGCATGGGTCGGCCCCGGGTGGTCCGTGCCCGGAGTGCTTCCGGGTCTTCCACAGGCGAGCGCGTCACACTCACCCCCCTGCGCGGGAACCCCGCCTTCGGGTGCCGTGCCTCAAGCGGGGTAATCTCGGTCATGTCTGGCGCCGTTGCCGCCGTCCGAGAACCCTTCCTTCGTGAGGAAAGTCGCGGCACCGTTGATAGCGGACGATCTTGCAGCGGTCCATATCGGCGACCCGGAGTGGGTCTCGAAGACGTTGCGACGCGCGAGCGACGCGACTTCGAGGATCGACGGACTGGCGCGTAGCGTGCCGTCCCCGGGTGCGGCCTTACGGTCTAGCTGAGGTCCGAGCGGTGCATCGCCCGCGCGAATGATTCCGGTGTGAAGGCAAAGTCGCAGCCGGCTAGCGGCAGCCCGGTCATGGCGGATGCCTCGATCGTGAGCGCGACCATGTCTTCGGGCTCGAGGTTGTGGACGTGGGATTTGCCGCAGGCCCGGGCGAGGGTCTGGGCTTCGAGCGTCAGCACGCTCAAGTAGTTCGCCAGGCGACGTCCTCCCAGCACGGGGTCGAAGCGTGCGGCGAGCTCGGCGTCCTGGGTCGAGATCCCGGCCGGGTCGAGGCCGGCCTGCCAGTCGTCGTAGAAGCCGGGTGCCGAGCCGATCTTGGCGTAGCCCTCCGCCAGCTCGGGGCTGTTGTCTCCGAGGGCGATGAGAGCGGCGACGCCGATCGAAACGGCGTCGCCGCCGAGCGCCAGAGCCTTGGCGACGTCGGCCCCGGTGCGGATGCCACCGGACACGATCAGCTGCACCTGGCGGTGCATCCCCAGCTCCTCCAGCGCCTTGACCGCCTGCACCACGGCAGGCAGCGTCGGGATCCCGACGTGCTCGATGAACACCTCCTGGGTGGCCGCCGTGCCGCCCTGCATGCCGTCGAGCACGATCACGTCGGCGCCGGCTTTGACCGCCAGTTGCACGTCGTAGTAGGTGCGGGTGGCGCCGACCTTGATGAAGATCGGCTTCTCCCAGTCGGTGATCTCGCGTAGCTCTCCGATCTTGATCTCGAGGTCGTCGGGACCGGTCCAGTCGGGGTGCCGGCAGGCGCTGCGCTGGTCGATGCCCTTGGGCAGGCTGCGCATCTCGGCAACGCGGTCGGAGATCTTGTGGCCGAGCAGCATGCCGCCGCCGCCTGGCTTCGCGCCCTGACCGACGACCACTTCGATCGCGTCGGCGCGCCGTAGGTCGTCGGGGTTCATTCCATAGCGGCTGGGCAGTAGTTGGTAGACGAGGATGTCTGAGTGGCCGCGCTCCTCGGGCGTCATGCCCCCGTCGCCGGTCGTGGTCGACGTCCCGGCGATGCTGGCTCCGCGGCCAAGCGCCTCCTTGGCCGGTGCCGAGAGGGCGCCGAAGCTCATGCCGGCGATCGTGACCGGGATCTTCAGCTCCAGCGGCTTCTTCGCAAACCGCGTGCCCAGCGTCACGTTGGTGTCGCAGCGCTCGCGGTAGCCCTCCAGGGGGTAGCGGCTGACGCTGGCTCCAAGGAACAGCAGGTCGTCGAAATGCGGCACCTTGCGCTTGGCGCCGAACCCGCGGATGTCGTAGATGCCCTCGCGGGCTGCGCGCTGGATCTCGTGGATCGTTTGCCGGTCATACAGGGCGCTCTCACGCAAACCCGGATCGTGTCCATTACCGTTGCCCATCAGTAGCTCCCGGCGTTGTCGACGTGGAAGGAGTAGAGCTTGCGCGCCGAGCCGTAGCGGTGGAACTTCCCCGGGTCGACGCCTTCGACGCCGGCTGCGGCCAGAAGCTCGCCGATCTCATCCCGGTGCTCGTCGCGCAGCTCCTTCTCGATGCAGTCTGCCCCCAGGCTCTTGACCGAGCCGCGGACGTAGATGCGGGCCTCGTAGATCGAGTCGCCCAGCGCATCCCCGGCGTCGCCGAGCACGACCATCCGGCCGGTCTGCGCCATGAACGCGCTCATGTGACCGACCGACCCGCGGACGACGATGTCGGCCCCCTTCAGCGAGATCCCACAGCGGGCCGACGCGTCGCCCTCGACGATCACCAGCCCGCCGCGGCCCGTTGCGCCGGCCGCCTGGCTGGCGTTGCCGGTCACCCGGACGACCCCGCTCATGATGTTCTCGGCGAGCCCGACGCCGGCATTGCCGTGCACGCTGACCGTCGCCTGCTGGTTCATGCCGGCGCAGTAGTAGCCGGCGTGGCCCATGATCTCGACCTCGATCGGCGCATCCAGCCCGCACGCCAGGGCGTGCGCACCGGAAGGGTTGACCACCTGCCAGTGCCCGATCGGCTCGGCAACCTTGGCCTGGTCGTGCAGCCGCTGGTTGAGCTCGCGCAGCGGGGTCGAAGCCAGGTCGACCGTCTCCACGCCGGTCGTTGCGCTCACGCCGGCACCTTCTCCCACGAGTAGACGGTCGCCGGCTCCGGCTCCCAGATCCGCGCCCCCTCGGCGCCGGGCAGCGTCGCGATCGCCCGGTACTCGGATGCCATCGCAACCCATTCGTCGGTCTCGGCCAGCACCGCCGGCTTGCACGCGATCGGATCGCGCAGCACTGCGAAACCGTCGGCGGTGCCCACCGCGAACGTGTAGAAGCCGTCCAGATCCTCGAGGCAGCCCTCCAGTGCCTGGTCGAGCGTGGCACCCTCGCGCATTCGCCACATCAGATAGCCGGCAGCGACCTCGCTGTCGTTCTCGGTTCGGAACACGATGCCCTCGCGCTGCAAGTCCTTGCGCACACGGTTGTGGTTGGACAGCGACCCGTTGTGGACGAGGCACAGGTCGAGCCCCGTCGAGAATGGATGCGAGCCGTCGGTGGTGACCCGGCTCTCGGTCGCCATCCGCGTGTGGCCCAGGGCATGCGTGCCGTCCAGCTCCGCGACGCCGAAGCGCTCGGCAAACACCCGCGGCAGACCCACCTCCTTGTAGATCTCGATCACCGTGCCGGCGCTCATCAGCCGCACCTCGGGATGGGCCACCGCAACCCAGACCTCCGCCGCCTCCGCAGGTGCGGCCACCGTCACCACAGCGTGATTCACCCGCTGGCGCAGCCCCGGCTGACCACCAAACTCCGCCGCCGCATCGGCCGCGAGCGCCGCCCAGTCATACCCAAGGTCGGGATGGTGCAACGTCAGCTTCGACTCCTCTGCCGGCGCCGGATCGCGATAGAACGCAACGCCCGCCGAATCCGGTCCGCGGTCGTTCATCTCCAGCAACATCGAGGCCAGATGAGCGCCCAGGCGTCTCTGCACCTCATCGGTCTTGGCGAAGAGTCCAACGATCCCACACACGCTCAGGAACCTCCTTGATCGGCGTTACAGCGCAGCGGACAGCACCACCATCCCGCCGCTCGACGGGATCCGTATGTCGCCTTAACGGGCCACTGGCCACCGCAGGTCTTGCAGACGACCACGTTACCGTGAACCGTGATGCGTAACCGTGTGAGCTCGCTGTTTGGCATCTCAAAACAGCGTGAGGTAGCGGTCGACTTCCCACTGCGTGACCTGCTCGTGGTAGGCGGCCCACTCTTCCTGCTTGGTCTTGACGTAGTAGTCGACGTAGTCCTCGGTGGCGGTCTTGCCCAGCGCCTTGCGCAGCACGTCGTCTGTTTCCAGCTCGCGGGTGGCGTCGAGCAGGTTGGAGGGCAGCAGGTCGATGCCGCGCTGCTTGAGCTCCTCGCGGCTGAGCGTGTAGAGGTTCTCGTCGTTGTAGGGGCCGGCGTCGAGCTCGTTCTCGATGCCGTCCAGGCCGGCCGCCAGGATGGCAGCCATGGCCAGGTAGGGGTTGCACGAGCCGTCCACCGTGCGGTCCTCGACGTGGCCGCCGGGCAGCCGCAGCATCTGGGTGCGGTTGTTGGCGCCGTAGGTGATGAAGATCGGCGACCAGGTGGCGCCCGAGGTGGGGGTGCCGGCGGTGGTGGTCAGGCGCTTGTAGCTGTTGACGGTGGGGGCGCTGATCGCGATGTAGGCCTTGGCGTGCTTGAGCAGGCCGGCGGTGAAGTGGTAGCCGAGCTTGGAGAGGCCGAGTCCCTGGGGGTCGTCGTCTGAGGCGAACAGGTCGTTGTCGTCGTCGTCCCACAGCGACATGTGGAAGTGGCCGCCGTTGCCGGTCAGGTGGCCGAACGGCTTGGGCATGAACGTCGCCATCATCCCTTCCGCCTGGGCCATGGCGTGCACCATGTAGCGGAAGAAGATCGCCCGGTCGGCGGTGGTCAGCGCCTCTGCGAACTGGAAGTTCGACTCGAACTGGCCGTTGGCGTCCTCGTGGTCGTTGGCGTAGCTGCCCCAGCCCAGCTGGTTGACGTAGGTCGACAGCCGGCTCAAGAACTCGTAGTGGCGGGTCAGGCCCTTCATGTCGTAACAGGGCTGGTCGAGCCGGTCGAGCGGGTCGGCCAGCTCGAGCTTGCCGTCGACCTCGCGGAGCAGGAAGAACTCGAGCTCCATGCCGACCTTGAACGTGTAGCCAAGCTTCTTTGCCCGCTCCAGCTGGTGACGGAGGATGGTGCGGGGGCAGTAGGGCCACTCCTTGCCCTCGACGGTGATGTCGCAGGCAAATCGGGCGAGTCCCGGCTTGAACGGCACCGGCGAGTAGCTGGCCAGGTCGGGGATCGCCATCATGTCGGGCGAAGCCGGGGTCTGGCCGATCGGGCCGGCGGCGAATCCCGCAAACCCTGCGCCCTCGGTGACCAATCCTTCCCAGTTCTCGATCGGCACCAGCTTCGCCGACGGCTTCGCGTTCATATCAACAAACTGAGCAAAAAAGAACTTGATGCCGTCCTGCTCGGCCTTCGCGCGGATCGTGTCCGCAAGGGGGCGCGCACTCACGGTAGCCATACCTCCGTCTCCTTTTGTGCCGGTAGTGACGTGGCAGAACATCCCACGAATCGGGCGCGTTGCCAAGGGGGCGTCCGGCAAACCGCCATAGCCCGGTCGTGAGATTGGCGTGACGCGGGTGTGAGGGCGGTGTGATCCCGGGGTCAGGCTCGGCCGAGCGCGGTTTCCAGGCGCAGCAGCTTGAGCTCGATCTCGATCATCAGCCAGTCCTCCTCGGTGACGTCGAGACCAGTCAGGTCCTGGATCCGGCGCAGACGCTGGCGGAGCGTGTTGGGGTGGACGTACAGCGTCTGCGCAGCCGCGGCGATGTTGCCGCGCCGCTTCAGGAACTCCTCCAGCGTGTTCAGGAGCTGCGCACGGTGCCGTTCGTCGTATTCGGCGAGGGTCCGCAGCGCGTCTCCCCGGCGATCGCGCACCCGGCCGTCCTGCGCGACCCGCAGCAGGTACTTGTAGGCGCCCAGGTCGTCGAAGCTGACAACGTCGGGCTGCACGCTGATCACGGCCGCGGCGGCGACCGCGTGCTCGGCTTCGCCAAACCCGGTGGGGAAGCTGGTTGCGCCCTGGCAGGGGTGCGAGAGGCCGATCGCCAGCGGGTGCCGCCCGTTCAGCTTCGAGTGGATCCGCCGGAGCTGCTCGGCCACGGTGGCGTGGTCGCGGCCCCGCAGCCGCACCAGGCCGCGGACGGCGCTGTCGCGGCGGTCGAAGACACTGCCCGGGAACGCCCGGGTCGCCTCTGTCTCGAGCGCGTCGGCGACGTGTTCCCAGGGCTCGGTGTTCGGCCCGGGGGCGGGCACGGCCTGGAGCACGAGGTGCGGCTGGTCGAGCTCGCAGCCGAGGGCGACGGCCCGGTCGGCGAGCTCGGACGGCGTCGCCGACCCGTGAGCGAGGTCTTCGAGGAAGTCCTTGATCGCGTTGCGCTCTGTCAGCCGGTCGATCAGCTGCACGTTCTTCATGGCGATCGCGGTCTGCCCTGCGATCGACGCGGTCAGCTCCCGCTCCTCGGCGTTGATCTGCCGGCCGGCAGGCAGGCGCAGGGCCAGCAGCCCCACCAGCTCCTCGGCGACGACCAGCGGGACAGCGATCGCGCAGCCCTCGCAGTTCTCGCCCCACAGCGTCGCGGCCAGGCGGCGCCCCTCCTGCTCCGTCGTCCGGCGAGTGGCGATCGCCAGCTCGACACCCAGCTCGTCCAGGCCGATCGGGTCGCGCGCCGGCATCTGCGGCCACGACGCTCCGACCACCAGGCGGGTGCCCGAAGGATCCGCGACGTAGACCTGGCAGAGATCGGCGCCGAGCAGGCGCTGGGCGCGGCGGGTGACCGCCGCCAGCAGAGCGTCCATGGTGGTGGCGCCCGCGACCGCGCGGCTGAGGTCGGACAGACCCTCGACCACCGTCAGCCGGCGCGTGGTCTCCTCGAACAGACGCGCGTTCTCGATCGCGCCCGCGACCAGGCTGGCGGCGTGGACGAGGAACTCGACGTCGCTCTGCGTGAACTCCTTGGGCGCCTCGGCGTGCAGCGCGATGACGCCGATCACCTCGCCCGACTTGGCGTTCAGCGGCGCGCCACAGAGGGACTGGTACTTCTCCTCCTCCGCCTCGGGAACGATCTTGACGCGGGGATCTGCAAGGGCGTTCTCGGAGATGAAAACGGGCTGGTTGTTGGCTGCGACCCAGCCGGACAGGCCCTCGCCGGGCTCGAAGCGGAGCCGCCCGACCAGCGCACCGTACGGGTCGGACACCGCCCGCAGCACCAGCGAGCTGTCCGGCTCGACGGCGTAGATGAAGCAGGCGTGGCAGTCGATCGCCTCGCTGACGAGGTCGACGATCGCGCGGAGCACACGGTCGAGGTCGAGCGTCGAGCTGACCGTGTTGATGATCTGGTACAGGTACCGGCTCTCGACTTCGCGAGGCAACGAGACCGGGGCGAGGTCGGCGACCCGCGCCCGCGGTGTGTGCGAAACCGACATGGTGAAATCGTACATGCCATCCAAACGAACGGTCCCAAAGCCCCGCACCGGTGCTGTCCCTGGGCGATCGTCGCCGGGCAGGAGAGGTGGAGCGGTGTACATAGACCGCGAATCGCCCAGCGGTCTACCATAAGAGGCCCGAAGCGCTCGCTCCGGGCACCTGAAACCTTTGAGAGGAGTCTGCGAATGGCAACGGTCGCTGAGTCGGCCATGGCCGGGCTCGATCCGATGTTCGAACCCGACTGGTTCCTGAACGACGAGCAGATCGCGCTGCTCGCGCGGCTGCGAGAGATCTGCGAGGAGACCATCCGGCCGCTGGCGGCGGAGAACGACCGCACGCTGACCTTCCCGCGCAAGAGCCTCGAGGCGCTTGGGCCCGACGGATTCCTCGGCCTGATGTTGCCGAAGGAGTGGGGCGGCCTCGCCCAGAACCACGTCATGTACGGCCGCGTGACCGAGACGATCGCCCGCTACGGCGACGCCTCGTGCGCCATGTGCTTCGTCATGCACATCGGCGCCGTCGAGGCGCTGAAGCTGCGCGCGACGCCGTACCTGATCGACAAGTACCTGAGCAAGGTCAAGGACGGCCTGATCGGCACGCTGTCCTACTCCGACCCGGAGACCGGCTCGCACTTCTGGTACCCGATCGCCTCCGGCGCGCGGCGCGTCGACGGCGGGTTCGAGGTGCTCAAGAAGGCGTCGTGGACGACCTCGGCCGGCTTCGCGGACTTCTACGTTCTGCAGACCACCTCGCCTGACTACAACGGCGACTACTCGAATCTGTCGGTGTTCGTCGTGGACAAGGACGAGATCGAGGCCAAGCCGCAGGAGTGGGACGCGATGGGCCTGCGGGGGAACCAGTCGGGCACGCTGCTGCTGGACTGGAAGTTCGTGCCGGAAGCTCAGGTCGTCGGCCCGATTGGCGACGGCGCGACCTCCAACGACGAGTCGGTCGACCCGAACTTCCTGATCGGCTCATCCGGCACCTGGAACGGGATCTCGCTGGGGGCGATCGACATCGCGATCCGCCACACCACCCGCAAGACCCACAAGGACGTCGGCCTGCGCGTCTGCGACTACCCGACGATCCAGGACGCGGTCGGCGAGGCGATCATGGACACCAACGCCTCCCGGATGTTCGTGTCCGGCGTGGCGCACGCGCTCGACCTGGTCACCGACGGCTCGCAGAAGCAGATCCCGGAGGGCGAGCTGGCCCGCGGGAACTACCTGCCGTGGCTGTGGCAGATCAAGTTCAACGCGGCCAAGAACGTCGCCCACGTGGTCGACAAGATGCTGCACTGCTGTGGCGGCACCGGCTACAAGAAGGAGCCACTGCAGCTCGAGCGGTACCTCCGCGACGGCAAGGCCGGCTGGGTGATGGGGCCGACCAACGAGGTGCTGCGGCAGTTCGTCGGCAAGACCGCTCTGCTCGGCATGGACTCGCTCGACTACTGGAACGTGTCCATCAACGAGCGCGCACTGAACAACGAGCTGAAGAAGTTCTCACCGGAGCAGAAGCGGGAGCTGGCCGAGCGGCTGCTCTCCGAGGCGACTGTCTCTGGTAATGGTGGCGCGTAAGAGAGTAAAAATATAAGGGTTCGTCTGCAGGGGGGCGGCGCCGGGAGGGGCGTCGCCCCCCATATCCGACCTACGACACCGCCTCGAAGATCGCCCGCCTCACCGCGGGGAGCGTTGGTGGGACGGGCGGACCCGCCCCACCAACGGGGATCTCCGTGCTTACTCGGTTGCCACGCCGGCGGGCGCGACATCGTCCGGCATCGCCGGCGACCAGATCCGCAGCGCGAGCTTGCGCTTGTCCTGGACGACGACCCGGAACACGTAGAGCACCGCGGCGATGCAGAGCACCCCGATGCCCTCGAACACGATCGTCTTGCTGGTGTTACCCCAGGCCAGGCCGGAGTTCCAGCCACCCCAGATCAGGAGCAGAGCGTCGAACGCCGCCAGTCCGCCTGCAATGAACTTCCACGGGCCGGCCACCTTGATTGGCCGTGGCCAGTTCGGCCGGTCCTTCCGCAGCAGCAGGAAGCCCGACATGGCGAACACGTGGCAGGTCACGTAGCCCAGGTTCGAGAAGATCAGGATCTTGATCGCCCCGGCCGGGTCGTACGCATAGGTGCACAGCAGGACGAGGTTCAGCACCGCGTCCAGCGTCATCGCGTTGGCTGGTACGTGTTTACGGTTCAACTTGCCCAGCCACCGGATGGTCATCCCGTCCTGCGAGATGCCGTACAGCGCCCGCGATCCGTCCGCGGTCGCCGTGTTCATCGCCAGCACGATGCCGGCGCACAACGAGAACACGGCCAAGCCGGCGAGGAAGCCGCCCATCAGGATGTGCAGCGTATCTGGCATGAACGTGTAGATGTTGCTGATGGTCAGGTTCTGGTCGCCGAACGTGCCCATCGCACCCATCGGCACCAGCCAGTAGGTGATCACGCCGAAGATGGCCGCGACGCGCAGGGCCTTCGGCGTGTCCCGCGCTGTGTCGTGATACTCGGGAGCGAAGGTTGCGCAGCACTCCATCCCGTAGCTCGACCAGCACATCGCGTACAGCCAGACGATCACCAGCGTGAAGCTGCTTGCTCCCAGTGCGTGGGCATTCGCGCTGATGTTGTTGTGCAGGTTGGAGCTGTGCCAGTCGCCCCTGATGTACGGCAGGAACATCATCGCCGCCAGGGGCAGCATCAGCAGAGCACCGGTGATGTAGCCGACCCACACCGCCGGGCGCATGCCCGACACATTGAACGCCCAGATGACCACGATGATCAGGGCGGTGAGCGCGATCGGGAAGTTGAAGTAGACGGTCTGCCCGAGGACCGACCAGCTGTGGTTCCAGCTCGAGCTCGCGGCGCCGGACGACGGATACCACTCGTACTGCACCAGGAAGCCGACCACCACACCGGTGGCCGAGAGGACGACTGACCAACCGATCCAGTAGCCGAACGCCGAGATCGGCCCGATGAACGAGAAGTACCTCTTCCAGGCCTCGTGCGCGTAGATCGCGATGCCGCCGGAGAGCTTCGGGAACATCGCAGCAGTCTCGGAGTAGATGTAGTTGTGGAGCGCGCCGAGCACAACCGAGACGGTCCACAGAATGACGGCTCCCCAGCCGCCGAGCGAGAGCGCCGAGCCGCCCAGTGCCGTGATCAGGAAGCTCGGGTTCGCAAGAGCGACGACGAAGCCGTCGAACCAGCTGATGGTCTTGAGGAGCTCTCGTTCCTCAACGACAGCTGTGGCCATGTACACCTCCGCAGAACGACGCCGACAGAGAAGAAAGACGGCTAGACAAAACAGGATTCGCCGCGTGTGGTCAAGACCATTTTCTTCCATGTGCGAATCTCGACATGCGTTCTTGCCCACACTTCGCGGCCGACCCTTGCGGCGAGGGCGTCGGATGGAGGATGATTCAGGCCGTGGGATCGCCTGCGATCACGCTACGTTGCGATTGCGGTGCCGAGGGGCGTGCACAGCACGGGGATCGCTGGGTGTGCCCGAAATGCGGCCGCACCTACGATACGTCCCAGATTCCGGCCGAGGACTACGACGCGATCAAGGCGCTCGACCGCCGCTATCGCGTGGCGAGTTGGTCGATCGTGTTCGTGATGGCAGTGATCGTGCTCGCGGTTGCGGTGACCGGGCAGATCCTGCCCATCTTCGCCGGGCTCGCCGTGACCATGCTGTCGTGGTTCCTCTACATCAAGCCGGTGGTGCACCGGAAGCACAGGCGAGCCGTCAGCGCCCTCACCCGGCAGTGGAACCTGGAGGCCGAGTGAGCCCGCTGCTGCGCCAGCACTCGTCGATTCCGGCCTCGCCGCCGACGACGGGAGGCTCGCGCTCGCGGCCCGTTGTGCTGGCAACGCTGGCGGTGCCCTTCGACGCCGAGTCGGCGCGTGTCGCGCTGCAGG